>Ga0194130_10006906_pt1 | contig 12890 bp, 8 predicted proteins | sample TA2KigsurfametaG_FD_160084 | JGI IMG/M metagenome (GOLD analysis project Ga0194130, IMG submission 160084) | Freshwater microbial communities from Lake Tanganyika, Tanzania - TA2015050 Kigoma 12 surface | ecosystem: Environmental > Aquatic > Freshwater > Lake | place: Tanzania: Lake Tanganyika... | reverse complement strand
CGGCGGCAGCGGCGCAGGTGCAGGGCTCTTACCGGGCCACGACCGTCGCTGCTGCCAGCCCAGCTGAGGCCAAGACCACGGCGCCCACCGTGCGCAAACGCCGCGGCGGGCTGAGCCTGTCGGTTGACACTGCTCCCGGGACAGGGTTGAACCTGTGACCCAATCCCCGGACACTGGACCCAGGGTGGGGCGGGCAGAAGCCTGCTACCAGCGACTGGAGGCGAGGCGAAACGAGTTTGTCGAGCGGGCCAGGGCGGCGCAGCGGCTCACGCTGCCCTACTGGCTGCCCGATGCTGACGCACAGGACGATTCTCCGCCAGGTGATCGGCGGATTCCGTACACCTCGGTCGGCTCCATGGGCGTCAACAACCTGGCGAGCAGGTTGACCATGACGCTGATGCCAGTTGGTGAGTTGTTTTTTCGGTTTGCGATCGACGAGATCGAGGCCAGCCTGGCCCAGACCGTTGCGCTGAACCAGCGGGCGCAGGCCGGCATGTTGGAGGAGGAGGAGCTAGAGCAGGCCCAAGACCAAATGGCGGCAGAGCGCAGCAGTCTGGACGGGGTGTTGGCCACCCTGGAGCGCGGCGTTCTGCTTGACCTGGAGGCGCAGGACTCCAGGCCCGAGATCGACGAGCTGAGCAAACACCTGCTGATCGCGGGCAACGTGCTCGTCCAGGACACCGACGATGGGCTGGTGTGCCACTCGCTCCTCAAGTACGTGCTACGCCGTTTTCCCAACGGCCGGCCGGCAGAGCTGGTGCTGATGGAACTGGTGGAACTGGCGGAGCTGCCCAAGGGGGCCGTGGCGTTTCTGGAAAAGCAGGGTGCTCTTAACCATCTGAGCGAGCGCACCGACTACAAGAGCGAGGAAAAGCTGAAGGTGTTCACCCACGTCCGGTGGGACCGCGCCCGGTGCCGGTGGCATCAGGAGATTCTTGGCCACGTCATTCCAGGCACGAGCGGAACATCCAAGGCAGACGAGTCACCGTGGATGCCGCTGCGGACGCAGCGACTGAGTGGGACCGCCTACTCGCCTGGCTATGTCGAGGCGGTGGCGCTGGGCGATTTGCTGACGGCTGACACCCTCACGCAGGCGCTGACGGAGCGGGCTGTGGGCCAGAGCAAATTCCTCACCGGAAGGAGGCCTGGCGCCCACATCACCGATCGGGCGTTGAGGAGGGCCAAGAATGGCGACGTGGTCACAGCCCACCCCGAGGACATCTTCTCGATCGAGCTGGGGCTGAAGGGCCAGAACACGGCCCAGGCCGAGGAGCGGCTGTCCAAGATCGAGGGCCGACTCAACATGATGTTCATGGTCATGCAGGCCCGGGACAGCGAGCGGACCACGGCAGAGGAGATCCGCCAGCTCGCCATGCAGCTTGATCAGGCCCTCTCTGGGCTTTACAGCCTCGTTGCCAAGGACTTTCTGCAGCCGTTGGTTCGCCGCCGGCTGGTGAAGATGCTCCGGACAGGCCGCGTACCTCAGATGCCCGAGATCGTGCGCCCCGTGGTGAACGTTGGGCTTGCCGCCATTGGCCGCGCCACTGACCTGGAGCGGTTGCGGCAGTTCCTGGCGGTGCTGTTTCAGTCCGTTGGCCCTGAGCAAGTGCTGGAAAGCATGAACATTGGTGAGCTGATTCGGCGTGTTGGCGCCGCGTCCTCGGTGCCGATCGCCGGCCTGGTCAAGAGCGAAGCCCGCAAACAGCGGGAACGACAGCAGGCACAGGATCAGGCCATGGTTATGCAGATGACCCAGGCCGGCGCTGCAGACCCGCAGCGGCTGGCCAACGCCGCGGCGACGGTGCAGGGCATGGCCCAGCCGCCGCCCGATCAAGCCATGCCCGAAGAGCCCCCATCACCCTGAGCACCAATGAACACCACCGCGCCAGCCCAAGCCGCCACCCCCGCGTCGTCGCAGGGCGAGGCCAGGCCCGCAGATATCCCAGTAGAAGCCCAGCAAAAGCTGTCAGACCTTGGCCTTCAGGGCGATGCCCTGAGCCAGTTCCTGGCTGACCTGGAGGACGAGCCGGACGACGACCTGTCTGCCGCCCTTGGGTTGAAGCCGGCACAGCCCGTCGAGGCCAACCCAAGGGCGGCAGAGGAGGAGTCCAAGGCGGAGGGGCCACCGCCAACCCCGACGCCGGCCCAGCCGCTCACCGAGGAGGAGATCACAGCCACCTATGGCGAGCTGGTGGCCGGGAAGGCCAAAGAGGCAGGCATCGACCTCAATGCTTGGCGCGCCGCGTTCGAGGCAGGGGCGGACACCGCCACGTTCCGGCAGTCCATGGCAAATGCGTTGGGCTTGCCCGTGGAGGTGGTGGCGCAGTACGAGGCGGGGAGCCGCCGACCCGAGGCACCCGGTCAGCCGCAGCCACTGGGCGAGGCCGAGGAGAAGGCCCTGATCGAATTCGCCGGGGGACGGCCGGCCTTTGATCAACTCAGTTCATGGGTTGCAGCGACCATCCCAGACAACCCGGCCGTGACCGGATTCAATGCTGCCGTGGTTGGTGGTAACGGCGAGGCAGCCAAGGCCTACCTGCTTGCCATCCACCTGCTGCACCAGCAGGACGCGGGGCACGAACCCCAGCTGATTCACGCCGGGGACACCTATGGCGAGGCGAGCGATGTGTACCAGAACTATGACCAGCTGATTGCGGACAAGACCGCAGTTGACCAGCGAACCGGTCGGCCCAGGTATGAAGTTGACCCCAAATGGAGAAAGTACGTGGAGAACAAGACGCGCAGATCAAACGCACTGATGTAGTCTGTGGCCATGAGTACGGCTGCACTGACGCAGCAGACACGGCGGGCCGCCTGAGGGCGAAACCCGCCGTGTCGCGCGGACAGGGCGGTGGCTCACAGCAAACATTGCAGTGACAGCATCAGCTATTGCCGGGTCCATTGGACTCAGCCGCCTTGGGCAGATCCGAGGCACTGGCGACGACAGGGCTCTTTTTCAGCGGCTCTCGACCGCAGAGGTTTTGGGGGCTTTCAAGAGAAAGCTCGTCTTCTCGGACTACGTCCGGCGGCGAGACATCAGGAATGCCAAGGAGGCCACGTTCAAAGTGAGCGGCCGGCGCACCGCTGGCTACGCCATCCCTGGCATTCCCATCAACAACATCCCCACGGACGCCAACAATCCGAACCCCTCCAACGCCCCCAGCGACCGCAACCAAGTCGTAATCACCCTGGATGGGCTGCTCTGTGCGGCCGACACCGTCACAGAGCTTGACGAGTTGATGGAGGATGCCGAATACCGGAGTGAATTTATGACAGAGTTGGGCAACGCTCTAACGAGCGAGGAGGATGCCCGCGCCGCACGAATCATCGTGGCCACGGCCAGGAAGACAGACGATCTCCTCGCCAAACCGATCAACCAAAATCGGCGTGGAACTGTCGTCACTCTGGGCGCTTCCTACAACACGGCGAACGCAATGACTAGGGCCGACATGTTGGCCGACGCCATCAAAACCGTCGTGGCCACCATGGCGAGCAAGGACGTGCCATCGGACAAGATTTCGGGATTGCGCTGCGCGGTGGACCCATTCACTTACTATCAGTTCTTTGACGGATCCCGGACTATTAACGCCGACTTCAATCAAGGCAGTCCCAATGGCGGCTTTGGGAGCGGTCAATTTGGAAGAATTTACGGAGTGCCCGTGACGTGGTCCAACCACGTCGCCCAGCCGGCGTACACGTTGGTGGCTAATCAAGATCGCAATCCTGATTATGCGACCGATATGTCCTCGGTTGAGGCCATCATTTGGCACTCAGACTGCATGGGCATTCTCTCCTTGATGAGGCCCAGGCTGGGCATGACCGGCGAGGATTACAAGCTGATCTACAGCACGACCCTCTTCGGGGCCAAAATGTCGATCGGCATGAACAGCCTCAGGCGCGAGGTTGCAGCCGTCATCCAGCGGACCGCGCCCTGACCTGGCCTATGCTCTGCATCGAGCAGTGGGTTCCCGGCCCAGTCCCGAGCATGAGGCGGGGCTGGGCTTTTGATTGGCCCGATAGCATGGAACTGCACCGCCGCAGCGCTGATGACCACGCCTGGCAGGACCACGCAGCTGGAGGCGGTGAACATCATGCTTGACGTGATCGGCGAACAGCCGGTCAACACGCTCCAAGGGGAGCAAATCACCGAGGCCAGGCAGGCGCTGTCTGTGCTGATGGAGTTTCACAAGGACGGGCAGACCCGGGGGTGGACATGGAACAGCGAGCAGGGCTACCCCTTTGCCAAGTCTGTGGACGGCACCATCACGGTGCCAGCAAATCTGGCCAGCTTGGTGCTGGTTGACACCCAGGACTGGGGCACCCGCTTCGTGCTGAGGGGCGCCCGCGTCTACGACACAGTCGCGCACTCATACGTTCTGCCCGCAGGGCTGCAGGCGCTCTTGGCCGACGTGGTGTGGTTCCTCCCGTGGGAGGAATGCTCTGAGGCCTACAACCGCTGGACAAGCATTCGTGCTGCCAGGTCATTCGCGGGTCGGGCGCTGGGCGACGCGGCGATCCCCCGGCTGGTGGAGCTGGATGAGCAAGCGGCGCTGATCGAGTTGGAGCGGGCGGAGGCCGATCAGGCTCAGGGGAATTGGCTCTCCCCTGACCCGGCGTTCCCCTCGCAATGGCCAGACGCGGGGCTGCGCCGCAATGCCGGGAGGCTGCTGTGAGCCTCGTCCGTGTTCCTCTCGCGGGCCTGGTCCAGGGGATCAGCCAACAGCCGGATGCACAGCGAGACCCAAGCCAGGCGGAGCGACAGGTGAACGGGGTCAGTTCCACCACTGACGGATTGCGTCAGCGAGAGGGCTCTAGATCCGTGGCTCGGGTCAGCACCACGCCGTTTGGGGACGTGTTGATTCACCAGATCCAGCGCGACGCCGACGAGCAGTATTTGGTCGTCATCTCCAAGACGCAGATCAGGGTTTTCGATCTGCAGGGAGGAGAGAAGACCGTGATTGCTGCCGCCGGAGCGTTCTCATATCTCTCCACCGTCACCAGCGCCAGTCGAGACATCAGGGCCGCCACCGTGGCGGACTACACGTTCATCAGCAACACGGCGACGGTCCCGGCCATGGACTCGGCGGTGGCGCCAGCGGTGGCACGCCCGGCCGCCCACGAGGCTCTGGTGTGGGTGAAGGCCGCCAACTACGGGCAGAACTACAAGGTCAATGTGAACGGGACACAGGCTGCGGTCGAGACGGCCGTGGCGCCCGTGGTCGTCAGCGGCACCACCACCACCACGAACCGGATCAGCACAGAGGAGATCGCCGAACAGCTCAGGACAGGGCTGACTGGCGCAACGGGTGTCGCCGTCGCCCGGGTGGGCAGCGTGCTGCACATCACGAGTTCCTCCGTGATCACCGTGGCGGCGACTGATGCCAGGGCGAACGCCGACATCACCGCCATCACCAACAGCGTGGGCGCGCTGCAGGAGCTGCCCACCATCGCCCCGCAGGGTTATCAGGTGGAGGTGCTCGGCGATCCGACCAACCCCAACGACGGCTACTTTGCGGCGTTCCGCACGCGCTCAGGAATTTTCGGGGAGGGGTCGTGGGAGGAGACCGTCGCTCCTGGCGTGAGGTTCCGGCTCAATGCGGGGACCATGCCTCACCTGCTGGTGCGGCTGGCCAATGGCGAGTTCTGGTTTGGGCCCGCCGATGGGTCGGTCCAGGGCGGCACCACAATCCCCCGCTGGGGGCAGCGCACCGCCGGTGACGAGGATTCAGCAGAAGACCCGACGTTCGTTGGCAAGGCGATCGAGGACATCCTCGTGTTCCGCAACCGCCTGACCGTGCTGGCGGACGAAGCGATCGTCCAAGGGAGGCCGCGGGACCTGTTTGAGTTTTTCCCCGAGACCGTGATCACCACGCTCGATTCCGACCCGATCGACCGGACGGCTGGCAGCAACAGGGTGAGCGTGCTCAGGTTTGGCGTACCGAGCCAGGATGAGCTGATCCTGTTCTCGGACCAGGGCCAGTTCCGGTATGGGACAGCCGATGTGGCTCTCACTCCCAAGACGGCAGATGTAAATGTTCTGACGAACCTGGAGGTGGCCACCAGTTGCAGGCCGATCCCTGTGCAGGGAGAGATATTCTTTGTCCAAACCAACGGCCAATACAGTCGTCTAAGAAACTTCAGTATTCGCGGCGCCGGCACAGCGCTGGTGGCCGACGCTGGCGACCTGACCGAACAGGCCAGTGGATACGTGCCCTCCGGCGTGTTCCGTCTGGCCCAAAACGATTCTGGCAATGCGGTTTTCGCATTGTCAAACAAAACTGGGCATCAAAATAAAGTGTACGTCTACAAATACTTTGTTCGTGCTTCAGGTGGTTCCGCTGAACGGATCCAGTCCAGCTGGAGCCACTGGGAGTTTGTCGCAGCGGAAAAGATATTAGACATTATCTGTGTTGAGGAGACACTTTATATGCTTGTCCAATACGGCTCTGAGGTGTGGCTGGAGGCCATCAGTGCCACAGATCGCCTCCGCAATGTGGATCCCGCCCCCTATCCGTTCGCCCTGGATCGACTGGTGAGCACCACCACCGAGACCCCCGCAGCGCTCCGTGTCCCAACCGGCGTTTTCGACCCGATCGCCAACCAGACGACCTGGACCCTTCCGTGGGCAGCCAGGAGCAGGACACAGGCGTGGTCTGGGTACTCGACCTCCAGCAACGGCGGCGTGCTGCTGGGCGAGGCCACCAGCGGCAACCAGATCAGCGCCAGGGGCGACTGGGCCACCAGCGGTCCGCCGATCTGGTTTGGCGAACAATTCCTGTTTGAGTATGAGTTCAGCCGGTTCCGCTACAGGGAGGAGGTCCGGGGATCGCAGGTCGCGGCAAATGAGCCGCGGACGCAGGTGCGATACGCCGAGCTGCGGTATCAGCGCAGCAAGTATTTCCGAGTCCGAGTCGAAGCAGAGGGGCGGAACCCGGCCGTCTACGAGTTTGATGGTATCGCCCTGGGCGTGTCCGGCAGTCAGGTCGGGTCCACCCTTGGTGTGGCAGGTGGAGTGCTGAAGGATGGCGTTTTTCACATCCCCATCCGATCGGCTGGCGAGCGGGTGCGAATCACCCTGGAAAATGACACGCCGCACCCATGTAGTTTTGCATCTGTGGAGTGGGCTGCGATCATTACGGCAAAGGCGAGGAGGCGGGGATGAAGTGGGCCCCTGTTACAGAAGCCAGCGCACGGGCTGTCGCGGCTGGCCTTCGGCACTTTGATGCCCGGGAGGCCCTGAACATTTACGAGTGGTCTCCCGAGGAAGCAGTCGAAAGATCCCTCGCCAACAGCACCGTGAGGCGCTGCATCTGTGCATACGACGGGGAGCCGCTGGCCGTGTGCGGCGTCACCAATCAGGGGGTTATCTGGCTGCTGGCCACGGAAGGACTGCTGGCCACGCCAGTCAGGCGCCGCCTGTTCCTGCGGGAGGGCAAGCAGTGGATTGATGGGCTGGTGGCCAGCCAGCTGTGGCCAGTCCTGGAGAACTGGGTGATGGCCTCCAACTGGGACACCCTGCGGTGGCTCCGGTGGATGGGCTTTTCCGTCGGCGGCGCATCCGGGCTGTGGGATGCCCCAGTCCTTGTCCAACACGTCTGGAGAAAAGCGCGATGGTGATGCTCACTCCCGCCACTGTTGCCCTGGGCCTTGGCGGGGCGGACATGCTGCTGGGGGGCGTCAGCAGCCTCCTTGGCGGCGCGGCGGCCAGGCAGGAGTACGCGGCGCAAAGGGCGTTCCAAACCGCCAACACTCGCTTCGCCCAGTGGCAAGCGGGCTTTTCGCAGCGCTTTGCCAACGCAAATGCGCAGTACAACTACTGGCAGGAGACTGTCAACTGGAATCAGCAGGTCGCGTACAGCAAAAGCCTGCGCAATTTCGAGACCCTCAAGGCTGTTGAGCAGGCCCGTGTCGTGGCCGAGACCAGGGCCAATGCCGCCGCGGCGTTCGTCGGTGATTCCGCCGCGATCAGCGAAGCGGCGGCCGAGGCGTCCATGGCCGAGGCCGTGGCGTTCCATCAGTTCCAGCTGGCGTCCCTCCAGGCCCGAGGCCGCGCCCTGGCCAACGAACAGGAAGGCAAGTCAGCAGAGCGGATGATCAACGACTTTGCCCGTCAGGTGGGCGACTACCAGGCAATCATGGAGATCAACCAGAGGCTGCGTGGACGGCAGTACAGCCGGCAGCAGGCCGCCGCCGTGGCTGAGTATCTCAACCGCTACAACTCCCAGCAGTTCTATGCGGAGCAGCCGTCCATGGAGCCGGTGGCGCCGTTCGCCCCGCTGCCCGCCCTGCTGGAGGCGCCACCGCCGACGATGACCGGCGCAGGGCCCAGCGGGCTGGCATCTGGCCTGAGGTTGGGAAGCGCGGTCTTGAGCGGGGTGCAGACCGGATTGGGCGCCTACAAGGGCCTGGCGATCAAATGACACGCGAAAGCCTGGGCCAGAACCAAATCAGCCCACGGGCGCAACCGGTCGGAGCGTTTGTGCAGCCCGGTCGTGTCGATGTGGCTGCGCCGGGTCAATTCCCGATGATGCCCAACCCGCCGGGGATGCGGCTGATCGGGCAGGCCAGCGGCGGGAGCGTCGAAGGCGTCAACCAAATGGCAGAGCTGGCGGCAGCACTGGCGCCGTTCAGCAAGGGGCTGATCCAGCTGGGCGCCACGGGCGCCGAGGCCTACGCGAGCGCCGAGTACCAGAGGGGGCAGGCCGAGGCCGCCCGAGCGCAGGTGCAGGTGAACCAGCAGATGCAGGCATCCCGATCCCTCTATGCCGCAGAGGGCAGGAGGCTGGACAACGCCGACCCGATCGGCGCTCTGGCGATGGACAGGGTGAATCCCTGGCGACAGGCGGGCCGGCAGAACCGGCTCAGCCGGATCGCAGGGATGGAGATCGGGCCAGAGGTGGAGCGGGCCTATCGCAACTTCCCTGGCGTGGCCGAACTGCCCGAGGGGGCGCCGGAGATCATGCAGCTGCACGCGCAGGCCGTGCAAGGCGTCGTGAAGAAATACGGGCTCGACGAGACCAGCCCCGGGTTCCTGGAGTACGTGTCGCCGCAGATTGGCCAAGCCCAACAGCGGCTCTACGAGCAACACAACGCCGATCGGGTCAAGCACGCCAAGGAGACGGCCTGGCGAGAAGCTGCCGCCGCCGGGTTCGCCATCTATCGGCAGGCCGTCGAATCCGGCCAAGTCGAGTACGAGGTGTTCGCTCCGGACGGGCGGTCAGCTCGTCGGCTGGCCATCAAGAGCAAGGATCCTGTCTCCTGGCAGCAGGGCGTCCAGATCCTGATCGGCCGCGAGATCCGGCGGCTGATGGACGAGACCGGCATCAAGGGCGAAACACAGGCCCTGACGCGCGAGGCAATCGTCCGGCTGGATCAGATGGCGACCGCCGCTGGCCTGACGGACCTGCGGCGGATGCTGTTGCAGGTGGATGTGGCTCCACCTGGGAAGGGCGGGGAGCGGGTGACGGCGGCCGATCTCTACGGGGTCGATCTGTTCAGGGGAGGAGAGGAGATCGAGAGTCTCCGCTACCAGCAGGCTCAGCGAGCGTGGCAGGCGCAGCAGCGCCAGGACGAGTCGGTGGTGGCCGAGTTCGAAACCGAGCTGGCCTATGCGCTGGATGGACTCAACGAGGGGCCCGCCCGCGCGCAGGCCACGCAGAGAGTCATCGACAAATTCAAGAGCCGGGCGCCCATGGCCCAGCTGCTGAAGTCGGCGCAAGCGATCAACCGCACTGTCACCGACCTGGGCAAATTCGGCTACGACCCGTCCTGGATGGACGCCGCGTTGCAGCAATTCGAGGAGCAGGAGGGCACGGCCTGGGACAGCAATCGCAACGCCAGGCAGTTCGAGTCGTTGCTGTCCACGGTCTCGCCAGACGAGCGCGGAAAATATCGAGATCGCTGGAGCGCCATTCGCCGAAGGAAGGATCAGGAGGCGGCGAACATGCCACTGACGTTGGTCGGCCCGATCATCGCCGCGAAGATGAAGGCGAACTTGCGCGAGGCTTACCCCAGCGACACGACCGAGGCGGCGCTCCGCGGCGCGGACATTTCGGCCATGATGGCCTGGGGCAACGCGGACGTGGCCAGATCCGCGCAGCTCCAACACAGCGCCTACACCAGGCATGTGAGCGCCAGGCTGGCAGAAGCTGCCGCCAAGAAAGGCGCAAAGCTCAACAGCACTGAGATCCTGAACGAGGCAAACAAGGCCGTTCGGGAGTTCGGAAGCAAGGACAAGGAGGCCTACCAGCAGCTGTTCCCCGGGTCAGGCAGGCCCGGCGCTCCTCCATCGGTCGGGGCACAGGCCCGGCCCCCTGCGCCTAAGGACGGCAAGCCCGCAGCCCCGCGACCGAAGGTCTACCCGAGCTTCCAGCTCGACAACATGCCCGACCGAGAGCAGCGGCTGAAATCGGGCGGGCCGGTGATGGAGCGTCCGTCGATCGAGGAGGAGATGGTTCGCGTCCTCCGCGGCGGCAGCCCCAGCGCAGCGGTGCAGCGGGCTGCCAGGGATGCCGGGATGCCCGTTGGGCGGTTCCTGCTGCGGCAGATGGAGGCCTATCCGAACAATGACCGGATCCTCAAGCCCGAGGTTCGCCAGCAGCTGCTGCGGAGCAGTCGTGATGTGCAGGGGGCGGAGAACGCGTGGCGGGCTCCGGCCGATCGCTACAGCCCCGTGGCCAGGCGCAGCAGCTGGTGGACCGACCTGATGGTCTCAGGCTTGGATCTGGTCACCGGCGCGAGGCCCTCCTATGCCGGGCAGGCTCCGTGGGGACGCGGCCTGATGCCGAGATCCACCGCCATGCTCAACCGGCAAGGCCCCGGCGCGGCGGCGACCAGCGGGCCGGTGCTGGGCCTGCTGGCCAGCACGAACCGGCTGATCAGCAAGGGGGCGCATACCTGCACGGCCTCGGTGATCTACACCCTTGAGGCCAATGGCGTGCTCGACCCGCAAAAGCAGACGGCCGGTGGTGTTGACCCCAGCAACAACCCCCGGGGCCTGGCCTCCCTGATGGTGCGCAGAGAGGGGTGGGTGCCGTTGCCTGGCCTGGGCACACCCCGCACCATCAACAGCCCCGCCGGGTCGTTCCAAGCCAATGTGATGAGCGGGGCCGACTACGCTGCAGCGGTGCAGCGAGGACAGATCCCCGGTGGAGCGCTGGTGTTCCAAACACGGCTCGACTGGAATGGCGCCAGCAGCGGTTCCCGCGGATTTGACGTGGCCATTGCCCGTAACGGCGGGCGCAATCATTGGAACTTTGGAATGACCGGAACGCTCGTTTACGGCCAAGGCACTCGTCAGGTGTTCGTGCTGGTGCCCGGGCGGAGCGGAGGGCGGCGATGAGTACTGAACTGCGCAAGCGCAACGGAAGGTGGGAACTGGTCGGAGTGTCCGACGCCAGGGATCTGGTGCCGGTGGCCCGTCCCCAGTCGGCGAGGCAGGCGCGGCCAAAGCCGGCAGCAAAGCCGGCAGCAAAGCGCCCCTCCGGGTCAGCACGGCCAAAGCCGGCAGCAAAGCGCCCCTCCGGGTCAGCACGGCCCAAGCCGGTGGCGAGGCGCAAGGCAGGGCAGCAATCGTTCCTGTCCAGTCTCCTGAGCATTTTCGGGCACATCGAGACAAAGAAAGCCCGCACCGCCACGGCCTCCGGGCGGCAGCTTGGCCTGGGCGTCGTGGGCGCAGCGGACAACGCCGCACGGATGGGCTACAGCTTCTACCAGCGCCAGGTCAAAAAGCGGCCAAAGGCTGACCCGTCATCCGGGGTGGTGGGCGAAAGGCTCGACAGGCTGGTGGACACCGGCTACCGGGCGTTTGGCGCCAAGCCACCGTCAAAGATGACACAACCCGAGCGAGGGCGGGACCAGTTCCGGCGAGCCCTGACCACCAATCTGCTGCTGACTCCGGTCACCCCGCAGTTTGGGTTCCTGCGCGGAGTGCCAACCATCCAGCTGGGAGCACAGTTCGCCGCCAACGAGATTTTGTCCAACTACTTGGACGACCAGACCGGCGGCAACATCATCAACACGATCAACAGCGCCTGGGGATTGAAGCTCCCCGGCGCCGTGGACGTTGGCAGCGACGACATGATCGACGCCGCAAACAAAAGCCTGCTGCCAAATTCGGCGCTCAGCCTTACGGCGGGGTCCGCGCTTGGCCTGACCCCCAAGGTGCTCGACGCCGGGGCACGGGCGGGCGCCAACCGGTTCCGCAACATCCGCCGCAACATCCGCGCCGGGCGCGCGGTGCAGCAGGAGACAGCAGAGCGGGCACGGCAGCAGGCGGCGGGCCTGACCCGCGAGACCGAGGGAGGGATCGTCTTCACGCCAGAGGCGCAGCAGCCGCCACCTCCGCTGGACATGGAGGAATGGGTGCAGGGCTTCAAGGCCCGCGAGCGGGAGCGCAACGCCGCCGCTGCAGGCGCAACACCGCAACCGCAGCCGCGCCAGATCCCCACGATTGACGCCACCGCCGAGACGTTTGGCAAGGCGCAGCCAGCACCACTGCCCTCTGCCAACCCACCCAAGGACCCGTGGATGGATGACGAGCAGTACCAGGCCTGGCTGCGACAAAATGCGTTGGCGGAGGCCTGGCTGCGACAAAATGCGTCGGCGGAGATCGTTCCTGTTGCTCCTCCAGCAGCGCGACCCCCAGCCGAGCTGCCAAGGCAGCCACTGCCCCCGCAAGACGACCTGAGGGGCGAGGGCCTGGCCGACCCCTGGGGAATGGGGCCAGACCCCAACAGCCCCGTCCAGCAAGAGCTGGGGCGGAAGGCTGGCGCGGCCCCGCCGAGCCGCAGCGAACAAGCCGCCGACCCCGAGGTCGAGATCGAGGTTGACCCCGAGGTTGACCCCGACGGCTTCCCCGTCTATTCGCCTGACCTGCCGGAATCCACCGC
>Ga0194130_10006898_pt1 | contig 12901 bp, 7 predicted proteins | sample TA2KigsurfametaG_FD_160084 | JGI IMG/M metagenome (GOLD analysis project Ga0194130, IMG submission 160084) | Freshwater microbial communities from Lake Tanganyika, Tanzania - TA2015050 Kigoma 12 surface | ecosystem: Environmental > Aquatic > Freshwater > Lake | place: Tanzania: Lake Tanganyika... | reverse complement strand
CCCACAGCCCAGGACACGCTGACGGGAACGGAGGGATCCCCCTCGCGCCGCAGGGTGAAGGTGAACGGGGTGGCGCCGATGGAGCCTTCCGCCTTGTCGGCGGAAAGGGGGCTGAGGGTGAGGGTGGCGGGGTCCACCACCGTGTCCGCCCGTTGGCTGAGGTTCTGCAACCTCAGATCCAGAGCCGCAGGCGTGTCCGCTTTGTTGAACGCCTGAGCCAGGATGCCGTGGCTTGCGGCGAGATGCTCGGCCAGCGCATCCTGCTCCGTGCCGTCACCCGCAAAGGTGGCCCGTCCGGTGCGGGGGCCAAGGGGATCGTAGAGATCACGGCGATTGGTGGCGGGACCGGTGGGGAAGGGATAGCCATCGCCGCCATTGGCGAGGAAGTTCAGCGTCACCACGCGGAAGGTGCGACTGGGATCACCGTGGAGCGTGCCGTTGCGCACGATCAGGTCGAGATCCTTGCCTGTGGCGTCCTCGATCGTCATGTTGACGATCCGGCTGCCGGCGGGACGGGTGGGATCAAAACTGAAGGCCACACCGGACACCTGGGGGAACCGTCCCTGGTTGGGATAGCTGGCCACCCCGTGCTCCAGCAGGTCCCTGAGCTGGCTGGCGGTCACCGTGAGCAGGGTGAGGCTGTTGTTGAAACGCAGGGAGTTTTCGATGTCGAGCGTGGAGAGGCCGCCTTCCGGCTTGCCGGCGGAGGGATTGGCGGCCGTGGGTTTCTTCTCGCCGGTGACGACATCAATCGCTCCGATTTGAGAGCGGATGCCTCCACCATTTTTGAGGGAGAGCACCACCGAGGGGTCGATGATTTTGGCCTGGGCGAGATTGGCATCCGCCGTGAGGTTGCCCAGGTTGGTTTCCTGGCCGCGCACCAACGCCCGCTCACCTTCCAAGTAAACGCTGCTGTAGCCCCACACCTGACCATCCTTGCTGTTGATCACCGCCTGGACGGCATCGGTGAGGTCTTGAACGTTTTCCGCCTTGGTGCCCTCCGCGAAAGCGGTGGTGGCCAGGTCGGCTTCCTCAACGTTCCACACCCTGGCGACGGTGGCAGCCGTGGCGGCATAGGCGCCGCTCACCAGGGGGTCGATGCTGGAGGGAAGGAGGCGTCCCTGGGCATCGAAATCCACCACCAGGCGGCCGAGATAGGTGTATTCGTTGTCGGTGTTGACGATCAGGGTGGGGGCGCCATCCGCCCCCTGGGTCAGCAGGGGATAGGTGTCGGCGAAATTGGCGGCATGACCGGGGAAGGCAACGGCCTGGTCATTGCTGTCGCCCAGGCGGGTGTTGGAACCAGCCGACAGGATGATGTCCACGCCGCGCAGAAGGGGAGCGAGAGCCTTTTCGTTGACGAGATGCTGCAGGTGCGCCATCAGGATCACCTTGTTGACGCCCTGGTTGATCAGGTCATCGATCACCGGCTGCAGCTGGCTGGCCAGCAGGGCCAGCTCGTCGCGCTCGGCTCCGTCGCCCGTGAAACCCTGCACCTCCACCCCGCCGGTGGAGCTGATCTGCTCAAGCAGCTGGGTGGTGGCTCCCACCAGACCAATCTTCTCCCCGTTCTTGGTGACCACCGCAGAGGGTGCGATCCGGCCTTTCAGGGTTGTTGCCTCCTCCAGGCCCGCCGTGGCGGTGGTGTTCGTGTAGCGGGGATTGAGATCGGTGTCGCCGCTGAAATCGAGGTTGGCGGAGAGATAGGGGAACTGGGCCCCCACCCAGCCGGCAACCGAGCCGGGGGTGATGGCATCGCGTAACACACGAGGCCCGAGGTCGAATTCATGGTTGCCGATGGTGGAGGCCTCCACGCCGATCAGGTTGTGGAGGGCGATGTCCACCGCAGCGATCGGATGGTTGGTGCTGGCGGACAGGCTGATGGTGGAGCCGGTGACCGCATTCAACTCATCGCGCACGCTGAGATCGGTGCCGCCATTGAGGAAGGGGCTGGGGATGAAGTTGTCTCCGCCGGCCAGGATCAAGGTGTTGGCATGGGTGTGATCAAACCCATCCACCAAAGCGGCAAGGTAAGGAGCCGTCTGAGACGCCAGCAGGCCAGCTTCTCCATCGGAGAAATGCAGAAGTTGCAGCCTGTAAGGGATGGGAAAATCAACAACGGAAACCACACCGTTGCCTTCGCTGGAGGCGATCACCCCGCGGGATGCATTCGTACTGGTGGTCAGGAAGGTGATGCCTTCCATTCGCTGCGCTCCAGGGAAAAGGAGCGGATCCACAGCCACCGGTGCATAGGGATTGGAGACATCAAAGATGGCCGCCAAGCTGGTGGTGCTGCGCTCCAAACCAACAAAGGCATAGGTGCGGCCGTTCTGTCGGAAGACTTCCACCATCTCTGGCTCAACCCCTTTCTCATCCTCACGGTTGTTGATCGGATAGACCCCTTTGGCTACCGCAAGCTCCTCCAGCGCGGTTCCGGAATCAAAGACAACATTGCCTTTGGAATCAAAAATGCGCAGGGAGCGAGACCCAAGGGTGTAGGCCTGATCCACGATGCCATCGCCATCAAGGTCACCGGTATTGGTGAAGATGAACAGCCGTTGAGCGTTGGTGGCTAGCAACCCGGCCTTCTGGGCCGCCGTTGCACTGCCCGCTGCCGCGAGCAGAGTGGAAACTCGCGCGGTTTCGTCAGGGTTCAAGAAATCATTGCGATCATCCCCTTCACCAGCGGCCAGGATGAAGTTCTCACCGTTATGGCTGAACGTGGCCAGGCCATCAGGCATGACCAAGCCGTAAACATCATGGTTCGTCGCCGGCCGATACCCACCCCCGTCTCCGCTGTCTTCCGTATCCAGGGCTGGATTGCTGAACGTCACCACGGTGAAGGCATTGCCGCTGGCGCCCTCGGTGCCAAAGTCGTTGTCGTAGTTGATGACAAGGGCTCCGTCCCCGCGCAGGGTGAGGCCTTCGGGTTTGTCGTAGCTGAGGCTGCCGCCGACGGAGGGCAGGTTGAACAGCTCCACTTTGTGCGCCAGTTGAATGCCGGCAGCCGCCAGACGATCGGCACTGGAGGTGGCGTAGACCCCATTGACCAGGGTGAGGCTGTTATCCAGCAACTCCGGGCTGGCGACGCCAAGGGCATCCGCCCAGCTGGCCGTCCCCGTGCTGGCAGCCTTGGCTGTCACCATCAAGGTGAGCTCACCCCGTTCCACCTGGCCGGCGGGAGAAGCGACAGCTTTGTGAATTTGATCGGCAATCAAGAAATAACTGAACCTGCTGGTGTCGTAACCACTGACACCGGTCAGATAACTGCTGATATCAACAATACCTGACGACTCTTCATCGTTGGTGATGAAGTTGGCATTGGTGGTGCTGCTGCCACTGAACTGCTGAGGATTGTGCTGCCCCAGTTCCACCAGGGTGTCGGTGGAGGGGTTGTAGCGCCAGATCTTGGCCAGACGAGCGTTGGCACCCGGATCCTCCTGGAGCAGGATCGAACCATCATCGGCCACGGTCATGTTGTCAAGCATGACTTGGCCCTCGCTGCCATTGAGCAGCATCCTCACGGTTCCTCCCAACTCGGGATTGGCGGGATTGCTGAACTCGAGGGCCCACAGCCGACTGGCACTGGTGGCGGTGGCGGTGGTGACGAAATAGAAGATCTTGCCATCCTTGCTCCAGGCGCCATCCTCCGGCCGCAGCCAGTTGGTCACGCCCGCCGCAATGCTTTCGCTGTTGAGAGCGGCTCCGGACTTTGCCTTCACATCGCCAAGGTTGACCAGCTCAAACGTGCCGATCCCACCGCTGTTCAGGCCCAGGCCGGTTTCATTCGGGTTGGCGAGGTTGCCCACCTCGGTGTTGGTGGTGCCAGGCGAGTTGACGCGAACGCCATACGTGATGCCACCGGCAAGACCCGCCTGCTGAACAGCATTGCCAGCGGTGCTCTTGCTGCCGACAGTCACGTAGACCTGGCCGTTGTTGCTGGTGTCATCCAGGCTCACCACAACGGTCTTGCTCTGGGCCAGAGGATTGGCCACCACGTTCTCAAAGGAGAGGTTGCCAAGGCTGGGGAGCTCGTAGACCCGGCCGGCCTCACTCCCGGTGAGGACATGGGCAAACGCACGGCCTTCAGCGCCAGATTCCTCACCGGTGAGGTAGATGCGCCCGTCATAACCGCTGCCGCCATGGCGGAAGGCTGTGGGGGCAGCCAGATCACCCGAGCAGAAGCGATTGAAGGCGGTGGTGGCACCACTGGTCCAGCCGCTGCCGTCGGCGGTGGCCAGAAACAAATCATTGGTGGAGGACAAGAAATCCTTGCCACGGATCACCGCAAGAGTGGTTTTATCGATCGTCAAGTCCGACACGTAGGCGCCTCTGGAGCCATGGGCCCTGGCGATGCCGGAGGTGGATCCGAACTCATGGTTCACCAACACCCGCAGCGTGCCATCGCCGTTGTCCATCACGCCGATGCCATCTGGAATACCATTGAATTGATATCCGTCAGCACTGACCTGACCCGCCTCCAGCAGTTCACGAAACACAGCTCGGCCCGCTGTGCCCACCAGATACGTCGGCGCTGTCTGAGGCAGGTTGGGGACCTGATCGCCAAGCGTGAGGGGGAGTGTGTTGGTGGCGCCTCGCAGATCCACCTCATAAACACTTTTGAAGCCATTGAGCGCCCGAGTGCTGTCGCGCTCCATCACCAGGAACACATTGCGGGCAGGATCGAAGGTGACATCGCCGATCTTGTCCTGACCGGCGCGGCCGCTGAGCAGATAGAGATGCTCTTTGACCGGAGCGCCCGTGGCGGGATTGATGGCCAGGATCCGGGTGAGCTGGGAAGGACTGCGCTCCGCCACCACGCCATCACCGTTGCTGTCCACATCCAGCGGGCTCTGCATGAAGGCATAGAGCAGGCCATCCGTGCTGTTGAAGGCCATGCCTTCGATGCCACGGTTGCTCCAGCGGTTGCCGTAGACAGCAGGCAGGCTGTCAATTGTCTCATCGCCGATCACACTGCCGTGCTGAGCCTGAAGGAGTGCTTTCTGGCCGGCGGGGATGTAGCGGCGGATCAGTTGGCCTGTGCTGAAGTCAAACAAGGCAATCTGGCCGCGATATTCGTCGCCGACGGCGAACACCTTCCGGCTGGCGCCGTCGATCATCACGTTGAGAATGGACACCGTCTCGGAATCGATTCCGAAGGGGTCGTAAGGAAGCGGGTTGTTAGCGGCATCGACTGGAATCTCGTCCTTGATCGCTAATTGGGGCAGACCAGTCAGGGGAGTACCGTCGGGACGCTTCAAACCAACGAGACCAAGTTCAACCACTTGACCCGTGGCACGATTCATGCCTAGCCTGTATATCGACGGCTGAAAGTCGGGGTCGAGAAATTGACGACGGCCCGAGACAAGGGCGCCATTGGGTCCGCGATCTGTGATGGTGTAGTAGATGTCAAGCTGCTGGCCAGAGACCGTTTCAACTCCATCAAACCAAAGGCCGGAAAGACCTCCCGCCTGAACACCTGCAGGCAAGTTCTCAGCTCCATGAACATAGGAGAGCGTGAAACCATGATTGACAGCCGTCGCTCGACCCCGATCCCAGTCCTGGATCCCAGCCGAGAAAATTGTGCTGATCCTCGGCACAGAAGTGCTGATATCTACCACCGCAATAGCATTATTTTCTTGAAGCGAGATAAAAGCTGTATTTCCATCTGCGGTGATCGCAATTGCCTCTGGCTCAATATCTTGAGCCACATTATTTGTCACACCCGGCTTGCCGGTGATACGGATGCCACGGTTGATCAGCTCTGCCCGACGCTGATTCCAGGCACTGAAGTCAATCGTCTGAACATTGGCCTGTGCGGGTGCGACCGGAGCGGAAGCGAGGTAGCCGGCCGTATCAATCAAGGAGATCGAACCGACTGGATCGATGGTGTAGGTGGTATTGGGTTCTCCTTCATTGGTGACCAGCAACTTGCGGCCATCACTGCTGAACTTGACCATATCCGGCAGCGGTCCCACGGTCACCGTGCTGACAGCCGTTGGCAAGATGGGATTACTGAGGTCGTAGAATTGAACAAAACCAGGTTCAGTCTTTTGAGTATTCTGAACAGCAACGGCGAGAAGGTTTCCGAAGACTGCAACGCTCTGCAGGGTCTGCGATGAATCCGAGGGTGTCCCCTTCGCAACGATCTTTGGCTGCGAGGGCAGCCGCAGATCGCTCACGACAATGGCTCCTGAGCCCCCGCCGACGGTGTAAAGCATTCCCGAGGCGGGATGGAACGCAGAGATTTCAGAATTCGCGCCCTGGCCGCCCATGTTGAGAAGACCGCCAACGCCGACTACCGGAGGGTTTACCAAGGCAAAGGCAAGAGACACGGAGAGAAGAGCAACCCTTACAAGGGTCTCTATTCCAAACCCTTCCGCCAATAAGGCGAGGTTAAGGGTTGGTTTCCTGTGCGCTCCCTCACGCGCGGATGTGCTCCTCGCTGCGTTGTCCAGCTCAGGCCCGAGGAACCAACAGGCCTGCTTAGAGTTTAAACATAATGCTGTCGCACAGTGCGCTCCACGAGACGGGCTCGGGCGGGTGTTCTTTCCCAGACAACAACAGCGACCATCGGCCACCTGGCCTTGGCAACCCTGATTTCAGCCATCCTGTCCATTGGCTCGTTTGAACTCATTCTGAGGAATACGTTTTATATTCGTGATTCCTCAACGATTTTCATCTCCATTGCTTTGGCCTTCGCGACGGTGGGCATGCCATTTGCGATTGCCATCTACGCCGCGCGAGCCGCCTTTCGGCGACGGGCCGCCCGCGAAGGCTTGCTCGTGATCTATGCCGGCTATGTAGCGGTTACGATTTCATTTGCCGGTGTCTATTATTCTTTCAACGTGATTTCTGATTACCATGAGGCGCGAGACTTTGCTGACTTCTATATCCATAGCGCCACCCATATCGACGATGGATTGATTCAAGCAGTACCTGAGAGGGTCAGAGATGAGCGAGCCTTTTCCGGAATGCGCCACTCCACCTGGACAGGGCTGGCGGATGAGGCCAAGCCTACGTTCTGGCATCCCAGCGCCAGGGTCAGCACGCCGTTGCTGTTGGAGGCCGCCCGGCGTCATGGTCCTTGGTCAGCGGCGCAAGGCAAGAAACAAACAGCTTTCCAGCCAACATTCAGAGAAGAGGAGCGTTTGCCTTCCTTTCTGCAGTGCCTGCACTTCAGCGTTGTCACCATGGCCACCGTTGGCTATGGTGACGTGAATCCCCACAAGTGGTATTCGCAAATTGCTGTGGATATGCAGATCATCATCGGCCAGATCCTCGTGGTCTTTGCTCTGGGATGCGTCTTGGGCCGGTGGTGGGACTAGCTGTCGCTTGACGTGACGTCTTGGATGACCGGACGTCAGCCGCCGACGACCTCCAGATTGATGTCCGCCACCACATCGGGGTGCAGCTTGACCTGAACCTTGTAGGAGCCGGTGCGATGGATGTCGGGCACCAGGATGTCGCGGCGGTCGAGAGTCTTGCTGGTGGCCTTCTCGATCGCCTCGGCCACATCGCCGTTGGTCACAGTGCCGAAGAGCACGTCGTCGCCACCGGTCTGCTTCTTCACTGTGAAGCGCCCGATGGTGTTCAGGGCGACGCGGAAGGCTTCCGCCTCCGCCTTGAGGGCGGCCTGGCGCTCAGCCTCCTTGGCCCGACGGTGCTCCACCTGGCGCAGCACGGCGGCCGTGACGGGCACGGCCTTGCCGGTGGGCACCAGGTAGTTGCGGGCATAGCCGGGAGCCACCTCCACCAGGTCGCCGTTTTTGCCCAGGCTCAACACGTCCTCATGGAGAACGACTTGTACGCGCTTGGCCATGACGACGACCCTCGAACGGGAATGAACAGGAACCACCCAACCTACGTCAGGGCCTGCCGGCCCTGAGGGCTTCAGGAGCCAGCGGCCGTGCGGGGCAGGCGCACGCGGGTGGCCAGACCCAGCTGGCGCATCAGGTTGATGTGCAGCCAGGTGAGGTCGATCTGGCGGCCGAAGCCGTGGCGAGCGGAGTGGGGGAAGGCGTGGTGGTTGTTGTGCCAGCCCTCGCCGAAGGTGACTGCGGCCACCCAGGGATTGTTGCGGGAGCGATCACCGCTGTCATGGCTGACCTCGCCCCAGGCGTGGGTGGCGGAGTTCACGAGCCAGGTGCAGTGGTAGACGAGCACCAGGCGCAGGGGAATGCCCCAGAGCACCAGGGCCCAGCCGCCGGCGCCGGTCACCGTGCCCACCCAGAAGAGGAGCAGGCCAAGCACCAGTTGCAGGCCGAGAAACCACTTGTTCAGCCAGCGGTAGTAGGGGTCGCGGGCCAGATCACCCGTGAGCCGGGGCACGGCCGCCAGGGCCGGAATCTCGTCGAACATCCAGAGCATGTGGCTCCACCAGAAGCCCTTGTTGCTGTCGTGGTGATCCGAATCCGTATCCGAAAATTTGTGGTGGTGGCGGTGGAGTCCCACCCAGTCGATCGGACCGTGCTGGCAGCTGAGGGCGCCGCAGGTGGCGAAGAAGCGCTCCAACCACTGGGGAACCTGGAACGACCGGTGGCTGAGAAGGCGGTGGTAGCCGATCGTCACCCCCAGGCAGGCGGTGACCCAATAGAGCACCAGCAGCGTGACCGCGGCCTGCCAGCTCCAGAAGCGGGGAAGCAGGGCCAGGAGGGCCAGGGCGTGGATGCCCACCATGAAGGTCAAGGTGCCCCAGCGCCGTCCTTCGGTGGGGGGCATCTGGTCTTCGCCCCGGCGGGGCTGGTGGAGGGAGAGGGAGCGGGCGGCGGAGCGGGGACCACCGCTGATGGCCGCCGCGCGGCGGGTGTGGGCGGAGGCGACCGCGGCTCCGCTGGAGACCGGCGCGGAGACCGTGGTGGCGGGGGCGGCTCCGGGGAGCGTGGACGGGGGCAGGGAGGAGGTGGGCAAGGGAAGCGTGAGGGGGTTGGCGGAGGGGGAGGGGAGAGGAGCGGCCGGGCGAGGAAGGGCGGCGCCAGGGCACGCCGCCGGGGAGCGGGCGGCGGGAGAGCTGGCTGTCGCGGCCATTAGGGACCGACTCCTGATCGTTCGCCTACAATGGTAGCAATACGGATCAAGATCACTTGGGTTTTCGAGACGCGCTTGCCACCGGCCGGATCGCCTTCGCGCATCTGATCCGGGTCTGGCACGCCCGCAACGGCTGGTCGCACCGGGTGCTTCCCGCCCTGGCGGAGACCCTGGATCTGGGGCGCGTTCACAACTCCCAGCTCTCCATGCTCCGCAACGGCAAGCTCGCCTCCCCCGGACCGGAGGTGTTTCTCGCCCTGGGCAACATCAACCGCTGGCTGGCGGAACACGCTCCCCAGGGTCATCTGGATCCGGATTCAGATCAAATTCTGATCCTGCGCACAGGACACCCCGAGCTGGTGGAAGCCCTCTCCACCTCCGCCCTGCCCGTGGTGGATGGCGACGGCCGCGTGTTGGGACCGGGGGACCTGCTGGAGGTGTTCGTGGGGGCGCGCCCCGCCCCGGCCGCCTTCGACTTCAGCATTCAAGAGGAGGAGGCCGCGGCGCTCTCGGAAGCCCTCGCCCAGCTCCTCACGGCCAATCGGCCCTGGCGCCAGTGCCGCGACCAGCTGCTGGCCGCCTACCCCGTGAGCAAGCGCTCCCGCCGCGACCGTTTCGCGGAGGTGATGGCCGGCCAGCGGGAGTTCACGGCGGCGGAGCTGGCGGCGGAGCTGCCGGATCTGCGGCGCACCCTGGCGCAGCTCGGGGCGGCAGGGGAGGAGGAGCTGGGTCCGGAGCGCTTCCTCGACCTGCTGCGCCTGAAGGCCCGGAGCCTGGCCGCCCCGCCCCGCCCCAAGGCCGCGAACGGCGTCAGCGATCTGGCCTCCGCCATCCGCCGCGAGCTGGCGGGCTGATCTCCCCCCCGGACTGCCCTCCTCGGGGCTGCCCCCTCGCTGGCCCAGCCCCCTCTCCCAGGCACGATGGAGAGCTCGCCGCGCGGGCTGTCTGTCCATGGCTGTCTCCTCTCCCCCGGCGCGCCAGGCCGCCGACACGGTGGCCGCCGCCCTGGAGGCCATCCAACCCCTCGTCCGCCGCCACACGGCGCAGGTGCGTCCGCACCTGGAGCGGGTGCTCGACGCCTTCGCCGCCGAGCGGGTGGGCACCCATCACTTCGCCTCCGTGAGCGGTTACGGCCACGGCGACCTCGGCCGCGACACCCTCGATCGGGTCTACGCCCGCGTGATGGGGGCCGAGGCCGCCGCCGTGCGGTTGCAATTCGTGAGCGGCACCCATGCCATCGCCGCCGCTCTCTTCGGCGTGCTGCGGCCCGGGGATCGCCTGCTCATCCTCACCGGACCGCCCTACGACACCCTGGAGGAGGTGATCGGCCTGCGGGGTTCCGGGATGGGCTCGCTGCGCGACTTTGGCGTCCACACCGACGTGCTGCCCCTCGCCGCCGACGGCACGGTGGACGAGGACGCCCTGGCGGAGGCCCTCGCCCCCGCCACCCGGATGGTGCACATCCAACGCAGCTGCGGCTACAGCTGGCGGCCCTCCCTCTCCGTGGCCACCATCGGGCGGCTCTGCGAGCGGGTGAAGGCCCTCCAGCCGGACTGCGTCCGCTTCGTCGACAACTGCTACGGGGAATTCACGCAGCGGGAGGAGCCGCCGGCGGTGGGGGCCGATCTGGTGGCCGGCTCCCTGATCAAGAATCCCGGCGGCACCATCGCCCCCACCGGCGGCTACCTGGCGGGGCGGCGGGAGCTGGTGGAGCAGGCCTGCTGCCGCCTGACGGCGCCGGGCATCGGCAGCGAGGGGGGAACGGGCTTCGACCTCCACCGCCTGCTCTTTCAAGGCTTGTTTCTGGCGCCCCAGATGGTGGCGGAGGCCCTGATCAGCGCCGAGCTGGTGGCGGAGACGTTCCGCCGCCTGGGCCGTGCCGTGCACCCCCTCCCCGGGGCGGAGCGCAGCGACCTGATCCAGGCCGTGCGGCTGGGGGAGGCGGCGGCCCTGCGCGCGGTCTGCCGCGCCTTTCAAGCGGCCTCGCCGGTGGACAGCCACCTGCTGCCCGTGCCCGCCCCCATGCCCGGCTACGCCTCCGAGCTGGTGATGGCCGGGGGCACCTTCATCGATGGCAGCACGAGCGAGTTCTCGGCGGATGCCCCCCTGCGGGAGCCCTACGTGCTCTACGTGCAGGGAGGAACGCACCACGCCCATGGGGCCATCGCCCTGGAACGGGCACTGGAGGCCCTGCTGGCCTCCTCCCCCTGACAGACTGGCGGAGCTTCAGCCTCTTCGCCATGGCGCTCAGCTTTCCCGACGACTGCCGCTACTCCGACAGCCATGAATACGTGCGGAGCGAGGGGGATCTGGCGCGCCTGGGAATCAGCGCCTTCGCGGTCGACCAGTTGGGCGACATCGTGTTCGTGGATCTGCCGGAGGTGGGGGCGACCCTGAGCAAGGGCAAAACCTTCGGCAATGTGGAGTCGGTGAAGGCCGTGGAAGACCTCATCTCCCCCATCAGCGGCGTGGTGCAGGCCCGCAACGAGGCGGTGCTGGGCAGCCCGGAGGAGCTGCAGAACGATCCCTACGGGGAGGGTTGGCTGTTGCTGGTGCGCCCCGAAGCGCCGGCGGAGTTGGAGGCGCTGCTGGACGCGGAGGCTTATCGCCGCAAAGTGGAGGGCGCCTGAGGCTCCGGCATCCCCTGGAAGCGGGACCGCCCGGAAGTCTTTAAAGTCTCGACACTTTTTGTGATGCGCTCGTGGTGGCCCCTTTTTTGCGCAGGCATGTCGGCCCGGGCGCTGACGATCAGGAGCGCATGCTCGCGGAGCTGGGCCTGTCCACCCTGGATGACCTCGCTCGCGAGATCGTGCCCTCGGCCATCCTGCTGACGCCCGAGGCGGCGGTCGAAGGGCTGCCGGAAGCGGTGAGCGAAGCGGAGGCGCTGGCGGAGCTGGCGGAGCTCGCGGCACGCAACAGCGGCCACCGCAGCCTGATCGGCCTGGGCTATCACGGCACGGCCACCCCGGCCCTGATCCAGCGGCATGTGCTGGAAAACCCCTGCTGGTACACCGCCTACACCCCGTATCAAGCGGAGATCGCCCAAGGGCGCCTGGAGGCGCTGCTCAATTTCCAAACCCTCGTGAGCGAGCTCACCGGCCTGCCCATTGCCAACGCCTCGCTGCTGGATGAGGGAACCGCCGCTGCGGAGGCCATGGCCATGGCCCTCAACGTCTGCCGCCGCTCGGGTGCCCGGCGCTTCCTGGTCGATCAACAGGTGTTCCCCCAAACCCTGGCCGTGCTGCAGACCCGCGCCGAGCCTCTGGGGATCGCGCTGGAGTCGATCGACGCCGAAGCCCTGGCCAAGGCGGTGGATCCGGCCCTGGGCGACGACGTGTTCGGCGTGCTGCTCCAGCTGCCGGGCGTGGAGGGTCGGCTCTGGGATCCCTCCAACCTGCTCGCCGCCTGCCGTGACGCCGGGATCATCAGCACCGTGGCCGTGGATCCCCTGGCCCAGGTGCTGCTGGCGCCGGTGGGCGAGCTGGGGGCGGACATCGCCGTCGGCAGTTTGCAGCGCTACGGGGTGCCCATGGGCTTTGGCGGTCCCCACGCAGCCTTCTTCGCCACCCTCGACGTTCACAAGCGCCACATCCCCGGCCGCCTCGTGGGCCAATCCCGCGACGCGGATGGCAACCCGGCCCTGCGCCTGGCGTTGCAGACCCGGGAGCAGCACATCCGTCGCGACAAGGCGACAAGCAACATCTGCACCGCCCAGGTGCTGCTGGCGGTGATGGCCAGCTTCTACGCCGTGTATCACGGTCCGGAGGGGCTGCGGGGCATCGCCGAGCGGATCCTTCACCACCGCCTGGCCCTGACCGCTGCGTTGCGGGAACTGGATCTGCCCCCCGAGGGCGCCGCCGCCTTCGACACCCTG
>Ga0194130_10006896_pt1 | contig 12903 bp, 25 predicted proteins | sample TA2KigsurfametaG_FD_160084 | JGI IMG/M metagenome (GOLD analysis project Ga0194130, IMG submission 160084) | Freshwater microbial communities from Lake Tanganyika, Tanzania - TA2015050 Kigoma 12 surface | ecosystem: Environmental > Aquatic > Freshwater > Lake | place: Tanzania: Lake Tanganyika... | reverse complement strand
CGTATCATCATAGTAAAACCTCGGTGAAGATATGGGGCGGGCAAGAGTCTGACTATCAGCCCATACATGATTGGTTTGATGCAACCAAAGAGCAGTTTGCGGATGCCCGTCATCGGGCGTTGCGCCATCACAGCCAAGGCATATTTGAGGCCGAGCGGGTATTCGGTAGCACCATAGTCAACTCAGATGGGCGGGTTGTCCCTGTTCGCTACATCGGTGAGCAACATGTGAAAGAGGACTGCGGTGGCCGCATCCCGACTGTGGCCGATTGGTTTCGCAATATCAAGATGGAAGTTTGGATGAATCGTGGATACAAGGTGGAGGGGAAAAATGAGTAAAGCAGAACAAGCGGCGCAGATGCTTGCGGCGGCTAAAGAAAGGCAACCGAGGCGGCAGTCAAAGCGGGGCAAGGTTTGGGTGGATTCAACCCTGCAAGTCGCAAGATCATGGTTAAAAAAAGTCGTAAGTAAAGAACACCAAGAAAGGAGCAAGTCATGAGTAAACCGCAAGAGATAACGGAACACATGTGGACCACATGGACACAAAGAAACAATCTGACAAATTGTCAGGATGTCGGCGGCGTCAGCCGTGAAGGGTGGGATCTGAGGTGGGAAGTAGAGCGTCTCCAAAAGATCATAATCAAACGAGAGTCCGAGATCACGGCTCTGCGGTTTGACAATGCCATGCTCAAAGCCGAGTTAAACGCAACGAGGGGGAAGAAATGAACATGCGAGTGAAAGATTTGCAGAAGTTGAGAGAGGTGCAGGTAGAGATCGAAGAGATCGCCCGAGTTGCATTGGAAGATCCTGAGATGCGTAGTCGGATTGGGCATGAGTTGGATCTGTCCGAGGATTACCTTGAGATGTTGCACAAGTTTCTTGAGTCGTACTTAAATCAGGAGGGCTAGTGAAATGAAAGTTAAAACAAGTGAGTTAAGCGGTGCGCAGTTGGATTGGGCGGTGGCGCAGATTGAGGGGTTGTGGGATGAATTAGATTTTGAAGCGTTGCCCCTTGAGTTTCGCCCGAACATTAAATACTCAACCGATTGGGCGCAAGGTGGGCCGATCATTCAGTCAGAGCGAATTACGCTTGATGTCATAGATTGTGGAGAGACATGGATAGCCCAAGATTATTGGAAGGAATTTCCGGAGGTCGAAGATTCGACTCCTCTTGTCGCCGCCATGCGGTGCTATGTATTTAGTGAGTTAGGTGAAGAAGTGGAGATTCCCGATGGCCTTGCATGAAGCCGCCCAAAGTCTTTGGTGGTTCGTGGTTATCGTCATAGTAGCCATAGCCGTGGTTCTTTTTATTGATTATCGGAAGGAGCTGAAAAATGTACGGAAGAAATAGTTTGCCTGACTGTCTACCAAGACTACGCACCTACGCACAGGCATTGGCTAGGTACAACGAGACTGTGCCCCTACGGACAGGCCACGATGCCGGACTAGTCCCGCTTGGGGATAACCGAAGGTACAAGCGTAGCCAAATGCTCAAGGTCGACACCCTGCAAGGCAAGGTTATCAAGTGCAGATATTGGCAGCATGACTGCATCACCTTTTACGAGGATGGGCGGGTGCACTTTGACATCGGGCATTGGCACAGCCCGACAACGCTGATGTTCTTAAACGATGTGTTTGGTGGTTTTGCTAGACACACAGGGAAAATATACTATAAGTACGGGGATAATTTTTATTACTTAAATCCCACACATGGTCTGTGGTTATCTGACGATGGCTCACCGCATGAGCCTGAACCCGAGTCAGCTTACTCGCTAGACCGCAAACGATGGAAGGCGTTGACTGCCAAAGTCAAACCATTCATGGACTACGCACAAAACATGATCAAAGTCATGGAGCCTAGAGCAAGTAATGAGGTACTTGAAGAGTTTAAGCGGTTAGTTGCGCATTACGGACACGGCTATTGGGAATCGCTTGTGCCGAGACTAGGGCAAGCCAATGCAAGAATTCCGTATCTAACCATCGCAGTTAAGGAGATTCGATATAACAGGGGGGAAATAACTAAAACAAGGGCGGCGTTCATGGAGCGGGTCATGCAAGCATGCGAGACGAAGAACCTTGATGCGATGTATCCGTTGATGTTTACCTTGCAAGCGTGTGCATCGGAGCAACGATGGGCAGGCAACAACTATGTGACTGAGTGTTCGCCCGAGAGATTAAAGAAATACATGTACGAGTTGATGAAGTTCGAATACTGCAATGACATTTTTCAGGAGACTGTGCAACCCATAGGAAAACGAGTAGTTGATTCAAATGCAAAATACTTTACAAAGTCGAGGACTAGCTGACATAATGTCAGTTTGTTATACCAATATCAAAACTAACTAAGAGGAAATTAAGATGGAAGTTCGCATGACATCAGAAGTATCCTTGGCAGAAGCCGAGGCATCCATTCTTGCTTACGGCAACGAGAACGCAATTCACCTAGTCGGTGAACCTGGGGTTGGTAAGACTGCGATGTTTGAACGCATCGTGGCAAAGACAGGGTACAAGGGTGTGTACATGGATGTGCCGAATCTAGAGTTAGGCGAGATTGGTATACCGATGCCTAACCATGAGACCAAGACAACGAGCCTGTATCCGAACGATGCTTGGGGGTTCCACAAAGAGGAGCCTATGGTTATCTTCCTAGACGAGTTCACAAAGCCATCTAGTCAGGCGGTGCAGAACACGCTCCATCCACTACTTAACGAGAGGCGGATCGCTAACTTTAAACTACATCCCGACTCAATCGTCATCACGGCGGGTAACAATTCATCCGATGGCGTAGGTGATAACCTCAAAGCGCACAGTCTGAATCGCATCACAGTTGTCCCTGTGCGTAAGCCGACTGCAGAGGAATGGCTTGAGTGGGGTAGTCAGAACGATATCGCTCCTGAGATGTTGGCATGGGTCAAGGCATATCCTCATGCGATGGCGTCTTATCTTGATCCGTCACAAGCTGACAATCCGTATATCTTCAATCCCAAGTTCCCGAAACGGTCATTCTTCTCGCCACGCTCAGGCCATCGGGCATCGAACATTATCAGGAAGCGTGAGCGGATTAGTAAAAATTCCCTAATCGTTGGCTTGGTCGGCACGATTGGTGAATCAGCGGCGAGAGACCTAACCGCTTATGTTGATGTTGCTGACTCCCTACCAACATGGGAGCAAGTGATGAATGATCCGAGTGGGACACAAGTTCCGACATCCCCTGCGGCACTTTGCATCATGGCGTTTGGCGCAATCCAACGCATTGACCGAGCCAACATCGGCAAGTGGTTTACTTATTTGAAGCGGACACCGACAGAATTGCAGAGTGTGTTTTGTTTGTCTGCTACCAAGCATCCCGAGAAGAAACAAGTGCTGATGACGAGCGGCGCATTTGTGGATTGGATGCGTGAGCATCAGTATTTATTCTGATGATCGGGTATGTTCTTTACATGGGTGAGGTGTGGGCGTTGAATAGGCAAGACCATTTTGGAGATAAAGCGCTTTGGCACATAAGTGCAATCAATACCAAAGCGATATGGAATCGTTGGGTTCCCGCCAAAGACTGCACCTTACTTGATCCCGCTTTGAATGTTTTATTTGAAAGGAAAGAAGATGAACGCTGAAGATATGGATGATGAGTATGGCAAGGTCGCAGACCTGATTGATCGAATCCAAGATGTGCTTCATGGTCAAAAGATTCAACATGTTATGCCTGCCCTCTGTGCGCTGATTGGGCATGCGGGGTACGACATGTATGGCGACGAGATGAGCAAGCAAAAGTTTATTGCTCAAGTAGTTTCTGAAGTCGAAAAGTCGTACCAACTCGCAAAAGAAAGGAATTAATAATGGCTAAACTAACTGCAGAGCAACGCATTGAACGCACGCATGTGCAGTTGATGCGAGATAAAAACTTCTGTTTGTTTTCCGGTGTGTTTATGATCGGTAAGGTAGAAGTCAACGAGAAAGAAAAGACCGCAAGTACCGATGGTCGTAATGTTCGGTATGGTCGTGCATTTGTCGATACGCTTAATGACAAACAGCTAGCTTTCCTAGTAGTCCATGAAGCCATGCACAAGGCTTACCGGCACATGCATGTTTGGAAACGGATCGCCAAAGAGAACGCAAAGTTGGCAAATGCGGCGATGGACTATGTCATTAACTTGCAAATCGTCGACTACGATCCAAACGGACAAGTCGTTGAAATGCCAAGGGACGCCGAAGGTAATATCATGGGCTTGCTAGACGAACAGTATCGTGGCATGGATACCCGTCAGGTCTATGAGATTCTCAAGAAGAACTGCAAAAACGGTGGCAACGGCGACAAAGGGGGTGATGGCAAAGGTCGTGGCCAAGGTGGCAACGGACAATCTGACAAACCGTCAGGCAGTCAAGGCGGTGGCGAACCGCAAGAGTTTGATCATCACGATTGGGATGGCGCTAATGAACTATCCGAAGAAGATGAGCAAGAACTTGGTCGAGAGATTGATCATGCCTTGCGTGAGGGTGCAATCCTTGCGGGTAAGATGAAAGGCAATGTCCCCCGTGGCATCAACGAGTTACTGCATCCGAAGGTCGATTGGAAAGAAGCTATGCGTGACTTTGTCAAGGCGCATACCAAAGGCCTAGACGAGTCGACATGGCGCAAGCCGCATCGCAAGTATCTCGGTATAGACATCATCATGCCGAGCACGATTGGTTTCAAAGCCGAGCGCATATCAATCGCCAATGACACATCGGGTTCCATCGGTGAGGTTCTTGGTAGATTTCTAGGTGAAGCAAAACTTATCTGCGACGATGTCGAGCCTGAGATTGTGGACATCATGTATTGGGACAGTCATGTGGCAGGCCATGAGATCTATGTCGGAGCCGAGGTGGGTAACTTTGTGAATTCGACAAAGCCCAAGGGTGGCGGTGGGACAGAGCCAGATTGTGTTCCCGCTTATCTGCTAAAGCATGGGATCAAGCCGCAATGCCTTGTGGTGCTAACCGATGGCGTGTTCTTTGGGCACAACACTCAGAAGTGGGAGGAACTTGGTGTGCCTGTGTTGTGGTGTGTGGTGGGCAATAACAACTTTGTGCCGAAGTATGGCGTAGCTGTTTGTGTTGAATAACGAGGAGAGTGAAATGAAAATTTATAAAGTTACTTGGAGTGATATGTGTGCCGATGAGTTGTATGTTCATTGGTGTGCCACTATAAACGAAGCAATTGCCAAAAGAGAAGCAGAAAACAAAATGTTAGTAGAAGTGTATGACCAAAAACCAAACGCAAGTTTTGAAGTAGTATATTTCCCGACTAAGTTAGAGGCAGTCATTAAATGGCTTAACGAACATCACGGAGAAGAAGTTGATTATTGGAAAGGCGAACGCCGTGCCTATGAGGAGGATGAAAATGAGTAATACATTTTGGGATGGTGACAGCGATTTGCAAGATGTTGCAGACGCACTAGCAACTTTAATTCCTCCTACGGGGGCGGTGGAAAACCCCAAAAAGAACAAAGCCCTTGAGAAATTTCGTCGTGCAACGAACTGCTACTACGATCTTTACAACAACGGTTTATGCAATCGAAGACAGGAGTTTTACAGACTATTTGAGGTTCGTGTCAGCAACTTTAAGTTTTCTTGGCCCCACAAAAGGCGTGGCCGAATTGACTTTGACCGCATCATGCCGGTGGTAGAGCCTATCATGAGGCAATTTGTTTTAGATGCGGCCGCAGAACAAAAAATTGAAATTACAACAACGGAGGAAGTAAAATGACTTATGCACCTTTTAATCTAAGCACAAGCGCCATGCTTGTGGAACTGTCCATCAGTAATTGGACTGCGAGGAAACTCGACAAGAAAGTATCCGAGGAAGTAGATGCCAACAAGGCAACCAAAACTAGAGCAGGTAACTACCATAAGAACCTGCTCGCCGGTAGCCAAGCGTTAGATGCGGTAGTGAAGTATGGAAACAATGTCAGGCTATGGCATCACAAGCAGACCTTGCCTTGGAGTGATAGTGGCCAACGGATTCTTACTATGGAGAACTTCCTGACTTACAAAGAACAGCTTACCGAGTGCGAAAACAATTACAACCGACTTGTGGATAACTTTGTAGTATCCTACCCAACACTAATTAGTGCGGCGGCCTTTCAGCTTGGTGATTTGTTCAACCGAGACGAGTATCCCGAACCCGATGTCGTTGCGAAGAAGTTTAAGTTTAACTATGTCTTTTCCCCGTTGCCCAACGCGGGAGATTTTCGTGTTGACATAGGCGAGCAAGCGGCCAAGGAATTGGTAGATCACTACGAAAATACTTTCAATGCACGGATTCAAGATGCCATGAAAGATATTTGGGATAGGGTTCACGACTGCCTGACACATATGTCAGATCGTCTTACGGATAACGAAGATGGTAATCGCAAGGGCTTTCACAAAACTTTGTTATCCAACGCTTCAGAACTGATTGACTTAATGCAAAAACTTAACATCACTCGAGATCCTCAGTTAGAAGCGGCTCGGAAAGATCTTTCCAAAGCAATCCTTGGTATCGAGATCGACGACCTTAAAGAAAATGCTCACACCCGCAGGGATGTGAAAGCTCGGGTTGATGACATTCTTAACAAGTTTGAATGGTAAGGGGTAACACATGATTATCAAATCAGCAAAGTACAAAGACATGGAGGCCTGCCCTCAGCTAAATTCCTTGGTGCAGGGGGCCTTTTCCCTAGTGCCGAGTCTATCGTTTCATGCGTGTGAGGCTAGGGAATTTATTGTTGAAAATCAAAAAACAATCTCTTCAGTTGAAGTGTTTGATGGAGAGCAACGGCTTGGTAAGATGGGTTGGATACGACGATATACCCGAAGCGGGTATGAAAATTGCTATGCGGTTGAATCGCCTAGGATTAACAAACAACGAGGAGACAAACATGTCAAGACTACGACTAACCCTAAAACCGCAATCAAACTTGCCGTAGATCATTTTATTAGGGACACCGATTCGGCTCGGGCGGCTAGAATATTTGGTCTGGTCAAGAGTAAGTACCATGACATCGTGTGGCAATACAATGATCGGTACAACCAAAAACTTAAACCGCTAGCCGAAGATGCACTTAGCTACTTTATTAATACAGTCGAGGGAACCCCGTCAGACATAGATCCGGCAATGGTTAAGATAATCCAAAGCCCTGAGTTTGTTGAGACAAGAACTAATTACCGCATTGCAAAATCTGTGCACAAGCATGTGGCTAAAGAAGTAGGTGATATTGTCTATGTGAACCAAGAAGGCCGACTGACTAGGATAGGCGTACAGTACAAGACTTTGACTAGACTAGAGTCATCATACGATCTACCCAAGAACTATCAGGAGAAGTATGCCATCCTGAAAGTCATGGATGCCAAAATACCGATTGAAAGTATTGGCTTTAAGGTGACGATAGACCTTGATGGTTTTGATACGGATGTTTGTTATCTTGTTCCAGGGGAAGTAATCGTTACTCACTAGTAATCTAGTAACTTAGTTTTACTTGACAGGACAATCTGACTAATCGTCAGGTTGTCTTTTTTTATTGGGTTTTTCACCTATACCTCTTGCGTTTGTTTTTTAGGCGGTGTACTCTTGCTTTAACTGTCTCTGAAATGAGATAAGAATCTTATAAGTCAAGAGGATAGTAGCATGGGGATGACTCCCGAAGGTAAAGTCAAGGCGCGTGTGCGCCGCATTTTAGAAATCAACAAGGTTTATCACTTCATGCCTGCAACGGGCGGTTATGGTCGAAGTGGCGTTCCCGATATCGTTGGATGTTTCAAAGGGTATTTCTTTGCCGTAGAGTGCAAAGCGAAGGATAAAAAGCCGACTGCGTTACAGGAAAAAGAACTCCAGCGGATTCGTGAAGCTGGTGGATATGTTTTTGTTATTGACGAGACCAACGAGAAAGATGTTCAGAATTGGCTGAACATGATGACCGTTCCCGAGAAAGGATGACCACCGATGCGTGATAGGTTCGTTAGCCCCCAAGTGCGCATATTGCTTGAGCGCATGGATCTCTACCCTGAAGAGTTTGTGCGTTCATACGAGTCACGCCGACTAAATACTAAATGGGGAGAAGTGTTAAACGAAGGTTGTTTTAATTCGGTTGAGAGATTCTTACTTGGGCGTAAGTATAATGCGTTAAGACGCAAAGCTACGCAAGAAGTAATTATGCAGACAATTATGGATAATTCACCCCCCGAAGAATTTAGTTTTGATACGGTGTCACGTGCGGCTAAAAAGCTGATGAATGCCCCGCGCATGAGAATGAAACAGAAATGATCATCACGGTAGACTTTGAAACCTATTACGACAAAGAGTTTTCTTTGTCTAAAGTGACTACTGAGGAATATGTGCGGGATGATCGCTTTGAAGTTATTGGCGTAGGAGTAAAAGTAGATGACAACGAGACAGAGTGGTTTAGTGGAACACATGAAGAAACTGCGGAATTCTTGGGAAGTTTTGATTGGGCTAACAGCTTTGTTCTTGCCCACAATACTCTTTTTGACGGGGCTATTCTGTCTTGGCGTTTTGGGATTAGTCCTCTTGCGTGGTTAGACACACTAAGTATGGCCCGAGCAATCGACAACGAGGTCAGCAATAGCCTTGCAAAACTTGCAGAGCGTCTTGGGGTAGGACATAAAGGCAACGAAGTAGTTATGGCGATGGACAAACGCCGCAAAGATTTTAACCCTACTGAAATAGCGAAGTATGGCGAATACTGCCGCAACGATGTAGATCTTTGCTACAACATCTACAATATCCTCAAGCAGAACTACAAACTTAAGGAGCTTAAGTTAATTGATTTAACACTTAAGATGTTCACAAGGCCGACTCTGCAGTTGAACTTGCCACTGCTTGAGCAACACCTTGAAGAAGTTAAAAGTAAGAAGGAAACCCTGATTGCCAAAGCTGAGGCAGACAAGGAGACACTGCTAAGTAATCAGAAGTTTGCTACACGACTACTAGAACTAGGCGTAGATCCGCCGGTTAAGTTAAGCCCGACCACAGGTAAGCCGACATTGGCTTTGGCTAAGAACGACGAAGGATTCAAAGCCCTTGCCGAGCACCCGAACGAAGAGGTGCAGGCGTTAATTGCCGCACGACTTGGCACTAAAAGCACATTGGAAGAGACAAGGACTGAACGATTTATTTCGATAGCGAAGCGTGGTAGCTTGCCTGTCCCTTTGCGGTACTACGCCGCACATACAGGCAGATGGGGTGGAGATGACAAACTTAATCTGCAAAACTTACCACGGAAATCCAAACTTAAAGATGCCATCTGCGCCCCCGATGGATACATGCTAATTGATGCCGACTCTTCACAAATTGAAGCCCGTACTGTGGCTTGGCTTGCAGGGCAGAACGATTTGGTACAAGCATTTGAAAATAGCGAAGATGTCTACAAGATCATGGCGGCTAGAATCTATAACAAACATATAAATCAAGTTGACGATGCTGAACGGTTTGTAGGTAAGACAACAATTTTGGGTGCAGGGTACGGCATGGGGTGGAAAAAGTTCCAGCTGCAGTTAAAAACATTTGGCGTAAACATGCCCGATCTTATCTGCAAGCACATTATCAATACATACCGCAATAATTTTGGTCATATAGTAACGCTTTGGGAACACGGCAACAGATGCCTAGATGCCTTGGCCTCTGAAGATTTAAAAACTACTAATTTTGGTGTGCAAGATCAGGCGGTAAGTTTATTGCCTGGCGTTGGGTTTGACTTGCCAAGCGGATTACCGCTTAAGTATATGAACCTACGCACCATTGAAGTGCAGAATCAAAAAACAGGCGTGTGGGAGAAACAGTACATCTACGATACCCGCAAAGGCACGACCAAGATTTACGGCGGTAAAGTTGTGGAAAACATTTGCCAAGCCTTAGCCCGATGCGTAATCGGTGAACAGATGCTACGGATTTCCAAGCGATACGAAATGGTGTTGACTGTCCATGATGCCATTGCTTGTATTGCCAAGGAAAGCGAATGGGAAGAAGCCGCTAAATATGTCCAAGAGTGTATGCGGTGGAGGCCCGAGTGGGCTAAGACTTTGCCGTTGAATTGTGAAGTTAAGTATGGAAAGAGTTACGGAACGACTGTTAAGTACAAAGGGTAATTGTAAAGTTGGATATGGAGAAAGTTATGGACATTGTTAACTACGATGCAACGAGTGACGAACAGCCGTATCGAATTAAAGTTTCTATTCGTAACAATTTGCTGTTATCTGTTATTGAAAATTTAGGATTTAAAAGCGTTGCTGAATTTTGTAGACAAAATGAATTAAAAGACAACGACGTTAATTCTTTTATATGTTTTAGACAAAAGCCACTTAATGAGGATGGTGAATTTAGTCTCGCTGCTAAACGCCTTATGGAAGTACTTGGCGCTGCCCCCACGGACCTTTGGACGGCCGAACAGTTAACTTTAAAAACACGAAAAAATTCAACGTGGTTTAATTCAAATAGTTATTATGATACAGAACATGCACATGCTGTGCTTGGAGGAAACATACTAAAACTAAATAACGCGGTGCAGGGGGTTGACTACGAACTACCTGATCAACCTGACGAAATTGCAGAAAAGAAAGAATTTAAAGAACACATAAGAAGTGCGCTTGAGTGTTTAACGCCAAGAGAAAAGCAAGTTTTGGAGTACAGATTTGGGTTACATGATGGTTCCATTTACTCTTTAGAAGAAATTGCAAAGATGTTTGATTGCACAAGGGAAAGAGTTAGGCAGATAGAAATAAAAGCACTACGAAATATAAGATTAAAAAACGCTAAAAAAATAATAGACCTGGGGTAAATGGACGGAGAAAGAAGAATGAAGGACAAGATTGATTACGCACCACACTACTTAGAAACTAAGAAGAAGTTAACAGAAGTGCATGAACTGCTTCTTAAAAACAAGTTTAAAGAAGCCGCAGGAATGATCAATGAAATCATAGTTGAACTACGTCTGATGCGCGCAGCGGTGAAAAGCCATGTCGAATAAATACACTTGGTCTTACAGTAGTATCTCGCTGTTCCAACAGTGCCCACGAAAGTATTACCGACTACGGGTTCTGAAAGACGTTACCGAGCCACATGCTGCACATCTTGACTACGGCAAAGAAGTCCACAAAGCTGCTGAAGATTATGTCTGTAACGATAAGTCTCTTAATCCTCGATATGAATTTTTAAAGCCAACATTAGAGGCGTTTAAGTCTTTGCCAGGGATGCGTCTATGCGAATACGAAATGGGGTTAACCAAAGATTTTGAACCTTGTGGGTTTTATGACAAAACAGTTTGGTTTCGTGGAATTGCAGACCTGCTCATTATTGATGGCGACCATGCACATCTTGTAGATTACAAGACAGGCAAAACTTCTCAATATGCTGATACAAAACAATTAGAACTTCTGGCACTGTTAGTTTTTAAGCACTTTCCATATGTCAAAACTATAAAAGCTGGCTTAGTTTTTGTCGTTGCCGAAGACTTAGTCAAGGCGGCATTTGAGACCGAAAATCAAGACCAAGCGTGGGCTAAGTGGCTACCTGAGATTCAACGGTTAGAGTCAGCGATGACGGCTAATGTATGGAACGCCCGACCAAACTTTACATGCCGTAAGCACTGTGCCGTTTTAGATTGTGAACATAATGGGAAAGGAGAATACAGATGAGCGAAGTTACTCAGTGGATGGTTGACCAGCTGATCAAGCCGGAAGTACAAGCGGAAGTTGCCAAGGCTAACGAAGGTCTTAATATGGATGCGGTGCGGTTGGCATGGCCATTTAAGACTGAAAAAGAACTTAAGATACTTGCTGAATGGCATCGTGAACAATTGCGTAGTATCAAGAAAAAGCAGATTAAAGAACACATTGAGCAGCATGGAGAAGCATTTCTATGAAGTTAGACTACATGCAAAGGCTAACTTTGGGCATCACAATTGCAAAAGAAAAGTGGCCTACAGGCGTTTACATGACTGAAGTTGCTCACGATGATTGGTGTAATTTCTATAAAAATAAACCATGCTCTTGCACACCTGATATAAACATAACCATTGACGATAAGAAGTTTTACATTGATGAAGAAGGGGTCTTGCATGAAAGACTTAATTGACTTCAAAAAAATATGGACATGGTGTGTTGAGCGTTGGAAAACATCCTTTGGCTGCATCGTGCTTATCCTTGTGGCTTTTGTACTGGGTGTCGCATGGGAATCAAAACAAATAACCGAAGACTGCCGTTTCATGGGATCGTTCCGCGATGGAACACAGACTTATAACTGTTCGTTGAGGGTGAGATGAGCGACTTGAGAAAAGCAGCAGAGATGGCGCTAGAGGCTTTGGAATGGAATTACGGCACGGACTTGGAGAACATTGAGAACTGTACCGCATGGCTGGACAAAATGAACGCCACCATTCCAGCACTACGCCAAGCACTAGCGCAGCCAGATGAAGTGTTAGCAGAGCGTGAGGCTGTGCTTGAAACAATTGACGAACTTATAGGTTCAGAGCGTGATCGCCATCCAATGTTTTCTGATGGGTATGACTATGCACTTCAAAACATTGATGAGTTTGTCCGAGCAAGGGAGAAGAACACATGAACTTCCATAAAGCAGTCGCCATCTTCTGCGTAGTCGGTTTGGTTTGGCTACTCGTTGATAACAAAATAGATCGCACTCACGCAGAGGGATTCAAGATGGGCATACACTATGCCTTAAAATCTAACCCGCCTAGCGAAGAACTTGAAATTGCATGTGCAGGGCTGTGGATTGGTGAGCAGAACAAGAAGTATTGGAAGAAAACAAATGCCAATTAAAATAGCGCCCGAATACGAAAAAATTTGGGATTACCTAGTAAAAAGAAAAACTCCAGTGACTATTAAACAAACGATAAAAGTTTTGCGGATAAGTGAC
>Ga0194130_10006892_pt1 | contig 12907 bp, 7 predicted proteins | sample TA2KigsurfametaG_FD_160084 | JGI IMG/M metagenome (GOLD analysis project Ga0194130, IMG submission 160084) | Freshwater microbial communities from Lake Tanganyika, Tanzania - TA2015050 Kigoma 12 surface | ecosystem: Environmental > Aquatic > Freshwater > Lake | place: Tanzania: Lake Tanganyika... | reverse complement strand
CGGCCGATGTCAATCCACAAGCGTACGCTGCCACGATCGTTGCCACGGAACTGCGGATTACCGCTGGGACCGTGTGGGTTGTTGGTGCGTGGCGGCTGTGTTGATGCACGTTGAGCGGCATTGATTGAGTTTGCCAATGGATCTGCTTGTGGCGTTGTCATCTGCTCGCCAAACGCGATGCGCAATGCGGCAGCGGCGATCGTCATGGCATCGTGTTGTTCGGTCAATTGACCGAGCAATTCACGCTCCGCATGAAGTTCGCTGCTCGTAATGGTATTTAAGACTTGCTGCGCAAAACGCTGACGTTGCCGTTGACGCAGATCCATCAAACCAGGAATCTGATGGACGTTGATGAGGGCCTTGGTCATGCGCTCAATTTGACGCAGTACAAAGCGTTCTCGTGGTGTCACAATCGAGATGGCTACACCGCTCCGCCCAGCACGACCTGTGCGGCCGATGCGGTGCACGTAGACCTCAGGGTCAGGTGGTAACTCGTAATTAATCACGTGAGTGACATGATCGACATCAAGACCACGTGCAGCGACGTCGGTTGCAACGAGGATGTTGCTCTGACTGGTGCGGAAGCGTTGCATGACGCGGTCCCGTTGTGTCTGTGACAACTCGCCGTGGAGCGTGTCACAGTTGAACCCGCGAGCGGTTAACTTTTCGCCGACTTGGTCAACGTCCATGCGTGTACGACAGAAAATCATGGCCGCGCCAGGCTCTTCGAACTGCAGCAAGCGTGACAAAACTTCGAAGCGGTCGCTGTGAAGCGCTTCGTAGGCGCGCTGCTCGACCATCTCAGCAGTCTGTTGCTTTGAGGCAATAGTGATGTGGGATGGGTTGGTCATGTAGCGCTTCGTGAGCCGCAAAATGGCATCGGGCATGGTGGCCGAATACAGCGCCGTTTGATGCGGCGTAGGCAAAGCGGCCAAAATTTGCTCGACGTCTTCGATGAACCCCATGGCTAACATTTCGTCGGCTTCGTCGAGGACAACCGTTTGCACGGTGCCGAGGTTAATCGTGCCGCGATTCATGTGGTCAATCAGACGACCTGGAGTTGCTACCAAGACATGCACACCGGCGTTCAACGAGCGAATCTGACGATCGATTGGTTGGCCACCGTAAATGGCCACGACGTTGAGACGACGATGCTTTGAATATTCCTTAAACGCGCCAGCCACTTGGACGGCCAACTCACGGGTTGGAGCCAGTACCAAGACTTGGGCCTGACGCCGATCTGCATCGATTCGCTCAACTAACGGCAATGAATATGCTGCCGTCTTCCCTGTTCCCGTCTGTGCTTGAGCAATGACATCTGCACCGCTCAGCATATGACGGATAGACGCTTCTTGGACTGGTGTCGGGGTCACATACCCGAGCTCGCTCAATGTGGCGAGCAGGCCCTGACTTAGCCCAAGCGCCTCGAATGTGTTGGTCACACATCCCTCCTATATAACAATAACCTATTAATTATACACGGTTCTCGTTATTATGGCGAACGCAATGTGTGAACCACGGCGAGTCCACTAATCAGAGAGTGGTTCAATGAGTGTGCTGGGTTTGGTCATGTTGTACTTTTCAGCCATTTGCGTGATGGTTTCGCGTAACATAGAGACGAGTTCAGGTGGGCTGAGCACCTCGCAAGTGCCCCCGTAGCGCAATAGTACCTGACGCGTTGTCCACAAGTTTGTCACCGATGCGGTGATCGTTGCACTGCCATCCTCATGATAATCAACCATGCTGTCATTGAAGAACGTGGCCAAATCGCGTCGACGGGCCACCACCGGATCTAGCCGGTACACCAAGTGATAGCGTGGCTGGGGCGGTCGCTCCGGGGGATTCATGATAGGCAGAAGTTGCGCACTTTTTTTGATGATGCGTTCGAGGCGGTATTCAACCGATGTCATCGGCAGCGCATGACCAGCTGGTTCGACATTCATCATCACCGCGTCTAGGTACATGTGACCGTCGCGCATGAATAGACCGTACGGTGCTACCGTATGCCGACGTGCTTCGTGTTGTTCGAAGTTACTCATGTACAAAAATCGTAACTGTTGTTTGTTTTCAATCGCCCGTTTGACGGTGCGGAGCGTTTGATTGTCAAACGATTTGTGTTGCCGAATTGGTGAGTGCAATTTGAAAATACTGGGAATAGATGCAGATGAAACATGTGGTAATAACATGCGAACTTGACGTAATAATTTTTGTACGTTAATAAATGCAGCCAGCATGTGGTCTTCAGGAAAGTTGGTGTCCAAAAATGCAAGCGCTTCAAGACTCTCGCGCGACAAATCCAACACAGCAAAATCACCTACGCTGTGCAACGTGTAGGTTTTTTGATTGCGGTCGAAGGTGATCTCACAACTAAATTCGCTTTTGAGTGCATCGAGGTCATGCTTTAACGCCATGGCGGCAGCGGCTGGGTAACCATCTTGTGCTAATTCGTTGTTAACCGCAGCTATTAACTCTTCGGCAGTGCTTGGTTGACTGAAGAGCGTGCGAAAAATGATAATTCTTCGGCGAAACGTTTGCTTTGAACTACGACGCCGTCCACTAATATGCTTGCTCATTGTCACATCCTCACATCATCAGGTTGGGTATCAACAGGCCATGCGCGTTCGTGTGCAATTTCTTGCAGTGCATCAACGAGTCTGCGCAGTTGGACAATCATCATGCCGACTTTGATGTCTGCACTCGTATCCCCATCTAGCCATCGCATTAGTTGACCGTCAGTGTATGTGCGAAAAAGTCGGTCTGTTTCATCGACCATTTGATCTAGTGACTTGATGCGCACCTGTCGAAATTTGCTGCCGGCAACGACGGTGTCATCGCGTAGGTACTGACCCTCCACAACGTCGTCTTTGTCAGTAGAGTGCGTTGGTAAGCCGCTCTCCTGCCACATCTGTTCAAGCGATGGAGCTGCACTGGTGGGTGCCGGTTCAACAAGTGCTGGTGCGTTAATGCCAGAGGCCGTGCTTGGTTGAAGGGCAAGAATCGCACTATCAAGCGTGTGTGTTGGGTTGGCCGCAAAGTAGGTGGCCAACCTGCTTAATTCGGCAGCTGACATCCCCTCATCAACTGCGGCACGTGCGAGCTCTAAACGGGTGTGGGAGTCACTGATTCGGCGCAGGTGTTGGGCTTGAGTAACGGTTAATTGCCCGGTGCGCAAGTAATTTTGAATGCTTTCATCGAGGTCGAGCAAACTCAGATACCGTCGAATTGAGCGAGGTGATAATCCAACCGTTTGCCCCACATATTCGTCTAACGTGCCCTCATCTGCTGAAGGATGCGTGTGTGCAAATTGACTGCGTAAGCGTGCAAATGCGCGTGCTTGTTCGAGGTCGTTCAAATCACGTCGCTGTAGGTTCTCTGTGAGTTGTCTGATTAAATTACGTTCAGCGTGATCAGCAAATACAAGGCACGGGACACTTGTCATCCCTAGACTTTTGGCGGCTTGACAGCGTCGCTGTCCATAGATCAGTTGGTACGAGTCGTCGTCGCGTTGTATGATGCCCAGTGGTTGCAAAAGCCCTTGGTCGGCGATGGTAGCCGCCAAGCCAGAGACATCGCCAATGTCTTCGCGGATGCCATCGTTTGCGATGATGATCTCGTGTGGGTTAAGCTCGATGATTTGCATGTTACGTTTCTTTATGCACAATTGTGGACAAATGTATCTGAATAATTATACCACAACCACATATGCGGAATTATCGACTGGTAACAATTGCGACGAAAAAACACACCAAACACGATATACGTTTGGTGTGTTTACGTTGTGCAGATGCAATTTATGTATTAGGTTGCTGTTGTCAGTTGCTTTTGACGTTCGACATAGTCAATGACGGCAAGTGCTTCGTCAATATCGGTCAGACTTATCAAACCGAGGTATTCTTGGTCACGAAAGACAGCGGCAACTTGTCCTTCATGAGCAGTAATCACGTTGCGCACTTCATCGAGCGTCAACGAGTGTGGAACACGCAGGACGTTGCGTTGCATGATACTTGCGACGTAGACATCGTTCGGCTCTTGTGCAAGCGAATTCATCACATCTTCGCGGGTGACAATACCCAGGAGTTGGCTCCCTTGCATGACTGCGAAGTCGGGCTGGTACGACGTCAGAATGAGGTCGACCACCCGACTCGTGCGATCGGCAGGTGTGAGCGTTAAAGCGTGGCGATTGTACGCATCACCGACCAATTTTGTTTCGAGCATGGTCCGCGTACGCGTTTCTGCTTTTTCGTTGCCGGCACTCAAAAAAATAAACGCCGCGGTAAGTACCATCAGAATGTTACCACCCAACACGCCAAGGACGCCGATGATTACGGCAACCGCTTGACCGATCAGCGTTGCAATATTGGTTGCAGTGCGTTCTCCAGCAAACAATGCAAGTAGGGCGCGAAGAATTCTGCCACCATCAAGAGGAAATGCGGGGAGCATGTTGAACAGGACCAACATCACATTTGCCGTGTACAGTGCCGATATGGTGGCTTTCACACTCGGAGTAACTTCTGGTCCTGGGAGTACATATGTCAGCGATTCACCGATGGCGAATGGTAATAGTGCGATGAGAATAACCACATTCACAAGTGGTCCTGCCACTGCAATCCATAGTTCGTGGAGTGGTTTGCGTGGGAGTCTAGTTAAAAACGCTAAGCCACCAATGGGGAGCAGGAGGATTTCACGCACTGGGATACCAACACTTTTGGCGGCAAGTGCATGGCCAAGTTCGTGGAGAACGACACAGACAAACAACAGCAGAATCAAGCCTACGCCAAAGAGCATGCCGGTGACGCCTTGCTCACGCCAGCGCCACGCCTCGAATCCAATGAGTAGGAGGAATGAGACATGCATTTTGATGGCAATGTCGCCGATGCGTAATATCGTTGGTGACCAGTTCATATCTGCCTCGTGTGATACATCATGGTGGAGTGCGTGCTACCGCGCGCAATGCAGGGAATCAATTAGTTCATTTCGCGTGCGACAATCCCGGTCAAACAACCGATGGCGCCGGCTGCTTTGGCTAACTCGCCGACAGGTGTCGTCACACACTCAATCCCCAGTCGTTCATACCACGACTGTGTGTTGGGGTTGCCGGACGCCAACAAAATCTTGCGCGGACCAAGGGTGACATGATTAAATGCCGCGCCCCTGCGCACTTCATCACCATCGGGTAGCATCGCTACTTTGTATCCCCGATACCGCAACGCTTCAACGGCACGGTGCACCAAGCGCGTTGGCCAGGCGATGGCCAGATTGTGGTCAACAATACGGAGCATACCCATTAAGTGCATAGTGCCGAACGGCATGTCTACAACAACCGTCTCAACGCCCATATCGTTGAGCACGCCGGTAATTTGCGATACACCACTGTCGTTGGTGCGTAATCCGCGCCCGACGATGGCAGTTTGTGGGTCGAGCCACATCAAATCTGCCCCTTCGAAGGTGCCGCGATTACTGATACTGCGAACAATCGGGACGCCAATATCTGCAAGTCGTCGCGACGCATTACGTTCTTCGCCTGCACGGACCTCCGAGGCAGGGCGTGCCACAATGGCACCTTCGGGCGTCATGACGAACAAATCGGCCATGAACATCTGGTTAGGACGTGGGAGTTCAACAGGATCCACGTATGTAACGGTGACCCCATGTGCCCGGTAGGCATCTGCCATAGCATCGTGTTGCGCTTGTGCGTTGACCAGATTGAGTGGTTCGAGCATGTTCACGGCATCCGGGTCATGTGATGCCATTAATTCGGCACCCGGTCGATGAAGGAGCACATGTTTGAGTGTGCGATACTCACTATTAATGCCACAGGCTGCCCACAGGGTACCCAGCTCACCACGCAATGCACGTTGACGTGGCCGCCACCCTTCACCACCATACGCTGACTGTGTGTGATTCGGGTCAACATTAATCATGAGTTCGTACTTCCTACCCGCGGAATCACCGCCAGGACTGATGCACAATTCAATTTGCATTTGTGCTACGATGATGGTATTATACACATCGTTGCTTATGCGCTGCTAGCTCAATTGGTAGAGCAGCTGACTCTTAATCAGCGTGTTGATGGTTCGAGTCCATCGCGGCGCACCACGTAACCCCCACGGCGTGGGGGTTTTTTATTTCTCCTTTCTGAATCGAAACTAAATAGCGACACGATTATTGCGCATGCGCACTGCATTGGTGTAGGCTAGTGTCAGCACACACTTTCATGTACAATTCCACAAACAAAGGAGTTTGTTATGCAACACGTCCCCATAGCACGACCGCGTATCGGGCTCTTTGCCATAGGGCTTGACGCATATTGGCCTCAATTTGCTGGTTTGAAAGACCTGTTGCTTGGGTATCATGCAGTTATTGCCCAACGACTCGAGCAAATGGGTGCCGAAGTCGTCGGCGCAGGATTGGTTGATACGGCTACGGCAGCCGTTGCTGCCGGTGAATTTTTTGCACGTGAGCAGGTGGACCTGCTGATTTGTCATACGGCGACTTACGCCACGTCGTCGCAGGTATTGCCGATCGTACAACGTGCCAACAAACAAGTGTTGGTGTTGAACTTGCAGCCGTCTGCGCAACTCGACTACCCCAATACTGATACTGCAGCGTGGCTAGCCGAATGCTCGGCGTGTTGTGTCCCCGAGATATCAAATGCATTCCGTCGGGCTCACATCCCATTCCAAGTGGTCTCGGGCACCTTGCACGACGACCTGCGCGCCTGGGGGCGCATTGCCGATTGGGTACGGGCTGCTGGAGCAGTCGCCTCGTTGCGTGGTGCCCGCATCGGCATGCTCGGGCATCCGTACCCGGGCATGCTCGACATGTACAGTGACCCGACCATGTTACATGCGCAACTCGGCTGTCACGTTGAGTGGCTCGAGTTCGATGAGTTAGCGGCGAATGCGGTGGCGACGAGTTCTACAGCACAACACCAGCGTGAGCACGACATACGTACGGCCTTTCGTGAGGCACCCATGGGTGTCGACCAAATCTCGCGCCCTGTGACATCAGATGGGCTCGCCAATGCGGCCCGGACCTCGCTCGGGCTCGATAAGTTGGTCGCTGATTATCGGTTGAACGCCTTGTGTTACTACCACCGTGGCATACCCGGCATGCCGACGGCCGATGCGGCAGCGCATCTGATTGTGGGTGCCACCATGTTGACCTGGCAAGGTGTGCCATGTGCGGGCGAGGGTGATCTTAAGACAGCCGTGGCCATGTTTATCATGGATCGGCTCGGTGCCGGTGGCTCGTTTACTGAGTTTTATGCGATGGATGTGCCCGAGCAGTTTGTCTTGATGGGGCATGATGGCCCGGCACACCCGCATATCAGCGATGCACAGCCGTTGATGCGCGCCTTGAGTTTGTATCACGGCAAAGCGGGCGAGGGCATCTCGATTGAACTCACGGTCAAACACGGACCAATTACAATCCTTGGAGTCACACAAGACGGTAACGGCAAGCTGCGCATGCTCGTTGCTGAGGGTGAGTCAATCCCTGGACCGGTGTTGCAAATTGGCAACACGAATAGCCGTCTCAAGTTTGCCAGTGACCCGGCGACGTTCATGGATACGTGGTGTCAAGAGGCGCCGACACATCACGTGGCGTTGGGGATTGGCCATCAAGCGACGGTCATTCAACACGTCGCACGCCTCTTGGGCATCGAATGCGTGGTGGTGCGATGAGCGATTACACACGCGCCAAACAGCGTTGGCAGACGCCAGACCCGGCCTTTTCGCCAGCACCGATTTGGTGGTGGAGTGGCGACCGTCTTGAACCGGCACGACTCCGCTGGCAACTCGAGCGCTTTGCCGAGGGTGGCGTCTATAACTTGGTCATCCTCAACTTAGCACCGACTGGGCCGTTACACGGGTCGCGGGCTGATGACCCGGCCTTTTTGACGCCAGAGTGGTGGGCGATTTTTCGTGGGGTCTGTCGTGATGCGCATGAGTTGGGTATTAAGTTGTGGTTTTACGACCAAATCGGTTTTTCTGGTGCGAATCTGCAGGGTCAATTAGTACGTCAACAACCGGCATTTGTTGGGCAACAATTACAAAGCAGTGTGCAAGCATATGACCGGCCGGCCATGTGTGCATTTCCGGATGGGGCTATCCCGCTTGGGGCATGGCAAATCACTGCGGCTGGTGAAATCACGCCACTGACGGTGCATGCTGGGCATGTGCAATCGCATGCAGAATCAGCACACCGCGTACGTTTGGTATACGCGGTCAAAAAGGGCTTCGACTACATGAGTGTCACTGCGTGTGCCGCGTTGCGAGCAACCGTTCACGAAGCATTTGAACGCGAAGTTGGCGATTATTTCGGTTCCGTGATTGTTGGTTCATTCCAAGATGAACTGCCATCAATGCCTACATGGAGTGCGGATTTTGCGCAGAGTTTCGCACAAGCGCTGGGATACGACGTAGATGCACATTTGATCGCATTGTTTGAGGGTGATGACGCACATAGTCAACAGGTACGCATTGACTATCAACAGTGGCGTGCACGACGCAGTGAACGTGCGTTTTTTCAGCCGTTCTACGAATGGCACGAACAGCACGGCTTGATTTGCGGATTTGACCAACAAAGTCCGGCACGAATGGCGTTGCCGATCGGCGCCGTTGACGAGTATGCCGACTACATGCAGACGCATCGCTGGTACGGTGCGCCGGGGAGCGACCATCACGGCAACGGCAAAATTCACTCGTCAATGGCACATCTGTATCAGCGGCCACGTTCGTGGATCGAGGCGTTTCATAGCAGTGGTTGGGGTGGCACGCTCGAAGAGACGTTTGATTGGTTGGTGCCTTGGCTCAGGGCCGGACTGACTCTCTACGACCCGCATGCGGTCTATTACTCGACGCGTGGCGGCTGGTGGGAGTGGGCACCGCCCTCGACCTGCTGGCGTCAACCGTATTGGCGCCACTACCGGCATTTTGCTGAGGCCGTCATGCGTGTAACCGGGCTGATGTCGCTCGGGCGTCATGTGTGCGATATCGCCGTACTCTTTCCTACAACTACAGTCCAAGCACATCTCCCGCTACTCGGTGCATCTCCTGCCGCACAGCGTGCGGAGCGGGTGTTTGTTGAGATAACTGGCTCCATGTTTTGGAATAACCCGCAACCCGGTGTCCTTGAACGAGTGCGTCGTGACTTTGATATGCTCGATGATGCATCGCTCGAACGTGCCAGCATACAAGCCGACTCGCTTTGTATAGCTGATGAGCGCTATCGCTGTCTCATACTGCCTGGGGTTACGCATTTGACACCTGCGTGTGTGCACCACATACATGCATTTGTCGCAGCCGGTGGGCTTGTGGTGGCGGTTGAGACGATGCCAGACCAGCTTGCAACACTCCCAAGAGTCGTGTTTGTGGCACACACTGAGGAGTTGGCGCAGATTCTCGACAGGCTACCACGGCGCGTTGATGGTGATCTGCTGGTGCTTGAACGCATGATTGATGATGTGCATGTGTGTTTAGTTACACCCACCGTGAGTGGATCGCAGTTTGCGTGGAATGGTCACTGGAACAGTACGCCTTACGATTTTGATGCGCAACGCTTACCTTCGTACATCGATGTAGTAGTTTCTTCAAAAAACGTACCGTCGCAGTGGTGTATATCAGACGGAAGTATCGTGCCTATCATGCAAAACGCAGACGGAAGTTGGCGTGTGTCGTTGCAAGATGCGCCAATTGCGGTCATCGTGTTTGATGATCAACCGCCTGCCCAAACAGTCGTCGAACGACCTATTCAAGTAACACACGATCTCGCCGGGACATGGCGGATTGAAGTGGTGCCGACGCTCGACAATCAGTGGGGTGATTTTGCACGCCCTGCGTCACCTGCGTTACTAGAACCGCACACGATGCGATTTGACACGACCAGTGGCACCCTATATGTACAGGGATTTGACACATACGGCTGGTATATCGGTCCTCTACGACGGGATTTGTTGCCAGAACCGTACAACCCTCGCTCCAACGAAGCGTTCGCTGATGCAACGTGGCAACCACTGGTTTACTCACTGCAGCGTGGCATATACAAAGACACATTACACTGGGGTATGCTCGGTCCGAAAGGATACGTGCCCGAAGAATTCATGCACTTTGGCATGGTAACGGCTGGCGATGCAGTCCGAGTACGCACTACTGTGACGCTCCAAACGGCCTTTGCGGGAGCATTTGTTGTGGCCGCGGCAGCCACAAAACGCGTCTGGTTGGATGGCGTGTTGTACGATGATGCACCAGCCGGCTATCAGTGGTTCATCGATGTGACGTGGTTACAAGGAAGGCATTCCATTGAATTTGAACTCGTGCCCGAGCAAACGCTCAACCTACGTGGCTATTGGTCGCTGGTGCATGCACATGGTGTCATACAGTTTGCACGTCCCAATTGGATCATGCAGGCTGACACGCCGCAAACTGCAACGTACTTGCACTTTTCACATACGTTTACACTTGCGCATTCTTCGAGTCATGCACAATTCATGGTGGTGGCTGATGTGCCGATACGCGTGCTTATTGATGATGTAGAAATTGGTCGTCAAGGTGGCTTTGATCCGTATGGCAGCACGGTGCGCATTCAGTCGTATGACGTGGGTGCATTAAACGCGGGCAATCACATGATTGCCATCGAAGCGCTTGATGCAGGTCGTGGTGTGTCACTCCTCGTCGATGGCGTCTTGTACGCAGCACAGACGGTGATTGACTACTTGATGACTGGTGCGGGTTGGCATGTGACACGTCAAGGGGGAGACGCCAAGGATGCAGTGGTGCGTCGGCGTCAATGGGTGGATTTAACGTTTGACACCGATCATGCACTCTATGTGGACATGGATCCGGGCTGGCCACTCATGTGGCGTCGACAACATCCATTACCACAGGCGCATTGGCTCGAAGATGCGCCTGCTAATGGGACTGTGTTTGATGTCGTACCGCATGCATTCCCGCAGCGAACATGTACAAAGGAAGTGACGTGGCGCATCCCGGCGACAGCGTCACAGATGCTCCTTCCATTCGCCGAGCCGTTATATGTGCACATCGATAATCGAGAAGTCGTGTCAGATAACGGCATTGTGCAACTCCCCGCACAACCGCGCACCGCTACAATGACGCTTACTGCACGTGAAGGTGACCAACTGTTGGCGCATCCCATACGGTACGTCCATCAACAGAGTGAAGTGGCGTTCCCCGCAGATTTTGCGACACTTGGTTTTGCTGATTATTCGGGTGCGGTACGCTTTGTGCGGACATGGCAGATTGATGATCTCCCCGGAACGTGGATAGTTGATCTGGGGCGAGTGCGTGGTACTGTTGCAGTACGTGTCAACGGTGTGTCGGTCGGCGTGAGAATTTGGTCACCGTATCAATTTGATTTGACAGGTCACCTAATTCAAGGCCTCAATTCAATTGAAATTGAAGTAACGAACACCATGGCATCTTACTTGGCCGCCCATAGTCCGTCGCACTATACACCTCCATATCAACAAGTCAGTGGGGTGTATGGTCCAGTGACATTGATACATCATTTATAAACCATCTTGCATTCATGTGGAGAGATGATATACTCTGCATGTATTTGGTATGGCTTACCATAATGAAAGGTGAAACGATGCGCTGGATTGTACTGTTCACACTGATGCTTTCGCTATTGGTATCATGCGGTGGTGGTGACACGGGATCTACCAATCAAGATGCGAACGTCGATGCGAATTCAGAGAGTGTCGTCGATGAGTCATCAAACAGCGACGATACATCTATGACCGACACAGATGAGTCGTCAGCAAATACCGCGCAAGAGGAAGCACCAGCGGGCGATTCGCTGTGGCAGGCTGATGTCAACCGAAATCTTGATTCCGTCAATAGTTACATCGCAACGTTCACCTACAAGTCAGAGCCAGAAGGTGGCGAGGCCCAAGAGTGGTCATGGCGTCAAGTGGTGAATCGTAATCCGTTTGCATCGGATACCACCACAGATACCGTATCTGGGCAAGGAATGGGCGCGTTTCGCATGATTGTACTTGGCGACAAAAGTTACATAATCAGCGACGGCATGCAATGTATGGCGATGACGGACGAGAATAATCAGAATGAGATGATGGACCCGCAGAACTTCATGTCTTCGGCGGACTATGACATGCGCAAAGAGGGGAGCGGACCAACAATTGATGGTCGTGCTACCGAAAAATATGTCGGTGAATACAACGATGGTTCAAATACGGTCACCAGTATTGCCTATGTCGACCCTTCCACCGAAATTACCATGCGTTGGGAGGTCAGTGGTACGAGTGATACAAATGGTGCAAAAGAAACATTCACCTGGGTATACGAGATGAGTGATATCGATGCCGCACCAACCGTTGAAGTTCCGGATGAGTGCTCTGCCATGGCTGAGTCTTCTGCGTACCCCATGCCTGATGACGCGCAAGTGACGTTGCAGAGTGCAGAAATGTTTGCCTATTCAACTGCACAGCCAGTTGCAGATGTGGTCGAATTCTACAACGAAGCAATGCCCGCCGAAGGGTATGTAGAAGCTGAAGGGGGTATGACCACGCCTGACATGAGCATGCTGATGTACACCAAAGACGGCAAAAACGTGTCAGTCATGATTACCGTCCAAGACGGTAAAACTAATGTGATAATTACATCGCAGTAATAGACATGAATTCAAAGGTCCCCGGAGCGTGTGCGCTCTGGGGACCTTTATGTGTCAGTTAGGCGGGTATGTTGAGATGCGTGCGGACAATTGTAGCGAGTTCTGCATTGAACGTTGGTGCATTGGGAGTTAGGGTCATGCGGGTTTTGGTCATGGCAAAAGCTAACTCATGCTCAGGATCCGCAAAGCCGATTGCACCACCAAACCCGTCGTGGCCGAAGGTGGTATCACGTACCCCCATACCCGGCAG
>Ga0194130_10006888_pt1 | contig 12912 bp, 18 predicted proteins | sample TA2KigsurfametaG_FD_160084 | JGI IMG/M metagenome (GOLD analysis project Ga0194130, IMG submission 160084) | Freshwater microbial communities from Lake Tanganyika, Tanzania - TA2015050 Kigoma 12 surface | ecosystem: Environmental > Aquatic > Freshwater > Lake | place: Tanzania: Lake Tanganyika... | reverse complement strand
GCTCTCGGTGTCGGACAGCCCGGGCTGCATTTGCACGGCCTGACGGCCTCACACAACGCCGGTGGTCACATCCTGTCCTGTGCTGCCGGTCCTGACGTCCAGATCACGATCGACACAGTGCCACAGGTTCGTCTCGCCACACCGTGACGATCGCTGCGAATCTCCACCACACTCAGACTCCCGGGATGGTCGACGACGACGCGTAGGTCCCGTTCGCGGAGGTGCCCTAGCGCAAGGGTGATGGACCACCTGGTGCGTAGGCGCAGGTGAGGTCCCTAGGTGGCAGTTCACGTGTCAGCAGATAGCGGGTCACCGGCTCATTGACGCAAGTTGATGGGACGAAGAGATACGCCACATGCTGGGTTCCGTCATAGGTGATGGTGCGGGACCCTGAGAATGTGTTGGCAAGACTCCGGCCCCACACCCACGGGGTCGCTGCGTCTCCTGAGGAAAGCACGAATACGGGAGGGGTCTCCAGGCTGATCATGCGAGCCCTATTAGTGAGCACCGGCGAGAGATCTTCCGGGGACAGCCCGAAACACGACGAGGAGTTGCCCATGAACGCGGGAAGGGTCGATCCAAAATTCCGACTCACGGGATCCGACGCAATGGCGAGCTGCTCCACGGTGGGACGATCACCGAAATCCGAGCAATTAACGAGCACTTGGACGGGCGCGGACTTCTTGGACTCATCGAGGACCTCGCGCAGCGATGTCGCGATAGCTGCTACCACCTCCAAGCTGGCCGCACGATCCTCCGCCGTTGACGCTGTGATACCGACATAGAGATTGTTGATGAGGGCTCGAGCTCCGGGGTATTGGCTCTGTGATGTGAGCAGGAATCGAAGTTGTTCAGCAAAGTCCCAGCGGGTGAACTGCGTCCCATCCGGCAAGGTTACGACGGAGCTATCGAGATATTCGTTGATTACCTTCATCTTGCGAGCAGAAGATGGGGCAGCAAGTGCGGGGAACATCTGCAAGGTCATCCAGTAGTTCGCCGGAAACGAGGTGCCGAATCGGTAGACGCTCTCGTTCGCCATGACGCTGCCATCCATGACCAACGTTCGCACTCGTCCAGGGAAGGTGCTCGCGTACGCGTGGCCGATCCGCGTGCCATAGCTCATGCCCCAGTAGTTCCAGGCTGAATAGCCCAATGCCACTCGGAGCGCATCGAGATCACGGATCACCTGCCACGTTCCGACGTACGGCGCGGCATCGGGGTTGGCTGCCAGACATGCAGCGTTGTTCACCCGTGCCGCATCCGCGGTCTCCTGCCAGAACGCCTTCCAGTCCACCGGACCGGTTGCAGGTGGGAGGGACTCGGCTACCTCGCACCCCTTGATCGTGGGCCCACTCCCCGCTACCCCTCGCGGATCCCATCCGACGAAATCCATCTCGGACACGACCTCGTCCGGGAGCAATGAGTAGAAAGAGGGGAAGGCGTCGATGCCCGAGCCGCCGGGGCCTCCCGGATTGAACGTCAGACCTCCCGTGCTCTTCGGCGAGCGCATGATCCTCACGTTGATCGTCGTGGTGCGCCCATCCTGGGGGCTACGCCAATCCAGCGGCACGGTCAATCGGGCACAGCGCACACCGGTCGGCTTCGACTTCGGTGGGCACGTATGGAACGTTAGTCGAGGAGTGAAAGCCGGATCTGCCGTGGTCGCCGCATGAGCTCCAGAGGCCACGAGCGCTCCACTCGCGATGAGCATGGCGGCACACCCGAACGTGGAGAGACTCCGCACTCGTCCCCTGATTCCCGTCATCGTCCACCCATCGAATCGTCGGTCTCTAGGCATTTCACATGCCAACCGCTCACGTGCGACGGTTAACGCCGGAATGTAGCGTAGCGATCCGCTCGCTTTGGCACCTCGGGGGAAGAGATGCACCACACGTTTCGACCCGGCCGCCCACTCTCTTCCGACTCCACGCGACTCGCATGGGCGAGTCAGCGTTCGTGGTTCAGCCAGCTCGAAATGGCCTATCCTGGGTGGGTGACCCCCACGCCTCCGAACATTCAATTCGCTGAAGAAGCGGGCGAACGAATCCAGCAGGCGTTCGCGTTATGCGCATTCGCCTCGGAACTCGTGGGCAAGGCCAGCGAGGAATGACGTTCGATCCATCGCGAATATTCGAGACGCTAGACCGCCATGCAGTTGACTACCTCACTAGTGGCTTTCTGGCGGTTAGCGGACTTCTGCCGAAGTGCTTTTTGCTCCGTCTCGTACTGGGACCAGTCGGCCACGGTCACGCGGGCCAGCGAGGCCGTCGGGGTGAACGACTCCGGTCGATCGGCGCGCAAGCCGCCTGGCATCACTGCGAAGCGTGAAGCGTCGGCGACTCCAGCTCTGCGCGCCGCGGTAGTGCAGCAATGGCACATGGGTGCCCGGTGGCGCCACCAACTCCGATACGGTGATGCCGCTGCTCGATGCCGAGGAGATCGTGCAGATCGAGCAGCCGGTCAATCCCTACGACTGATCGGCACTCGCGATCAGTGCCCGCCATGGGCGCGCAGTCGGATAGATTCCGGCCGTGTCCACTCCCGCGTCGCCGCGCTGGCGGGCGCGCTGGGTGCTGGTGTCCTTCCTCATCACCTTTGTCGTTACGCGGATCATCACCACGGCGCTGCACGTGTAGGGGGCGGGCACCGATGGCGGACTGATGGTCGGCGGGGTGCACATCCATCATGCGATCTTCGGGTTGACGATCCTGTTCGTGATGACCCTCGCCTGGGTGATCGGTGCCGGGTGGTCGTCGATGAGCTCCACTTCGAAGCTTCGCCCGATCCTGTACGGCATCGGCTGGGCGCTCATCCTCGATGAGCTCGCCCTCATCCTGAATCTGGCCGACGTCTACTGGGCACCCGCGGGAGAGGAGAGCCTCATCGCCGTGGCGATCTTCCTGATCGTGGTTGCCATCGCTTCCGTTCGGTCTTCAGACAAAGACACAAATGCATGATTGTGCGATGACGCGGCAGGGGGCGTAGTCTCGCGAGCAGCTACTATTGACAATGATTATCGTTAAGGTTAAGCTACCGGTATGTCGGTGCCCAAGCGAAAAATGTCGCGAAGCAACACGCTTAGCAGGAGAGCCAAGTGGAAGGCCTCAGCCGTTGGGCTGATCGACGTTACGTACCGAGGTCGTGTGTACCAAGTCCCCGCACGCTTGAGAAAGGCTGTAGAGGGTGGCTATATCGAGATTGAGTCGATCCCTCCCAAAGAATCCTGAGGCGGATGTGCAAGGCGCAGTCATGAAAGGTCCTTAAGTGCCCTACGGATGTGTACGTCTTGACGACGTCTCGTTCCAGCACCAGCAGGGCAGTGTGGTGCTCCAACACGCTGACGCCTCATTTAACTATGGAGCCCTTCACGCGATCCTCGGTCGCAACGGATCGGGAAAGTCAACTCTCGCGAGGCTCATATTAGGGATTCTGAATCCTGACTCGGGGACCATCCATCGAGACCCTGGAATTACTGTTCCCCTTGGCGCGAAAGTGCCAGCAAATCCTTTTCGGGCATCCGATGAGTGTCCAAACGCAGAGCTATCATCATCTGGTGAAATCAAGCGTAAGCAGCTCTTCACGAAACTGAATGAGCCGTGTAGGTTGATCCTCCTGGATGAGCCTTGCACGGGACTTGACAGCGACGGGATCACGGCGCTTGAGAGTCACTTAGGTGAGCTCGCGGCACTCGGCGCATGCATCATCGTCACGACTGGAAGTATTCCGCTTGCGATGTCGTGGACTGATCGCCCCTATGTAATTTCTCAGCAGGCGCTCGTTCCTGTGGATACACACGAACTGCTCTCTGATGGGAGAGTGCTTCACCAAGCCGGACTCACTGCCTCCTGGGAAGCTCGCGCCTGCCAGTACGGAGACCTCACGAGACCCGCAGCAGGACCGTTACCCCCGCACACGGTTCGCATCGCCGCTGTTGTCCGGGAGTTTCTGGGACTCTCATCTGATCAACCCGTGAAGGTCTACCAGACAGTTCCCGCGCAGCCCACAAAGGCTCCTCCCCTCACTGTCATTTCCGTTGATGATCCACGGCACATCTCGTGGATCTTCACCTCCCCCCTGTGTGATCTCTCACCCCACCTCTGTCGCACAACAATGGCACGCTCACCAGGAGGAAATGCACATGTCTCAGTCCACTGAGGATCAGCGAATACCGGTCACCGTGCTGACCGGGTTCCTTGGTTCAGGAAAGACGACTCTCCTCAATCGTGTTCTTCAGGAGAACCACGGAATGCGGATTGCGGTCATCGAGAATGAGTTCGGTGAAGTCGGAATCGACGATGCTTTGATCATCGATTCTGAGGAAGAGATCTTCGAGATGAACAACGGCTGCATCTGCTGCACCGTTCGTGGAGACCTCATCCGCATTCTGGGGGCTCTGGTGAAACGCCGTGACAAGTTCGATCGAATCCTCATCGAAACCACGGGTCTGGCAGATCCCGCCCCAGTGGCCCAGACCTTCTTCGTCGATGAGGATATGCGGACACACTGCAGACTCGATGCCATCATCACGCTTGTTGACACTCACCATGCCCTCGAGCACCTGAATGAGATTAAGCCCGAAGGGGTAGAAAACGAGTCCGTCGAACAGGTGGCTTTTGCCGACAAGATCGTTCTGAACAAGACTGATCTTGCAACAGCTGATGACATCGCAGCTGTCACTTCTCGAATCAGATCGATCAATAGTGAGGCGCAGATACTCCCTGCCACATTTGCAGATGTCCCCCTTCATGAGATCTTGGATGTTGGTGCTTTTGATCTTGATCGCATAATGGAGACTGACCCGACATTTCTCGAGCAGACAGATCATCAGCACGATCTGAGCGTCACCAGCGTGGGGATCGAGTGTGAAGGGAGCGTTGACGGCGATCTCCTCAACGCGTGGCTGCGCACCCTGCTCGCACGTCAAGGTACGGACATCTTCCGGTCCAAGGGCATCCTTTCCATCGAAGGGAATGACAGTCGCTTCGTGTTCCAAGGTGTGCACATGCTTCTCGATGCAAGTGAAGGGAAGCCGTGGGGGGAGGAACTGCGCACAAACAGGCTGATCTTCATCGGCCGCAACCTCGATAGAGCGGAACTCGAGAGCTCTTTCAAGGCATGCCTTGTTTCGGAAGGTCTGTGATGTTGATGACATCAATACCTGGAATGTTGTGGAAGAGCCGTATTGATGATGCGCCGGTCGCTCTCGATTCAGCGGGGGAGATCTGCGTTGTGGTGGGCTCCGAAGGAGAGGTGAGCGCTCTTTCGGCCATGGACGGGACGCTCGTGAGCCGAACCCGAATAGACGGAGGACTCGTATGGGGTGCGGTGGATCCGCGAGGTCGTCGAGTTGTACTGACGGGCCCATTCGGTGCATGGCTCTGGGAACCCCACACGGCGAACCTGACGTCCCTGTCTGAAGGACAGTGGTGTGCCAGGGCCTACTGGGTGAGCGAAGAGAGATTCGCTGTAGCTATCGGGCGGTCGATCGCCGTCTTTAACAGGGCCGGGGACAGATTGTGGACTTCGGATCAGTACGCGAGCACGGTTACAGACCTCGCCTGGCTTGGCGGGTGGCACAAGTTGGCAGTTGCCTCGTACGGCGGCGTGAATATCGTGGAGCCTCGGTCAGCGGGAGTGGTCACGCATATGCCATTCAAGGGTTCGCTCTTGGCCATTGCAGCAAGTCCGAATGGGCGATGGATCGTGTCGGGCAACCAGGACTCCACCCTGCAGGTTTTCCGATCCGATAAGGACACGCGCCTGGAGATGGAGGGCTATCCCTTCAAGATCAGCCGTGTTGCTTTTGACAGCATGGGCCGGTACCTAGCCAATGATGGGGCTCCGGAGGTGAGCGTCTGGGACTTCGGTGGCAACGGCCCTCGAGGCCGAGCTCCGGTTCTGCTGACTTCCGCAACCGAATCAGAGGGTGCAGACATTGCTGATTTTGCCTGGCATCCGAGTCAGCCGATGCTCGCAGTCGGTTGGGGCTCGGGTGAGGTCCTCCTCTACATGCCGAGTAAGGGCACCGAAGGGAAGCCGCTCTCCGCCATCAGAGAGGTTCTGGGTTCAGGTCCCGACATACGCGCGTTGCACTGGCATGCTGATCCCCTGCTCCTCCTCGTGGCCGACAGTGAAGGGTCGGTCTTCGCTCTTGACGTGGACGAGGAAGGCACGCCCTGATGGGAGGTTGCTCGCTGACCGTGTGCCGAGGCTGTTGCTGTGGAGCAGGTAACAAGAAGGAGGCAGCTGCAAGGCTTGAATTCCTTCGCCAACAACTCCCCTCAGTCCAAATACGCACCAGTGCCTGCCTCGGACCCTGCGACCGCAAGGACGTGATTGTGGTGCATCCCGAGCCGCGCCAGCGATCTCAAGGAGAGAAGCCTGCTTGGCTGGGTTGGATGCATACCCGATCCGCGCTAGTCGATCTCGTTGATTGGCTGAATCAGGGTGGCCCTGGTTCAGCACTGATGCCGGTGGATCTCGCGATCAACTCGTTTCGACCACCAGCAAAGCGCAAGCGATCCAGAAAAGCAGGTTAACCCTCAACGGTGTCGGCAGATTTCCGTGAGTAACGCCGATTGAATCCTTCTACTCGTCCGGCGGTATCCACTACCCGGCGACTGCCCGTATAGAAGGGATGGCTCGCAGGGGAGATGTCGACGTCGTACACGGGGTACTCAATCCCATCCGTCCACACGATGGTCTTCTCGGACGTGAGGGTTGAGCGAGTCAAGAATGCCAGATCGGCCGACTTGTCTCGGAAGACTATGTAGTCGTAGCGAGGATGTATGCCGTCCTTCATCACTCACCTTCTTCGATGAACATCGTTCGTAGTGCGTCTGCGAAAGGATCTTCCAAGGATTTCCATGCGTCTATGCCCTCGCTCATCTCCGCATCAGTCAGGAGACAGCCGTTTAGGGCGTCCTGAATTGCGAGGGCGTCGAGATCGTGACCGACCATGATCAAGTAGTTCTCTGCACCGGTGACGGTGTGGTTCCAGGGTTGGATGATCGCCAGAGAGCACAATTCGCCCACTGACTCCCATCCGATCTGGGACGTCACATGTGTGGCGAACCAGAGGTTGCCGCGGCTGCGAAACACGTCAATCAGGTCCTCATCGAGGATGCGTGAGTATCGAAGGGGATGGAGCGGCCGATCACCGCGCCAGATGACTTTGTTTACATGCTGAGCCAGGGGAGTCTGGGACGGTATGTACTCGCTCGTGATGGGGCTCTGGCGCCGCGGATGATCGAGGTCAAATCCGGCTGACCACAGCTGGGCAGGCGCGACTGCACCAATCCGTTCAAATTCACACACCAAGGCATCGGGATTGAGCTGCGCAATGACTTCCTGAAATGCGCATTCGCTCTCTGATCGAAGCCTGTGGGTGTTCACCGTGACAATGACGTCCGCAAACTCCACATACCGAGCCACCACCTCACCGACCGAGCGCTCGTCAGTGGCAACCACGCTGAGATCCCAATCCCGAAGCAGCGTGGGGTTCTCCAATTGATCCTGCAGGAGCACCGCATCGCACACGACAATGCATGAACTGATGCTCATGGTGAAGTCATCTGCTTCATCCTCTTGGAACGCCTCGGCCAATTGAGGGAAGGCGCTGGCGTCTACGCCCGGGGGGAGGCTCACCAGGGCATGTGTCCAGACTCCACGCTGGTCCAATCGGCGAAGTTCCTCGTACGTATGCTCGCGCACGAGGCAGGAGAGACAGTCATGGCGCATCTCGACGATGTCGTCACTCACCAACCCCATGGCGTCGGTCACACGGCACGTGATCGGGGACTGTGCGTCCCCTGTTCGGCGGTAGGAAATGGCGACTGCTTCGGGGTACCCCCTGATGAGCTCGCTGCCGACCTCATCGAGGTAGGTGCGGGAGAGGCCGTGCAGGGTTGTGACCAGCAGTGCCATTGATCTCCTTATTGACAATGATTATCATAAACGTTAGCGCGGGTGTGTCGATTGTGCAAGAGCCGTTGCCATGAAGAATCACGAGTCGATGGAGTTCACGTGGCGCAGCATTGTCAGGTAACAGGCGCAGTCATGGGTTTTGGTCACACCATTAGTCACTCGCATGTGCGAACCAAGAGGCAGTTCAGGCTCAACATCCAGGAGAAGAGGTATTGGGTTCCCAGTCTGCGCAGGGATGTGAGCTTGAATGTGAGCACGAAGGGAATCAAGATGATCGACGCACGGGGAATTTATTCCGTCATTGCAGACCTGCTCGCGCGTGGAGAAAGGATGTAGTGGCAAAAACTGAATTGCGGCCACTGGTCAAGATGCGCTCAACAGCCGGAACGGGTTACACCTACGTCACTCGAAAGAACAGGAGAAACACTCCTGATCGTCTGGTCTTGCGCAAATTCGACCCCATGGTGCGCAAGCACGTGGAGTGCCGCGAAGGTCGATAACAGCCTTAAGTGATCTCGTGCTTCCCTCGCGATTGGAGGACTTCCTAGACGCGTGCGGTCTTGGCCTTGCGGGCGCAGGAGGAACAGACGCCGAAGATATCGAGCGTGTGGTTGATGTCTGTGAATCCCTGTTTCCGTGCCACGTCGTGAGTCCAGCGTTCGACGGCCGGTCCCTCGACTTCCACTGTGAATCCGCACTTTCGGCACACCAAATGATGATGGTGTCCGGATCTCTGCCCACAACGCCGATACAGGGCTTCACCCTCGGAATTAAGCAGGACATCGATATCGCCAATAGAGGCCATTGCCTGAAGAGATCGGTACACCGTTGTGAGACTGACATTGTCTCCTCGTGACTTCACGATCTCAAAGATCTCCTGAGCCGAGCGGAAATCATCTATGTCGCGTAGAGCCGTGGCGACAGCCGCCCTCTGCTTGGTGGATCGCTGACCTATAGCAAGGGTCACCTGAGTCCCGGGGGAGACGGAGGCCTTGCCTTCTGCCTGCTTTGCCATGCCCGCAACCCCTTTCATTCACTGGATGACTGAGCCTACGCGTCATCGTCACTGACCCACCGGATCCACCGCACTGTGAATCTTGACCACCTCGACATCCTCTGATTTAATGACAATCATTATCAATAAGAGATGAGGAAAATATGACCTACGGTTTCCGGGCGACGGCCTTAACGGGTATTGCGCTATCGGCATGCGTGCTCGTGTCGGCCTGTTCATCAGGGAATGGCGAATCGATCGGTTCCTCGGAGCAGAGTGATGCCCTTCCGGTTGTTGCCAACTTCTATCCGATTGAGTGGCTTGTCCAGGAGATCGGCAAGGAGTCGGTGTCTGTTGTTGGCCTCACACCGACGGGTGCTGAGCCGCATGATCTGTCACTGGATCCCAAGTCCATCACGGCACTGGAAGGAGCAAAGGCGGTGTTCTATCTCGGATCCGACTTCCAGCCTGACGTTCAGCGAGCGGTGGATCAGCTCCCTGAAGACATCGCAGTGAGTGATCTGCTGACGTCACCAGGAGTCACTCTTCTCGATGCACCTGGAGATCTCGGCAAGGAGTCGCTGACGGGCAACAAGGACCCGCATGTCTGGCTTGATCCGAGCCAGATGCAGGCGATGGCGGTGGAGGTTGCAGCAGTGCTCGGCTCTATCGATCCTGCTAGGGCAGAGCAGTTCGACAGCAACGCGAAGGAACTCATCCGGAAACTTCAGTCTGTTGACGATGAATTGCGCGGGAAACTGAAGGACTGCGAAGTAACGACAATCGTTACCTCGCATGCAGCCTTCAATTACCTGGCGCAGCGTTATGGCCTCACTCAAATCGCGATTGCCGGTGTCTCGAAGGATGAGCAGCCTGATCCCGCGACACTGGAGGAGATCGCGCGCGATGCCAAGGCGGCCGGGGTACGCACGGTCTTCTTCGAGGAGCAACTCTCACCAGAGCTCTCTGAGACGGTTGCGAGCGAGATCGGAGCCAACGTTGATCTTCTGGCAGCCCTCGAATTCGATCCTGAGGAGGCAATAGGGCCCGGTCAGGACTACATCTCTGTTATGAAGGACAACGCACAGCGATTGTCACGTGGTCTTGGGTGCGTTGACTGACATCGCACCCATGGGTGGCGGACCTCTCGCTCACGAACCCCCTGTTGTCGAGGTCCGCCACCTCACGGTGAGTTACGGCTCTGTCGTAGCAGTGGATTCCGTCTCCTTCACTCTTGGATTCGGTGAGGCTGTAGCTCTCGTGGGACCTAATGGTGCAGGTAAGTCATCGTTATTGCGATCCATGGCAGGCATGGAGTCGGCGACAGGGGAGGTCTACGTCAGAGGCAAGGAGTGCCACCATCAGGATTGGGGAACGCACATCGCGTACGTTCCCCAGCGAGCTAGTGCGCGGTGGGACTTGCCTTTGACAGTTCTGGATGTGACGGTAGCTGGTCGAAGAGCGCTCACGCGTAGATGGATGAGGCCCTCGCGCGATGATCTTGACGCCGCGCGCGAGGCCTTGGCCCAGTTCGAGTTGGTCGCACTTGCTGACCGCGTGATCGGCACGTTGTCCGGAGGGCAGGCGCAGCGCGTCCTGCTCGCGCGAGCAATGGTCCAAGAACCTGAGGTTCTCCTTCTTGATGAGCCTTATGCCGGGCTCGACATTCAGAGTTCCGAACTACTCTCCCGCACGCTGCGGGATATGTCCGCCAGCAATGTGACAGTGCTCTGCGCTCTGCATGAGATCGCCACTGCCCGCGACACCTTTCCTCGAGCAATCGCCCTCAATCAGAGGATCATCTCTGATGGTCCGTCGAGAGAGGTCCTTGATGATGCGGGTATTGCTCGAGTATTCACCTCGAATCATCGTGCAGACCGGAGTCCTTGATGGATCTGGTCAGCTGGATCTTCGAGCCATTCGCTTCGAGCTTCATGCAGCGAGCCTTCATCAGCAGTCTCGCGATTGGAATCACGGCCCCCGTGATCGGTGTGTGGGCGGTGTACAAGCGTTTGGTCTACCTGACGGATGCAATGAGCCACTCGATCCTGGCCGGCGTTGCGGCTGCTGCATTCCTTGGCATCTCACTGGCCGTGGGAGGGATCTTGGCGGCTCTTCTCATGGCGCTGCTGGTAGCGCTGCTCATCATTCGGGTGAAAGTCCCGGAGGACAGCGCCATCGGAGTAGTAGGACAAGGACTGTTTGCGCTGGGTGTGATTGGCGTGGGTCTCATCGGCGATCCACGGGCACTCTCACACATCCTGTTCGGGAATCCGTTGACCGTTACTTCCACGGACATTGTCGTTCAGTTGGTGCTCTCTACTGTCGTGCTGTTCGGGCTGTGGTGGCTCTCTCCGCTCATAGGCATCTCCACTTTCGATGCTGGCCATGCGAGATCGGTAGGTGTCAGAGTGGGACTTCTGGATACGCTGCTCATTGGCTCGCTGGCCCTAGTGGTGGTGATCGGACTGACGAGTGTGGGAGTTCTCATGGTGATCACTCTGATCACCTCGCCAGCGGTTGCGGCCCGGCTCATGACGCAACGCCTTTCACGCACCATTCCGCTGGCTGCCGCGCTAGGTGCTGCTGCTGCGGTTGTTGGTCTCGTGGCGAGTTACCACTTGGCATGGCCTTCTGGACCGACGATTGCACTTGTGGCGATCGGTGAGGTTGCGGTAGTAGCAGTGGTTGTGCTCATCGTGCGTCAGAGCCCACTCCGGCTTATCCGAACGCGAGTTCCCGAATCGATGTCGCCCTGAGCACCCTTCAGTGGCCACCTTCTTCATGATGATGTTCCGTAGGGAACAGCGCTGCTGCATCGTCTTGGTCGTGGAGAGCTCCCAGCCCGTAAGCCTGCGTGAGATTCTTCGACGTGAGGACCTGCGCGGTGGCCCAGAGGCGACTACCCGACCTGACGTGAGAATCACATGGTCGGCTGCTTTGGCTTCCTCGAGATCATGCGTCGTCAACACCACCGAGTAGCCGCGTGAAGACTCATCGTGAATGATTCCATCGATGATTCTTGCTGAGGTTATATCCAAACCGGTCAGCGGCTCGTCTAACAGCAGGACCGAGTGGTCTTCCGCAATTCCTTGAGCGACAAACACCCGGATGTTTGTCGTGCCGAAGGCCTATCCGAGAGAGTTCCGCGACGATGTCGTGGCGTTTGCCCAGCGCCGTGAGCCTGGGGTGACGATCAAGGAGATTGCCGAGGATTTCGGGATTTCTGAGACCTGCTTGCAGAACTGGCTGCGCCAGGCCGACGTGGAGGCCGGGCGTAGGTCCGGCGTGACGTCGTTGGAGTCGGCGGAGCTGCGTGAGTTGCGTAAGCGGAATCGGCTGCTGGAGCAGGAGAACGAGGTTCTGCGCCGTGCTGCTGCGTACCTGTCGCAGGCGAACCTGCCGGGAAAAGGCTCTACCCGCTCGTGAGCGAGCTGGCTGCGGACGGGATACCCGTTGCGGTGACGTGTCGGGTGCTCACGCTTGCTCGCCAGCCCTATTACCGGTGGCTGGCCAACCCGGTCACCCATGCCGAGCTCGTTGAGGCGTATCGGGCGAATGCCTTGTTCGACGCGCACGGGGACGACCCGGAGTTCGGCTACCGGTTCTTGGCCGACGAGGCCCGCGACGCCGGGGAGGTGATGGCTGAGCGGACTGCGTGGCGGATCTGCTCGGCCAACGGCTGGTTCTCGGCGTTCGGCAAGAAGCCCAAGCGGGGAAAGGGCACGAAGGCGGGCCCGCCGGTCCAGGACGACCTCGTCCAGCGGGACTTCACCGCGAGTGCCGCCAACGAGTTGTGGCTGGCGGACATCACGGAGCATCGAACGCTGGAAGGCAAGCTTTACGTCTGCGCGGTCAAGGACGTCTTCTCCAACCGGATCGTGGGCTATTCGATCGACTCGCGGATGAAGTCACGCATCGCTGTCAACGCGTTGAACAACGCGGTCTCCAGGCGTGGTGACGTCGCCGGCTGCGTGCTGCATACCGACAGG
>Ga0194130_10006886_pt1 | contig 12915 bp, 9 predicted proteins | sample TA2KigsurfametaG_FD_160084 | JGI IMG/M metagenome (GOLD analysis project Ga0194130, IMG submission 160084) | Freshwater microbial communities from Lake Tanganyika, Tanzania - TA2015050 Kigoma 12 surface | ecosystem: Environmental > Aquatic > Freshwater > Lake | place: Tanzania: Lake Tanganyika... | reverse complement strand
CGACGAAGCGGTCAATGCAGAAGAAGCGTTGCAAAAGATCGAAGCATTGCAACCCGAATTGATCTTTCTGGATATTCAAATGCCCGGCAAGACCGGATTTGACCTGTTGTCAGAACTAGACCGCAGTCCCGAAGTGATCTTTACCACGGCTTATCACGAATATGCCATCAAGGCGTTCGAGTTCAATGCGCTTGATTATCTCACAAAGCCCATTGACCCCCGTCGGTTGGCCGATGCCATTCAAAAGTTGCAGGGAAACGATCTGCGACGCACGGGGAGCACACCTGTTTTGGCACCCGGTATACTCTCGGAGCAAGACCAGGTGTTTGTCAAGGACGGCGAACGTTGTTGGTTCGTGAAGTTGGGAGAAATTCGACTTTTTGAAAGTGTTGGTAACTATGCCAGGGTTTTCTTTGGTCCCAACAAGCCCTTGATCTTAAAATCGCTCAATGCGCTCGAAGAACGTCTCGATACAAAAGTTTTTTTTCGTACCAACCGCAAGCACATCGTTAACCTGCGCATGATAGAAAAAGTGGAGCCCTATTTTAATGGCGGACTTTTGCTCGAGCTCAAGGGTGGAGAAAAGATTGAAGTGAGTCGCCGGCAGACCCTTCGTTTTAAAGAAATGATGAGTCTGTAGGTTCGACCCTCGATCAAGAGGATCGGTGAACCGCGTCGCTAATGGCACCGATAAGACTGCGGTCTTTTTCTATGGCGTTTCCTACCACGATCACATCGGCTCCGGCCCTACAAGCTGCCGTTGCCCGCTCGGGGCTGGTAATGCCCCCTCCAACGATCAGGGGTACTTCGATCTGTGAAGCCACCGCTGCTATCATTTCTTCGTTTACGGGTATAAGGGCACCGCTGCCGGCATCGAGATAGATCAACTTCATGCCCAGCATCTCTGCGGCCAGGGCCGTGCATTGAGCAATCTCTTTTTTAGTAGAGGGAATAGGGGTGGCATTGCTAATGTACGAGACGGTCGTGGGCGCTCCTCCGTCTATGACCATATAACCGGTAGCGAGCACTTCGAGTCCGCTTTGTTTGACCAGGGGTGCCGAGAGCACGTGTTGGCCGATTAGCAGATCGGCATTTCTTCCGGACACCAAGGAGAGGTACAAGAGGGCATCGGCGTGGCGCGTGACTTGCGAAGGACTGCCCGGAAAAAGGATCACCGGTATATCGCTGTGTTTTTTTAGGTATTGAACCTGCTCTTCGAGTTGATGCGATACCACCAGGCTTCCGCCCACGAACCAAAAATCGACCTTTGCGGCCGCACCCAACGCGATCAATTCGTCGAGTACGGCAAGGGGCGCTTTATCGGGATCGATCAGCACCGCAAACGATCGCTTTTTCTCTTTTTTTCGTTGCGTAAGGGAGGCGTAAAGGGGTCCTTTCATAGGGTAAAGGGATGGCCACAAAGTTGCGGAAAATAGTTTGTATTAGAGAGGCTTTAATTCTTACAAACTGGTATTGATATTTCCAAAAAAATCTTCCAAAAAATAATACAGAAAATGTGAAGAAATGCCCAAATCCACGACAGACAAGGGTTGTGTGCGATTTAATGAGTATTTTCCACACAATGTGAATATTTGAGGGTTTGTTTTTTTTAGGGTAAAAAATATTTTCGTTGACGACCTTGCGAGAGCGCGGTCGGTAGCGAACCCAGGACCAAACCCAATAAATTCTTTTTTGATTATGCCCAGTAAGAAGCCAGCCGCCACCAAGGGCGGGTTGCAATTTAGTCGCCGCTTTACCCGTGAGGATGTGAGTGTGTTCGAGCAGTTCGAGTATGACTATCGTACATCGGTTATTCGTAACCCATCTGGAGAGGTGGTGTTCGAGATGACCAACGTAGAGGTGCCCAAACAGTGGAGTCAGATCGCCACCGATATTTTGGCCCAGAAATATTTTAGAAAGGCCGGTGTGCCTCAACCCGACGGAAGTCTGGGTCGTGAGACCTCGGCTAAGCAAGTGGCGCACCGCATGGCCCATTGCTGGCGTGTGTGGGGTGAGCGCTATGGTTATTTTGCCAGCACGCAAGACGCCCAGGTGTTCTACGACGAGTTGGTGTACTCCATCCTTAATCAGATGTGCGTGCCCAATAGTCCGCAGTGGTTCAATACCGGTCTTTACGAAAGCTATGGCATTGCCGGCAAGCCCCAGGGTCACTATTATGTGGACCCTGCCGACGGGCAATTAAAGAAATCACAGAACGCCTATGAGCGTCCGCAGCCTCATGCTTGTTTTATTTTGAGCGTAGAGGACGATCTGGTCAACGAGGGCGGCATTATGGACCTTTGGGTTCGCGAGGCTCGCATCTTTAAGTACGGATCGGGTGTGGGTACCAACTACTCGAACCTGCGCGGCGAAGGCGAGAAGCTGAGCGGTGGCGGCAGCAGTTCGGGTCTTATGAGTTTTCTTAAGATCGGAGACCGTGCAGCCGGCGCTATTAAAAGCGGTGGTACCACCCGTCGTGCAGCCAAGATGGTTTGTCTTGACCTCGATCACCCCGAGATCGTTCAGTTCATTAACTGGAAAGTAGAAGAAGAAAAGAAAGTAGGGGCCTTGATCGCCGCCGGTTATCCATCGGGCTACGAAGACGAAGCGTACCGCACCGTGAGCGGACAAAATTCGAATAACTCTATTCGCATCCCCAATTCTTTCTTCGAGAAATTAGAGAAAGACGAAGACTGGGAACTTACCGGACGTCAAGACGGCCGCGTTATGAAAAAAGTTCCTGCCCGCGAACTCTGGAACCAGATCGCCTACGCCGCTTGGCGCTGTGCAGACCCCGGTACCCAATACAACACGACCATCAACGAGTGGCACACCTGCCCCGAGGGCGGTCCCATTCGTGCTTCGAATCCTTGTTCGGAGTACATGTTCCTCGACAACACGGCCTGCAACCTGGCTTCTGCCAACTTGATGAAGTTCTACGATAATGCCACGAACACTTTTGATGTGGAGGGTTACGAATACAATACCCGTTTGTGGACCGTGGTGTTGGAGGTCTCTGTGTTAATGGCACAGTTTCCTTCTAAAGAAGTAGCGCAACTCAGCTATGAGTATCGCACGCTTGGGTTGGGTTATGCCAATCTCGGCACCATGCTGATGGTAAGCGGTATTCCCTACGATAGCGAAGAGGCCCGTGCCATTGCCGGCGCCATCACCGCCATCATGACCGGTATCTCGTACAAGACCTCGGCCGAGTTGGCCCGTGTGCTGGGACCCTTTGCTCGTTACGAAGAGAATAAGCAACACATGATGCGCGTTATGCGCAACCATCGCCTGGCCGCATACGATGCCGACGAATTTGAAGCACTCAGCTTAAAGCCACAGGGTATTAAAGTAAAATATTGTCCTGATTATTTGTTAAAGGCTGCTTGCAAGGCTTGGGATGATGCCGTAGAACTCGGAGAACAATACGGATACCGCAACGCGCAGGCTACTGTGATCGCACCTACCGGCACCATTGGTCTGGTGATGGATTGCGATACCACCGGCGTAGAACCCGACTTTGCCTTGGTAAAATTCAAGAAACTCTCTGGCGGTGGTTATTTTAAGATCATCAACCAAAGTGTTCCGGTGGCGCTCAAAAATCTGGGCTACAGCGATAAAGAAACAGAATCCATTATCAAATATGCCGTTGGTGCGGCCAGTTTTGCCGGCGCTCCCTTTATCAATCATCAAACCCTGAGCGAAAAAGGATTTATTGCCGACGAGATCAAGCGTCTCGATGCAGCGGCGCTCACGGCCTTTGAGATCGGCTTCGTCTTTAACAAGTACACCCTTGGCGAAGAGTGCTTGCAGCGTCTTGGTTTTGCTCCCGAGCAATACAACGACTTTGAGTGGAGTCTGCTCGAGGCGCTTGGCTTTACCGATGAGCAGATCGAAGCGGCCAACGATTATGTCTGCGGTACCATGATGCTCGAAGGAGCACCCGGTCTAAAAGAAGAGCACCTGCCTGTCTTTGATTGCGCCAATAAGTGCGGACAAAAAGGACAGCGCTACATTCATGCCCATGGTCACATTCGCATGATGGGTGCCACGCAACCCTTTATTAGCGGGGCCATCTCTAAGACCATCAATCTGCCGCACGAGGCCAACGTTGAGGAGATCGCCGATGCCTATTACCTTAGCTGGAAGTTGGGTCTTAAGGCCAACGCGCTGTACCGCGATGGTTCAAAACTTTCTCAACCGCTCAGCAATAAGAGTGATAAGAAGAAAAAAGGAGATACCGCCGATGCCGCCGCTGCAGACACCCCCGCTGTAGCCGCTGCCGACTCTAACATCGTTGATCTGGGTAAGCTAACCGTAGAGGAACTGCTCGACGAAGTGCAGAAGCGCGTGCAGGCTTCTCCCGATACCAAGCTCAAGCGCAAATTGGCCAAGATCGTAGAGCGTCGCACACTGCCCGCCAAGCGCCGTGGCTTTACACAAAAAGCCAAGATCAGTGGACAGGCCGTCTTTCTTCGGACCGGAGAATATGCCGATGGTACCTTGGGAGAGATCTTTGTCGACATGGCCAAAGAAGGAGCTACCATGCGCAGCATGATGAACTGCTTTGCCATTTCGGTGTCGATCGGTTTGCAATACGGAGTACCACTCGAAGAGTTCGTCGACAAGTTTGCTTTTACTCGCTTTGATCCTAGTGGTTTCGTAGAGCATCCCAATATCAAGACCACCACTTCTATCGTAGACTTTATTTTCCGTGTGCTGGGTTATGAATATCTCGGCAGAACCGACCTGGTGCATGTGCTCGACAAACCCGAGGTCATGAATACCGGCGCCGATGATTGGGACGAGGTGCCCTCCAATCCATTGGAGTATGCCAAGGATCCCGAACTCTCTAGCATTCGTATTACCCCTGCCGCTGGTGCTGCTCAACCTGCCAAGGCCACGGCTCCCAAGGCGGCCAAGGTAGAAAAAGTAGACAGCGCCCTCGATGCCATGAATGCCGTGGCTAAGAATATGCAAAGTGATGCGCCTGCTTGTAACGTCTGCGGTAACATTATGATGCGCAGCGGGGCTTGCTACAAGTGCAATAACTGTGGGAACCAGGGGGGCTGTGGTTGATCAGTCCCTTGGTACTTGAATACATTGAATCCCGCTACTAGTTTGGCGGGATTTTTTTTTGGAAGCATTCATTTTCGGATGGATACCTCTTGCTTCGCCACTGATGAAAAAAGGCTAAAAAGGAAACGCTTCGCCTAACCATTTTTAGCTATTTTTCATCCGGCTCACAGCAGGAGGCTTCCACCGAATAGTAGAAGTTAGTTCCCAAACAAACTCCCCACCGCCCCCTCTAGCATCGGAAACTTCTCGACCACATAGTTCTTGATCGTCGTAAGCGCTTGTTGAGCTTGTTCGTCGCTAAGACCCGCTTCGGTCTTTAATTTCTCGATCAATTCTTGCATAGGGTAGAATTAGGGCTGAGCAATGGGAGCGTTACGCTACTTTTAGCAAACTCAGTTTACTCTTGTTAAAGTGCTGCTCTGCGTAGGGCAGGTCCAAGATAAATTCTTTCGTGTCAGTAGAAGGCAGTTCATACATCGCATCGGTCAGGATGCTCTCACAGATACTGCGCAGTCCGCGTGCCCCCAGTTTGTACTCCAGGGCTTTGGATACCATAAAATCGAGTACTTCATCTTGAATGGTCAGCGCAATGCCTTCCATTTCAAAAAGACGCGTGTATTGTTTGACCAGTGCATTGCGAGGTGTCGTTAGAATAGCGCGCAGGGTAGCGGCATCGAGCGGATCGAGATGGGTAACCACCGGTAAGCGTCCCAGCAATTCGGGGATCAACCCGAACGACTTGAGGTCGGTGGCATTTACATAGCTCAGCAAATTACGGGTGCGGCGCTCTTGTTCTTCTTTATCGACATTGAACCCGATGGTATTGGTATGTACCCGGCGGGCAATAATGCGATCAATGCCATCGAAAGCACCACCACAGATAAAGAGGATATTTTGCGTGTTGACCTTGATTAGTTTTTGCTCTGGATGCTTGCGTCCGCCTTGGGGTGGCACCAATACATCGGTTCCTTCGAGCAACTTGAGCATGCCTTGCTGCACCCCTTCGCCACTCACATCGCGGGTAATCGAAGGGTTATCACTTTTGCGCGCGATCTTATCGATCTCGTCAATATAAACAATACCGCGTTCGGCAGCGGCCACATCGTAGTTGCACACTTGCAGCAAACGGCTTAAAATACTTTCTACATCTTCTCCCACATACCCCGCTTCGGTAAAGACCGTGGCATCTACAATGGCAAAGGGTACATTGAGCATACGGGCAATACTCTTGGCCAGCAAGGTCTTGCCCGTACCGGTCTCGCCCACCATAATAATATTGCTCTTCTCGATCTCGATCTCGTGTTGATTGGGCAACTCGGTGCTGCGTTGTTGCAGTCGTTTGTAATGATTGTATACAGCTACCGACAGTACCTTTTTGGCTTCGTCTTGTCCGATCACATATTCATCTAAAAAGCGTTTGATCTCGGTGGGCTTTTTTACAGAAAGCTTAAAGCTATTCTTGGTCTTGTCTTCTTTGACCGTCAACTCCTGGTCAATGATCTCGCGGGCATGATCGACGCAGTTCTCACAGATATGTCCATCCTGACCGGCAATGAGTATTTTGACCTCGTCGCGGCTGCGACCACAAAAAGAGCAATGAAGCGTATTCTTAGCCATTCCACAAAATTAAAAAAACCGCCCCGAAAGGGACGGTTAATATTTTAAATAGCTTATTATCAGCTAATTATAACTTTTTTACCAGCTGGTCGGCAATTCCGTATTCAATGGCTTGCGGGGCATCCATCCAATAGTCGCGGTCAAAGTCTTTCATGATCTGCTCTACCGTTTTGCCGCAATTCTTGGCTAAAATGCCGGCGCCGATCTCTTTGACCCGGCGGGTCTGCTCGGCCTGTATTTCCAGATCGGCACTAACCCCGCGAATGTAGCCTCCCAACGAGGGTTGGTGGATCATCACCTCGCCATGCGGAAAAATGTAGCGCTTTCCTTTGGCACCGCCGCTCAATAAAATACTGCCCATCGATGCGGCCAGTCCCATACAAATGGTGCTAACCGGGCTGCTGATCATTTGCATGGTATCGTACATGACCATACCACTGGTCACCACACCACCGGGGCTGTTGATATAGAATTTGATCTCTTCGCCGGGCTTATCGGCTTCGAGCAAGAGTAGTTTGCTCACCACATCTTTGGCCGATTTGTCGTCGACCACGCCCCATAGGTACACGGCCCTTTTTTCAAAAAAATAACGTTCCAGTTTTTTGCTGAACATACCCAGATCGCTCTTGGGGGTCTCTTCTTTTTCTTCTTCTTCGCTACGCCAGTCAGGGCGGTCGGTAAAAAGGTGAGGTTGAAAAGGATGGCGATTCATATAAATAGTTTAGTCTTTCTTTTGTTTACGAGGATTGGTAATGAGTACTTCGTCTACCAATCCGTATTCTTTGGCTTCGGCTGCGGTCATCCAGTTGTCGCGATCAAAATCTTGCTCGATCTGCTCAATGGATTTTCCGGTGTGGGCCTGTACCACTTCGTAGAGTTCTTTCTTTAGTTTTCTGATCTCTTTGACCGTGATCTCGATGTCGCTGGCCTGCCCACCGATGGCACCGCTGGGTTGGTGCATCATAATGCGCGAGTGACGAAGGGCGGCGCGCTTTCCTTTGGTGCCCGCGCCAAGTAGTACACAAGCCATAGAGGCGGCCACCCCAATGCAAATGGTAGCGATATCGGGGCTTACATATTGCATGGTGTCGTATACGCCCAAGCCGGCATAGACACTACCGCCGGGGCTGTTGATGTACATGTTGATATCGCGGGTGCGGTCAGAAGAATCTAAGAACAGCAGTTGCGCCGTAACGATATTGGCGATCTCGTCGTTTATGGGATAGCCCAAAAAAATAATGCGGTCCATCATCAACCGGCTATACACATCCATCACGGCCACATTCAAGGAGCGTTCTTCGATAATGTTTGGGGTCATGGCAGTAACCAGGTGATTGCCGTATTGATGCAGCGTATTACTGGAGATGCCTCGGTGTTTGATGGCAAATTTTTCGAATTCCGATAGAGTGCTCATTGCGCGTTGAGATTTATGAACAATAGTAGCAAATATCCGTCCAAAAGGCGGGTCGACAAAATTAAGACAGACTGACAGCCAGTGCTATGACAAGAAGCGCAGGGCCACACTAATGGTGGTCATGCTGGGGGGTCTCTACCATCGAGGTAAAGGCCTCGGCCGTAATGGCCTTATCGGTGGGTTTTAGCTGTGTGGTGGCCCACTCGAACATCTTTTGGGTTTGAATACGATGAAAGGCATCCTCTACATACTTTCGATCCTTCATCATTTTTTCGGCATAGTCATTGACCCAGGGTTGTTCTTCGGCCATGGCCGTTCCACCCATATAGCTAAAGAGTTGTTGTTTGGCAAACTGGCGAATCTCTTGCGGATCTACCTGTATGCCGTTATCGGCTACGATCTTTTCGGTAATAAGGGTCCACTTGAGTTGCTGGGCAAACTTGGGATACTCTTCGTTGGCTTGCTCGGCAGTCTTGGGATTTTCGCCCTGTGTTTGCAACCACTTTTTTAAGAAGGCTTCGGGCAGATCGATGGGCGTATGATCGACCAGTTGATGAAAAAGCTGATCGTGTATTTGATTGGTGGCTTGGGCACCCCAATGAGCCTGGATCTCTTCTTTTATCTTTTCGCGAAACTGCTCGAGGGTCTTGACCTCTTTTCCGGGGTAGAGCTGCTCAAAAAATTCTTCGTTTAAGGCTCTTTTTTCCAGCAGACCCACTTTGGTAATGGCGATGCTGAATAAGTTGGCATCGGCCGCGGCATCGCTCTTTTCGAAGCCGAGGTCGCCGCGCAGCCATTCTCTTTCTTTTTCTTCAAACGCTTCGCCCAGGCTAAAGGTGATGGCATCGCCTACTTTTTTACCCATCCATTTTGTACGGGCCGCACTAGAAAAATAGCTTACCAGCAAAGAATTGTCCTTGGTGGCGCCACCTTCTACTGCCTGACCATTGGCATCGACTTCGGTAAACTGTACGTTGATTACATTTTCTTCGCTATCGACGGCCTCTTGGTCTTTCATATTGCCGTAGCGATTTTGCAGACGGGTCAGTTCGTTATCGATCATCTCGTCGGTAACGGTTACCACATAGCGGGTAATGGGTGTTTTGGCCAGATCGGGCAATTTGAGGGCGGGCTTACAGCCGATCTCGAAATGAAAAGTGTAATCGAGTGGATTATGGCAATCGAGTTGATTAAAGTCGGCCTCAAGTGGAAGGGGTTGGGCAAAGATCTCAACTTTTTCTTGTTGCAACCAGCCAATCAGTTCGCGATCGACGGTCTTGAGCACCTCGTCGGTAAACAGCGAGGGGCCCACCATCTTTTTAATGAGTCCGGTGGGTACCATTCCTTTTCTAAAACCGGGAATATTGGCTTTGCGACCGTAGTCCTTGACCGATCGTTCGAACGAGGGCAGGTAATCTTTTTTGTCGAGCGTAATGGTTAAACGGTCGTGCAATTGGCCAATGTAAGAACGGGTAACGGTTGCCATAATTCGATTTAAATAAGCTATTGGGTCCGGATGGAGGGACTCGAACCCCCACACCTTGCGGCATCAGATCCTAAGTCTGACGTGTCTACCAATTTCACCACATCCGGGCTTTCTAAAAGGGCTGCAAATGTAGCTTTTTTTCGGTTGGTTTAAGTGCAAAAGGGTTAAAAAACCTTAGATTTGAAACAACCTAACCAAGCTCAAACTGCCGCCGATGAGAAAAATACTATCTGGTCTAGTTTTTTTGACCAATTTTTTAGGGGCGTTTGCTCAAAATCCCGTCACGACGTTTACGATCCCAAACCGTACCATCCTGCTGCCCTGTGGCACCACTTGTACGCCGGTATCGGTGCGGGTGCCCCATATTAAACAGACCAATACCTATGTAATGACCACGCCGGCTTACCAGCCCTTTGCCTATGTGACCCCCACGGGCACTGTGGTCAGCTCTATCTATGTAGACGATACCTGGAGCCAGCCCATCACCCTTCCTTTTCCATTTTGTTACTACGGTAACAGCTTTAACTCCTTACTGATGGGGTCCAATTCGGCATTGACCTTTGATATTAGCCGCGCGGGGCTGGGCAGCGGCTATGTGATTAGTAGCACGACCGGGGCTATCCCCAATACCAGCTATGCCCCTAACATGATCTTTGGCCCTTATCATGATATTGATCCCAGCGACCCATCTGCCAATAAAAAGATCGAGTGGCGTATAGAGGGTACGGCCCCTAAGCGTCGATTTATTGCCAGCTACAACGATATCCCTTATTTCGGCAGCAGTTGTACTACTCCTCGGGCCACCCACCAGATGGTCATATACGAGGGTACGGGAATAGTAGAGGTCTATATTCAAGACAAACCATTTTGTAGCAGCTGGAACGGAGGTAATGCGATCTTGGGTATGCAAGATGGCACCCGCACCCAAGCCATTGCAGCCCCCGGCAAAAATGCAACGACATGGGGTAGTGTAGCTATGAACGAGGCCTATCGTTTTATTCCCAGTGGAGGTACCTCTCGTTTTAAATCGGCGCGTCTGTTACTTGGCGGTGTACAAGTGGCTACGGCCGACACCAGCACGGCCTCGCCCGGTGTACTGAATCTCAATTTTCCCAGCATATGCCCAACGGCCGATAGCACGGCCTATGTTGTGCAGGTTACCTACGGTGATTGCAATAACCCCTCTACCGACCTGGTTTTTACCGATACGGTTTTTGTAAAGAAGACCGGACCCGCCTTCTCTGTAGCCAAGACCGATCCTAATTGTGCCCCCAATGGCACGATTACCATAACCGCGCAGGGCGGAACAGCCCCGCTGCAATACAGCATTGATGGGGGAACAACCTGGCAGACCTCGAACGCCTTTACCGGTTTGTTGGGAGGTACCTATTCGGTCGTGGTGCGCGATGCGACCAATTGCCGATCGACCGTGCAAACTGTATCGATGCCTATCGCCAATATTTTAACGCAGTCGATCGCTACGACGGGGGCCAATTGTACCACGGGTGGTTCGCTGACCATCAGTGCGACCGGAGGTGGCAATCCTCCCTATGAGTATAGCATTAATGCAGGCACCAACTGGCAAGCGTCCAATACATTTACCGGACTTACCAGCGGAACCTATACGGTTGTTACGCGTAATCCTGTTACTTCTTGTACGGCCACCAGTACGGTCATTATTACATTTACCAATACCATTTCGCTAGATCCAATCAATGGCGCGAGTATCTGTTTGGGTGCATCGTTTACGCCCGCCGTTACCTCTAATGCGACCAGCTTTAGTTGGTCACCCACGACCGGTGTTAGCAATGCCTCTATTGCGACTCCTGTACTATCTCCTGTTGTTACCACCACGTACACGCTGCTGGCTCGGTTGGGGACCTGCTCAACGCAGCGCACCGTAACGGTCACTATTTTTCCGGGGGCCGAAGCCAATGCCGGTATTGATGCAAGCATTATTGCAGGCGATGTCTATACCATGCAGGCCAGCGGCTCTACGGGCACCTATTTGTGGACACCGGCTACCGCGCTTAACAATGCAGCTTTGCTAAATCCGAATGCGAGTCCTATTGTAACGACCACCTACTCGTTGCGGGTAACTACTACCCAGGGTTGTGTGGCTACAGACGACATGACCATCACGGTGATCCCGTATTGCATCAAACCCATGAATGCGTTTACGCCCAATGGAGACGGAATCAACGACCGCTGGTTAATTACCAATGGAAATTGTTTGGCCAATGCACAAGTACAAATCTTCAACCGCTACGGCGCCAAAGTGTTCGAAGATAAAAACTACCGCAACACCTGGGACGGAACCTACAATGGCAATCCCTTGCCCGATGGAACCTACTACTATGTGATCAGTTTTAGACTTATCAATAACAAAGTAGAGAACAGAACCGGAAACGTTACCATTTTGCGCTAACCCCGTATAAACTAATTGTATGAATCGCATTTTATCTATACTGCTGCTATCGCTTATCACCACCCCCGGGAGTGCACAGCAATTGATGACCTCTTCGCTCTACGAGTTGCAGGGTAATCTTCATAATCCGGCCCTGGCCGGTCTGCACCAGCAAACCGTACTGGGCGCTTCGTATCGTAGCATGTGGAGTGGTATCGAAGGAAGTCCCGTTACGGCCCTGGTCTATGGGTCTACCTTTTTACAAAAAGCCAATATTGGCATAGGGGGCTATCTCTACAGTGATGTGACAGGCCCCACCAGCCGAAGAGGTATTCAAACTTCGTATGCCTACCATATTCCGCTGCAAAATGGGGCGCAATTTTCGGTTGGGCTCGAGGCGCGGTTTCAGCAGTTTGCCATCGACAAAGCAAGGCTGATCGATGCGTTGCAAAACGATCCTGTAATGGGGGGTGCGGCCAACCGATTCAAAGGGGATGCAGGACTGGGTATAGCCTATACGAACTCCAACTGGCAACTCGGCGCTTCGGTTAGTCAATTGATTCAATCCAAACTCGATTTCTATAGCGGCAATTTAGTGCGCAGCCAAGAGGCCAGGTTGTATCGCCATTTTTATTTGCACGGCTCGTACCAGTGGCAGGTCGATGAGAACACACGCATTATTCCGAATTTCTTAGTGATCTATTTGCCCAATGCCCCCACCGAACTGCAGGCCGGGGCCCGGGTAGAGCATCGTGAACTTTTTTGGTGGGGTCTTTCGTTGCGGGCGCGGCAAAGCTGGATGCTCTCTGCGGGAGTCAAGGTGCAAAAGAAAATGACCATTGGGTATTCATTCGATATCTATTCGACCCCGCTTAGTGTATTTGACCAGGGGCCCAACGCCCACGAGATCTT
>Ga0194130_10006885_pt1 | contig 12915 bp, 9 predicted proteins | sample TA2KigsurfametaG_FD_160084 | JGI IMG/M metagenome (GOLD analysis project Ga0194130, IMG submission 160084) | Freshwater microbial communities from Lake Tanganyika, Tanzania - TA2015050 Kigoma 12 surface | ecosystem: Environmental > Aquatic > Freshwater > Lake | place: Tanzania: Lake Tanganyika... | reverse complement strand
CCCGCGTTCACCTTCGGTTACTCGCAGGCCCTCGACTTCGTGCGCACCCAGCTGCCGGCGGGCGCGACGCCGGACCTCTGCCGCCGGCCGACCGGCGGGGGCGTTGTCGACCACCGCGAGGACTGGACCTACGCGCTCGTCATCCCCCGCGGCCACCCGCTCGAGGATATGCGCGCCACCAAGAGTTACCGCGAGGTGCACGAGGCGCTCGCGGCGAGCCTCCGGGCGCAGGGCGTGCCCGCCGTCACACAGGAGATCGGTGATCCCGCCGCAGACACGCCGGCGGGCGTCTGCTTCGAGCGAGCGGAGGTGCACGACGTGATTCACTCCGGGACCGGCGCGAAGATCGCGGGCGCGGCCCAGAAGCGGAACAAGCGCGGCCTGCTCTTCCAGGGCTCCCTCTGGCGACCTGCGGCGGAGTCCGGCGGCCCGGTGGACTGGGACCGCTTCACGGAAGACTTCACCGCCGCGCTGGCCACCCTGCTCGGGACGGAGGCCGGCCCCGCGCCGTGGCCGGAGTTCGCCGAGGGCGAGGTCGAGGCGCTCACGGAACAGTACGCCTCGCCCGAGTGGCACGCCCACCGCTGACCCGGGCGCGCGGCGCGGAGAGCGTCACCGTGGGCTCGCCATCCGCGAGACCCGCGCTTCAGCTAAGTCCAACCCCTGACCTTATGATGCACCTGCGCCGCTGCCTGCCCGCCCTGCTATCCCTCCTGCTCGCGACCCTCCTGCCGGCCGCCAGCCCGCCGGCCACCGGCACCCTCGAGGGCCGGGTGGCCCACGCGGTGACCAGCGCCTATCTCGTTGGCGTCCGCGTCTCGGTCGAGGGCACCTCCCTCGAGACCGCGACCGACGCGGACGGCATCTACCGGCTGGGCGCCGTGGCGGCGGGGACGGTGCGCGTCCGGGCCTTCTACACCGGCCTGCCGCCGCAGACCGTCACGGCTCAGGTCGTGGCGGGCGGCACCGCGACGGCGGATTTCCAGCTGGCCCCGGCGGGTGCGGGCGACGCGGGCGGGCCGATCCGGCTGGACCAGTTCGTGGTGGCGAGCGCGCGCGAGATGAGCGGCGCCGCCCTCGCAATCAACGAGCAGCGCTTCGCCCCGAACATCAAGAACGTGGTCGCGGTGGATGAGTTCGGCGATGTGGCCGAGGGCAACGTGGCGGAGTTCCTGAAGTTCCTGCCGGGCGTGAACATCGATTACGCGGGCGGCAACGCGCGCGAGGTCTCGCTCAACGGCGTGCCGGGCGACTACGTGCCCGTGACCATCGCGGGCTTCAGCCTCGCCAGTGCGGTCGGCGGCGGCGGCGGCGGGACCAACCGCAGCGTCGGCCTCGACCAGGTGGCGATCAACAACCTCTCCCGCGTCGAGGTGGAGTTCTCCCCCACCCCGGATTCCCAGGGCAACGCCCTCGCCGGCTCCGTGAATATGGTGCCGCGCAGCTCCTTCGAGCGCGCCAAGCCCCAGTTCAACCTTAGCACCTACGTGCTCTTCCGGGACAACGCGCGCGACTGGGACCGCACCCCGGCTCCCCGCCACCCCACCCGCAAGATCCACCCCGGGATCGACTTCTCGTACGTGAACCCGGTCAGCCGCACCTTGGGCTTCACCCTCTCCGGCGGCTTCAACCGCCAGTACTCGGGCGAGCCGCAGGCCCAGAACACCTGGCGCGGCACCCAGGCCGCCACCAACGGCAACGCCTACCCACACACGACCTTCGACCGGCCGTACCTCACCTCCTTCCTCGTGCGCAACAGCGGCAAGGACACCAAGCGCTCCTCGCTCGGCTTCACCCTCGACTGGAAACCCGCGCCGCGCGACCGGCTCTCGCTCTCCTTCCAGGCGTCGACCTTCGACGTGATGATCAACCACAACGCCCTGACCTTCGAGGTCGGCCGCGTGAACCCCGGCGACTTCAGCCTCACCCACACCCGCGGCGCCGCCGGCCAGGGCAACATCCAGGTCGTCTCCACCGGCGCCTCCCGGATGAACTGGACCTATATGCCGTCGCTCACCTGGCGCCACGACGGCCCGGAGTGGCGGCTGGAGTCCGGTCTCGCCCTCTCCCGCGCCCGCAACCGCAGCAACACCCTGCGCGCGGGGATCTTCGACACCACGACATCGCGGCGCACTGGTGTCACGGTGTCCTTCGCCGACAACTTCTACCTCCGCCCGGGCGTGGTCACCGCGACCGACGCGGCCGGCCAGCCGGTCGACCCGTACGTGCTGGACAGCTACGCGCTGACCGCGGCGACGGGCAACGAGCGTTCGACGGACGACGTGAAGCACACCCTGTACGCGAACGCCCGCCGCGCCTTCCGGGGCCCGCTGCCCTTCGCGCTGAAGGGGGGCCTCGACTTCCGCCGGGCCGCTCGCGACCAGCGGCTGTTCGTGCCGGCCTTCACCTACGTCGGCCGCGACGGCGTCGCCAGCACGACGGTGACCGCGGCGAGTGACGACCGGCCGCGGCCGTTCCTCGACCCGAGCTTCTCCAGCCGCATCGCCCCCTACGGGTTTCCGCGGATCGAGGGCGTGAGCAGCGAGCTGCTCTACCGGCACTACCTCGACAACCCGGCCTACTTCACCACCAACGCGAACACCAACTACCGGAATCTGGTGACCAACTCCAAGTGGGCGGAGGAGCTGGTCTCGGCGGCCTACCTGCGGGCGGACCTCGGCCTGCTGGGCAACCGGCTGCGGTTCACCGGCGGCGTGCGCGCGGAGCAGACCAACCTCGCGGCGCAGGGCCCGTTCACCGACCCGAACCGCAACGTGCAGCGTGACGCCCAGGGCCGCCCGGTGCTCGGCGCCAACGGCCGCCCGGTCGCGATCGCCCCGGCGAACACCCTCGAGTTCTCGCGCCTCACCTTCCTCGACCGCGGCTTCAACGCCGAGAAGGAGTACCTGCGCTGGTTCCCGAGCCTCAACGCCAGCTTCAACGTGCGCGAGGACCTGATCGCGCGCGCCTCATGGTCGACCTCCGTGGGCCGGCCGGACTTCAACCAGTACGCGGGCGGCGTCACCCTGCCCGACCCCGAGAACCCCTCGCCGAACGACCAGATCACGATCAACAACATCGGCATCAAGCCGTGGACCGCCCGCGCGGTGAACGTGCGCCTCGAGTACTACCTCCAGGGCGTCGGCCAGGTCTCGGTCGGAGCCTTCCGCCGCGACTTCGAGAACTTCTTCGGCAGCGCCACCATCGCCGCCACGCCGGAGTTCCTCGAGCTCTACGACCTCAATCCGAACGTCTACGGCCAGTACCCGGTGGTCACGCAGACCAACCTCGATCGCACGGTACGGATGCAGGGCCTCACCCTCAATTATCGCCAGCCGCTCACCTTCCTCCCCGCGTGGGCCCGCGGGGCGCAGGTCTACGCTAACGGCAGCGCCCAGCGCCTCCTCGGGCCCGCGGCCGCGACCTTCCCGGGCTTCGTGCCGCGGACGGCGAACTGGGGCTTCAGCTTTAACCGCGAGAAGCTCTCCCTGCGCGCCAACTGGAACTACCGTGGGGCCCAGCGCCGCGCCGCGATCGCCAGCGGCGCTAGCATCGAGCCGGGCACCTTCACCTGGTGGTCCAAGCGTCTCTACGTCGATGTCGGCGGCGAGTACACCTTCCGCCCGGGGATCGCCGTGTTCGCCAACCTCCGCAACATCGGTGACGCCCCGGACGACATCAAGGTCTACGGGCCCAGCACGCCCCTCATGGCGCGGTTCCGCCAGCGTATCGAGTTCGGCTCGCTCTGGATGATCGGCGTTAAGGGCTCCTTCTAAGCGCCCGCGGCGCGCTCAACGCCCGAGGAATTCCTCGAACCGGACCGCGTCCTCGGGCGTGTCGACCCCAATGGTGGGGTCGTCGGTGACATCGCACGCGATCTCCAGGCCGTTCTCGAGCACGCGGAGCTGTTCCAGCTTCTCGATCCGCTCGAGGCGGCCCGGCGGCAGGGCAGCGAACCGGTCCAGCAACCCAGCCTCGTAGGCGTACAGCCCGAGGTGGCGGAAGCAGGGCGCGGCGGCCACCCAGCCGTCGTCGACCCGCCCCTGCAAGTCGCGCGCGAACGGCACTGGGGAGCGCGAGAAATACAGGGCGCGGCGGCCGACGGCGCCGGTGCGGCCGGCCGGGAAATCGCCCAGCAGAGCCTTGACCTGGTTGGGGTTATAAAAGTCCGCGGCGGTGCGGAACGGAGTCACAAGGGTCGCCATCGGGGCCCCGCCGGCAAGGAGGGCGGCGAGGGTTCGGATCTGGGCGCCGGTGACAAGCGGTTCGTCGGCCTGAACATTGATCACGTGGCGGGCGCCGATGCGGCGGTTGGCCTCGGCGAGGCGGTCGGTGCCGCTCTGGTGGGCGACGCTGGTGGTGAGGGCCTGGAAGCCGGCGGCGGTGACGCAGTCGGCGAGGAGCGGGTCATCGACCGCAAAGTAGAGGGGGAATTCGGGGGCCTCGGCGGCGATGCGCTTGGCGACCCAGCGAAGGAGGGGTTGGCCGCGGATCGGGTGGAGGAGCTTGCGCGGGAAACGCGTGGATTCGAGACGGCACGGCACGATGATCGCGGTGGCAGGCGGCATTAAGCGCGACGCTGGCGCCGGGTTTTTGGGTTGCAAGCCGCGGAGGCGAAAGAGAGCCTTCCCGACCCGGCACGATCGTATGAGCCAAAACAGCGCCAGCCCGACCGCCACTTCCCTCACCCGGGAGCTGATCGTGCAGAACAAGATGGGTATTCACGCCCGGCCGGCGGCGATGATCGTGCGCATCACGAACAAGTTCCGCGCCGAGGTGCTGGTCGAGAAGGACGAGGAGCAAGTGAACGGGAAGAGTATTATGGGCCTGATGATGCTGGCGGCGGGCAAGGGCGCGAAGGTGCGCTTCATCGCGACGGGCGCCGACGCGGCAAACCTGCTCACCGAGTTGGAGCGCTTGTTCGCGCAAAAATTCGACGAGGTCTGACCTCGCCGTTACGCGCCGGGTTCACTAGGCCGGAACCGACCGGCGCCGGCTCAGACCTTGCCGGCTTGGCGCGCCTCCACCATCCGGTAAAAATCGACGAAAAGCGGATCCGCGTCGTTCGGGCCGGGGGCGGCCTCGGGGTGGTACTGGACGCTGAAGACGGGAAGCGTGTTGTGCCGGAGGCCCTCGACCGTGCGGTCGTTGAGGTTGATCTCGGTGATGCGTGCGCCGCGCTGCTCGATTGACTTCGGATCGGTGGCGAAGCCGTGGTTTTGGGCCGTGATGGAGACGCGGCCGGTCTCGAGGTTCTGCACCGGCTGGTTGCCGCCGCGGTGGCCGAACTTGAGCTTGAACGTGGTGCCGCCGAGCGCGTGGGTCAGCATCTGGTGACCGAGGCAGATCCCGAACATCGGATAATCGGGCAGCAGGTTGGTGACCGTGTGGTGGATGTACGGCAGGGCGGCGGGGTCGCCGGGGCCGTTGGAGAGGAAAATGGCATCGGGCCGGAGTTCGCGCACCGCCTCGGGGGGCGTGGAAGCGGGGAACACCTGCACATCGAAGCCATGGTGGGCCAGCTTGCGAAAGATGCTGAACTTGGCGCCGTAATCGAAGGCCGCGACCCCGAAGCGGCGGGCCGGCGCGTCCGGCAGGTTCATCGCCGTGCCCACTGGCAGGTAGGGCCGGTTGCCCCGGTCCACGGAGGGCCACGCGAACGGCTCCGCGCAGGTAACCTCCCGCACGTAGTCGCTGCCCGCCATATCCCGCCAGCCCCGCGCGAGGGCGATGGCCTCGCCGTCGGCGATCGGCCGCGTGCTTAGGCAGCACTTCATCGCGCCGTCCACCCGCAGCTTCTTCGTCAGGGCCCGAGTATCGACGCCGCTAATCCCCGGGATGCCGTGGCGGGCGAGGTAATCGCCCAACGAGAGGCGGCTGCGCCAGTTGCTGACCACCGGCGAGAGCTCCCGGACCACGAAGCCGGTGCAGCGCGGGGCGGCAGCCTCGTTGTCCTCCTCGTTAATCCCGTAGTTGCCGATCTGCACGGCCGTCATCGTGACGATCTGGCCGCAGTAGGAGGGGTCCGTGAGAATCTCCTGGTAACCGGTCATCGAGGTATTGAACACGCACTCGCCAGCGACGGTGGCGTCGGCGCCGAAGGCGCGGCCGCGGAACACGGAACCGTCTTCGAGCGCGAGGAGCGCGGGTTTCGGCGAGGACATTGAAGCCGCACGAAAAACGGTCGCTCCACGCGTGCCAAGTGGTTTCGGGCAAATCTTGGGCCGCGCCGTTTCCCGGCGGGTAGTTTGACACCCGGGGGCGCCCCCCTGAGACTCCCGCCCGACAATGTCTTACACTGAAGACCGCGCCGTCTGGGCCGAGGGACAAGGCCTGTGGCAGCACCTCCCGGCGGATACTTGGCGCGATTGGGCGTGGCAGCTGAAGAACCGCATCACGACTAAGGGACAGCTGGAACAGCTGATGGAGCTGACGCCGGACGAGCGGGCCGGGTGCGAGCACGCCAATCGGAAGCTGGCCCTCGCGATCACCCCCTACTTCTTCAACCTGATCGACCGCCGGGACCCCGAATGCCCCATCCGCAAGCAGGTGATCCCGCGGGCCGCCGAGCAGGTCGTCTCCGAGGGGGAGATGCTGGACTCCCTGGGGGAGGACGAGCATTCGCCCGTCTCGGGCCTCGTGCACCGGTACCCGGACCGCGTGCTGTTTCTGGTGACGGACCGCTGCGCCGCCTACTGCCGCTACTGCACGCGGAGCAGGCTGGTCTCCAACGCGCAGGATTACAATTTCCATCCCGAGTACGAGGAGGGCCTGCGGTACATCGCGGCGCACCCGGAGATCCGCGACGTGCTGCTGTCGGGCGGGGATCCGCTGCTGCTCTCGGACGCCAAGCTGGAGCACCTGATCTCGCGCCTGCGGGCAATCCCGCACGTCGAGTTCATCCGCATCGGCTCGCGGATCCCGGTCTTCCTGCCGCAGCGGATCACGCCGGAGCTGTGCGCAATCCTGCGGCGGCACGGGCCGGTGTGGATGAGCATCCACGTGAATCACCCGCGGGAGTGCACCGCGGACCTGCGGGCGGCCTGCGAGCGGCTGGCCTTCGCCGGGGTGCCGCTGGGTAACCAGAGCGTTCTGCTGCGGGGGATCAACGACAACGTCGACGTGATGAAGGCGCTGGTCCACCGGCTGCTGCGGATGCGCGTACGGCCCTACTACCTTTACCAGATGGACCTGATCACCGGGGGCGCGCACTTCAAGGCGAGCGTCCGCAAAGGGATCGAGATCATCCAAGCTCTGCGCGGGCACACCACGGGATACGCGGTGCCGCAGTTCGTGATCGATGCGCCCGGCGGCGGCGGGAAGGTTCCGCTAAACCCGGATTACGTGGAGTCGGTGGACGACGAAGCGATCGTGCTGCGCAACTACGAGGGGCGGCTGTACCGTTACCCGCTTGCGTCGAGCGTGCCGGCGGCAGCGACGGGCTGGGAACCGGCTTTCGTCGACCGCTGAGCGGGCGCGCTAGCCAGCGGGCGGGGATGTTCGCGCGCGTGAGCCACTCCAGGTGGCGGGCGACCTTGGCCTGGGAATCGCCCGTGGCGGCGACGTGGCGTTCGCCGGCGAAGAGCGCCTGGATTCGCCGCCGCCGGATCGGCTCGGCCAGCACGGCGGAGCGCCGCGCGATCGGTTTGAGGGCGGCGTCGGACCGCGGGTTTTACGGGCTATCTTCCCGCAGAAGCAGTCCGGCGGAGCGGGTTTTAGGAGCAGATGCGCGCGGGAGGCCGCGGGCAGCTTGCCCCTGGCCGTCGGCCGCGTTTCGCTGCCCCCAATGTCTCCCGCCACCTTCGACTCGCCGGATGCCGCGCCGGCCCTGCGCCGGTACCTCGAGGCGATGCCGCGGTTTGTCCGGGAGCGGGGCAGCGACTACGCGCGCCCGGGGCGGGTGGAGTCCGTGGCGCGGCGCTCCGAGCGCGAGGTCGAGGGGGCGGTGCGGTGCGAACGACTCTACACGGTGCGGCTGCAGCGCGCGGGCAACCACTGGATGGGCGTCTGCACCTGCCCTCTCGGGAGCCGCTGCAAACACCTGCACGCGCTGGGCCTCGCTTGGCTGGGCAAACTGGCGCCGGAACCCGTCGCCCCGCCGACCGGCAACGAGCTCCCGGCCGAACGGGAGGCGCTGCTGCTGCGAGAATTCACCGCCGGGCGGACGGCCCCGCTGGCCCCGGCCGGCGAGCGGCTGGCCCGGAAGATCCTCCGCGTCGGCGGCCGCGCCCACCCGTCCAGCGCCTGCCAGGCGGAGCCCGTGATCGCGTACCGCTTGGTGACGCGAGGCACGGTCGAGGAGAAGATCCGCCGGCTGCAGGCGGAGAAGGCGGCCCTCGCCGGATCCGTCGTGCCCGATGGCGAGACCGCGGCGCCGCTCAACCTCGACACCCTGCGCGAGATCCTGGCCTGAGCGATGGAGAACGAGTGCCACTTCTCGCCGGACCGCCGGCACCGCTACGCCCTAATTCATCGGTGGAGCCCCCTGCTCGGCGACCGGCTGATCCTCTGGATCGGGCTCAACCCGAGCACGGCGGACGAGCGCCAACTCGACCCGACCCTGGCGCGGATCGCCTCATTCTCGCGGCGCGAGGGCTTTGACGGTTTCTGGATGGCGAACCTCTTCGGCCTGCGCACGCCCTACCCCGAGGAGATGCGCGCGGACCCGGACCCCGTGGGCCCGGAGAACGACGCCCAGCTCCTTCGGGCGGCCGCGCGCTGCGGGCGAGTGGTCGCGGCCTGGGGCGTGAGCGGCGTGCACCAGGAGCGCGCGGCGGCCGTCACGCGCCTCCTCGCCGGCCACGAGCTCTGGTGCCTCGGCACGACGCGCGAGGGGCACCCGCGGCACCCGCTGTACGTGGCAGGGCGCCAGCCCCTCGTCCGCTGGCGTCCGCCGGCGGCGGGTTAGCGCCGCATTCAGGGATCGAATCGCGCCCGCCGGCCCGCCACGCTGCCCCCAACTCCTTCCCCGATGCCCACCATCGCCGTCCTCGGCACCCTCGACACCAAGGGCCCCGAACACGCCTTCGCGGCGGACTGCATCCGCGCCCACGGCCACACCCCCCTGCTGATCAACGTAGGCTCGCTCGGTGAACCCGCGGTGGCGCCGGACGTGGCGGCGGCGGACGTCGCCGCGCGCGGCGGGGCGGACTGGCGCGAGGTGCTCGCGCGGCGCGACCGCGGGGAGTGCGTGGCCCTGATGGGCCGCGGCGCCGCGGCCGTCCTCGGCGAGCTCGCGGCCGCCGGCCGCATCCACGGGGTCATCTCCCTCGGCGGCGGCGGCGGCACCGCGATCGCGACCGCGGGGATGCGCGCCCTGCCGATCGGGTTTCCGAAGCTGATGGTGTCGACCCTCGCCAGCGGCCAGACCGCGCCTTACGTGGGCACCACCGACCTCGCGATGCTGCCGGCGGTGGTCGACGTCGCGGGCCTCAACCGCGTGTCGCGCGCGATCTTCGGCAACGCCGCGGGCGCCATCTGCGGGATGACCGAGGCCGCCGCCGCGCGCGCCACGGCCCCGGCGGCCGGCGAACGCCCGCTCCTCGTCGCGAGTATGTTCGGCAACACCACCGCGTGCGTCACCGAGGCCCGGCGCCGGCTCGAGGCGGCCGGTTACGAGGTGCTCGTCTTCGCCGCCACCGGCAACGGCGGCCGCGCGATGGAGGCGCTGATCGCCAGCGGCCTCGTCGCCGGCGTGCTCGACGTCACCACCACCGAGTGGGCCGACGAGCTGGTGGGGGGCGTGCTCACCGCCGGGCCGGAGCGCCTCGAAGCCGCGGCCGCCGGCGTGCCCGCGATCGTGACCCCGGGTTGCCTCGATATGGTGAACTTCGGCGAGCCCGCGTCCGTGCCCGCGCGCTTCTCCGGCCGGACTTTCTACAAGCACAACCCGCAGGTCACCCTGATGCGCACGACGCCCGCCGAGTGCGCCGAGCTGGGGCGCGTCCTCGCGGGTAAGCTCAACCGTTACCGAGGGCCGGTGACGTTCCTCATCCCGCGGCGCGCGATCAGCGTGATCAGCGCCCCCGGCCAGCCCTTCCACGATCCGGCCGCGGACGAGGCCCTGTTCTCCTCCCTGCGCCAGCACCTGCGCCCCGGCCTGCCGGTGGTCGAGCTCGACTGCGCGATCAACGACCCCGCGTTCGCCCGCGCCTGCGCCGAGACGCTCCTCGGCCACCTCCGTGCCCAACCCGTCCCCCTCTCCCCACCCCGATGAACCTCCCCCGCCTCCTCCCCCTGCTCGCCGCCCTCACCGCGCCGCTGGCCGCCGCGCCCGAAACCCTCTTCGACGGCCAATCCCTCGCCGGCTGGGAGGGCGACCCGAAGTGGTGGCGCGTCGAGGACGGCGCCCTCACCGGCGGCTCGCGCACCGAGAAGGTCCCGCACAACTACTTCCTCGCGACCACCCGCTCGTTCCAGAACTTCGATCTCCGCCTGCAGCTGAAGCTCACCGGCGTGCCCAACACCGGGATGATCAACAGCGGCGTCCAGATCCGCAGCATCCGCGTGCCCAACAACACCGAGATGGCGGGCTACCAGGTGGACGCGGGCGACGGCTGGTGGGGCAAGCTTTACGACGAGTCCCGCCGCCGCCGCGTGATCGCCGAGCCGCGAGACGCGGCGGCCGTCAACGCCGCGATCCGCAAGGACGGCTGGAACGAGTACCGCATCCGCGCGGAGGGCCCGCGGATCCGCTCGTGGATCAACGGGGTGCCGGCGCTCGACTACACCGAGACCGAGCCGCGGGTGGCGGCGGACGGCCGCATCGCGGTGCAGATCCACAGCGGCGGCCACGCGCTGGTGCAGGTGAAGGACGTCGTGATCGAGGAATTGCCGCCGACCCCCGGGGCCGCCACTTGGGCGGAGGTCGGGCTGCCGCCCCCGCCCCCGCCGCGGGAGAGGAACGCGAAGAAGAAAGTCGCCGCGCCCGCACCGAAGTAAGCCTGGCGCCCGGGGCGCTTGACCTCGGTCCGCGCCCGCGCGCCCTTGCCGATGCCCCCTCTTCCCTTCCCCGGCGCCCTTGCGGGCCTGCTACTCCTCGGCGCCGTCCACGCCGCCGAGACCCGGCCCCCGGCCGCCGCCCCCAAGGCCGGCCGCGACCTCAGCTACAACGCCCTCGGCTCCGCGCCGCGCACCCCCGAGGAACAGCGCGCCGCGTTCCGCGTGCCCGCCGGCTTCGAGGTCGAGCTCATCGCCGCAGAGTCCCCCGGCCTCGGCAAGTTCATCGGTCTCGCCTGGGATGCGCGGATGCGCCTCTGGACGATGACCGCGCTCGAGTACCCGGTCGACGCCAACGAGAACAAGCCGGAGTCCGACGCCCTCTTCGCCCGCGGCGGCCGCGACCGCGTGGTGGTCATAGATGAGCCCCACGCCGCCCGCCCGGGCCCGCCCCGCGTCTTCGCCGACGGCCTCGTGATGCCCCTCGGGGTCCAACCCTGGGGCGACGGCGCCCTCGTGCAGTACGGACCCGAGATCCGCCGGTACCGCGACACCGACGGCGACGGCCGCGCCGACCGGCACGAGGTCGTCCTCACCGGCTTCGGCACGCAGGATTCGCACCTCTTCCCGCACCAGTTCCTCCGCCAGCCCGGCGGCTGGATCCTCGTCGCGCAGGGACTCTTCAACTACTCCCAGGTCCGGCGCCCCGGCGGCCAGCCCTTCGCGGACGGCGCCACCACGGTGCCGTTCAACCAGTGCAAGCTCGCCCGTTTCCTGCCGGACGGCTCGGCATTCGAAACGCTTACCGCCGGGCCCAACAATATCTGGGGCCTCGTCACCAGCCGCGAGGGCGAGACGTACCTCCAGGAGGCCAACGACCAGGGCTACCCGGTCATCCCCTACGCGCCCGGCATCTGGGTCCGCACCGGCTCCAAGGACCTCCTCCGCCCCTACCAGCCGCTGATGCCCCCGCCGCTCGCGCCCGCCCAGATGGGCGGCACCGGCCTCAGCGGGCTCGCGCTCGCCGAGGACCGCGGCACCCAGTTCCTCGCCCCCGCCGGCGCCACCGCCCCCGGCACGCGGGTCTTCTACCTCGCCAACCCGATCACCGGCGCGATCCAACTCGTCACCGCCACCCCCGACGGCCCGCGCCTGCGCTACGCGAAGGGCCCGGATTTCCTTACGACGGACGACCGCTGGTACCGGCCCATCGCGATCGCGTTCGGCCCCGACGGCGCGCTTTACGTCGTCGACTGGTACAACCGGATCATCTCGCACAACGAGGTGCCGCGCACGCACCCCGATCGCGACAAGGCGCGCGGAAGGATCTGGCGGATCCGGCACCGCGACCAACCGCGCGCCGCGCCTCCCGACCTCACGCGGCTCGCCCCCCCGGAACTCCTCGCGCAACTCGGCCAGCCCAACGCGCTGGTCTCGCGCCTCGCCTGGCTTGAGCTCACCGACCGGCGCGCGACCGCGGTCGCCCCGGACCTCGCCCGGCTCGCCGCCGACCGCGGGGCCGCGCTGGACCGCCGCCTCGCCGCACTCTGGGCACTCGAAGGCCTGCAAGCGCCGCCCGCGGACCTGCTGGCCGCGCTGGCGACCGACGCCAATCCGGCGCCGCGCCGCGAGGCCGCCCGGCTCGCGGCCGCGGCCGGGGAGGACGTGTTTCTCCGCGTCGCCGGCCTCCTCGCCGCGGACCCGCACCCGACGGTGCGCGCGGCGGTGGGCGACGCACTGCGCCGCGTCCCGGGCGCGGGCCCGCAGCTGATGGCGGTCGCGGCCCGCGTCGGCGGCGCCCCCCTCGGGGCCAGCGCCGGGGAATGGGAACGTTACGAGCGCGAGTTCGAGCGCTACCTCGCGCGCTGGGCGATGGAAAGCCGGCCGGACGCCACCCGCGCCCTGCTGGCCTCCCCCGCCGGCCAAGTCCTGCCGGTCGAGAACCGCGTCCTCGCCACCCTCGCGCTTGGGGGCCGG
>Ga0194130_10006879_pt1 | contig 12922 bp, 14 predicted proteins | sample TA2KigsurfametaG_FD_160084 | JGI IMG/M metagenome (GOLD analysis project Ga0194130, IMG submission 160084) | Freshwater microbial communities from Lake Tanganyika, Tanzania - TA2015050 Kigoma 12 surface | ecosystem: Environmental > Aquatic > Freshwater > Lake | place: Tanzania: Lake Tanganyika... | reverse complement strand
GATGGCGATCTGCATGGGCAGGCGGGCGTTGAGGGCGGTGTTGTTGGGCAGGCGCGTCGCGGCGGCGGCGGCGGCGGGCTCGGGGGCGTCCTCGCCATCGGGGGGCGCGGCAGCATCGGGGGGGCCGGCGGCGTCGGGGGGCCAGGGGTCCCCCAGCCAGAGAAGATCCACCGGAGGCTGTCCGTCGCCCCCCCGGCTGGCCTTGGCCTCCAGCGCCGGCAGCGGCGTGAGGCCGGAGCGCACCAGCCCGCGGCCGCAGAGCTGATTGAGAGCGGCGATCAGCTCGGGGGTCGAGCGCCGGTTGTCGCGCATCGCGAAGCGGGCGTCCGCCCGGTCCCGGGCCGCCAGATAGGTCTCCAGGTCGCCGCCGCGAAAGCGGTAGATCGCCTGCTTCGGGTCGCCCACCATCACCAGCAGGTGGCGACCGCCGCCAAAGGCCAGCCGCAGAATGCGCCACTGGATCGGATCGGTGTCCTGAAACTCATCGATCAAGGCGGCGCTGTAGCGCTCCGCCACGGCCGTCAGCAGCGGCGTCGGCGCCGCGGCGTCCGGGCCGGGATCCAGGTCGCTCAAGAGCTGGGAATAGGAGCAGAGGCCGAGGCGCTGGCGCCGCTGGAGCAAGGCCCGCCGCCCCCAGTGGCCGGCATGGAGCAGGGCCAGTTCCGCAGGACCATCCACCAGCGCGGCCACGGCCTCCATCAGGTCGCGTTGGGGAAGGGTGATCGGTCGGTCGCCCCGGCCCTCCAGCGCCCGCGCCGTTTTGTGGAACGTGCCCGGATGCAGAAAGGTGGTGAGCATCTCCGCCTGGAGCACCGCCGCGTAGCCGGGATCGTCCTCAGCGAGCAGGGCCTCCACGGCGGCGGCGTTCCAGCGCTTCGTCTCCTTCAGCGTGTAGGGCTTGTAGGCCAGCCCCTCGGCCTTCCAGGTCCGCGCCTGGTTGAAGAGGTCGGCCAGCAGGTCTTCCCCCCTCTCCCGCCAGGCCGCGCGGAACGCCTGCCAACGCTCCCGCCAGAGTTGCGGCAGCGCCTCGGCCAGAGAGGCGTCGAGGGGGAGCGAGGAGGGCAGGGGATCGAGCTCCAGGCCGGGATCACCATCCAGGGTGCGCAGCACGGAGGTGAGGGCCTCCGGGGTCACCTTCTGGGCCGAGAGGCCGAGCAGCAGGGCCGGAGGCAGCCGCAGCGCCTGCTCCTGCCAATAGCTGTGCGCCACCTGTCGCAGAAGGGTGTCGCCATCGCTGTCCAGGAGGAGGTTGGGGGGGCGTCGGGCCTCCAGGGCGTGGCGCTGGAGGGTGCGCTGACAGAAGCCATGGATGGTGGTGATGTCCGCCCCGTCGAGCTCCTCCAGGGCCAGCAGCAGCCGGATCTCCGCCTCAGAGCCCGCATATCCGCCGACTCCCGCGTCCGCGCCGCCCCCCGCATCTCCACCGACGGCCGCGTCCGCGCCGCCCCCCTCGGACCGTTGGGCCGCCAGCCACTCGGCGAGCACCGGGTCCGGTGGCGGGCGCCCCGGATCCCGCAGACAGAGCAAGGCCTCCTGCAGCCGCCGACCGATGCGCTCCCGCAGCTCCGTGGCCGCGGCGTTGGTGAAGGTCACCACCAGCAGGCGTCTGAGGGGAATGGCGCGCTCCGTCACCAACCGCAGGGCCAGATGGGCCAGGGCGAAGGTTTTGCCGGTGCCGGCGCTGGCTTCCAGGAGCCGCAGGCCTGGATCCAGGGGGAAGGCGTTGGGATCGAAATCGAGGGAGGCGGAGTCCATCAGCGGCGCGCCCTCTCGGGGGGGAGGATCGCCTCCAGCAGCGGCGGGAAGAGGAGAGCGGCCTGCTCGGCGAAGGGCAGCTCCTCCAGGAGCAGGCGGAAGCTGCGCTCGCTGCCGAAGCACAGCCGCATCTCCGGCGCGTCGCGCTCGCCACCCCCCTGGTGGCTGCTGCCCTCCCAGGCCTCGGTCGCCTTCTCGAACGCTTTCTCCGGGTAGGCGAGGCCCCCCGCCGCCATCCAGGCCCAGCCGGCGCGGGGCGGCACCGGCCAGCAGGTGGTGCGCCACTCCTGGCGCAACCGCCCCAGCCGCTCCAGCTCCTGGCGGGCCGCCTCAGGCTCGGGGGCGCGGAAGGTGAGCAGGGGGGCGAAGGCGTCCTTCTGGCCGAACTGCGCTTCGCGGGTGATCAGCAGCCCCCGCCGCGGCCCGTCGCTCTCCAGGGCCGCCACCGCCAGTTGAAGCAGCAGCCAGAGCTCGAGCTGATCCCTCACCCGCCCCTTGGCGGGCCGGGCGAGCACCACCGCGTCGCCCCGCAGGCTCACGCGCGCCTGCCAGCGCCCCCAGCTCAGCAAGGGTGTTCGCTCCTCCCCCAGGTGCGCCAACACCCCTTGCAGGCTCCGCCAGCGCTCCTCCAGCCGGTTGGCTTCCAGAACCGCCCCTCCAGCGGGCGGGAAACGCCCCCGTCCCCGATGGCGGCGCAACCAGGGCGCGCCCGGCTCGGCCTCCTCACCCGGCTGTGCCCCTTCGCCCGGCTGGCCCTCCTCGCCCGGTTCCGCCTTGGCGCCCGGTTCCCCCGCCGAGTCGAGCGCCCCAGGCTCCAGCCCCCGGAGCCCCGCCTCTTCTGCAGCATCGTCCGCGGCCTCCCGCCAGGCCTCCTCCAAGGCCTCCCGCAGCAGCCCGCTCCGCTCCCGTTCCTCCAATTCCAACGGCTCCAGGTCGTCCACCTCTTGCTCCCATTCCCGGGGCGCCATCCCCAGCTCCCGCAACCACGTCTCCTGGGGCGCCGTCAGCCAGGCGCGCAGGTCGTCGAAGGGTTCCGCCGCCGCTGGCGTCTCGGGGGGGAGCCCGTCCTCCGGCGCCGACGGCGCCGCCTCCTGCGGGAGGAGGGCCGCGGCCAGCCCCGGGTCCGGAGGGGGGAGGTCGCGGCGCGGCTGGCGAGAGGCCACCAGCTGGCGACAGGCCTCCAGCTGGCGGCGGTCGCAGCTGGCGGGCGGGCGGTCGCCCTGCGGCAGGAAGTGGCTGGGGTCCAAGGGATTGGGGTCGTGGGCCACCCGCAGCGCCGCGGCCTGCTCCGCGGGCAGAACGCTCTGCAACCACTGCAGCCACTGCTGCACAGGCGTCGCCGGCGGCAGGGCCACCCCCGTGCGCTCCTCCAGCCCATTCCAGGTGATCAGAAGGTGATCGCGGGCGGAGAGCAGGGCCTCCAGGAGGGCGTAGCGGTCCTGGTCAGCGGGATCGGGATCGCCGAGCTGGCGCTGGGCGTCCATCAAATGAAAGCCGGGACGCTGCCGCTGGCGGGGGAAGGCGTCGGCGTCGAGACCCATCAGGATCACCACCCGGTGGGGGATGGCCCGCATCGGCTCCAGGGCGCTGATCGTGAGGGAGCCGCTGCGGTGGCCGAACCGGCCGCTGTCGCGCGTCAGGCGCTCCTCGAGCACAGCGGCCACCACCGCCGGCTCCAACAGCAGGTCTGTCGCGCCCGCCACCCCGCGCCACTCCTCCAGGGCGCCGCGCAACGGGGCGAGCTCACCGTCGCTGGCGGGGTCGGCGCCAAAGAGATCGACGAGGGCCTCCCCCAGGCGCTCCACCCACTCCAGGCAGGGGCCCGGTCGTCCGAACTGCTCCAACCAGTGGCGCAGCCGCAGCAGCAGATGGAGCGAGCGTCCCCCCTGCTCCAGCGAGGGGAAGGGGGGGGCGGGCGCGGTGTCGGTGGGCCAGGCGCCGTCCGGTTCCGGCAGCACCAGGCCGAGGAGGAGGCGATCCATGGCCCAGCCGAGGGTGTGGGTGGGGTCGCCCTGCCGCTCCTCGGCCCCCAGCCCCCAGCGGAAGCCGCACCGCTGGAGCACCGCCGTGAGCTCCACCGCCTCCTCGGCGCTGAGGCCGAAGCGGCGCCGCAGGGGGGGGGATTCCAGCAGGCGCTCCAATCCCTGCGCCGTGAGCCGATCACCTGCCAGGGCCAGCAGGTCGAGGAGGGTGCGACCGACGCCGCCCTCCGCCTCCTGGCTGCGGTCCGTGAGGCGCCAGGGGAGCTCCACCCCGGTGGCCTCCCGATCGCTGAAGACCGTGGCCACCAGTGGCGCGAAGGTCTCCACAGCGGGGGTCATCACCAAGATGTGGCGGGGTTCGAGGGTGGGATCGGCGGCCAGAAGCTGGAGCACCCGATCCCGCACGATCTGGGCCTGCCGCAGCGGCCCCGGGCAGGAATGAAATTCCAGGGAGTGATCCCCGTCGGCCCGTTGGAGCGCGGGTTGCGGGTCGGGATCGAGGAGGTGTTCCTGGAGCTGATGCAGCAGCCTCGGCGCGGGGGGAGGCCCGGCGGGGGCGGCGGCCGTCGCCAGGACGGTGGGCCGCAGGAACAGCGCCTCGTCCCGCTCTTCGCTCAGCTGCGCCTCGCCCGTGCCCTCCAGCAGCTGCTGAAACTCGGCGCCCAACCGGCCGAAACGGGCCTCCAGGGGCGGCGCCTGCAGCAGCCAGTCTCCATCGAGGGGTTGCCGCAGGGCTAGGGCCTGGCGCAAAACCTGCCGACGGGCCACACAGCGGTGCCACAGCCCCGGGCAGGGGGTGAGGAGATAGAGGTCGACGGGGAGCCAGGTGGCGAGGGCCTGCAGGAGCCGCACCTGGATGGGCGCCATGCTGCTGGGTCCGAACAGGCGCAGGCGCTCCCCCAGATGGCGCTTCAACAGCGCCGGGTCACCCTCCCCCGCCCGCAGGCGTCGCACGACCTCCAGCACCTGCGGTCCGAAGGGGGCGACCCCCAGCCGCTCCCGCAGCCGCCGATGGAGGCGGGGTTGCCAGCGCTGGCTGGGGGGAAGGGGCTGGTTCAGGGCGTCCACGGCGCGCCCCTCCTCCCAGGCGAGGAGGAGCTCGGGTCGGTAGAGGGCGTAGTCGTCGAAGGCATCGGCGATGGCCCGCGCCAGGTGCCAGAGGGCGGCGTCCACCCTGGCGGGGTCCGGGTACTGGTGAAGCCAGAGCCGCAGGGGCTCGCCCTCGGGAGCGGCGGCCAGGGGGGGCAGCTCCTCCAGCACGGGCCAGACGAGGCTGCTCGCCCGCCAGGGGTCGATCTCCGCCTCCTCGTCGAGCGGGGCGGCCTCCTCCTCGCCCAGGGCGAGGCGCACCACCCGCCGCAGATGGCTGCCGGGGAAGGGGAAGCGCAGATGGGCGGCGATGCCTCCCAGATGGAGGGCGAGGGTTTCGCCGAGCCAGCGGCTCGTGGGCCAGGTGTTGACCATCACCTGCACAGGCTCCAGCGGAGCGGGTGGCGGATGCCGCAGCTGGGCCGCCAGGAGCTGCGCCAACACCTCGGCTCGATTGCTGCGGTAGATCGTCAGCAACGCTGGCGCTCCATGGCGATCAGGCCACGGGCACGCGGGAGCGGAAGGCCTCCCGGCTGGGAGCCTCGGCGGGCGCGGCGGGACCCGGCACGCTGAGGAGATCGCCCGATTCAGGGCAGTAGGCGGTCAGCCGTCCGCCGTAGCAGGCGCCGGTGTCGATCAAGAGGATGCGATCGAGGCGGCGCACGTGGGGAGCGGGGGTGTGGCCGACGATCACCTCGCCGTAGCGGCCGTCATAGGCCTGCCAGAAGGGTAGACGCACATCCAGATCGGGAACCCAGGTGTTGGGATCGAAACCCGCGTGGGTGGCCACCCAGCCGGAACCCCAGAAGGCCGTCGGCAGCCGGCTGAGCCGCTCCGCCCATCGCAGGCAGGGGCGATGGCCGAGCTGGCGGTAGGTGTCGCAGCTGGCGAGGCGGCGGAAGGCCTCATCCCGTCGCGGATGGAGGTCGCGCAGGAGGCGTTTCTCGTGGTTGCCCATCAGCCAGACGCCACGACCGCTTTGGACCAGGTCCCAGGCCAGCTCCATGGCCTCGGCGATCCCCGGGCCGCGATTGATCACATCCCCGAGGAGCACGAGGCGATCGCTGGCGGGGAGCAGCGCCACCAGGCGGGCCAGGGCCTCCCCGCAGCCATGGACGTCCCCGATCACCCAATGGCGCGAGGCGGTGGGAGGGGAGGGCATGGGGGAACCGTTGTCCTGGCCAGTCTTGCCTCCCGAGGGCCGTCCTGTCACCCGTTCGGTCGTCGGCACGCGGTCGGACTGGCGTTGGACGGGGGGAGGATGGTCGTTGGCGGGCGCGCGGGAACGGGGATCGGGTCTCTGGCGCGAGCGGCTACGGTGCCTCCAAAGCCTGACGGGGCCAAGGGGGGGGACCAGCACGATCATGTCGTCTTCACGAGACGCTGAAGCTTCCGAAGGCCGCCTGGATCCGCGGTCGCTGCCCAGGGTCCAGCGGGTGGCGCTGCTGGTGAAGGCGTTGAACGGGGCTCAGCGCACGAATGAGGCCCTGGCCCGCTGCGGCGACGGCGAGGCGATGCTCGATGTGCTGCTCGACGCCTCGCAACGGCTGGGGCTGGGGTTGTCCCGCGCCGACCTGCGCGACACCCCGCCGATTCGCGACTGGGTGTGGTGGAAGAACAAGGAGGCGGTGTTCACCATCGGCGACGCCAAGCCCCGCTACCAGCAGGATGGCGGTCAGGGTCGCCCCCCCGCCGGCCCGGCCGCCAACACGACCTCGACCACAAACGCAAACGCAAACGCGGAAGCCGAAGCGGACCCAAAGGCGGACGGGGAGGCGGGAAACCCGCCCCGGCGCAAGTTTCTCGGCCTCTTCTGAAGGGGGAGGTTCCGCTGAACGCCCGCTGCCGGCACGGCGCACCGTTGCCCCGGCGAACCGTTGCCCCGGCGTGGCGACCGCCGGGGGCCCGGCCCGGCCCTCCAGCCAAGGTCACAGGGAGGCCTGAGAGGGGACCTGGGACGCGGCGGAGGCGGAGGCCACCAGGCTGGCCAGGGGATCGGGAATCGTGGCGCTGGGCGCTTCGAACTGGCCGCGCAGCACGAATTCCAGGCGCAGCTTCATGAAGGTGATGAAGCTGGCGTCCGTGGAGACCACGGCGGCCGCGGGCCGGGGCACGGCGCTCGTCGCCGCCGCCAGCTCCGGCGCCTCCAGGAAGGCCGGCTGGGGCACCAGCCAGAAATCGATGGCGCGACCCGTCTCCTCGTAGTGGCGCGCGCGTTCCCGCAACACCTCCTCGAGCGGCTCCTCCCGGGTGAGGAAGGCTTCGCTGGCGGCGATGAAGTGATGGGTGGTCATGGCTGGCGACTGCCGAAGAGAGGCTCGTTTCTTGGATTGTGGATCAAGGCCCGCATCTCCCGCACCGCTTGGGTCAAGCCCACCGCCAGGGCCCGCGCCACGATCGTGTGCCCGATGTTGAGCTCCTCGATGCCGCTCAGGGCGGCGATCGGCTCCACGTTCTGATAGGTCAGCCCGTGGCCGGCATTCACCCGCAGTCCCCGCTGGCGGGCCAGGGCGCAGGCCTCCTCCAGGCGGCGCAGCTCCGCCGGCTGGGCGTCCCAGCCCGCCTCGGCGTAGCGCCCGGTGTGGAGCTCGACCCAGCGGGCCCCCGCAGCGCGGCAGGCCTCGAGCTGGGCCTGGTCCGGATCCACGAACAGGCTCACGCCGATGCCCGCCGCCTGGAGCCGCTCCACCATCGCCCCGAGGCGTCCCACCTGGCTGACCACATCCAGCCCCCCTTCCGTGGTCACCTCCTCGCGGCGCTCAGGCACCAGGGTGACCATGTCGGGACGGTGGCGCAGGGCGATGGCCTCCATCTCAGCGGTGGCGGCCATTTCCAGGTTGAGACGCGTGCGCACCGTGGCCCGCAGGAGTTCCACATCCCGATCCTGGATGTGGCGCCGGTCCTCCCGCAGATGCACCGTGATGCCGTCAGCGCCGCCCAGTTCCGCGAGCAGGGCATGGGTCACCGGATCGGGCTCCACCGTGCGGCGGGCCTGGCGCACATTGGCCACGTGATCAATGTTCACCCCGAGGCTGGCCATGGCTGGACGCGTCGCTTTCGGGCGATGGTATGCGGCCCTTCGGCCGCAGGCGCAACTGCCTGAGGGCGCGGCGTCGCGGTGTCGGCGCCCCTTACGTTGACCGTGTTCCTCCACCACCCAGGGTGAGGTGTTGACCGCTCAATCCAAGGTCAGGACGCCGCGGGTGACATCCGCCAACGGCTCCCCGTCCCTCCCGGAGGCGGCGGAGACGTCCGCGCCGTCAGCGTCGGGTCTCAGCCCGCGGGAAAGCTCTCAGTGCAACGGCGTCAGCCCCTGGTTGTCGCCTTTGGCGATGGTGCTGACGCAGGATGTGGCGCTGCGCGGCTTCTTTTCCGCAGTGACGGTGCTGGGCCGCGAGTGGCTGCCGCTGTCCGGTCCGGTGTTGCTGGCGCCCACCCATCGCGCCCGCTGGGACGCCCTGTTGCTGCCCCATGCGGCGGGCCGGCGGGTCACCGGCCGGGATTGTCGCTTCATGGTGACGATCGATGAGATGGTCGGCCTTCAGGGCTGGTTTCTGCACCGCCTGGGCTGCTTTCCCGTGGATCAGGGACGTCCCACCACGGCGAGCCTGCGCCTGGCCATCGATCTGCTCGCCAGGGGCCAGCAGGTGGTCGTCTTTCCGGAGGGTCGCATTCAGCGGATCGATGGGCCGATCCATCCACACCAGGGCCTGGCGCGCCTGACCCAGATCGCGGAGGGGCAGGGCGTGCCGGTGGCGGTCGTGCCGGTGGGCATCGCCTACAGCCGGGCCATCCCCCGCTGGGGAGACCAGGCCGCCCTGTGTTTTGGCGCCCCGCTCCGCAGCGCGGGGCAGGGTCGGCAGGCCGCTCGCGCCTTCACCCTGGCGTTGTCGGAGGCCATGGGGTCGGCGGAGCAAGCGGCCCGCGCCGCAGTGGGGCGTCCCCTGCCCGCCCCGTAAAGTTGCCCTTTCGAGCCTGACCGGCCTGTGAAACGGCTTTTGTCTCCCGTGCGTCCGCGTCGGGTCGGCTGGTGGAGCGCCCTGCTGTTGGTCGGGGTGCTGCCCTGGAGCGTGGTGCCGGCCCTGGCCCAGCCCGCCCCCGGCTCGTCAGCCGCGCCGGTGGTCAGCGCCTTTGATGTGCGGACCGTGCAAGGGCTGCTGGCGCGGGGCGATGCGGCGGCAGCGGCGGGCAATCTGAGCGAAGCCCGCCGGTTGTACGACCAGGCGCGGGAGGCGAGCAAGCAGCTGCTCGGCTTTTACCGGGATCTGAGCGGAGCCTTCCGCGGCCTTGATGCCCGCATCCCTCGGGAGATGGACGACAAGGGTCGCCAGGTGCTGGAGGCCCTGGTGCAGTCCAACCTGCGGCTGGCGGCCCTGTTTCGCCGCCAGAACCAGCCGGAGGTGGCCGTGCCGTTGCTGGTGGAGGTCGTCAAGACCATGACCCCCAGCACCGAGGCGGGGCGGAAGGCCTATCAACAGTTGCTGGAGATCGGTTTTGCCACCACGCCGTACACGGCACCCAGCGCCAACCCCAACTAGATTCCACCCATTCTTTCCCTCAAGCCATGGTTCAACTGGACCACGTGCGCTCCGCCATCCAAAAGGCTCTGCCGGATGCCAGCGTCGAGGTGGAAGACCTCACCGGCGGCGGCGATCATTTGCAGGTGAAGGTGGTGTCCCGGGCCTTTGCGGGCCTCTCGCGGGTGAAACAACACCAATTGGTGTATGGCGCCCTGCGCGGTGAATTGGCCAGTGAGGCCATTCACGCCCTGGCCTTGCAGACGGGCACCCCCGCCTGATCCTCCCTCCCCTCCCAACACTTTCCTCTCCTTTCAGCCATGGACGCCGATCTTCAGACACGCATCAAGGACTTGATCTCCAGCAGCCCCGTGTTCGTGTTCATGAAGGGCAACAAGTTGATGCCCCAATGTGGCTTCTCCAACAATGTGGTGCAAATTCTCCACAGCCTCGGCATCCCCTTCGAAACTTTTGATGTGCTCTCCGACATGGAGATTCGCCAGGGGATCAAGGACTACTCCAATTGGCCAACAATTCCTCAGGTGTATGTGAACGGGGAATTCATTGGCGGCTCGGATATTTTGATTGAGATGTACAACAGCGGCGAACTGCGCGAAAAACTGACGGTGGCGCTGGCCTCCTGAGTTCCCGGAGCGCACGCTCGCCTCAACTGGAGGGGGCTCGACTTCCTCCTCCGGCGCCACAAGGATGCCGATGGCTTGGCGAGCTTGAGCGGATCGGCGCTCCCGTCGGCGTCAGCGCACCTCTCGCTCCATCAGGGTGCGGGGTTCACCATCGGGGCCAAGAAAGCCGGAGGGATCAACGATCCAGCGATCGATCAGCTCTTCCAAGCGCCGTTGGGAGTGGTGGTCGAGAACGGCGGTGCGCCGGAGCGCATGGAGGTAGCCGTCGGCATAGAGGCGCAGCTCCGAGGGGCCGTGGTGTCGATGGATCAACTCCTGGCAGGCATCGCAGAGCGACTGGAAGTGGCGGATGGCGTCGGGATGTTGCAGAGCGGTCATGAGCGGGGCGGGCCCTGGGGGTCATTGTGCCGCGTTTGCCGGGGAGATGCGCGGAGGGACCCGATGCAGGGAACCCGCACACCCGGAATCGGGCATCACGGAAAAAGTCAATAAATAGTGTTAAGCTACAAGAGGATATCAGTCTTACTAGGACTCAAAACAAGACAACCATGGCACAGCCGACCGAGAATGATTATGGCGGCCATGCGCGACGGATACTGGTCGTTGATCCCCATGCGACGTTGCGCACAGTCTTGGCCCAGCGTCTGCGTCAAGACGGCCATCTCGCCGCCTCTGTCGGCACCGCTCAGGAAGCGTTGGACATTTGCCAGGGTCAGGCCCCCCATCTGCTGGTGAGCGCGGAGTTGCTGGAAGAAACCTCCGCCCTGCGGCTGGCGAACCAGCTCCATTGCCCGGTGATGGTCTTGACGGCGCGTTCCGGCTCCGAACCGGTCGTCTCACTCTTGGACGCGGGCGCGGATGATGTGTTGCGCAAGCCCTTTGGTCTGGAAGAACTGGCCGCCCGTTGTCGCACCCTGCTCCGCCGCAGTGGCGCCGGCTTGCAGGAACGGGTGTGCGTCGGTCCTCTGGAAGTGCATCTGCTGCTGCGCCAAGTGACCCTGCGCGATCAACCGGTGGAGCTCAGCCCTCGGGAGTTCGCCCTGCTGTGCGCCCTGCTCATGCCGCCAGGGGTTGTGCGCAGCCGCCAGGAGCTGCTGCGCATGGCCTGGCCCCCCTTCAGCGGTGGCCCCCGCTCCGTGGACACGCAAGTGCTCACCCTGCGTCGCAAGTTGGAGCAAGCCGGTTTGGGAGAGGGCGGAGGCATTGAAACCATGCGCCAGCAGGGCTATCGGTTCAGTCTCGACACGCTGCCGGAAACGGAGGATCCTGTCCCGGTCAAGGGGTCCGTGCTCCTTCCACAAACCAACGGCAGCCGCCTGGGCTGATCCCCGGAGCGGCCTCCGGGGCAGGAGGTTTCAACAGAGGGCGATCGGCCAGAAGAGCCGTCAGGTGAGGGCGATCGGCCAGAAGAGATATCAGGATAGGGCGATCGGCGAGAAGAGATCTCAGGAGAGGGCGACCAGCCAGGCGACCTCCGCCAGGAGCATCAACGCGCTCATTCCGGCCAACAATTGATAGGTCCAAGGTGGAGAGATTCGTCCGACGGCGCTCGTGTCCACACCGCCGAGGGCCTGGACGCGGGCCAGAAACTCCTCGAACCGCTCCACCCGTTGGGGGAGCAGCCAGGAACGCCCCTCACCCCGCGTGCGCACGTAGAACACCCGCCCTCCCTGGCTGGTCGCCACCGGGGTGAGACCCTCCACCTGGCTCCAGGAGAGCGTCCAGCCGCGGCGTATCCACCAGGCGCACCAGCGCGGGTGGCCCACCTCCAGACCCTCGTCGTCCACGATCACGGCCTCGCTGGTGAGGGCCATCACCACGAGCCAGCCGACAACCAGCGCCACCCACAGCCAAGGCCGCAGGTCCGTTGGCGCCAGCAGCGGCAGGGGGAGCACCAAGGCGACGTAAAGCGCCAGGAGGGTGAAGCGGATCACGGGCGCCATGCCGTAGCGATGACGCTCCAGCGGGGGGGCGCTCATCGGTCGTCGGCGGAGCCAGGGAGGGGTTCAAGCACGGTGGAGGGGGTGTAGGCGCCGCCGAACACCTCGCTCTCCCGCCCCCGCCAAAACTCGCCCAGGCGCATCAGATCGGCATGGGCCTCCTGAAGACGGCGCATGTATTCCTCCGGAGGCAAGGTGTCCTTGCTCTCGCGCAGTTTCGCCAACCGCAGCAGATGCCACATCCAGGGTTTGCCAAGCTCCCCGCGGGCTTCCAGGTAGCGCGAGAGTTCCCGCGAGTTGGGCAAAGGAGAGCGGCTCATCGCCTGCGAACGCTGGAGGAGGCGCCACCCTATGGACCATGGCCTCGATCCGCGAGTCGGGGGGAACACCGGACGACAGCGGCTCCGCCGCGAAAGAGGGCACAATGGGGCCACTTTGCCGGTGATGCCGTGGCCACCAAGCAGTCCCGCGCCCTGCACATCCCCCGCCTGTCGCCTCCGGGCGTGGTGGGCCGCCGCGCCCCCCGCGTCCGGAGAGCGGCGGCCGCTCCTGTCCCCGGCCCTTGGCCCCATGCCGCCAGCGCCCTCGGCCTGCCCGCCACCGCCTTCCGGGGCTGGCGGCGCCGTGCGCTGCGGGAGGGGGTGGTGGTCTCCCTGCTGACCAGCCTGCTCACCTCGGCGGTGTTGGCGGCGCCGGAGGTGTTTCAGCAGTCGCCCGCCGTCAGCTGGGGGCAATTCACCACATCGACCGCCGTCCTGGATCAATCGACGAAGGGAGGCGTGTTGCTGGATTGCCTCTGATCTGCGGCCAGGCCCCGCAGCCGCAGCAGCAACCCCGGCGCCTCAAGATCCGCCGGGACGGGCACCAGCTCCAGGGTGAAGGCCTCGGGAGCCCCCGCAGCGGGGGCTTGACCCTCAGCCCAGGCGACCGGCAATCGCACGGGGGTTGACGCGTTCGCCCCGGCCTGTAGAGCCACGGCGCGCAAAACCTCCGCC
>Ga0194130_10006872_pt1 | contig 12935 bp, 11 predicted proteins | sample TA2KigsurfametaG_FD_160084 | JGI IMG/M metagenome (GOLD analysis project Ga0194130, IMG submission 160084) | Freshwater microbial communities from Lake Tanganyika, Tanzania - TA2015050 Kigoma 12 surface | ecosystem: Environmental > Aquatic > Freshwater > Lake | place: Tanzania: Lake Tanganyika... | reverse complement strand
ATTTAAAATCTTTCTAGGAGAAGAAAAACCAATTTTCCCAAAGGTTCCTAATAATTTCCCTCGAAATTTTCCTGAGTAACCATGGGCATTATCTTCGATTAATATAAGATTATTTTTTTTACAAAAGTTTAATATTAATTTAATATTTTGTGGTTGTCCAAAATAATGAATTATTAATAAATAATCTCTCTCTAGTGCCTTGCTTTTAATTTCTGATAAGTTACATGTAAAATTATCTTTAATATTATAAAAAATATAATTAATTTTAAGTTTAATAATTGGGGTTAACAAGCTTTGACAAATATAATTTGGAATTAAAATTTTATTTTCCTTTTTAATTTTTAATTTCAATAATCCTTGATAAAAAGCTGTTCTTCCTTGTGCAAAAAAATTCATAAATTATTGTAAATATAATATTATTATTTTAAAAAATTTTTTTTATAAAATCAGGTGTAATTATTATTAAAAATAGTTTGATTTTATTAAAAGACATAGGATATTTTAAAAATTCATTAAATGACTTTAAAAAATTTTTTTTTGATAAATACTCTAAAGCTTGAAGAAAAATTATTTTTTTATAAATATAGTTTTTTTTTTTTAGGAAAAAACAGTAATTTTTACTATACCAATTTTTTAACTCATCAATAAATATAATCGAATTTTTAGAAAAGTTATTATTATGAATTCTGTAAACTGCTAACGGTTCTTTTATATAACAAAATTCGCAATTTAAACTTAGCCTATAGAGCAAATCGTAATCGCCTATAATAGAATACTTTGAATCAAAATTAAATTTTAAAGTATCTAGTGATTTTTTCCTGATCATCACTGTCATAAAAGATATCTGAGATTCTTCTAAAATATATGAAGTTAAGTTTCCTGATGGAAGTATCTTTTTTGTTAGTATTTTTTTTTTATTCCTATTCTCATAATATCGATAATAATTAGAATAAACGACACCAACTTTTTCATTATCAAAATATAAAATTTGTTCGGTAATTTTATCTTTTAGATAATAATCATCTGCATCTAAAAAGCTTATAAAGTCACCCTTACACTCTCTTAAAGCTAAATTTCTTGCCTCATACAATGTCGTATAATTTTTTGCATAAAAATATCTAATTCTGCTATCGTTATAACTTTGGATAATATTTTTGCTTTTATCTTTTGATTGATTATCCCAAAATATTAATTCTAAATTTTTATAAGTTTGATTTAAAATACTCTCTATGCACTGATTTAAATATTTTTCGCCATTATAACAATTTACTACTACACTAACTAATTCAGAGTTTTTCAAAATTATTCCGTTGATAAAAATTAATAGTTTTTTTAATCCCAGAATTAAAATCAACCCTGGGACTCCAATTTAGTATATTTTTAACCCTATTTAAATCAGGATAAACTTTTAAAAGCTCCTCTTTTCTTAATTTAATCATACCAAAAAGAGGTTTTCCTTTTCTAAAGTAATTTTTTATTTTTCTTATGATTTTTTTTAACTTTATGGGCTTTCCCGATCCAATATTTATAATATTTCCAGAAGCTTGTTTTTTATTAAGAGTTATAAATATTGCTCTAATTAAATCATCAACAAATAGAAAATCTCTAAACTGTTCCCCACTTGAACAAGGGAAATTTTTATCTAACTTACAATTATTAATTACTATTGGTATAAAACGGTTAAGATCTTGGTAAGGTCCGTATACTTGATATAATCTAAGAATTGTAACAGGAAAATTATATTTTATATATAAATTTAAAAAATATTTAGTTGCTAAAAATTTTGAGACTCCATATACTGACTTAGGCTTACACTTATCGCTTTCTTTTTGAGGAGAACGAGCATGGCCATACTCCATACTACTTCCAATTTGTACATATTTTTTAATTTTCTTTTTTAAAAATATATTTCCTAGAATTTTTGCACTTATATAATGACTTTTAAAAGTTTCTTTTTTATTTGAATGATCAACATACCCACCAAAATTAACAACATAATCAAAATTATAATTTAGTTTTTTTTCTAATAATTTTTTATTACTAGTATCGCATCTTATATAAAAAACTTTTTTTAAAAATCTGATACTTTTTGGAGAATTTTTTGAAATAGAAATAACCTTAAATTTTTTTTTTAGGCAAAATTTAGCTAAATGATAACCTAGAAATCCGGTGCCTCCAATAATAAGTATTCTTTTCAAAAATTTATTTTTATTATTTTAACTGTCTTTCAGTCAAAAGTTTTTGATACTCTTTAACTTGATCTAAAGATAAATTGCTCATGTCCTTAGATTTAAAATAAAAATATTTATACCAATTAATTGTCATACTAATACATTCTTCAAATTTTAATATTGGTTTCCATTTAATAATCTTTCGGACTTTTAGGATGTTAAGTCTTAATAAATTTGATTCTTTAAATAATTTTTGTTTGTTTGAAACTATAGACCATTTTATATTACTCCAAAATTTATTAATAGTTTTTACCAAAAAAATTACATTATAATTATTCACAGGACCAAAATTAAAAGACTCTCCGTGTAATTTGAAATTAGTAGACAGCTTTGATGCGAGCAAAATATAACCGTAAACAACCTCCAAAACATGCTGCCAAGGTCTAGTCGAGAATGGGTTTCTGATTTTAACAGCTCTATATTTGCTCCATTTACTCATACAATCTGGAATAAGACGATTTTTTGACCAGTCTCCTCCACCAATTACATTCCCAGCTCTTACTGATACAATATGAATTTTTGTATCTCTCTTACTAAAAAAAGATTTTACATATGATTTAATAAGTATCTCTGCAGAGGCTTTTGACGCACTATAGGGATCTTCACCTCCCAATATATCTGTTTCTTTATAACCTCTGTGTGTTTCTTTGTTAAAATAACATTTGTCGCTAGTAACTAAAACTGCAACACAATTTTTATTTAATAGCTTTAAAGATTCAAGAACATTTAATGTTCCAATCAGATTAGTATTCCATGTGATAGACGGTTCCTCATAAGATTTCTTTACCAAAGACTGAGCTGCAAGATGAAATACATAATCAGGATTTACTTTTAAAAAAATTTTTTTTAACTTTTTGTGATCTAAAATATTTAATTTATAATTTTTAATTCCTTTATATACTTTAGAAACATTAAAATTTGATGGCTGAGTTGGAATATCTTTTGAAATTCCAAAAATGTTTGCCCCGTAAGCTTTCAACCAAAGGGTTAGCCATGATCCTTTAAATCCTGTATGCCCTGTAATAATTATTTTTTTTTTAAAAAAAAGTTTTTTTAAATCAAACACAATTATAAATATTTAAAAATTATATATTTAACCAACCAAATTTTTTTTTTTTAACCATCTCAATAAGCTTATCTCTATCTCTTTTAGTGTCCATACATTGCCAAAATCCTAAATGTTTAAACGCACTCATTTGATTTACACTGGCTACTTTTTCTAATGGCTCTTGTTCAAGAATAGTATTTCTATTTTTAATAAATTTTATAAAATTTTTTTCTATTACGAAAAAACCACCATTAATCCAAACGTGTTTTATATTTTTTTTCTCACTAAAATTTTTTACTAAAGTATTTTTAATTGTAATTTGACCAAACCTTGGTGGAGGATTGACAGCAGTAATTGTGACTAATTTTTTTTTCTTTAGATGAAATTTTATTAATTTTGTAATGTTTATGTTAGCTAAGCCGTCACCATATGTAAGTAAAAACATTTTATCTCTTATATATTTAAAAGCCTCCCTTACTCTTCCTCCTGTCATTGAATTTTTCCCTGTATCAATTAAATTTATTATACAGACTTTTCCATCTATCCTAAATTTAGTACTTAAAATTTTATTTTTTTTATTTAAGTATTTTTTTTTAAATTTAAAGAATTTTAAAAACTCGTTTTTTTTATAACCTGTAGCAATGTAAAAATTTCTCAATCCTTGTGATAAGTAAATTTTAATTAAATGAAAAATTATAGGATGTTTTCCAATCTTCACTAAGGGCTTAGGTAAATCCTTGGTCAAATATGATAATCTTGAACCATATCCTCCAGCCAAAATTAGAACTTTCAAGTCATGAATTATTTTCATTTATAAAGCCTAAAGAAAGTTTATTATCAATTTTATATAATTAAATCTCCTTGAATAAAATTAAATTTTAAAAATATAAAAATTGTTTAATTTATTACATAAAAAATATCGCTATAATAAATCAGAAAAAATTTTTGGTAAAAATCAAAGCTCTCTTGTTCAAAAAAAAGAGTTTATTTTAAGAAAAAAAATTGCAAAAAGAAAATACGAAAATTTTTTTAAAGAAATTTCTTGTCATCATAGTATTAATGTTATGGATAAAGAAATTGAAAAATTCCTATTATTATTACCTAAAGATTCTGTAATTTGTGATTTAGGCGGTTCATGGGGATGGCATTGGAGAAATATTGATAAACAGAGAAATGATATAAAAGTAATAATTATTGATTTTATTTTTGAAAATTTATTAATAGCAAAAAAAATTCTTAAGAATAATATTAATAAGCAAATATTTCTAGTCAATGATGATTGTCGTAAATTTAATATAAAAAAAAATTTTTTTGACGCGTTTTGGTCAGTTCAAACATTACAGCATATTCCAGATTATATTCAAGTTTACAAAAAAATTTATTATCAAATAAAAACTGGTGGTTATTTTTATAACTGCAATCTAAATACAAATTGCATAATTAACTTTATATATTGGATTTTTAAAAAAAAATATTTGATAAAAGGGTTTGATAAAAATTATTACCTTGAAAGATCAAATATAGTTCAAAAAAGAAGTTTAGAAAGAATTTTTAAAAATAAAGCAAAAACAATTTATTCTGAATTGTTATTTCATCCTGATCTTAAAATTTTGACTGGTTCAGAGAATAATTTATTTGGTAAAATAGATTCTTTACTAACAGGTAATTTCATATTAAAAAAAATCTTAGCCAGACAAGAGGCTTTTTTAATTAAAAAAAATAAAATATTAAATAATTTTATATGTACTAAAAAATAATAATTTGCATAAAATTCAAAAAATAGATTCTGTAGATAAGATAACAGTAATAAAAAAAGCTACTTTATTTATAAAAAATAAAAATAATATTTATTATGATAGTTCCTTAAATTATTTAAGTAGTCTTGGAGATACTCCTGGATATGGATTAACTCAATACTGGGCTGTAGGAATAAAAAAAATACCATTATTATTTTTTTTAATCTTTAAAGATTTTTTAAGATCTTTTTATATTTTTGATTATTCTATTAAAGGAAAAATAAGAGAAAATTACGAGACTATTATTGTTTCTTATTCAAAATTTAAAAATTTCAAAAAAAATGGCTCTTATATCGATACATATTTTAGCACAAATTCAAATTATACAAAAAAATGCTTATGGTTTTTAATTCACTTAGACAAAAAAATACCAAAAAAAATTTCCGATAATGTAATTATTATTTATAGGAACAAACCTAAGTTTAACTTTTCTAAATTTTTTATTTTTATAATTAACATTCCAAAAATAATTTATAATTTTACTTCAATATTACATAAACAATCATTTCAAACTATAGTTGCTCACAAAATATATGAGAAATTCAAATTTTTTTTAAATATTAATGTTAAAAAAATATTTTTACCTTATGAAGGACAGCCATCTCAAAATTTAATTTTAAAAAGAATAAAGGATTTTAAAAAGAACATTAATACCTTTGGATTTATACACAATTTTCCACCTCCTCTACCAACAAATCTAATCTTTAGAAATGGTAGTCCAGATAAATTAATAGTAAGCGGCAAAAGTCAAAAAAATTTGCTTACAAAATATCTAAATTGGAATAATAAAAAAATAATACTTTCTCAATCAGCTAGATTTATTAATAGCAATAAGTATAAGTCTAATACTATCTTTTTAGGGAGTTATTTATTTCTTTCAAAAAAAATTATAGTTGAAAAACTTAAGTTTATTTTACTAAACATAAATGAGTTAAAAGATAAAATTTTTTTAATAAAAAACCATCCCGATAAAACAAAATCAAAAGTTCATTTAGCTTTAATTAAGGAAATAAAAAAACTTTTAAATAAAAACAAAAGTAATAATATTCCTAGTAATAATTATATTTCAATAGTAATTGGAGCCACAGGCGTAGCAATTGAGTCTTTAGAAAGGGGTTGTGAAGTTATCCATATTGCTAAAGATCCTTTATTTGAAAGTTATTGCAATAAATTATATCCTAATATTTCGCGTAAAATTATTTGTGAAAATATTTATAGATATAAGATAACTAAAGAAAAATTATTAATAAATTTCGGAAAAAAAAATCTAACTTTTAAAAACTATTTAAAATATTAAAGAATTTTTAACGAATTTTCCTTTTAAAACTTGAATTACTTAATAATTTTAAAAAATTTGAAATTATTTCATAATTTTTTTTTCTAGTATCATTCCCTATTAAATAATTTTTGATATAATCTTTATATTTTTTTCTAGAATACTTTAAAGTTAGATCACTAATTGTATATTTATCAATATTTATCGATTTAATTCCTAATTTATTAGCAAGGTACATACTATATCTTAAATCGCCGGGATTCTCATAATTTTCATTAGAATAAATAAAACAAATGGGCTTGCTATATAAAATGGCATAAGAAATGCTTGTAGAATTAATGGTTAAAACAAATTTACTATTCTTAACTAACTCGGCAGTTTTATTATAAAAACAGCTTCTTTGATTTAAGTAAGGATGTTTTTTTTTGGGTTTATCTTTAGGATGCAAAGCAATAATAACTTTTAAATTGTACTTTTTTTCAATTTCATTGAAAAAAAAATTCAACTTTGTGTACCAGTCAAAAGTATAACAAGTTTTTGTCTTCCAAAAATGTGAGTCAGAAATATTCTCTGGTCCTGAATGTGCTAGATAAACTGCATAATTTTTTTTATAAAAATTATCTTGCTTATTTAGCCTTAAAAATCTAGAATAATCCCAAGTATTACAACGAATTATTTTATATTTTTTTTTTAGTTCATTAATATATTTAGTACCTGCAACTAAAAAAAAATTTGGTTTTATATTATAAAAATTTTTAAGAATACTATTTAAAATAGCTTTTTTAATAATTATTTTAAAATTTTCAAATAAGTACCGAGTTCTGTAGATTAGTTGTCCAAAATTTGTTTTTAAATCAAAAAATTTTTTAAAATAAAACTCTTTATCATGACTATATACTGGCAATCCTGGATTTAGAATATCGATTCTTGTAATCTTAAATTTATTAAGTAATTTGAATATTTTAAAAGTGGAAAAATTATCGTTTTGTAAATAATTTAATACATAAATCTTTAATCCAATCTTATTTGTTATATCTATTTTTTTAATAAAATATTTTTGCCATTCATCAACTGATTTAAAAGAAATACAAGAACTATAGTTAACTAAATTCTCTTTATGAGGTACAAGAAAATGAGGATATAAAATTTTATTGAATTCATGAATCTCTAATTGAAAATCTTTTTTAATATATTTACACTCGTATCTATCAAAATCAAAGTATCTAAAATTAAATGGATATAAAAAAATAAGTAAGTTTTTTTCAAGATTAGAAATTCTAGTCAAAAATTTTATTTTTTTTACAAAAGCAGTTTATTCAAAAAAAATTTTTAATTTTTTTTACTATGAATAACTTTTAATTTTCTACATGCAATAAAAATAATAAAAAAAGTTTTTAATAAAATACAATTTTTAGCTATTCTTAATGTTGAAATTCTTTATTGTTTAATCGTTTAATAAAATTTATAAATTTTTTATTACCTTTATCGTAAACCACATAGGGTTTAATATATTTTTTTATATTTAATCGATGTCTTAAAATACTACAAAAAAAGGCATTATTTAATGTTTTTTCAAATTTTTTATAATTTATAGGTTCTCTAGTCCAAAAATTATCCTTATTTTTGATAGCAAAAAATGAAAAATTAAATTTTTTATATTTAAAGGTATATTTATTTTTTTGATAAACAAAGGCAACTTTTTTACCTTTAGCCATTAATTCATACCCTAATGTTGAATTTTCAGTGACAAAATAATTAAAATTTTCAGAGTTAATATAAGAGTCTTTCCAATTTGTCTTTGCTATAAATGTAAAATTATTGAAACCTAAATATTTATTATAATATTCTTCTTCTTCTGATTGACATTCTTCATGATTTGACAAAACAAACAATTTTTTATTGTATTTTTTGCAATAAATATTTAGGTTTTTTAAAATTGCGCTTAAGTTATTAGTATTGGTAAAAGTTTTTTTTTTAAAGTTATAATTTATTTTCATTCTGAATTGAGAAATCCAAACAATTGACTTATCAGTGGATTTTTTCTTTACGCCAAACATATTGTTCTTAAATGAACCAGCCACAAGATATTTAGCTTCCAAAAATTTGGAATAAAATAATCTTGTATTTCTTCCATACAAGCATGCGTAATCAACCTTAAATTTAGAAATGCTTAATTTCTTCATATTTTTTAAAATTTTTCTATACGTTATTTGCCCAAAAATGGCTTGTTGAAAGATTATTAATTTTACATTAGGGAAATACTTTTTTAGGTTTAAAAAGAAAATATTATGATCAGTGACATTTACTATAATTTCTGGCTCTAAAAAATTGAGATAAGTTAATAAGTAAACTTGATTTAAACTTAAATTTTCGTAATTTTTAAAATTTATTAATGCTTTGAGAAATACAAATAAATTAATTTCATTATGTCTTACATCTAGAAAAAAATAATCCAATTTAAAAAATAAATCTTCTAGTGGCTTAGAAATGTCAGGGTCTAATATTACAATCTTTTTTTTCTTAGGCTTAAGAAAAAAAAACCTTGTTTTAATTAAATTACTAATTATTTTTTTCAAAAATTTTATCTATATTTAAATTTATATTAAAAAAAGTTTATCATATTAAATTACATATTTTTTTATTTTGCTTAATAATTTTTTTAAAACTTTGGTATTGCAATTTTTTTTTAAAAAAATTTTTTACTTTTAAATAATCATCTCTTGTATCAATAGTAAAAGATAGCTTTGAAAAATAAGAGTTTAAATTTATGTCAATTTTTTTTTTTTCTAAATATTTTCGTCTAATAGCGGGGGTGACATGTTCTAAATCATATTTAGTAGACTTCTTGTTATAGCCATATAATAAATATTTTTTTCTGAAAATTTCAACACCAATCCCGAAGGGACAATTTTTTATATTATTGTTACTACAAAAATATTTAAACTTATTTTTTAAAAAAATTGATAAACATTTTTTTATAAAATTTCCATCAACTAAGGGATTGTCTGCTGTTAAACGAATTATTATATCATTCAATTTCAAATCTTTTGAACAATCTAAAAATCTTTTTAAAACATTATTTAAAGACCCCCTAAAAACCTCTATTTTATTAGTTTTTATTATCCTAACTAACTTATCATCAGAGGGAGAGCTAGATGTTGCAATACAAATATTTAGTCCAGAATTTTTTATTCGTTTACAGCAAAAAATTACTAATGGAAAACCAAGAATAGGCATTAAAACTTTGCCTGGAAATCTTTTTGAATTAGTTCTGGCTTGTAAAATTATTAAGATTTTTTTTTTTTTCAATTTTAAATTGCTAATTTAAACTATTCATTTGCGCGAACATATTAAAAATCGTGATCTATAGCTAATAAAATTAATTAAATTACCTATAATATATTTATTATAACTAACCATTTATTAATAATTCCATCGAAACTATTAAAAATTATTTTGTTTTTGTTTTTTATTTATAATTTGCTTCAAACCATCAAAAAGCTTTATTTTTGGTTTGTAATTAGTATCTTTTGTAATTTTCTGAATATTTGGGACTCTAAAAAATACTTCCCTTTGAAATGATCTATCGCTTTTCTCAAAAGGGATATATTTTTTTTTTATTTTTTTTTTTGTTAATTTTTCAAAAAATCTTACCAAGTTTTTTAAATTTGTTGGTTCAATGTTATTTCCAATATTATAGGTTGTATTTTTTTTTCCTTTTTTAATAACTTTTATTAAAGCACTAACAGCATCATTAACATGACAGTAACTTCTTATTTGATTACCACTACCATATATTTCAATTTTTTTGTTCTTAGTAATTAAATCTGCAAATTTTGGAATTACAAAATCTTTTTTCTGATTTTTTCCATAAATATTGAAAAATCTTACAATATTATAATTAATAATTTTTTTCTTTGCGTACGCTTTAATGTAAGTTTCGCAACAAACTTTACTTATACCATATGCAGAAACTGGCGATAAAGGATCATCCTCTTTCATTGGTCTTTTATAAAGATTTCCATAAACTTCCGATGATGAAGAAAAAATTATTTTTTTAATATTTAGTTTTTTACAGATATCAAGCAAATTTCTTGTACTCATTATATTCGTTTCTAAGCACTCTAACTCAAATCTTTGAGTTTTTTTTACCCCCAAAAAGGCTGCTAAATGAATTACAATATTAATTTTTTTATTTTTTAAAGAATTAAACAATTCATTTTTTTTTAGTAAATCTTTTTTTAAAAAAAAGATATTTTTATTTTTTATAAAATTTTTTTTTTTTAAATCTAGACAAGTGATTTTATAATTGCTTCGCGATAATCTGGAAACTAGCTCACGTCCTATTAAACCTTCTGAACCTGTTACTAAAATGTGCATCAAAGACTAATAATATTTTGTTTCTTGAATTTATTACAAGAATTTACAACATCAACTACTACCTCACTTTTATTTACAATTCTTATTAAATCAAAAATGTCATGTGAATTAAGTATTAATAGTATATCAAATTTATTATTTGAATTTTTTTTATAAATATCTTTCAGATGAATTGATTTAAATTCTCTAAGTTGTCCTTTTCTTAAGTCGACATATGGATCACATATATTTATATTTTTTGAATAATATTTAGCGAGTATTTTTATAATTTTTATACAAGGAGAGTCTCTTATATCGTCAGAATTTTTTTTATAAGTTACTCCTAATATTAAAATTTTTTTAAGCTTTTTTTCTTTTTCAATTTTTCTAATAATATTTAGAATTTTGTAAGCAATTTTTTTTGGTTTATTCTCATTGATTTCCGACGCTAATTTTATAAATCTTGTATCGACTCCCACACTTTTTGCTTTCCAAGTTAAATATAACGGATCTACAGGTATACAATGACCACCTACTCCTGGACCTGGATAAAACGCATTAAAACCAAACGGTTTTGTTTTAGCTGCATTTATACTTTCATTAATATCTATGTTCAATTTTTCGCAAACTTCGACTAATTCATTTATTAAGCCAATATTTACAGATCTGTAAATATTTTCTAGTAACTTAGTAAACTCTGCACATTTAATTGATTTTACGGCATAGACCTTAGGCGCAATAAGTTTATAAAAAGTTTTAACAATTTCTAAACAATTTTTTGAATAGCCTGAAACAACCTTTGGAATATTTTTTTTTAAAACAGAAAAATTTTTATTTCCTGGGTCTTCTCTTTCTGGCGAATAACCTAAAAATATATCTTTTCCTACCTTAAATTTGTACTTTTTAAATATTGGTAAAAAATAATCCTCTGTGGTTCCTGGATAACTGGTACACTCCAATATAATTGTCTGACCTTTTCTAAGATAATTTTTTATATCATTAATAACATTAATAACATATTTTAAATCTGGGGTTTTATTTTTTTTAAGAGGAGTTGGAACACAAATTATTATTATTTCATGTTTTATAATATTTTTAAAATCTAAAGATGGAAAAAAAAATTTGTTATATTTTTTTAATAATTCACTGCTAACTGTATTGATATAGCTTCTTTTCTTTATTAACTTTTGAATTTTCTTTGTATCATTATCATATCCATAAGTTTTAATATTTGATTTTGCACAAACAACGCTTAGCGGTAAACCTACATAACCTAGACCTATTACTGCAACAGAAAAGTCTTTTCTTAAAATTTTTTTAATAATTTCTTTTTTCATTATTTAATAATAAAATGAATTATTTAAAAACAACATACATAGAGTTTAAACAATACATATTTTTTTAAAACAATAGCCATTATAAAATAAATAATAATTTTACTTTAAGCAAAGTATATCTCTAAAAATTGATTAAGAATGTTAGAAAAATTAGTTTGTTATAAATTACATACTTCATAAACCTCAAAACATATAAAATAAAAAATTTTTAAGAAACAAAAAATCCGAGATTTAAAAAATTTAATAATATCTTATTTTTTTTTTCTAAATATTAATATTTCTGAGTTAAAGCCATCATAAGTTAAATATCCAAAGGGTATGACATTTTTAGAAATCAATTTGTAATTTTTTTTTAGCAATTTTATATATAAATTTGTTTTTATTTGCTTATTAACTCCATGTAAATTTTTTTTTGTTACTTTTTGTTTACCCTCTCTTAAATTTCTCAAAAGCAAATATTTCGGCTTCAATCTTATTATGTGTTGAATATAATTCTTCAATATGAATGGCTCCATTTCTTGAAATGAAATATAATTTACAAAAAGATCTATATTTCCATATAACTTCTCAATATTCCAACATGGTAAAGAGGTAAATCTTCTTAATGTTTTTATGAAAATAATTTTTTTATCTATAATTTTTAAACTATCGGTAACTTGATTTCGCTGAAAGTTTTTTTTTAAATATATTTCGGAAATTAAAGAAAGTGGCGGCAAGTCGATATTTATATACTTTAGATTTATAACTTTTGATTTTCCTAAAATATGCCCTAAAATACCAAAGCCTCCTCCAATTTCTAAAATTTTTCTTGGAACAAATTTTTGATCAATTTTTTTTAAATACGAAATACCCAAAAGATAATTTAGTGATGATCTACTAAAAAGCTTT
>Ga0194130_10006867_pt1 | contig 12942 bp, 20 predicted proteins | sample TA2KigsurfametaG_FD_160084 | JGI IMG/M metagenome (GOLD analysis project Ga0194130, IMG submission 160084) | Freshwater microbial communities from Lake Tanganyika, Tanzania - TA2015050 Kigoma 12 surface | ecosystem: Environmental > Aquatic > Freshwater > Lake | place: Tanzania: Lake Tanganyika... | reverse complement strand
CCCCAAAACCCCAAAACCCCAGAAAGTATATGTCGGTATAATGTTTATATTGAAGTTTATAGTTTTCATTTAGTTACTTATGTCTTTAACTCAGAACTTTAAAGCTAGGAAGACAGCTACTCCTGCTCGGATCCAAAAGTCTTATTCCTTGTCAGTCGGCAGCTCCAGGAACGTCACGAAGTTGGTAGAGTGACCCGTAGTAGAAAGCGTGCCCGTTCTTGATAGCACCTTATACAGCGGTGCGTAATAGAGCCCAGTCTTTGGTACAACTCGGTCCTCGACTGGGACCATGTGGATCATAGGCATCTCGACGAAAAGCTTCTTCGGATCACTTTCATCTAGCATGTGGGTAGAGTAGTTCCACTTGCATCCTTCGATGTAGCAGCCGTATACGAAACAGCCTATGTCGGGCTTTTCTTTGATCTTATCCTTTGTGAGATGATCCTTTATATCATATCTAAAAGTGACACGATCTACAGCAATGACCTTCTTTCTGGCATAATTCTGCATAGTGCCAGTCAAGAAAGCTTGCGGGAAGAAGAATCCAGAAATCCAGTAGACAATAGGTGTTCCGTTCCTGATCCATTTGTTGAGGAAATCTACTCTTTCATTGCAGTCTATGATCCACGAAGCGAGTGGCTTCATCGACAAGAAACCATTTTCAGCCCACACAGCAGGCACTTGGTTGTTGTAGATCGATGTTGCCATCTTTTCGAGTTCCTCGGACATCACGACCTCACCGATAAGCGCCTTCTGGACCGATATGAGCTAATCTTTCATATCTCTTAGCAAGCCGTTGTAACGAACACACTCCTAGAAGAGCACAGTATTCATTGATTCATCATAAGAAGTCGGGTAGTTCTTGCCGACCATCTCGAGGTCAAATACGGCTGGGGTCTTATCTTACAAGAATTTAGACTGTTCACCAATAATCTCCTCACGGGACTTGCCCTTACCCTTCTATGCTTTAGGCTGCATGGAAATAATGTCACCAAGCAAAGTACTCGTGAGGATCTGGTTTGTCGTAATTTCAGCGTTATCATGCAAGCCAAATGCTTCTGGATCTGGGTTCAGAGGCAGCTACTTGATGTACTCGACGTAGTCTGAGATTTCACCAACTGGAATAGACTTGTAGATTCCTGACCTAGACATAGCATGATCGTCTTCTAACATCTTTTCGTTCATATATCCTTGCAGGATTACTTTGATTAGACGGACATCCTTATCATCAGTTACACGACCACCGTAGTTGATTTCTGCTCCTATATAGTTTAGCACCTTATAAGGAACTTCTTCATATGTCTCTATAAAGATCTTGAGCTGTCGGCGCGAGACGGTTAGATCCTCGTTAGTGAAAGCGTATGGGATGTTCCAGCCGATCGGACCGAACTTTCTGCGGTCCTGTACGATAGCGTGGAAGAATGCAAAACCGAAAAGTAGTTTTTTGAAGACATGTGGCTTTGAACAGCTTTCAAACTCCTCAACGTCGAGTGACTCGTAGGTTGATAGAACATTTTGCTTCAGACCAGAAGGAGGCTCAAGGGTCATCTTGACTGAATTCTGGAGAATAGAAACTGGGAAGGACTTGTTGGGCATACTAGTTAACCAAAGGCGGAAGTCGCGGTGCTTTGTGTCGTCCATATTTTCACACAATTCTTCAAGTTTTGGCATCCAGGAAGTTGAAAGATGGCAGTTCATTAGTAAAACCCAGCCTCCTCGATTTAGTCCCTCTTCTATGTACTTTTCTGCAGTAGGCCCCATACCTCTGCCAAGTGAGCAACTTTCACATTTCTTCGACATATTCATTTTTTCAGCGAACCTCTTGAAGTCGGCAACTGGATCAGAACCAGTTGACAAAACGAAGATAAGTGGTGTAGTGATCGAGCTATCCTTGTATGACTTCGCTAGGTTGATTACAGGCGGCTCTACGAATTGTTAACCCAGGTTTTCAATTATGAATCGCTGAACAGCATTTGTTACCTTATCGGGTCTGATTGCCTTTAAAACGATCATTTTTTGGAAAGAATTCAACTTCTTATCCCATTCACCAGGCAAAGGTTCCTTATCGGGGTCTTTGGAATCAAAGATAACCTAGAAATGTTTATTTTTCTAGATGAAAAATTAATCGAAACCCTTGAAAGCATCGAGTTAGGACATCGACCATACTTGTTTGTAGCATTCAGCCCACTCAAGATCGCCAAGCCAGTCTGTTGGGTTGGCTAGAATCTTGACCTCTCCTGAGGGTCCAGCAAGTAAGAAACGAAGCTCAGCAGCGTCCATCTTATCATAACCTGCAAGGATGTTTAACGTTATCTTGAATGAAAACATCAACTTGTGGCGTTCGAACAGACTACGACAGATATTTTCGTACAAGTTTAGCGTAAAGTGGTCATTTAGCAATTTAATACGAGTCTGCGCATCAGGGCTCTTTTAAGAGTTGTCAATCGAACTTGCATACAGATTAGCGAACCACTGCAGCGAATATTGATACATAGGATCAATCAAAGCTAGGTCGACAATTGAGAAGAAGAGCGTTTGTGCTCGGAAGGCAACGGGTCTGAAGTCTTCACGGATCTTGTTGATATTTTTCTCTTCTTTAGCGGACTCTTTTTGTCTCACGTTGATGTCATCGGTTGTGACCTTGGACTCAGCCAGGATGTTTATGACCTGGTCATCTTCAAGAATCATATCGATCTTAGCATGCTTCGACAAGCTTGTTAGAATACGGTCTTCAATATCACGGAGAGTCTTCGCAGACAACGCATTTTGCGTGATGATAAATTCTTTTTTCTTCATCTATTCAGGGAGCTCAAGTGATATGAACTGATTTAGGAGTTACTCTTCTAGACCTGCTGGAGTAATCGCAAAGTTGAGCAATGTCACCTTTACTTAAGTTTCTGGAGAGTAGTGAGGGTTGGGAATAGTTGTGGTCATGAAGAACTTAAACGCTTTATCGTATTGAATCAGCTTGTCACCCAGACGCAAATTACCACTCTTGTCGACCTGTTTTAACAGAATAGGTTCAAGAGATGGGTCTAGTTCCTCACCAATATTTTCAATCAAGAACCATTTACCTGCGGCGATGGCACGCTCTAAAAACTTCATAAGACGAGGGTCAGAAGCCTTAAGTGATTCTATTCCAAATGGAGAAAATTCTTCCTGTTTTGCCAAATTCTTGATAAATCTATTGGCTTGGTTTTGAGGATCAATCATTAAAGGCCATCTTCTAGACTTGAACATAATTATTGCATTTTCAATTGAAAGGTTGTCACTTGGAAGTTAAGCAGCAGTCCAAGTCTTAGTAATAATAGGATCTTCGAGAATTTGTTGCATTTTGATGCTGGGAGAGATCTTGATTCCGATTTAGGAAATGTACTAACTCCATTGCTTTTCCATTTTATCTCTGAAGAAGGCAGTAAATGAGCCTGAATAAGCGACCATACCGGCTGCTACTAAACAGTTACCAATCAGCAAGTCGTATTCAGTTGATAGTTTTAACACGGTATCTGTCCAGCGATTTTTTTCTCCAGATAGACCTTCAATTATTTTGTTGGCGCGTTCCAGCTTTTTATTGCTGTCATCAATCTGTTGTGTCAGACGACGTTCATTGTCTTGCATTTCAGCCATCTATGCTTCAAGTCTATCGAGCTTTTCCTAGACTTATGCAAGCTTTTTTCGCTTCTTGTCGAGCTCAGCTTGAACTTTAGCAAGTTGCACGGTCATTTCCTTAACCTTTTCTCTCTTAGGATTGACAATTTTAAGCAGCTCATAGTACTTAATCATAGCCATAGCCCACTTGCAAATACCAAGGAGAGCTTCAGAAGAGCCTCTAATAGCTTCAAGAGAAAACGATGGGTCTTCAATAATTTTCTTAACGTTCTTAACCACAGAAGGTTCAATATGCTCCTTATCGTACTCAATCATCGATTTAATAAACTAGTTGGGATTGCTCAGCAGGTTTTGCTTCGAAAGATGGAAGAAACCATGGGTATCGTTTTGGACCTTACCGATGTTGGCTTTCTAAGGCTTTAGTTGGAACATATAGCATGATAGCTCCATCACTCTGATGACATTAGGCGTGGGGATATTGATAGAATTCAAGAAGAACAGATCCTCTTTCTTTAGCTCACGTAAGACCTTCGTTGCCTCATCAAGCATAGGTAGAGCTTCATCAAGTTATGCCTGGGCCTCTTTCTTGAGGGTTGATGCTTCCTCCTCTTAGACTCTTGCCTCTTCTTCCTCAACGGATACTTAAGCTCGTTCAACGTCTGCTTCAGCTTTCTCTTTAGATACAATTTCGAGAGTGGCAGCAAGCTCTCTCTTGGTTGCTTCTAACTTGGGAGCCATTTCGTTGATTTATTTTTGCAAACTGGCAATTTCAACGGCAGCCTGCTGCAATACATCAAGACCCTTGACAAGACGGTTCTTAGCAACCGAAGTTGTCTACCGTTTCTCAGCGAGGATAGTCTTATACATGCTAAGTTGCTCGAGGTAAGAAGTTGGAGTGACGTAATTGATGCGCTGAAGAGAATCCCTGAATTCATCAGATGTCTTCTCAACGCTTTAATGAATGTATTTGAAAGTTTCTACGCATTTATCAAGGTCAACGCCAAGATCAATACTATTCTAGATCTAGCCCTTACCGACACCAAGCAGCGCTTCTTCTGGCCACTCACTAAACCAGTCTAGTGTGCAGCATGTTACCAAGGACGGGAACTAGCGCAATCTCTGTCTGAAGATTTCACCGAGCGGTGACATCGCGATTATCATGTGAATGTTTTTCTGGAGTCTGGTGAGATACTGAGAAAACATATTAAGAGGAATTACTGCGAGGTTCTTCTCCATGCACATCTGTTTACCGATCTTGTAAATGGGCTCATAGTCTTCTTTGCGATAAAGGCCGCTGACATCACCACCGTTCAAAATGTTGTTGACGTCCTCAAGCATCTGCTCATTAATAATCTATGTGTCCACAAAAATGAAACCTGTTGGCTTGTTGTCAATACCACACTGCATCAACACACGCTTAACGTCTTCACGCCAATTTTAGAAGCTATATCCTTTGACAACTTCGATTTAGAACGGTTTATAGTTAGCACAGTAGGTTGCAAGACGGGACAGGCTTTGACGTCCTGAACCACCGACTCCAAGCAGAAAAGCGTTACCTAAAGGCTACCTAATAATTCTTGTGATGCGTGCCACATGCTCACAAGCGTCCAAGAACATGACTAGATGCATCTGAGTCTTAACCTATCCATTATAGTCATCAAGGAAGCCTTCAATCGTTTCTTGGAATTTTTTAAGATCGTCAATCTGTTTGTATATACGGGTTTCTTGCTCAACTCCGTCCATGAAGTCTCCATAAATAAGACGGTCAGAGTTCATGATCTGCTTTTTTTGCAAATTAAACTTGTGCTCTGACTACTCGATCAACATGTCATCTAGGTAAGATCTGTCCTTGTTATTGATTAAACGATCGCCAAACACACGCTTGTTTTCATGGATCCACATCCTTACAACATGAACGGGTTAAGTGCACTACTTTAAGTTTGCTATGCAAAGACCTTGGAATATCTTTGAGATATCACGCAAGTTAAAGGTGTAATGCGACTTGCTCGGAATGGGCTTTAATGGGCCCGTAAGAATATTTTCGTAAACTGTCAGAGATGTACTGACCAAAATAGGAACGCAGTTCTGAACTTGATCAGTAAAATTGCTGTAAAAAGCTGTTAGGATAGTTGTAAAAATTGTGTTCATAGATTCTTGTAGCATTTCTGTGTAAGTTAAGAAATTGTAGTGACGTTAAAGCCTCTGCGTGATCGACTGCCGACCACCGCCTGGGGGGCCCATAGCCGATACAAAAATAAGGTTCTTAAGAGTTTTGAATGGTTTTTCTTTATCAAGGCGATCGTACCAGCCATCATGATCCATGAACTGTCTAATTAGCTCGATTGGAGGCATAGCGAAGAACTCTTCTTTCAGTGGCATGTTGAGGTCATCAATAAAGACGATGAACTTTTTACCAATTGGAGGCCCGTAAACACCCTTTCTGTGTTTATCGAATTTGCTGTCCATGAAGTCCTGGACTTGGTTGGCAGATGTCTATGCAGAAAAAGTCATCTTAAGAGTCTGATATTCTTCGGGCATCTCATAGAAACTTAATTAATTGATGTAGACCGACTTGCCTGTTCCAATTGGGCCAGGCATTAAAACGTGCTTGCCGTTAAGAATGAGCATCTTGGCAAGAGCCTTCATTCTGATTGAGTCCTAAGTAGGCACGACAATTTCGTTGAATGAGATTTTCGTATCAACGGTGTACTTATCAATTGTATCAAACCAGCTCTCCCATTCGCTTGTCTTAGTATTGAAGTTTAAATCATAAATGGACCTTCCCTCTGGGAAGTTGACTTTTTCTATAGCCATCTTCTCTCTTATCCAGTTTGAGAATCTTTCTCTGCCAATCATAGTAGTAGTTGCTCCGATTGACCAACAGAAAGCAAAGAAAAAGATTTGCTTAATTTAAGCGCTGAGGAATTCAATCATGTCCTTGTTAACTTTTTTGATATCGTCTTCGATGTAGGGTGTAAAGAAACAGTCAAGAATTCTCATGCATGACTGAGCCAGATTGTTATCGACTGTAAGCACTAGCTCAGGGCAGTTCTTGCGAACAAAATAGCAGCCGTCAGCTAGATGAGAATCGAATAAATTTGTCAAAGTTGTTTTGATGAAAGAATTTTGACCAACTTTTTCAGGCAGTGTATTGATCCAGCTCTTGACAAGAAGGGTGAGCGTGTAGTCTTCAGGCTCCATATATACCATGCCGCAACGGGATACAGTTGCAGGTGATGCGACCATGAGGTCCTCGACTTCAAACATCATTCTCATGCGTGGCGTTAATTGAATGATCTGTCCCGAATTCAGGCAGAGCTTTTTATTGTCATCAAGCACAGTGTTCATATTTTCGATCCAAAGTGCGTCGACAGGGCCGTCAAACTGGATCCATCGTAGGTCAGGGGACTCGTCCTTTGAGCACTCACTTACTAACTTGGCTAGCACGCCATCCTACCATTCACTATTTTCGACAAAACCATAAAGTTGGCCGAGTGTGATAGATTTGGGGTTGAGGACATCAACTCTGACCTTTTGGAAAATCTCGTTGACATCACCTCTGAGAGCCGTAATTGCTTTTGCAAGGATTTAATAATTCTTTGTCTTGCCTCCACCAGTTGGCCCGACAAGCATCATACCATGACGCACCTGAATGGTATCGTAGAGTTGAAGGATTTTCATTTTAAACTTTTCGTGCGCCTGGATATTATTGATAGCACACTGCTTTTCGATCGATTCAATCAAGCCATGATACTCTTGTTTTGGACGCTCTACTCCTGGGAACAAATCTAGAATGATATTTTCGAACAGAGGAAGATCGTCCTTAAGGAATTTAGGCACGTTGACGTCTCTTAGGGCTCTTAGAAGTAGTTGCTGTTCATCCATATCAGGATAATCGTTCTTAAGCAGACCAGCAGCATTAATGACTGATCTAACTGCTCTCATACCATAATCATAGTGATCTTAGGTAGACAGCTGCTCTGAAGATAGCTTGAATGTCGTGACCATCTTCTTAGCGAGGGGCATACCTTGGAGGAAACCAAATGAATAGAGCATGATCTCACCAATAAGAGCATAGTCAGGAACCATCATAGCGACGCCTCTGAACAAAGCCTTAAGGTTGTCGGGCAGTTCCGTGCGACCTGCATAACCTGGATTCATGGTAATGAACACACAAAAAGTTGGCTTCATCTTGATCTTTGATCCTTGGAACAAAATTTCAGGGTCTCCCTTTGCTTTCGCTTCGAAAAGGGTGAGCAGGTACTGAGCGATAACTGAAAGAACCTCAATGTTAATTCGATTGAACTCATCGAAACAGCACCATGCGCCCGAAGCAGCAAGACCTTTGAAGAAAGTTGCGACCATAGTGTGAGTCATATCGCCTGAACAATTGAAAACGACGCAATGCTTAGCAAGAGCCTTAGCCAGATCTTTTGTTGACTCAGTCTTACCCGTGCCGGCTGGACCTGCAGGAGCACCTCCTAAGTTGAGTTAAAGAGCACCCATCAACGTCATATAGCACTTATCTGTAAGTGGTGTAATAACTAAGCGGCCTGTATTGCCCAAGTATTCGTAACCATAAGGGAACACAGTTGCGACGCACTTAGTTTGGACGTCGTATCTCTCAGGATCTATAGAATCAACCTGCCAGTAGTAGCGGAGCTGTTTGATCCATTCGAAAGCAGCTGAGTCTTGGCAACCTGATTCGATTACATCTTCAATGACTGTTCGTGCATGCACATCAATGACGATTAGTGCATTTACAGAAATCTTTGCTAGCTTGGTAAGCTTTTGTCGCACAAGCATAACAGTAGACTCTAATTGTTTAATTAGACCTTGGTAGTAAGCTTTTATGCCGCCTTTAGCTCCAGAGTTCAGTGCTTCTTCGACTTCTGAAGTCCAATAAACCTGAGATGCGTTTAGTACGATCTATCCCGGGTGTGAGATGACCCAATCATTTCTTGGTTGTACTGCATAATCATTGAGCCCTTGTTCAAAGACATGGCGCACTGAGGCGACCATTTGTTTCTCTACATCGCCCATCCAGAACTCTACGTTTCTGTCAGTTGGGGATACTTTTTTAGTAAACTCTATTTTCTCACCTTCAACGGACATCATGGCGACCATATCGTCGTTGGGCTTGAATTCTAGGTCTGCAATAGCCTCAAAGACCTTGCGCAAATGACTTCTAACACGACGAACCTCTTTGGTCTGAGAAAGAATTTCAAGTAGCTCACCATCTGATAGGAAATAGAAACGTGCAAAATTTCCACGCTTTCTCTCAAGGTACTCATTCAATCCCTTCTGAACAGTGTCCAGGTTTTTATTACACTCTATAAAGCTTTCCATGAGACCTTCCTTAGTGCAATTATGCATTATTCCTGGTTTGTCATTCGCCTAACTTAAAATGAGCTTCCATTTTGTGTCAACGCTCTTAAAGCGCTTAGTTTCCATGGGAAGTTGCTTCATAATGTCAGCTGAGTCAAAAATTGGCTACAAATAACTCCAAGCAGCCTGACATTTGATCCATTCTTCAAGAGTGTTCGAGCAAAGCAACAGCTAGTTGCACCATGTGTTGATTTCCTCTTCGTAGGGTTTCTTAAAGGGAGAAAATTGCATGCCTTAAGAGTTGACGATATGCTCGTCTAGCAGAGCTAGAGCTTCATCGAATCCAGCTATTGTGCATGTTGCAGTGTTTTTGAATTTTGGTAGTTTAAAGACTTAAGTCTCCCAAGCAGCCTTCATTTAGTCCAAAGATTTGCGGATATGATACTCTTTGAAAGCTTTTTCACCAATTTCTTCAGCTACAGCGACATGCTTTTTCATGCCAAGATCGATCACTTTGGTGAGAGTGAAGTTCTCATCAGGGCGAATGTCAAAGCCTACAGCTGCTGATAACTAATCCCAATGACGTTCTAGCATACCATCTTTTCTTAAAGCTTCAGCAAGTGGAACGATAGGCTTAAACTCATCAATTGAATCCTTAATAGTCTTTGCAATAGGCAGAATGTCCTTGAACTTGACCTTAAATTCTTCTGTATCCTGACCGAAGAACCTGACACACTAAGACATGTTCTTGAGGCACATTTCAAAAGTGTTTACCAATTCATCTGCTTTTAAGTTTTCCCACTTACCATTCATCCACTCATTGTGCTGAGTTTTCCACGTCATCGTGGTCTTCCATAAGTTGGAGTAAGGCTGGAAATCTTTGGCCATTTTTTAAAGTCTTGAGTAGTCGCGTTAATCTTTGCCAACGATAAACTCACGTTGGTTATAGACTCGTGCCTGCTCAATCAATTGTGCTATCTTGTTGTCATAGCTTTCAACTTCCTTAGCGATCTCCATGTACTTTTCCATCTTATTATTTTTATGGAAATCGCCTACCGTAGAGATTAGGCCATCAAGCTCTTCTTCAAAAGCCTCTTACTCCTATTCCATTTATTTCGTCATGCGGTCTTTCTCCTTGTCAAGAATCAACGATTAAGCTTCAATGACTTTTACGAGTCTTTAAGGTGCACCGAATAGGTCCCACTTTGCATTCTAGTCAGCATTTGTAAACTGGAAGTTAAATTCGTCAAGAATTTTATAAATTTCCATGCATTCGTGAATTTCATTTTGTTTTTTCTTAATCTTGACTCCACACTCGTTGATGAAATTCTTGATTTAGTCAAGTTCGTCTATGTTTTCAGGAGGCTAAGTCACTCTTTTAGTAATTTCTTTGAACTCCTCTGTTAACTAAGTGTTCCGAGTTTTTGCTAGACCTTCGATCAGATGGATCTCCATATTGACGATATCACGATACTTCTGGGCATACATATTACGAATATCGTTGCAGTTGATCTTGAACATAGATACCGTTATTGACTCTGGAATTCGAGCCAGCAATATCTGCTCGAGGCGCTTGTGTTCATAGATGTCTTCCTTAATCTTCTCAGGAGTCCAGCGTTCGTTTTCGGGCATCTCCTCAATTTTTTGAATCCATCCCTCAGCGCTTAATTCGTTCTCAGCCTGAAAGTTTTGGAAGGTTTTAACGTACTCTTCAAGAGGTTTAATTGCACGATTCATGTGTTTGATCAAATTTGCGAAAGAATGCCAGAGCCACACGTTTTCATCAATCAGCTACCTTTGCTTTCCTTTTTCATTAACAGGCTCTTTTGGCTCTTCAACGGGTATAGTCGGGGCCTTGATATTCTTCTTTGATTTGTTACGGAAAAGTCGGTGGAGCAAGATGGGCTCTAGCTGAGGGATTTCCTGCAGACTCTTGACACCATCTTCGAAAATCTCCTGGACTTTTTTTACCACACTTTCTGGGCTGTTTGTGAATTAAGGAATCAGCTGGCCTTATTTTGGTGGGATCAGATCAAGTTGAAAAAGAGGTTCTGGATCTTTGTTCTTCTTGAAGCTTTTATTGACCCACTATTTGCATGCCTTGATGCCTTCTAGGTCGCTGTCATGAATCGGAATGTCATCATCGCTTTCTTCCTTCTCGAGCTTGCGATTTTTAAAGACATTCTTAACGTTGGCAGTGTTAGTTATCAAAGTCTCGTCGGGTATGTAGTCAAGAATAAATGCTAGAAACTCATGGACAGAGTTCTTGCAGAGATTTAAGACAGTATCTTGCATCATAAAGTTAACCATCATTAGGAATTTTTTAAGCTTGCCAAACTCGTATGTCTCTTTAGAGTTCTCCTCGATATTGAACCATCCCTTGCCGACCTTGCTGAAGTGCTACTTGATGCTTTTTTCCAGCTTGCCGACCCAGCCTTCTTTTCCGGTGTTAAACTTCATGATCTAAATGGCGGAGTTTTAAAATTATTTGAATTCTTCTACACGAAGGACTTTTTTCTCGCGGCCATTATCTTCAAATTTGGTGTTCCAGATTTAATTTCCCTTGAGTAATTAGTTGCATTCGTGCCTAATCTCGTTTGTGGCGTTGATGACCTCTTCTTTGATGTAGAGAGAGTTGAAGCAGAAGTTACTGAACTGAGTTGCAAAGTCATGCGGAGGGATCGTGATCTGCCCAAAGTAAGGAACTTTACGTGGTGGCATCTTGGGCGGCATGGTTAGACCGTGGGGGATCATGTCCTTGCTCTCCTCCGGCGGAAGCTCTATGAATTTTTCCATCACAATCTGGTTCATCGTGCGTCCAAAGTCCATCTAGACTTCGTTCATAATATTGGTCTTATCGGGGTTTTTGCCTTTAAGCGGCCTTGATTCTGTAACTTTCTGCAATATTCTAAACTGCTACTCAGAGTCTAGCTCGTGAAGACCCTACGGCGGCATGCAGTCGACATAGAAATTGTATCTGATTTGCGAGTCAGCGTAGATACGTTCACTGTGTGCCTGGGCTACGCGCTAGGCAAAGATGCGTGGGTCTTCGGAGTCAAATAGAAGATTAATCCTGAAAAGCTCGACTAATTCGGTCGTGCCATCCCAGTAACCCGTGTACTTCTCACGCTCTTTGTCGTAGTTGTGGATAAGCACAGGCTTCCATTAACCAACACCTTCTCTGTTGATATGTAGCCCTTTCCCTGGAATCGGGCAGAAAGAACCGCCAGGCTAAACTCCATATGAGATCCACTCAGATGGCTCCCTGCAGTCGTATTCAGCGTCATCAAACGCTTCAAGAGGTAGCCATTCTTCTTGACGCTTTTCCGGATTTGAATAATCGATGCCCTTTAAATTAAATTAAAAATTTGAATTTCTTACAAGCTCAGCCAATAAGTCAGAAATGTTGAGCGATGCAAAAAGTTTACGCTGGCGATCGACTACTACTTTTCGCGGAGGCTTGCCTGGAATAGGCTCAAAAGGCTCCATGACCTAAAAATGACTCAATAAGTAATCAAAGGCTTACCTTAGGGTCGACATCTGCGACACCTTCACGCTTTTTGGAGTAGTGGCCGAGATTAACATCGGCGTCTCGGAAGTAATTCTTTCCAACGATGATTCCCTCGCCTTCTGGCTTGCTGAACGGTTGCTTGACTAGGGCTTGAGGTGGACGAGTGATGCCTAAGACGGTAAAATAAATTAATAAAACTTACGGAAGGCTCTTGGCATGCGTTGTTTCTCATTGACCTAGAGGACGGCATCCTTTTGCGGTCCAAAGGTCGACACAGCCTAAAGTTGGTTAATGTGAGAGATAGTTACCTTGATGTTGCTAGTGTCTTCGGTCGTTAAAACTTCGGAATAGATACCCCTTTACTTAGGGATTTATTTTCCAAACATATTAATAATTATAACCACTAGTTGGCGGGCACCTTTTATAGGCCCGTTACAAAATTTACCAATATCAATTCAAACTTAAAACACTCACGGGGTTTTGGGGTTTTGGGG
>Ga0194130_10006865_pt1 | contig 12945 bp, 14 predicted proteins | sample TA2KigsurfametaG_FD_160084 | JGI IMG/M metagenome (GOLD analysis project Ga0194130, IMG submission 160084) | Freshwater microbial communities from Lake Tanganyika, Tanzania - TA2015050 Kigoma 12 surface | ecosystem: Environmental > Aquatic > Freshwater > Lake | place: Tanzania: Lake Tanganyika... | reverse complement strand
AGTTGCGGGAGCCAGGTCGAATTCGAGCACGTGAGCGGTCTCGTGGCCGACGGATTGCCGGTGATCGTCGACGAGGTGATCCCCCTCGCCGAGTACCCACGGGCGCTGGACCGGCTCCGCGAGGCCCGCCAGCTCGGAAAAATCGTGCTCGAGCATCCCAGTAGCTGATTACGGGCCTAGGCTGTCGACGTGACCGGATTCCTTCAAGGGCAAGAGATTCTGATCATCGCAGTCATCCTGCTCGTTCTGTTCGGGGGCAGCCAGCTCCCGAAGCTCGCCCGGAGCCTCGGTGAGGCCCAGAAAGAGCTGAAGAAGGGCATGAAGGACGGCGATGGCAGTACCGAGCAGGCGACCGAACAGACCTGAGGTGATCGACCACCTCAGCGTGACTCGGGAGTTCGCAGAGGCCCGCGCCACGATTCTCACCGAGGTGAGCCACAGCATCTGGGATCACCCGGAGTTGTGCTTCGAGGAACGACACGCCCACGGAGTGCTCGTGGAGCAGTTCGAGCGGGCCGGCGTGGACGTCACCGGCTCTGCGCACGGTCTCGATACCGCCTTCGTGGCCGAGGCGGGCACCGAGGGTCCGACGGTGGCGGTGATCTGTGAGTACGACGCCCTCCCCGGAATCGGCCATGCGTGTGGTCACAACGTGATTGCTGCTGCTGGACTCGGGGCGGGACTGGCGTTGGCCGCACTCGCTGAGGAACACGGTGGACGGGTGCGGATCATCGGCACGCCGGCGGAGGAAGGCGGCGGTGGGAAGGAGCTCCTGATCCGAGCCGGGGCGTTCGACGGGGTCGACGCAGCGGTGATGGTCCACCCGGCCGACCGCGACCTGCCCACGATGGAGGCCATTGCCGTCCATCAGGTGCACGCTTGCTACTCGGGACGCTCCGCTCACGCCGCTGCTGCCCCCGAACGTGGGCGCAACGCCCTCGACGCAGCCGTGCTCGGTTACGTCAACGTCGCTGCGCTCCGACAGCACACAGCGGTCCACGAACGCATCCACGGCGTGTTCACCGACGGCGGAGCCAAGCCGAACATCGTGCCGGAATCGGCGGCGACGCACTGGTACGTACGGTCCGCCACATCGGCGTCGCTCCGGGAGCTCGAGCCCCGTGTCGAGGCGTGCTTGCACGCCGGAGCCGTGGCTGCCGGCTGTGAGGTCGAATTGCGGTGGGTGGATCCGGCGTACGACGAGATGATCCACGATCCATGGCTGCTCGAACGCTTCGGCGAGCACGCAGCTGTGCTCGGACGGACCCTCGAGGACCCGGAGATCGACGGCCCGGTGGTCGGATCCACCGACATGGGGAACGTGAGCCAGCGGGTTCCGTCGATCCACCCGATGATCGCCGTGGCGCCCAGGGGGGTGCCCATTCACACCCCGGAGTTCGCCACCCACGCCCGGTCGGCGGCAGGGGACCGGGCTGCGGTGGACGGGGCCGCTCTCCTCGCAGCCACTGTGCTGGACTACTGGCACCGAGATCGCTGATCGCGGCGGTCTGTCGATCTAGTCTCGCCCGGATGGCCGGTCCGCTTCCCACCTACGTCGGCGAGACGTTCGACTCCGATGAGCAACTGATCCTGCGGCGGTACTTCACGAACCTCGACGGGCCGGTGTTCGCCCTCGTCAATCTCCCCGAGGTCGTCAAGGGAGCGCTGTTCGCCCGCTACTCGCGTTCGTCGAAGTCACTCCGTCGACTGTTCCTCGACGAGTTCGTGGGTGAGCTCGACACGACCGGTGACGAGACGATCGATGCGACCATCGGCCTCGAACGAGCCGAGGCCCTCTACGACAGGGTGTTCTTCGAGTACGGCGATGACAGCGTGGCCCAGCTCGGCGGCGTCCATCTTGCCTGCGAACAGGCATCGAACCTGCTCACCAAGGTGCTCGAGTGGGGACGGCTGATGTCGTACCTCGAGCAGAGCACCCGGTACATCCCCTACGACGAACGGCTCGGCGGGCGTTACCGGTACTTCCGGGATCCAGAGGTGCTGACGTCCACTCTCGGTCTGCGCTACATCGGGGACATGGACCAGATCTTCGACATCTACTCGGAGCTGGCGCGAGACATCCAGGACCACTTCCGAGAGCGGTTCCCGAAGGCAGAGGGGGACTCGGACTTCGTTCACCGGCAGGCGATTCGGGCCAAGGCATTCGACGCTACGAGAGGCATCCTGCCGGCGGCATCGCTGTCCAACGTCGGAATCTACGCATCCGGGCAGGCGTACGAGGCGCTCCTGCTGCGAATGCGCTCACTCGCCCTGCCCGAAGCGAGAACCTATGCCGACCTGATGCTCACCGAACTGCGGAAAGTGATCCCGAGCTTTCTCAAGCGCGTCGATCTACCTGATCGGGGAGTTGCCTGGAGCGACTACCTGTCGGACAACCGGTCGGCCATGGAGGCTGCGGCCTACGACGTGCTCAGCGGAGACGCAGCGACGGGGGAGTCGCGGGCTTCGGTGGAACTCGTCGACTTCGACCCGGAGGGCGAGGTGAAGATGGTTGCAGCGATGCTGTATCCGTACACGAGCCTGGCTGAGTCGACCATCATCGAGCGTGTCGAGCGGATGACGGTCGACGAGCGACTCGACGTGATCCGGGCCTACGTCGGGGATCGAACGAACCGCAGGCACAAGCCCGGCCGGGCGCTCGAACGCACCGACTATCGGTTCGATGTCGTATCGGACTACGGGGCATTCCGGGACCTCCAACGTCACCGGATGGCGACGGTCGAGTGGCAGGAACTCACGCCACGTCACGGCTACACCCGTCCCCCGTCGATAGACGATGCGGGCTTCGCCGGCCGCTTCGACGAGGCCATGGGACTCTCGCAGAGTCTCTGGGAGGCGCTCTCCGAGCAGTTTCCCGAGCGTGCGGCCTATGCGGTGTCGCTGGCGTATCGGGTGCGCTACATCATGCAGTTCAACGCCCGGGAGGCGATGCACCTAATCGAGCTCCGCACGTCGATTCAGGGCCACCCGAGCTACCGAGCTGTCGGGCAGGAGATGCACCGGCTCATCGAGCAACAGGCGGGCCACCGGGCGGTGGCGGCCATGATGACGTTCGTCGATCACACCGGCGGTGCGGACCTCGAACGGCTCGGAGCGGAGCGGCGGGCCGAGACGCGCCGGACCGCCGTCGGCGAGGCGTGAGGACCTGCGCTTGAGGGTGTGGCGGCACCCGCCGCCGTCGTGGTTATGATGCGCCCGGCTCAGGGGCCGGGATGGTCCCGGCGAACCCAGCCGGAGTGACATGGCAGAAGATTCCGACGAAGAGTTCGACGTCGAGGCTGACGGTGATCCTGACGGTGACCTCGATGAGGAGCTCGACGGCGAACTCGACGACGAACTCGACGACGAACTCGACGGTGAGATCGACGGTGAGATCGACGGTGAGCCGGCCGTCGATGATGACGAAGATGCCGACGATGCTGATTCCGTGCCGACGGCTCAACGGCGGCGGGCCGATGACGCCGATGATGAAGACGACCTCGGTGACGATGACGTGGAGGCCGATCTCGACACGATCCTCAAGGACCGAATCGCCTCTGGTGATGACGAGGCCGAAGAGGACGTCGTCGAGGAGGTGTCGGGGGATCCTGGCGAACAGGTAGCGCCACGATCAGGCGATGAGTTTGCGTGCTCGACGTGCTTCCTCATCGTGCACCCCCGCCAGTTCGGGCGTCCCGGTGACTACAGGTGCCCGGAGGGATACGACCCGTGCGGGGGAATCGCCCACCTCCAGTCGGCCGGTTCGTCCACGACTGCACCGAAGACGAAGACCGCCAAGAGAGCCGCCGCAACGAAGAAGGCGGCCGCCAAGAAGTCGCCGGCCAAGAAGTCGCCGGCAGGCCGGCGTTCGAGTTCTTGAGCATGTCCCAGCCGGCGGACCCGCTCGCGGTGTTGCTCGATGAGGTGGCGACCGCAGTCCCTCGACTCCTGACACGTACCCGGCGGCAGATCGCAGTTGGACGGAACCTGGCCACCCTGGTGTTGTGCCGACGCCTCCCTGAGGCTCCTCCCGCCCGGCCTGTCCCCGGCCGGGAGCAGGTATCGCTCACCGTGGTCGACGTGGTGGCCGAGGACTGGACAGGTTCCGACATGGTCACCGCGCCGGAAGCGGATGGTGCAGTCGCTGTACCGAGCGAGGCCGACGTGAGCGCACACGATTTGCTCCAGGCCGACGGCTACCCCGTTCCCGATGCAACAGAACTGGCGTTGGAGGACTACGACGCTCTGGCGGCCTCACAGGTCGTGCCTCGCCTCGGTTCCCTGACGAGCGAGCAACTCGAACTCGTCCGCAGCTACGAACGCTCCCACCGGAATCGACAGACCATTCTGAATCGTGTGGGCCAGCTCCTCGATCCGGCTCGCTGAGTCCTGATCGCCGGGACCATGGTGCGCTCGCAGTGATCTCGCCGAGCCCCATCCGGATGGAGGTGCGGCAAGTTCTCCCGAGCGATGAACCGGACCTCGTCGAGCTCCGGCGGCGCGTGGTGGATGACCTGATGCAGTACCGGGGTGCAGCGGGCCTGATCGCTGCGAGCGCCGCCACCGCTGCTTCGGAGGACTCCAGTGTCCACCTGGTCGTTACGGTCGCTGGCGTGGTGGCGGGGGAGGCCCGAGGGTTGCTGCTCGCAGACTCCGAGGAGATTCCTCTGTGTCGGATCGAGGTGCTGTGCACCGACCCGGAGCTGCGTGGACTCGGGATCGGCCACCTGCTCATCGAGGCCGTGGCCGACTGGGCTGCCCAGCGGTCCGCTGGCGTCATGGAGGCGGCGGCGCTGCCGGGGGACCGCTCGACGAAGAACTTCCTCGAGGCTCACGGTCTGGTGGCGCACCTCATCGTGGCGCAGGGACCGACGACTGGACACTCGGGCCGGTGAAGGCCGAGGTCTGTGTCGGTGCGATCGTCATCAGTGATGATCGACTCCTGATGGTGCGGCGGGGTCACGGCCCGGGGGCTGGTGAATGGTCCGTACCTGGAGGTCGGGTCGAGCCGGGCGAGACGCTCGCTGAGGCCACGGTGCGGGAACTCCTCGAGGAGACAGGTATCGACGGCGTGTGCGGACCGTTTCTCGGGTGGGTCGAACGCATCGATACCGAACGACACCACGTGATCCTCGACTTCACCGTGGTGGTCGATCCGAGAGAGGAGCCAGCGGCGGGCTCCGATGTCACCGAGGCGGCGTGGGTTCCGCTCGCAGAGGTGGCTGAGCTACGACTCGTCGACGGGCTCGCCGAGTTCCTCGCGGAACACGACGTGATCCAGACGCTGATGTGACGGAGCCCTGCTCAGCGGCCCTTCCACTGCGGATCGCGCTTCTCGGCGAATGCCGTGATCCCCTCGACGAAGTCCTCAGTGGCGCCCATGGCAGCGATGCCGGCATCGGAGAGCTGCCATCCGACGTCGTCAGGTGCGTCCGTAGCGGCGAGCAGGATGGCCCGGCTCTCGCGGACGGCGAGCGGAGCGTTCGCCGTGATCTCTGCGGCGAGGTCGAGGGCGGTGTCGAGTGCGGTTCCCTCTGGGCACAACCGGTTCACCAACCCGAAGTGGAAGGCGCGCTCTGCTGGGAAGTCGAGGCGGCCGGTCAGAGCCAGCTCCATGGCGACGTTCCGTGGGACCTTCCGTGGCAGTCGGAACAGGCCACCGGCAGCGGCGACGAGGTTCCGCTTCACCTCTGGAATCCCGAAGACAGCTGTTTCGGAAGCGACGACGAGGTCAGCGGCGAGCACGAGTTCGGTCCCACCGGCGAGGGCCGGGCCATCGACCGCAGCGATGACCGGCTTGGTGCGTTCCCGCTTGACGAAGCCGGCAAAGCCGCCACGAGCGGTGGTCATGCCGCCAGGGTCGACGGCGATCTGCTTGAGGTCGGCTCCAGCGCAGAAGATGTAGCCCTTCTCGGTGCGAGCACCGGTCAGGACGCCGACCCAGGCCTCCTCGGAGGCTTCGAGTTCATCGATCGCAGCTTCGATTCCTTCGGCCACATCTCGGTTCACGGCGTTGCGGGCGCCTGGCCGGTCGATGGTGATGATGCCGACGTTTCCCCTGAGTTCATATGTCACGCTCATGGGATTGACCATAGTGGGGGAGCGTGGCAGCAACACGCTGGCCTAGGGTTTCGTGGTGGCAGGTTCCAGTGGCAGCGCCAGCAGTGGCCGGGACATTCACGTCGTCGTGTTCGACCTCGATGGGACACTCCTCGACTCAGATGCTGCGCTGCTCGCAGCGTTCGAGGCCCTCGGCGTCGACGCCGGGACAGTGACCTTTGGCCACGCTGTGGCCGAGGAGGCGGAGCGTCTCGGTCTCAGCCTCGAGCAGTACGAGGCCGCCTACGACACCGAGGTGGCTCAGCCCTTTGCGGGAGTCGAGGACCTGCTCGCTCAGATCGATCGTTGGGCGATCTGTTCGAACAAACATCCGGAGTCCGCACTCGCCGAACTCGACCGGCTCGGCTGGTCGCCGGAAGTGGCGTGTTTCGCCGACGCGTTCGACTGGGAGCACAAGCGTCTCGACCCCGTGCTCGATGCGCTCGGGGTCGCATCGGAGGAGGTCGTGATGATCGGGGACACTTCCGGTGACGCCTTGGTGGCCGAGGCAGTCGGCTGCGACTATCTGTGGGCCGGCTGGAATCCGAGGACCGGGGCCGCAGCGCCTGTCGGGCAGGTACTCGCCTCTCCAGCTGAACTACTCGACTGGCTCAGCGTTCGCCGCAGGAGCTGATTCGGCACCATCGGGTTGATCCTCGCCCGGCGAATCATCGCTCACAGGCGACGCCGACGGCATTGCGTGAGGCGGCGGATTCGCTGGAGCTGTAGGAATTTCTGGGGCTGGCGGAATCGCTGGGGCTGGCGGAATCGCTGGGGCTGGCGGAATCGGCGGGGCCGCTGGAGGTGTCGCACGCTGGGGTGCTCCAGCGGCCCGATCGGGCCGAGGCCCCCGTGGGCGCCGCTTGCGAGCTGCGACGGCCTCCGACGGCGAGACGCCGAACTGTTCGGCAATGACCGGGAGGATGTCTGCAACCCGGCGAACGGCCTCGAGCAGGTCGTCGCTCGGGGACGCTGGCCGGCTGCTGACCGTGATCCGGCTCCGGACCGGCGAACTTGCGAGCGCATCGAGGGCCGCCACCCAGAGCTCCTGGGGCGTTCGATCGTTCAATCCGGTCGACACCAGCGCCACGAGGCGCTCGGCGATCTCCGGCGGGACCGGCATGCCGGCCTTGGGGGAGCGTGAACTCAGCCGGAGGGCTCGGACGAACCGTCCGGCTCCGATCTCGGTGGCGATGTCACTGACCCACTGGCGTTCATCAGCGACCATCCTTCGATCCAGCCCCCCTCGGAGTTGGGCGAGGAGTTGCCTGCTCTCGTCGTCCCGCGCTGAGTTCTCGCCGGCGACGACGACTGAACGCAGGTCACGCAGGTCGACCTCGTCGATGATCCTCAGCGCTGCTTCCGCCCGGTCGCGCCAGTCTGCATCACGGGTGCGGTGCAACAGTCGCTCAGCGATCGCCTCGACCTGGGCCGCAGGCATCTCCGGTCGGCCCTCGGTGATGGCCTTGGTATTCTCCTGGGCAACGGCGGCCCGCACAGCCGGGAGTCCGCCGAGGAGCAACTGTTCAGCAACGGGGCGTTCGGCTTCGTCGAGGCTGGCGAGCAGCGCATCCCGGTGGGTGCGACCGGCTCGGATGCGTTTGGGGCGCGGCCGCTCCGGCAGGAGTTCTCGCGGTGGGCGGGACCGACGTTCGTCGTCGGATCGTGCCCGATGTTCGCCGTCGGATCGTGACCGAGGTTTGCCGTCGGATCGTGACCGACGTTCGCCGTCGGATCGTGACCGAGGTTTGCCGTCGGGTCGATCGTCGCGACCCTTTCGACGTCGTTGACGATCGGACTTGCCGGCGAGGTTGGTCTGGACAAGTGGTTCGTCGCGCCGGGAACCGATCATCTCGATGAGCTCCGGCTGTTGTCGCGCTGCCTTGGGCGGCAGGACGGCAACGACCTCGATGCCGTCGATCAGGAACTCGGCCTCAGCTCGGAGGATGTCGCCGACTGCAGCGCCGGCCGGGAGGATGGCACCGTCGAGTTCACCCTTGGGTTGCTTGGCCCCGGCGGCACGCCAGGTCCACACATCACCCCCGTCGCGTTGCGACGTCAGTTCGATCTCGAAACGGGTGGCCACGCCCGAACGCTACCGAAGCCGTGACGCCCTGCGAAACCGACGGGCCTACTCCAGAGCGTCGAGGAGAGCATTCTCCACGACCTCAGTGAGTGCCGGATGGCACCACAGCTGGTCCCGAGCGAGGCGTCCGGCGGGGATCTCGAACTGCATGGCGGTGGTGATCTGCTGGACGAGCGTTGCGGCCTGAACCCCGATGATGTGGGCGCCGAGAACCTGCTCCGTGTCGGCGTGAATGAGCACCTTGGCGAATCCGACCTCATCGCCGAGCGCCCATCCATAGGCGGTTCCGCTGTAGTCCCGCCGTCCGGCCCGGTAGGGGATCTGCGCTGCGATGAGGTCGATCTCCCGGAGGCCGACCGCTCCGATCTGGGGCTCTGCGAACACTGCGTGGGGCACGTGTCGTTCGTCGATGCGCCGGGGCGACTCTGGGTGGAGGAGGTTGTGTCGAACCACTCGGGCCTCGTGGTTGGCGACGTGCTTGAGCTGGAGAGCCGACCTGACGTCGCCGATCGCCCAGATTCCAGCCTGAGCTGTCCGCAGCTCGTCGTCGGTCTCGATCCGTCCGTCGGGCGTCAGCTCGACGGAGGTGTGCTCGAGCCCGAGCCGATCGGTGTTGGGGACTCGTCCGGTGCACACGAGCACGGCGTCGGCCGACATCGAGGCGGGGGAGGATCGACCCGAGCTGTCGACCCGGTTGAATCTGACCTCGGTGGTTCCTGAGGCTCGACGGATCGAGGTCACCTGGGAGTTCAGGTGGAGTTGTGCCCGGCGTCGGAACGATTCGGTGAACCGCTCCGAGACATCGTGATCCTCGGCGGTGAGCAGACGCGCGCCCCGATGAACGATGCTGACACGGCTGCCGAGGGCCGAGAACACGTGACCCATCTCGGCGGCGATGTAGCCGCCCCCGACGATGACGAGATGCTCGGGGATCGAGTCGATCCGCATGATCGTGTCGGAGGTGTGAGCGCTGCTCTCGGCGAGTCCATCGATCTCTGGCAACATCGGCCTGGCGCCGGTGGCGATCACCACCTCCCGTGCGGTGATCTCCTCGCCGTCGACGATGACCGTGTTGCGGTCGGTGAACTTCGCCGGACCCTCAAAGAGGGCCACCCCGGGCTGCTCCCGGCGGAACGTCCGGCCGGACTCGGCAATCGGATCGATCCGGCCGAACACTCGATCCCGGATCGCCGGCCAGTCGACGACGGGGGGAGCGAAGTGAACTCCGAGCCGTGCGGCCTCGGCGGCTTCGACGATCCGATCGGCGGGGAGTACCAGCATCTTGGAGGGGATGCATCCCACGTTGAGGCAGGTCCCCCCGAACCGCCCCTGCTCGACGATGCCAACGGTCCAGTCGGCGAATTCATCGGTGAGGATCGTGTTGCCGGATCCACTTCCGATGATCAGCAGGTCGAGGTCGGGCACCAGTGCAGGCTAGGCCGATCCACTGTGCGGTTCGAAGGGAGCGCTCGACAGCGAGGCCGGGAGGATTCGGATAGAACGCGTTACAGTTCTGTGCGACCAGGAGGTGGCTCGTGCACATTGCCTATACCGAGGATCAGCAGCGCTTGCGTGACGAGTTGCGGGAGTACTACAGCGGGTTGCTCTCTGATGACGTTCGCCGTGATCTCCTGCACGAACACGGTGTCGGGCCCGTGACTCGGCGGATCGTCAAGCAGATGGCCGCCGATGGTTGGCTCGGGATCGGATGGCCGGTTGAGTACGGCGGTCAGGGCCGCAGCCAACTCGAGCAGTTCATCTTCTTCGACGAGTCGATGCGGCTCGGGGCTCCGGTTCCGATGCTGACGATCAACACCGTCGGCCCGACCATCATGGAGTTCGGTACCGATTCGCAGAAGGAGTTCTTCCTACCCCAGATCCTCGCAGGGGAGATCCACTTCTGCATCGGCTACTCCGAGCCGGAAGCGGGAACCGATCTGGCGTCACTGCGAACCAAGGCGGTCCGTGACGGGGACGAGTTCGTGATCAACGGCCAGAAGATGTGGACGTCACTCGCCTCGGATGCCGACTACTGCTGGCTGGCGGTGCGCACCGATCAGGATGCGCCCAAGCACAAGGGCATCTCGATGATCATCGTCGACATGAAGGCGCCTGGGATCAGCGTGGAGCCGCTCCACCTGCTGTCCACCCACGACATCAACGCCACCTACTACGACGACGTGCGGGCTCCTGCCGACTGGCTCGTGGGAGGCGAGAACAACGGTTGGACGCTGATCGTCAATCAGTTGAATCACGAGCGGGTGACGTTGTGCTCGCCGGGCCTCCTTCAACAGAGCTACGACGAGGTCCGACGGTGGGCGGCGGAGTCGGTGCGCGCCGACGGCACACGGGTGATCGACTCCGAGTGGGTCCAGATGAACCTGGCACGGGTGTGTGCCGGCCTCGAGTTCCTGCGGCTCATCAACTGGAAGGTCGCCTGGACTGCCACGGAGGGCCACCTCGACGTGGCGGATGCCTCGACCATCAAGGCCTTCGGGACCGAGTTCTACCTCGAGGCGTTCCGGTTGTTGATGGAGGTACTCGGCCCGGCGGCGTACCTCGAGGGGGAGTCGCCCGGGAGCGTGTTGCGGGGCCGACTCGAGATGAACTACCGCAGTCTGCTCATCCTCACCTTCGGGGGCGGGACCAATGAGATCCAGCGCGACCTGATCGGAATGTTCGGACTGGGGCTCCCGCGGGCCCTGCGGAGCTGAGGAGGCCCTCGTGGATTTCCAACTCGACGAAGAGACACAGGCCGTCGCCGACCTCGCCGCTCAAGTCCTCGGCGACCGCTGCACCCACGAGGCACTGCGTGATGTCGAGCGTGCCGGTGGACTGAGGCACGACGCGGGGTTGTGGGCGGCGTTGGCGGAGACCGGCATCCTGGGCGCCTTCGTGCCCGAGTCGGCCGGGGGAGCGGGCCTCGGACTGCTGGCACTCGGCACGGTGCTGGAACATGCGGGGCGCACGACGGCACCCGTTCCGCTGTGGGAGACGCTCGGCCTCGGCGTGCCTGCCATTGCGGAGTTCGCCCCAGCCGACTGGAGCAACGAGGTCCTCGCAGGCGTGGCTGACGGCTCGGTCGTCCTGACTGCGGCCTGGCACGAGCCCGGAGGCGATCCGCTCGTCCCGGTGACCATCGCCGAGCGATCAGGGGACAGGTGGTTGGTCACCGGCACCAAGGTGTGCGTCCCTGCCGGACAGGTGGCCGACGTCGTCCTGATCCCGGCTGCGATCTTCGACGGGTCCGTCGGGCTATTCGCCGTTCGCCGTGACGGCGAGGGCGTGGGCATCGAACCGTTGCGGACCACCCTGGGTGACCCCCAGGCGGCCGTGCTCCTCGCTGAGGCACCGGCGGTACTCGTGGCCGAGGGTCACGAGTCGCTCCGGTGGGCCTACGAGCGTGCCGTGGCCACGCAGTGCGCAGTCATGCTCGGGGCGTGTGCCCAGGCCCTCGGACTGACCGCCACCTACACCAAGGAACGCAAGCAGTTCGATGTGCCCATTGCGTCGTTTCAGGCCGTGGCGCACCGAGCGGCGGACGCCTACATGGATACCGAGGCCATCCGATTGACCACGTGGCAGGCTCTCTGGCGACTCGGTGCCGGGGTCGATGCCTCCGAGCAGGTCGCCGTAGCGAAGTTCTGGGCAGCCTGGGGGGGGCAGCGGGTCGTCCACGCCGCCCAGCACCTGCACGGTGGTGTCGGGGTGGATCGTGACTACCCGTTGCACCGGAGCTTCCTGCTCGCCAAGGAACTCGAGTTGCAACTCGGGGGAGCGACGGCACAACTCAGCGAACTCGGCCGGCTGATCGCCGCTGACTCAGGCTGAACCCGGGTTCCCGGTCCGCTGGTACTCCCGGATCACGGGTTCACCCGGGCTGACGCACATACGTCTGGGTGATTGCTCCTGCGGACGCAACGAGATCGCCCGATGGCGAGCAGGTGATCACCGCTCCCGGCCCGTAGGGCGCGAGACCTTGGGCGAGTTGTGTGAACTCAGCGCCTGAGATGGTGAAGGTCTCGCCGGAGTCGAGGGTCACGGTCTGCTGGCCGGTGATCCCCGAAGCGTCCACGTCGGTGAGCTGGTACTCGCCGGATCCGGCCGCTGTCTCGGCGATCCGGCCCGTAATCACTCCCTGGGCACCGATCGTGAACGAGCCACCCCGCGTTGTGCCGCTCGCCGTGTCGAAGGCATCGAATGAGATCGTGACGTTGTCATCTGAATCGATGGTGATGACCGTGCCGGTGCCGCCAGAGGTGATCTGCAGCGGTAGGCCGGTGCCGGGGTCCTCGAGGGAGTACGAACCGATCGGACAGCCACCTGCGGTCCCACCCGCCGGGACCGTCGTGGTTGTCGTCGTCGTCGTCGATACCGACGTGGCCGGTGCAGCCGATCCACCTCCGGCTGCCGTCGTGGTGGTCGTCGACTGGGCCGAACCGCCGCAGGCGGCGATCAACAGGGTGGTTCCCATGATGAGGATCAGGATTGACAGGTGGCGGTGGCGAAGGGTCGACGGTACGCGGTCAAGCCTAGAGCCCTAATCCCAGCGACCCCCCCTGCAACCTACGCCGGAAATCATGATTATGTCCGTTCAGCCCGCTGGAGGGCTGTGGCCACGGTGGTGCCGATGAACTCGAGCAACTCCTCGATCCTCGATGCGTCGAGGTCTGCCGGTGGGCCGATCGCCATTGGATCGACGGCATCGGCCACAACCTGCAGCGACTCGAACAGCTCGTCGAGCACGGCTGTATCGCTTC
>Ga0194130_10006864_pt1 | contig 12946 bp, 7 predicted proteins | sample TA2KigsurfametaG_FD_160084 | JGI IMG/M metagenome (GOLD analysis project Ga0194130, IMG submission 160084) | Freshwater microbial communities from Lake Tanganyika, Tanzania - TA2015050 Kigoma 12 surface | ecosystem: Environmental > Aquatic > Freshwater > Lake | place: Tanzania: Lake Tanganyika... | reverse complement strand
AGAAAACGCATAGCGATTATGATCTCGTCCTGGTCCAGCCATGTCCGCGGCTGATTGCGCAAAGGGGGTTCTGCCAAACTCCGTGGTGAACAGTACCAAGGTATCGCCTAACATCCCCCGAGCCTTGAGGTCCGCTAGAAGTGCAGCTACCGGCTGGTCTATGCGTTTGGCCTCGATCGAGTGGTTTTCGTGAACGTTTTCATGGGCATCCCAACTCGCCCGTGGAGATCCTCCGATAGGTCCACCCGAATACAACTGAACGAACCGCACCCCTTTTTCGAGAAGCCTCCTGCCGAGTAAGCAACGCCGCCCCATATCGGCTGTATCGGGGTGATCGATTCCATAGAGGTCCTTGGTCGCCTGAGATTCGTCTGCAAACGTGCTTACCAGTGGCACCGAGCTTTGCATTTTGGCGGCGAGTTCGTAGCTTTGAATACGGGCTGAGAGGATGTCTTCGTCACCGTGACGTTCACGATTGCGACGATTGAGCCAATCGATGGTTTTGCGTGTGGCAACATCTTCAGCTTGAGAAACCCTGGGGAGAGGGTTCAGGTCACGAACGGGGTGATCGCCGGCATGGAACAAGACACCTTGATGCTGGCCCGGTAAGAAACCGTTGGTCCAGTTGGAGGCACCTCCGTTCGGGCCACCTCGGCCGTCAGGAAGTACCACGTAGGCGGGCAAGTCGTCTGCGATCGATCCGAGTCCGTACGAGAGCCAACTCCCCATGGATGGAAACCCATTGAACTCAAAACCGCTGTTTTCAAAAAATAATGCGGGCGTATGGTTCGCAGATTCGGTGACCATCGAACGAACCACGGTCAGTAAATCGGCTTGTTCAGCGATCTTCGGAAAGAGTTCGGAGAGGACTAACCCTGAAGAGCCGCGAGGTCGAAAGGCCCAATCGCTTTTGCGGAGCAAACCCATTTGTCCGAAGAAAATGTCGGGTTTCTCGGTCGTGTTCAATGTCTTGCCGTGCAAACGATCTAATTCAGGTTTGTAGTCCATCGAATCGAGATGGCTCATACCTCCAACGAGGCAAATCTGAATTGCACGTTTCGCTCTGACTTGCCCGTTATTCAATGGCGACTCGTCGGCGGCCCGAAGGACTCCGTCACGAGCGAGCATCGCCAACGCTGCTGTAGCACCCAGGCCACGTTGGGTCCATTGAAGCCAGTCTCTCCGGTGCATGGAGGTATTCCCGGTGTTCATGACATCCTCGCATGTGTCTTTACGAAGGCGACTAGAGTGTTTGGTTTTTCTAAATGATTCATCACATCGCTCGCGACTGAGGACATCATCGATCACTCCAAGACTAAAAATTCATTGGTGTTCCAAAGAGCTCGGGCCAACGCGATGGCTCCATGCTTGGAAACCAACTCCCGAGAATAGATCTCTTCATCGGGATCGGGGTCACGGAGAAGAATGGTTCGAAATAGGGGCCGGACCAATTCCTGATCTGTTCTTTGCGAAACGTCCGTTGATGGGCGAAGCTGTCCAACGATGGATTCGGACATTTGAAGGATGAATGGATTATTGAGCAAGCTGAGGGCTTGTAGCGGTGTGGTTGTATTGGCTCGCTTGGGTGCCGTGGTCGATGGGTCTGGGCAATCGAGTACATCGAGTAGCGGGCTTCGCTCACATCTGGGGTTGAATCGGTAAACCGTCCGTCGAAAGCAGTCTTCTGTCTCAGGGGCCTTGGGGAAGTAATAGGTGGTACCGTTGTTTTCTCGAATGTCGACATCGACATAGCCTGGGCCGCCGCGCTGTGGGTTTAATACGCCGGCCATCTTGAGCATGGAATCGCGCACTGACTCACCATCGAGCCTACGCACCGGATATCTCCACAACCAACGATTGCTCGAATCCTTGTTCATGTTCAAGGGGTTGAGGTCCGACGAGCGACGGTACGTGCTGGATTGAACAATCCATCGATGCAGATCCTTGAGTTTCATCCCCCCATCGAGAAATCGGGACGCGAGATGGTCGAGCAATTCCGGATGCGAAGGCCGACCACCATTAAAGCCAAAGTCGTTGGGGGTATCCACGATTCCGGAACCGAAGTGGTAATGCCAAACACGATTGACCAAGACTCTGGCGAGGAGTGCGCGATTGGCACTCGTGATCCATTCAGCTAGCGATTTCCTTCGCTCGGCATCGCTGGCATCGCTTCCCAGTCCGAAGTCATTGGGATTGTTTCCAACGCATGCAATCCCTCCAGGACGTACTTCATGGGCTTCATTATAAACATCACCGCGTACCAATAGTTTTGTGGGACCCGGGTTCGTATTCGAGATCACCGTGTAGATCTTTTTGCGAATCTGAGAGCGTACGATTTTCAGTTCCATATCGATTTCGGCGAGTGCGTTTCGCAATTCTTGGCGTTCTGCACGCTCCGATTCGCTCATGGTTTCCCACGCGAACTTCAAATCCCAAGTGCGCGACTGCGATGCACCTAATTGCGAGATGGCTTCGTCGCTCAGCGCGGAATCAAAGCAAGCGGCGCTGTGGATGACGCCCTTGAAAAAGCGATTTCCTCCCGGCGGTCCATGGCGTAACCCGAACAGAAATTGGGAATTTTTCCCTTGAAAGTTCTGTGCCGAAGTCCGGTATGGTGTGCCGTACGGAGCACCATTTCGGAAAGCTTGGATCGTTCCATCCGTTTGATAACGAATCGCGATATGAATGCGCTGGTCTGCGGGCGAATCTTCTTGGGGTGCTTGGAATGATTGCGAGCGCGTAAACCCATTGCTACCCGCCATCCACTGCTTGGCGTCCCGTTCCCCGTAGACGATTGCGTCGAAAACCGAGCCGTCGAGTGTTTGCAGGCTGATAATCCCACCCCCTGATTGCTCGAGTGGGTCGACCGTGACCCAAGCGCTGAGAGTCTTTGCGGCGATATCGAATCCGACGGTTTCTGTGGCTGCGTAGGACTGACCATCGAGGAACAGGCCCCGAGGCGTTCGCGATTCGTTCCCGTGCAACTGTGCCTTGATCCCATGCACGGAATCGACCAAAGGATCCACATTGGTTTTGCCATTTGCAGTTTCAAAGTTCCATGCGGCGATCGGGAGAGGCATGCTGGCCGCTGGCTGGGAATCGACATTCGCTCGCTCATTCTTTGGTTGATCGGGTCTGCGTTGATTTGGGGCAGAGTCGTAAAGAGCGAGAGCCAATTGGTCGAGAGAGGACGCTCGTTCGAGCAGTTCCCGTCTTTGTTTTTCGAGAGTTTGTTCACGGGCATGCTGAGAGTCTTGAAGGACTTCTCGCTCGCCATGCGCGACACCGGTGAGAGATGCGGCAAGACGATAATAAGACTCGGAAGAGATGGGATCGAATTTATGTTCATGGCAACGGGCGCATTGGGCTGTTAGGCCTAGAAACGTTTGCGAGAGAGTTCCAATCTTCTCTTCGAGTTCGTCTTGTTTGGCGATTCGGATCATTCGATCACTGGAACCGACAACGGTATTGTGCACTCCTGAAACCAAAAACGAGACCGCGGAATATCCCGATTCGTTTGGTTCGATCAGGTCTCCGGCGATTTGCATCCGGACGAACTGGTCGTACGGTAGATCTCGGTTCAAAGCATCGATGACCCAGTCACGGTAATGCCAGCTCGACTGGCGTGGAAAATTCCTTTCAAATCCATCGCTTTCTCCAAAACGTACCACATCCAACCAATGCCTCGCCCATCGTTCACCATATGCGGGTGAGCGGAGTAGCCGATCTACGATTGCCAGGTAAGCATCGTCGGAGGGGTCTCTCTCAAAAGCAGCGACTTCTTCAAAGCTTGGGGGGAGACCTATCAGATCGAGATAGATACGGCGGACTAGCGATCTCGGCGTAGCGGGTGGGTTTGCTGACAGTTGGTGTTCGGAGAGACGTTGGTTCACAAAGAGGTCCATCGGATCTCGGATGTCGCGATCTTCCACATTACCTGTACGATTGGGAACGGGATTGGGATCCAGCAGTGGACGCAACGCCCACCAATCATACCCAGCGCGGTAAGGTGACGTGATCTTGAATCGATCGATCGGCACTTCTGGGAGTGTTGCTCCCGACTGGATCCAATCTCGAAGAGTCTTTTTCTCCGCCTCCGTGAGTTTTCCTTTGGGGGGCATTTCACCCGATTCGATCACGTTGAGGAGTAAACTAGACTCCCACGAATCGCGATCGAAAATGAGGCCTGAGTCCGAACCATTTGCCAACCCATCGCGAGAACTCAGGTTCAATCCTCCTCGGGGATCGTTTCCGCTGTGGCACTCTAGGCATCTACCTGCAAGTAGGGCGTGTGCGGTCGCTTCGTCCGCGTCGGAACTGCGGATGGGGGCAATGATGACTGCAGTTGCGATGGCGAAAAGCGTTGTCAAGGTGGGTGCTCGAAACACGTAGTTCGTCTTCTGTTTCATGGTGGGTGAGGTGGGGGATGCCTTTGAATTATAGCTCACGGCCCCCTTGGTCGTAGGCTCCGATTCCGGGCAGAAAGTTTTTATTCGATAGGCTTAATTATCACCGTTTTGCCGAATATTCGTTCGTGCTGCTGCGCGTACAATACTACTCCGAGCGTTTCTGAAAGATCCGCATTTTCACCCTGTAGCGGCCTACTCCGCTTCGGACTTTTCTTTGGTCCTACTGAACTCTTTTGTCTTACTGAATGATGGTCAGCTCCAAACCCGAATCGCTTCTATCGTCTCCCAATCCATTCGATGACGAGGACTCGTCTCACCTCGACGGCGATTCGAGCGATTCCGCGAGCGGTTTTTCCAAATGGATACGCCCCAGCGGAATGGTCGCTGCGATTTCATTAGTCATCGCGATTATCGCATCGGTCGTTTCCAACAACGCTGCGGGCGATCGGAATATTGAAGATCTTGCATTCAATGTGAATCGGTTCGCAGTCGTTATCATGCTTCTGGGATGCTTTGGTCTGTTGATTGGATTCCGAGGGGAGCAAGTGGTCGGTTTGCTCACCAAGACCTTTGAAGTCAAAAATTCACCAACGCTGAGGAATCCTACGCAGAGCGTTTTGCGTTTGTTTTTACAATCCATGGCGGTTTCGATCGGATTGGCGATAGCCATAGCCCTAATGGCAATGATTCGCGTTGAAGCGGCGATGATTGCGATGATTATCTTTTATGCGTTCTATTTTCCACTGCTGGTTACTTCAGCAGTGCTGCGTAGGGGGCCAGCATGCGGGTACTCGATTGGAATGGCGGCTAATTTTCTCTTTCAGTTGGTTGGATACTTTGGCATTTTCGGCGTTGTTTGGTTTCAAACCCTGTTTTGGATGCCTAGCCGTGGTTTCGCACCAGCGAGTTACAATGTCTTTTGGCAGCAGGCGGTTCCGGTGATTGCAGTCTGCGTAACGCAGGCACTGATGATTGCTTCCGGGTTAATTTGTGCTGGGTATTCCAAACTTCTACTCCGAAACCTAGCAATTCAGCGTGGATCGTCCGAATTAACGACATTTCCCCCAACCTCCGCATCGGTCCACGGATCGGAGGCCTCCACCAAAGGGTTTTCAGTTGATCCTAGCGTCGGCTCATGAGAAAATAAGGACGTGACGCGGGGTAGACCAACGATCCAAGACATGATGGACTCTGTAAGCATGCGAAAGTTGAGACTGAGAAATCGATGGAGGTTCGGACTTGTCATCGTAGCGACTTCGTTGCTTGTCGGTGAGATTTCGCATGCTCAGAAGACGGTGCGCAAGCCGGAGCGGGTTCCACCTCCGAAATTCCAACCCAATGATTTCACGGGGGTCTTCTTTCCAGATGCGGTGGCTCAATTGCAGGGCAAGGCCCCGTCGGTGGCTGGTGTGGTAGCAAGCGATTCTACGTCGGATCCGTCGGTTGGTTCCGAGAGTAACGAAATGGAGCCGGCAGCGAAGGGGAACGATGTTTGGAAGCAATTGATCGCAGGTCCAACGATCGAGGATCTGATCAAAGAAGCCAAAGCCCGTGTTGATGGTGTAATTACCACCCCTGCAAAGTTTGCCGGTGGTGGCTATTCGGAGGCTCGGCGCGAGTTCACGCTTTTGGCGTCACTGATGGCCATCATTGCTCAGTATCCTGAAGAGATCCGCTGGAAGAGTTCCGCTCCGTATGCTCGCACCGTGTTCGCGCGGATGGCAGCGAATTGCAAAGTTGGGACACAGCAAGTCTTCAACGAAGCCAAACTGCGGCAACAAGATCTGCAGGATCTATTGAAGGGTTCGAAGCTGACAGGTACCGCTGAGGAAACCTCATGGGCAGATACTACAGATCGAGGGCCAGCCATGCAACTCTTGGAGTGGGCCCTCCGTGAGAATCTTGCTCCCAACACCAACAGCGAAGATAGCTTCAGCAACAATATGGAAGAGGTCGTCAAGTACGCGGAATTGGTCTCCGCCTATGGGCAGATTCTACAATTGGAAGGGATGACCGACGCAGACGACGAAACCTATGTTCAGTATGCGTCAGCCATGGGGGCTGCGGCAAAGGATGTCTTGAAGGCAGTGAAGAGCAAGGATGCGGAATTGGCAAGGACTGCAGTTGGTCGGATCGACCAATCGTGCAATAAATGCCATGAGAGCTACCGTTAGTCCCTTGATGTAGGCTTGATATGGGTATCCGATTTAATTGCCATCTCTGCAATCATCCGTTGCACGTGAAGGACTTTCAAGCGAACAAACGCGGGAAGTGTCCGAGTTGCCAAGGCTCGTTCCGTGTCCCATCGAAGAGCGCTGATTATTCGATTCCACTTGATCCGAAATTAGCATCTTCAAGCGGCGTCTTGATGCCCATCCCCAAGAGCAAATCCAAGAGGGATACTACCGGTTCTTCGGGCTCCGAGTCGGAAAAAGTCTCAATCACTGCTTTGGAAAAGGCCTCAACGCAAACGGATGCAGCGGTAACTACTAAGAAGGGAGGCCAAGTAGCGGTCGATCCGACTACCGCATCGTCCTCCACCAAATCGACAGATGCCGCAGCGATTCCACAGACGTCAGATATACCCGCGAGCCTGCTTCCGCATATCGATGCACGTTGGTTCGTGCGTCCGCCGAGCGGCGGGCAATACGGGCCAGCTACGACCCCCATGTTGGTCGATTGGATTGCGGAACGCCGCATTACGGCCGACTCATTCCTGTGGCGCGAAGGGATGGAGAGTTGGCTTTCAGCGGTCGAACTTATACCAGAACGATTTGGACCAATTCCAGTTGCACCGGTGTCCGCAGCATCGAACACCACCATCACCCCAGCAAACGAGGTCGCCAACGAATTGTTTCGCGAGGCCTCGCCAGGCAGTATGGCATCGAGCAAGGCCGCGGTGACCACCAAGAAAAAACGACAGCAGCGGGAGCAGTGGATTGTATTGGGACTGCTGGTTACCATTGCTATCTCTTTAGCCGCAGCGCTCATCTACCTCCTCTGGCGTTCCTAAGTACATGCCCTCCGTCAAAAACATAAGACCAATTATTTCTTTGGTCTCCTCCGAAGATTCCCAAGTTCGCGCGTTTGTCGGTGGAACAGCCGTGTTACCCGATCGATTGCTCGAGAACTCCTTTGTTGAGTTTTCTCAGGGAAAGATCCGGAAAATTTCCGCGATTCCTAAGCGAATCCGGAGCGATATCGAGGTGATCGATGCGACTGGAAACTATGTGACTCCTGGCATGATCGACATCCATGTTCATGGCGGTGCGGGAGCTGATTTTATGGATGGCACTCATGATGCTGTTGCAAAAGCATGTGAGGCACACTTGCTGCATGGTGTCACCACTATCTTTCCAACGACGACTACGGGAAGTGAATCATCGATCTATGCCATGATGCAGGCGGTCGCGAGTGTACGAAAGGAATCTCTTTCGGTAAACCACGACGCTACGCTATTACCGCATGTCGAAGGAATCCATCTCTATGGTCCTTACTTCACACCTGAGAAATCAGGATGCCATAAGAAGGATCGTTGCCGAACACCTGTTCGTTCAGAGTTTGAATCCTATTTCAAGACAGGACTTGTGAAGATTGCTACGTGCGCGGCGGAGCTTCCTGGCTGTGTCGATTTCTATCGTTACGCGAAGAAACGTGGCTGCCTGGTGACCTGCGGCCACTCCAACGCGTCTTGGTCGGAAATGGCAGCGGCGCACAAAGCAGGCATGTCCCACGTGGACCACTTTTGGTGTGCGATGTCCTCGGTGGCTTCTGTACGGAGTAGGCTTGGACCTCCGATGCAAGGTAGCATGTTGGAGTTTGTGCTTGGTCATCCAACCATGAGTACCGAAGTCATTGCCGATGGCCAGCATCTGGCCCCGGAGTTGCTCGAGTTTGCATGGCGAATGAAAGGTCCTAGGATGCTATGCCTGGTAAGCGATACGAGCCGCGCGATGGATATGCCACTCGGCAAGTACGCTTTCGGGAACAGTTCTGAAAACATTTGGATCTACAACGATGGCAAGGTCGGACGCAGCGAGGAGGGTGGTTTGGCAAGTTCGGTGGTTGGGCTTGATCACTGCGTACGGCATACAGCATCCGCAACGGAGATCCCGCTGGTCGATGTCATACGAATGGCAACCTTAACCCCGGCGGAACGTGCCGGAATTGATCAGCAAACCGGGAGTATCGAAGTCGGGAAACGAGCCGATTTGTTGCTTCTTTCAAAGAAGCTTTTCGTGAAGCGGGTTGTCCGTGCGATGGCCGAACCAGAAGTTCGTTAGCTATCCTTCGATTTAGAGTTGCGATCAACGGCTAAGGTGCCAATTGGGATCACCATATCGACGCTCCATCCATCGAGCGACGTGGGATGATAGCTCTCTATGCAATGGGTGTGACTCCCAAGATTGCGTAGCTCCCCAGACTTCGGAAAGACTGCGAGTTAGCGATTGGTAAAAGTGAGCACGGTCTGGAATGGAGTCCGCCAAGCTAACAACGAACTCATCGTGCGTTCGACGTTCGCGGTAGTCGGGTTGTTTGGGGGGGGTTGCCAAATAGCGGCTGATCGCATCTAACGGAAAATCTATCAGAAGGGTCCCGTGGTACATCAGCCAACGTCGCTTGACCCGAAGTGAGTTGCCAGAGATTTTACGGTTGTTGACAGTTAAATCGCAGACCCCTTGGATTCCAAGTGGAAGCTGCACGCCGTGGATGGCGAGGGCGCGCTGAAGCCCTTCTCGAGTTTTCTCCATCACCGTTCGGTGAGCCACGTCGAGCGCTCTGCATTCAGGGCGAAGGTCGAGCGACAGTAGAACGCTGTACATGAAACAGCCAGGTCCCGCGACGATCGAGGCGCCGCCGCTCATACGACGGAGGATCGGGATGCCATCTTTCTGACACGATTCCACTTGTACTTCTTGGTCGATACGAGACGATCGACCGACCACTACGCAAACTTTGGGCATCTCCCATACACGCAATAGTTCTAGTTCGCTCGTGGAATCTGATTGAGGGCGTGCTTCCTCGATTGGGGTATCCGCCAATTCCAAAATGGCTTCATCCCAGGCAAGGTTTTCTTCAGGGCTAGGAAGAGATTCCTCGACTAAAAACATCATGCGACTTCGATGATGGCCTTGAGGACTCTATTTTCAGGACGTGTGAAGCTGTCAAAGTCCTTCACGGCATCGTCGAAACGGGTACGGTGGGTGATCCAAGGATCGGTTTTAATAACCCCAGACTCGATCAACTCAATGATGGCTGGGAAGTCGGCTGGGAGTGCATTGCGGGACGCGAGTAAGCTGACTTCGGGGCGATGCAACGCAGGATGCTTGAATAAGATTTCATCCTGGGTAATACCAACGTACACTAAAGTTCCCGTTGGGGCGACGAATTGGAATGCACTCGACATTGAATAGCGATTGCCCGTCGCATCGATCACGATGCTGTAGAGATCGCCACCGGTGAGTCTCTTCGCAGCATCCATACCTGCATCCTCCATGTTGACTTGGATCAGATTCCGAATGCCATAGTTCTGTTCGACGAAGACCAGTCGAGCGACATTCATATCCATGACCGTGATTTCAGCCCCAGTCAATCGAACAAACTCAAGGGTTGCGATGCCGATAGGCCCAGCGCCGATGATGAGTACGCGGTCTATTTCGGAGGCACCGCTGCGATGGTTGGCATGGCATCCGATGGCAAGCGTCTCGACGAGTGCCAGTTGGTCCATGGTAAGTTTGGAGGAAGTGTGCAATTTATCGGCACGGATCAAGAATCGATCGCACAATCCGCCATCCGTCATGACTCCGATAACCTTAAGTTGCGTGCAGCAATTGCCGGCACCTTTGCGACACGCATAGCATTGGCCGCAATTCATATAAGGTTCTACGCTGCAGGCATCGCCCACGCGAACATTGCTGACCCCTTCGCCGACACTCAGTACTTCGACTCCTAATTCATGCCCGGGGATCCGGGGGAATGCGAAAAACGGGAACTTGCCCAAATAGCAACTGATGTCGGTTCCGCAAACTCCCATCCGGTGGGTTTTGACGAGCGCCATGCCGAACCCTGGCTTTTCCGGCTCGGGAATCTCGATTCGTTTCAATGTCTTTGGTTCGGAAATCTGGATAGCGCGCATGGATCAGTTTCGTAGGCGAATGAATAAGAGTCGTATTCGAAAAAGCCCAGTATAAGCAATCAGGGCAGGTTCCCCCAACGGGGTGTTGCATGCGAGCATAATGCAGCGTCGCAGATTCACTTTGGACTCATTTGGGGATTCTCGATACATCTGCTGAGTTAAGCCCAATCGCGAGGATCTCGGTGTGCACCATGTCCTTTGCGGTCCGAGGCAAGAACTGCATAGAGTGCGGGGACCACGAAAAGAGTAAAGGTGGTACCTATCATCATCCCAGCTACGAGGACGATACCGATGCTATTCCGAGCCTCAGCGCCCGGACCTTCCACCAAGACCAGTGGGAAATGCCCTAACACGGTCGCGGCCGAGGTCATCAAGACCGGTCGAAGTCGGGTCTTTGATGCATCGATGATGGCTCGCATCTTCGCGACTCCACTTTCCTGCAAATGGTTCGCGAACTCAACGATCAAGATCCCGTTTTTCGCCACCAATCCAACCAATGTAATCAGTCCGACTTGAGAATAGATGTTAATGGTGGTCAGACCGAAGTAGGTCCAAACGAGCGCCCCGGAGACTGCGAGAGGGACGGAGCCTAGCAATACGATCAACGGATCCCGAAAACTTTGGAACTGGGCGGTTAATGTCAAATAGATTAGCACCAGAGCGAACGCGATGGTGACCATGAACGCGGACCCTTCACTCCGGATCTGCCGTGATTCGCCGCCATAGTCGATTGCAACCGCATTCCCAAATACACCTCGAGCGATCGCTTCGAGGCGATCCAAGCCATCGGCTTTCGTAACACCATCGGCAACTGCCGCGGTGAGACGCAAGCAGTTTTGCTGCTGGAACCTTTGCAGCGATCGTGGTGCAACTTTGGAGCTGACTTTCGTGAAGGAGGATATGGGAATCATCTCACCATTTGCGAGGCGAATCTTTAAATCCATTAAGGCGGTAACGCTTTCTCGTGAGGAGATATCGAGTTGCGGGATAACTTGGTAATTTCGATTGAAGTGGTTAAAGCGATTCACATAACCGCCCCCGAGTAGTACGCCCAATTCGCGTCCAACACTCGCTAAATCCAGGCCTAAATCGGCAACGCGTTCCCGATCAAGTTCCACACTGCCTTGGGGTAAATCCACTTTGAGATCGGAGTCGACATAGCGGAAGGCTCCGGATTTGTAGCCCGCTTGAATGATTTCAGTGACTTGTCCAGCAAGTTTTTCCACGGAGGCATCGGTTTTGACGATCAGTTCGACGTCTGAGCTACCCGAACCAGGGAGAGGACTGGGCAATCCCGGATAGGCTTTGATGCTCGTGGCGTCTGCCACCAATCGGTACGCATCGTTGAGCATCTCTTTGGTGGACCGATTCCGCTCGTCGAATGGAACCGTACTGATGCCTCCGAAGCCTCCACTCGAAAATGCAACCGCCCATACGTATTCAATGTCGTGAATACCTTGGAACTTTCCGGTGAGCTCTCGAATGCTCTTTGCCGTGGAGTCCAAGACCGCATCGGGCGCCGCTTGCAAGCCGACAGTGATACTGCTCTGATCCTCGACAGGAGCTAGCTCTTTGCTACTAAATCGGTAAAGCGGCCATGCAAAGCATCCTATCATCAAAGTCATCAGGATTAGTGCCCATCGGACGCGGATCGCCCCGAGAAGCGCGAACCCATACCAATCCTTGATCCATTCGAAAAAGCGATTCGTGAATCGCGAGAGAAAGCCTTCCTGTCCAGACTCGCGTATCAGGTACCTGCTCATCAGGGGCGAGAGTGTTATCGCGACGACTCCCGAGACGATCACTGCAGCTGCTAAAGAAAAGGCAAATTCGCGGAAGAGCATCCCTATCAATCCCGATTGGAAACCGATCGGAGTGTATACGACGGCTAAGGTGATCGTCATCGCGATGATGGGCCCGACGAGTTCGCGAGCGCCAATGATCGCCGCTCGCATCCGGGAATTACCTTCCTGAACGTGCCGCTGGATATTCTCAACGACGACGATTGCGTCATCCACCACTAGTCCAACGGAAAGGACGATGGCTAGGAGCGTCAACAGGTTGAGGCTGAAGCCCATGAGCATCATGAGCAGCATCGCTCCGATCAACGAGACGGGCATTGCGACCAGCGGGACGATGGCTGTGCGGATCGAACCCATAAATAGAAAAACCACTACACCCACGATGCAAATCGTTTCGATCAACGTCTTGGAAATCTCGCGCAGCGAATCTTCCATCGAGCGAGTTGCATCAAAGGCAACATTCATTTCTAGGTGCGTTGGCAATGTCGGTCGCAGTTTCTCCATCTCAGCACGCAATCGTCGCGAGACGTCGATTTCGTTGACCCCGGGAAGTGGCCAGACCGAGACATAAACCGCATCTTTCCCTTTATACATGGCAA
>Ga0194130_10006862_pt1 | contig 12948 bp, 12 predicted proteins | sample TA2KigsurfametaG_FD_160084 | JGI IMG/M metagenome (GOLD analysis project Ga0194130, IMG submission 160084) | Freshwater microbial communities from Lake Tanganyika, Tanzania - TA2015050 Kigoma 12 surface | ecosystem: Environmental > Aquatic > Freshwater > Lake | place: Tanzania: Lake Tanganyika... | reverse complement strand
TCCGAAGCTAGTTCATAAAGATTTTTTGCTAGTTCCTCTAATGTTTTAGGTGTGTATATATTTGGTATCAAACGAAGTCCTAGAATGTGATACCACTCATTTAGGATTTGCTCATAGCGATAATTGGCAGAGCTCCGGCCAAGGAATAAAGGAACAACCACAAACCTATTGCAGATCAATCCTTCGACACTTAAAGTTGAAAAATGGTTAATTAAAGCAGCGCAGTTTTGTACTAATGCATTGTGATGCCCAAAGGTTCTCGCCTTCTCTCCGGCATCAACCATCAAACCAGGATATGCTCGAGCCAATTCAACTAGATCTCTACTTGTTCTGGTATTTGGGTGGGGCCTGTAAACGATCTCTAATCTATTGATAGGGCTTTTTTTCGTGGTTGATTTGATAGCTTTGAAGCATGCATCGATTAAAAGCTCATCGTCAGCGCCGTCACCAGTTCCACCAATCAAAAAGTATCGTTTTTTCTCGAGGCTAATTGGTTTTTTGGCCGTGGGCGACCACACCTTGGGGTGGAGTTTTTTGTCCGTAAAATAGTTTCTAAATCTCGAACTACCAATTATCTCAATTGAACACTCTCTGAGTTTGTGCACACTCCTAATATGCCCAGCGCTTTGCTCTCCCCAAACTCCAAAAATGTTTGGTTCTTCGGTAATAAAAGTCTTAGTAGAGAGATTGTCCCAATTCTCCTGCAATGCTATCGTTGGGATTCGCAATCGTTTGCACATCCAAACCGATGTATTAAAGTCCGCCCCAATATGGCCACTGAATGGAATTAGCATGAAGTTAATATCCGCAAAGTCTTTGGCGAATTTTAATCTTAAAATCGATCTAAATAGAAGGTGTTCTGTGACTCTCATTAATGTATATAACAGACTGATAGACAAAATTCTTACCAAAAGCCTCTTTAGGAAGTGTACTTGCATCTCTGAAACTACTACACAATTCCAGTTCTTCCTTTGGTTTTTTGTACCAAAACTTGCAAAAGCTCGCACTGTATGATTCATTGATCGATCTTTAAACTTCCACAATGTCACCATTTGCACGAGGCCCGAGAATCTTCTTATAGTCTCAGGAATTATCGGAGCTTCTCGAAAATTAGCAGTCGGGGACTTTCTTGAATCGTCAACAGAAAGCCCTTTCTTCACCAATATTTCTAAATCAAAATTTTTAGATATTGCCTCTAGAACGCCTGACGCCAAGAATGACTGAAGGTGTGATGGCGAATACAGAAGAAAGCCTAATTTTTGGCCTTTCAATGCACCACACTCCTTCAAAATTTCGTATTAGACTTAACGCGTGAACAAATTGTTGATAACTCTCGGGACCATAATACCAGCCGAAGCCTTCAATTTTTTATCAGAACTTCCAGAGTTGAGGGTTTTGAAATGTGTGGATCTGACAAAAAATCAACCTGAAGCAACAAATCAAGCTATCGACGCAATCTGTATTGAAATGAACACTATGGTTGATATGAACTTCCTAGATAAGTATCCTAACTGTAGATATCTATTAACCGCAACTACTGGAGTTTCCAACATCAACGAGGAATTACTCATAGAAAGAAAAATAGAATTGATTTCTTTAAGGAATGAAACTAGCTTCCTTGCAGGCATTACTTCAACTTCTGAATTCGCTCTTGGCCTAACCCTAAGTGTTTGGCGTAAAATCGTTTTGGCAACAAAAGCTTTCACTCTAGATATGACTAGAAATGACTTGTCCTCTTTGCAAATTAAAGGTAAAAAGGTTGGCATAGTCGGTATGGGTCGAATCGGAAAGCGTTTAGTAAAATACTTTGACGCTCTTGAATGCGAAGTATTTTATTATGATACTAAGGTAATAGATGAATCCCAGGTCCAAGGTGCTACTAGCGTAGAATCAATAACGACTCTCTGTGAAAAAGCAAATATTTTGGTCATCTGCGCGTCATATAATCAAAAATTTTTGAAGTCATACCCAATAATAAAAAAAGAGCACATTGCCATAATGCCGAAGGATTCAATAATTATAAATGTTGCGCGAGGTGGTCTTTTGGATGAGTCAGCGGCGCTTGATGCACTCGAAACAAAACATCTATATGGGTTAGGGCTAGACGTGCTAGCTGATGAAGATCTTCATAATTCAACACAAAATATTCGAAGAAGGGCAGAAGTCCTTTTCGACAAAGGATTTAATTTAGTTATAACTCCACACATTGGTGGAATGTCTAAAGATGCTTACCTTGAGTGCTACCGATTTATAGCAAGTAAGTTTGCTGGTAAACTAGATGCTAATTGTTCATGAAACAACTAATCATTTTAAACAGTAAAGCTAAAAGCTTTGCCTATTGCTTAGATTATGGCGCTACTTCAAATGAAAACAAGGTATATCTTGATTTAACAAGAGTTGAACGTTTCAGACCAATAAGCTTTAAGAGAAGGCAACTACAGCGCAAATTGATTGAACGTGACTCAAGTGCTCTAGAAACATTCCATAAGAGTCCTCTCTTTGAAATCATATGTATCGTTCGATGCGTAAAAGCATTTATCTATTTCAAGAACAATCCAGAGGATAAAACAATTCTCGGCTCGCAAGAGCGATTCAGAGTACTTCAGTGCCGAATTTCGGCATATATGGGAAGTAGATTTTTCGACCACTCAGAGGTTCGGTTTCGTACCTTTTATAAACATTTTTCTGTGAATCAAAGAGTTGAATACTTCATAAAAAACAATTTGGTTAGTATTGTGAAAAGTGAAGATGAGATTGTTTTATACAATGGTAGGGAACCCTTGGAGGCAACTTTAATTTTCTTTGCAAAGCAATCTCGATTATCTGTTAAGATTTTGGAAAGAGGCTCATCAAATAGTCGCTATCAATTATTTCCAAAATCACCACACTTTCATCCAGATTGGTGGAAATTAATTAGAGAGTACAATGAAGCTAATCCTACGGATTCCGCAAACCAAGCAACGGATACTTACATCAAAAATCGGCTAAGTGGCTACGACACCTATTTCGAAGAAGATTGGAGCCAAAAAAAAATTTCTACTCTCGATAGTAGTAAACCAGATAAGGTCGACCAAAAAAATTATGTTTTATTCTACACTTCCAGCACCACAGAGTATTCTCCTGTACCTGAATACAACTGCGATCTTGGATACAAAACTCAATTTCAAGTAGTAATCGATTTGATTTCAATCTGTCATTCAATGTCTTTGCCCATTGTAATCAGAAGGCACCCCAATTCTCTGGGGGTAGATGGGGTTGACCGAGAAGAAGGTATGTGGAAACAGGCCATCGAATCCACTCCAAATGCTCACTTAGTCTATTACGGGCCTAAAGTTCCATTAAGCTCCTATTCATTGATTAAAGATTCTCGTTGTATAGTGGTTTGGAAGTCCAGCATAGGCTTCGAGACTATGGCCCTTGGAAAACCGACAATCGCAACAGCCACTGCCAAGTGGTCGTGGTTTCCATCATTGCGTGCATGGTCCAAAAATGATCTTTATAAGTTCATTTCTAGCCCAGTATTACTCAATGAGTACAAAGAAGTGGTTAGAGAATTTGCAGGGTTTATGGCAAATAGTGGGACAAAAACTACTTTTTTTGCAGAAATCAGTAAATGGGGGTTTACAACTACTGAAGGAGACAAGGTCTATAACTTTATCGGCGAGCGGATTGGTCGGAAAATTGACAGCATTACACTGAAGTGGAGTGGAAAATCTCGACGTAGAAATGCCTAATTCATACTTGGTAGAACTATACGACCGCTTTCCGCTAAGGCTCTAGCTATCTCTAAATCAATCTCGTTATCGATATTTATCGTGCCAAGTCCACTCCTAATATACAGACGAGTTCTGTTTCCTATCAACTTAGTTTCATTGAAAACAACCGAGCATTTTGTTAGATAAAAAGCGCCATCAAAAACAAGGAACTCCTCAAGTTTTTGCCTTGGCGTAGAAAGTCTTCCCGTGTTTGTCTCTGTTTCAATCAAAAATCCTTTTTTGTCGGATTTAATCCTTTTCTCTGGATGAGGGCTATCAAAAAGCTTTGCAGAAATAACACTATCAGCCCCTTCGATAAGCAATCGTAAAGAATCAAAGTCCTCTTTACTTCTAAAAGGTGAAGTTGGTTGCAGCAGCAGTAAAAAATCTTCACTACTTGCAGAAATTTGCTTCAGTATCGAAGGTAAAAACTCTGCAGTTTTAGATTCAGAGGTGCTGTGTTGCTGCAATCTTCGATGTAAGGAGAAATTAGATGTCAACTTTTTTACAGCATCTGGATCAATATCTTCCATGACGACATTGTCTATCTTTATAGACCTACAAATCTCATCTACGACATTCTGGGAATCTGTTGATATTACTATATTCAAAATATGAGGTAGAGACTCTGCATATTTCATGGAAATCCCCAATAGAGACTGTCCTGAAATTTTTTGCAGATTTTTCTCTTTGATCGCCAGAGATGTCCCCTTGGCAGGAATTACGCAATGAATTGACACTTCACTCCTTGCTTATGACGTTATCTGACAATTAGTGTAGCATTTTCGGTATGTCTCTTGACTTAATTGTAGAAGTGGGAAATTCTCACGAAGGCAGTTTGGGCATTGCGACTAGTTTCGTTGATATCGCAAAGGATGTTGGCGCAAATTGTGTAAAGTTCCAAATGCACTTATCAGAATTCGAAAGTTCAGATCAAGAGCCCTTTCGAAAAAAGTTCTCTCTCCAAGATAAAAGTAGAATTGACTATTGGAATCGAGTTGGATTTTCCTTCGCTGAGTGGCAACAGCTTATTTCTTACACTCACCAAGCCGGCCTAGAATTTTTGTGCACTCCATTTAGTGTTGAGGCTGCAGAGTGGCTCTTCCAAAATGGTCGACTTAAGAGATGGAAGGTTGGTTCGGGAGAGGCTACTAATTTCCCTTTGTTGAAGTTCTTGATTGACTCAGAACTCCCCATCTTAATCTCCCTTGGATTAGTTTCTTGGGACGAAATACACCGAATCAAGGACTTTTTTACTTCGCATGACGCTTGGAGTCGAGTTACTTTGATGCATTGTGTGAGTCAGTATCCTACCCCTTTAGAAAATGCAGCTCTGAATTTGATTGATGAGTTGCGCAAGCTAGATGTAAAGGTTGGTTTGTCGGATCACTCAGGTGATGTAGCAGTGCCTCTTCGCGCCATTGCCATGGGAGTAAATACTGTTGAAGTGCATTTGGCGCCCCATAAGAGATTTTTTGGTCCTGATACTGCAGCAAGTCTCTTAAGTGATGATTTAGCATTCCTTGTGAAGATAGCTAACAAGTGGAATTTGCTAGATTCCAGCCCTGTATCAAGAGAAAATATGTACAACCAGTCTGAAGAAATAAGAAAAATTTTTAAAAAGGGTGTCTATTGGAAAACCAATTTACCCAAAGCGCATACAATCATGCTTGATGATCTGGCTTTTTTGAAACCGAGTAGCGAAATATCGGCTATGGATTACTTGGAAGTGATTGGGAAGAAGACTTTGGTACCTGTAATTGCAAAGAGTCCCGTTTCTAGGTCTGAAATAGGTCAATAATATTATGCAAAGTTTTTTTCGTTCTCATCAAGCGGACTTCTAATGCTAAATCCTCCTTTTCTAGATGTCGTAGTTACGGCAAGGCCAAGTTGGGCTCGTGTCAAAAGCTTGGTTTTGGAATATGCAAAAATAGCTGGAAAGTCTAAACTTCGCGTGACATTGGTTGGACCAGCCCTTAGTGGTAGGTATGGAAATATTCTTGAATTGATGCCCGAAGGAGTCTTAACTGCAAGTCACTCCACCCTGAGAGAATCTGACGATTTGGCAGCAATTGCACTCTCATGTGTAGATGGTTCCCAGTCGCTAATCCACCAGTGGATGTCCTCCAGGCCAGACTGCGTGTTAGTAATTGCGGATAGGTCTGAGACTCTCGGGGTATCTACTGCAGCAGCCCTTATGCAAATTCCCTTGATTCATTTGCAAGGGGGAGAAATTTCAGGATCTATAGACGACAAAGTACGTGACACAAACAGCAAACTAGCGGATCTTCACTTAACTACTAATTCAGTGACTAGGCGACACCTTGAAGAAATTGGGGAGAGTTCTGACCTTATCTTCGAAGTTGGCTGCCCTTCTGTAGATTTGGTTGCGGAGTTAATAAATAATCCTATAGAAATTTCTGGGCAACTCACTGGCGTGGGGGCAGAGATTGATTTGGATTCTGACTTTGGAATAATAATGTTTCATCCCGACACCCTAGAAGGCAAACAATCTATTGATTGGGTTACCTCTCTAATCCAAGTAATCGAAAAATCTTCTATGAAGTGGTTCTGGTTTTGGCCAAATCCAGATCATGGGACTAATTTGGTATCAAAAGCTCTGCGAAGGAACCGTGAAGCAGGAAAGTTACAGAATGTACGTCTTATTATAAATCTGCCGCCTGAACAATTCATAACTCTTGCCCTCAAATCAAAAGTAATGATTGGAAACTCCAGTTTTGGAATACGAGAAGCTTCTTTCATAGGACTACCTGTGGTTAATCTTGGCACACGCCAATCAGGAAGACAAAGGGCTTCAAATGTAGTGGAGATTCAAGAGCCGAATACCAAAGAGCTTGAACTGAAAGTCCAGGAACAAACCCAAGCTAGATTTTTATCTTCAAGCATTTATGGCACTGGCAAAGCTGGAAAACTGTCGGCCAAGATTATTTCTGAGTGGCTACCTGAAATTAAATCTCGAAAAGCTAATTAAATATTTTGTATTTTCGGCTAAGCACCGTACAAGTAAATAACTTTTAGGAATTACTTTCTTTATCTGCTTAGTTCCGTTACAGTTCAATCAAGCCCGCAATTTTAAATTTCTCGACGATTTCAGTAACAGTACTGAGTGGTATATTTGCTTTTTGAGCAATTTCTTGAAGAGAATTACCCCCGTCAAAAAATGAAATGACATCCATCATCTCCATGACTGCCTTACTGTGTGAATTACCTTTAGAAATATTTGGAAAGAGTTCTCGCTTCCCTAATTGTGGCTCACAAAGAGTCTTTAATTTTGGCACTCGTTGGCTTTCGATTTTTTCAATCAAACGAGAAATCAAAAGAATTGATTCTCTCAAAGATTTTTCGGTAATCAGGGATAAATCATCTAAACTTGTGTGATATTCTGGATAGGCACCATGCTTACTTCTTGAAATGCTACACACTGGTAAATCCACACCTGGAGCACAGTATTGACGTTCATCAGATCCTCGATCAAGCCACGAGTACTCATTGAACGACTCTACAAATTCCTTCAGAGTTTCTTGCGCACAACGATCTGCGTAATTATTGCCGACCCTGCTCGCGATATACGAGAATTTACCCGTATCTCCTATGCAAGTAAGAACAAAACCGGCAATCAAATACTTCTTCAAATACTCCAAGTTTCTATTTAAGAAATGAATTGCCCCTATGGTCTCTGGTAAGAAGAGAAACCTGTATGAATAGTGACTCTCTTTTCGGCTCAATATACGAGCTATTGCTGTAGCCACGACGGGTCCACTTAGCTCATTATTTGCCATAGAGGGGTGACAAATATAGGTGGAAATGAGAATCTCTTGCTTTGATTGCCCTTCAATGTATAACTCGCCGAATACAAGACAGCCACCTTGTTCTGCAGACTTAAAGCTTGAATCTATGAAAACCCTAAAGGGCCCATCTCCAAGTAAATCGACATCATTTCTTTTTAGGCAAAATCCCCAATTTTTTTCATAATAAGAAGTTACATAGGGAATAGCTTCAGGTAGATTATCTAAAAAATGAAGATGAGACATTAATTCTTGTTTAGACACTACAGTATCCACGGATTGACTGTAACCCACAACGTGTAAATTACATTTCTTAAATTCCGCAAACCTTCTTTTGTCGTAAGTCTCAATATAAGCATCTTCAATAAGCCACTCATCCGGCACTATCCAATCAAAAGCTATCTCCCCAGATCGTATCTCCTTTATTTCAAGATCTGGTGCCTTACTTTTGAGATATTCAAGTGTTTGAATATTTCCTAAGCCACTCAGTGATCTATTGATCGGATATAGATGACGAACCCAATCAAGATACAGTTGGTCTACCTTAGTCAAATTACTATCTATGCTCACATCTCAATATAACACTCACTTACCTTCAATACAATATTGAGCATACATCTCATAGAGAATTCGAAGTGAGGTTAATTAATTTCCAAAGTTTTTGGACATGCTAGCGTAAATTGGATTAAAGATATTTCCTTTTATACCGCTAAAATGAGGTTTGTTACGCTCATGGATAGAAAGTCTTTTAAATTTAAAATAATTTGTTAAGCTTGTCCCGCAATCCATAATTTAGAGCAGTTACAACGAAACTTAATCGCGGGATGGGTGATTACCTGCATCGGAGACTCTGGTAACTTCTCTTATATCCCCAGTAGACTCGGTGGTAATTACGCAGATAGACTGACGATCAAACTTCTTGAAGAGACGAAACCAGGATTTCGGAAATATTCTTGGTTAGACCGCGGGTCGGACGAACGTCAATTTTGTTCACCTGGAGTAGATTTGCCGTTTTGTAGTGTGACAAGAAGTAAGTATGGCTCTTATCCTGAATATCATACAAGCGCGGATAATTTGGATTTCGTATCAGCGGAATCTCTTTCTGAATCTTTCTACTTCTTTGTAAACTTAATTCTGAAGTCGCTCTATCTTTCCTTTTCTTAGTATGCTACAAGCATGATTATTGGTCTGGGGATAGACGCCGTTAAAGTTAACCGCTTTAATTATTTTGCCAATCTCATTCCTCGATTCTTGGCTCGTTTATCTTCCCGTCAAGAATCGAGTTTAAACCGAATTCAGCTCGCAGGAAATTTCGCTGCAAGTGAAGCACTCCTCAAAGCCTGTCCTAGCAAATATTTAGACTTGATTTCTAAAGTTGAATTTCTGCGAGGTCCGAATGGTGAGCCTACTTCAGTCCTATATGATTTTAATGAAATGCCAATCTCATTTTTCAATGTGCATATCTCAATTACAAATTTAGATGATATTGTAATTGCTGCGGTTATTCTTGAACAGAAACATGACACTAAATTGCCTTCCATGTAGTTTAAATCTAATGACGATAAGACAGTAATTGCCAAAATTAATTTGGGGAAATTACTATATATTATAGATAAAATGATACGATTATTTCTCAATTAATTCAATGATTGTTTTTATGGGTGTTAGAAAAAAGGCTACCTTTTTTCCCTTGAATGCTACCGCAGGCTTAGGATCGCCTAGCGGAACCAATTTTAGCTTTCGTAATTCCGCACACCTTTTCTCAAAGTCTTCAACGGAATAAGCAATGTGGTGAATCATGTTTTGTTTGTTTAATAGGTAATTTGAGACAGGGCTATAGGTTCCGAAGGGTACGATAAGTTCATAACAGATCCCATCGGTACCTGTTCCAAAGGCAACAGATACACCGATATTTAAGTCATCGAAAACCTCTGACCAAATCAGATTAGATATTAGTGAATCAAAAAATTTCTTGCCTTTTTCGATATCATCAACTATCAGACCGACGTGGTGAAATTGCATTTTTACCCTCGAACCAAAGCGCGTTGGTTCTCCCTTAACATTTGGCTCATTAAATCAAAGCAATCACGAGCCCTGATTGCGGTAGCTTGGAATCTTCCAAATTTAGTTTCTCTTAAGTAGCCTGATTGATTTGCTCTAAATTGGAACTGTTTCAAATCAGCTGTTGTGTCAAAATCGAGGTCGAGTCTTCGTACGTAGTATGTCGTTTCAAATCTCTCCAAATGCTCTCCAATCTTCATTTCCGCTTCAAACGATTTCATGTATCTGTAGAAGACTTGTACTTGTTGCTCCACATAGTGTGTGTATGTCAATGCGTTTATGGAACAGCCAATTGTTACTAGACTGGCATTTGCTTTGTAAAGAAAGTCGAAAATTGTTCCCTTACCAAAAGCATCATCCACGCGAGCTTCAAGTATTGTGTCTGTTTCGCGCCCCGCGACACATACACTAAAATTTGGGTGTCTCGTTCGCTTCATTCGACTATTAATTCTGAACATTTCACTAAAACTTCCAATAGTGCTCGGAGTAGATTCTATATTATAACATTCAGACTTGGTCGCACTATAAGAGAAAGTAGGGACTATTACTGTTCCGGTTTCACCAAAGTACTCGATTATAGCCTCCACACAAGCGTTTATGTCTTCTTTCCTCTTGGTTAAAGAGAGAAATGCGCCAGCATCGCCATGAATCATGACAGCGGAATCCGAATTGACGCCCAAATCGCTAAATAGGTTTCTAATTTCTAAATCAGTATTAATTGTTCTTTAACCTTGCAATAATTTGCTCTATAGATCTGATTTCAGAGAGCTCTTTCATAGTAAACACTAAATTGAATTCCTGTTCTACCATCATCAGCAAAGCATAGTTGCCCAATGAATCCCACTCTTCACACGCACCAATAGTTAAATCAACGATTTCATCGGGTAGATAGAAATTTGGAAAAGTAATGTTAAGAATTTGTTTTAATTTATTTATAGATTCCTCACTCATAAATACCTCTTACGTCATTCCCCGCTAGTGATTTTTTTACTTCGTAGAACTCTTCTTCATTAAGTCTATACTCTGTTTGCTGTACAAGAGTTACCGCTGAGTCCGGAAAATTACCAAGCCTCACAAAGACTCCACTTTCGAAGAACTTTGATATGACTGGTCGGCTCTTGACCGTTGGTCTGCTCCCAAACACTATTGATAAGACTCCCAGACGCTCGCTAGCTTGCTCAATTTTATGTACCATCCAATATTCGAGTTTCCTACCAAATACTCTACAACTCATATTGAAAGACTCAACAAATGCAATATCTTCCTTTGTGCTAACTAAGAATAGGGCTACAAGTCCATGGTCGCCAAATATATCCTTTAGATGTACCAAATAGCCAAAATTACCCTGGTGATTTATAAAATCTCTAATCTCACTTGCACTTAATCTGATACTACGTAAATTAAACTGGTTAGTTTTCATAGATAACTGTTCGGCACGACTCAAATTTTGTTCATCAATAGAAACTAATGTGGCCGAGAGACTAATTTTATTCAAATAATCATCGTTTTTTTGCGTTGTGGTTTGAAAATTCTGAAAAGCGAGCCTGCTTCTGTACTGATTCTGCTTGTCAAGATCTTCCGCCGTCACATAAAAGTTTGAAAACAGGTCAAGCTCCCTCAAGTATTGCGGCCATAGCTCGACAGCTTCAGGTGGCTCAACCGTGGTGACCTCAGGTAAATGATTTCTCACTTGCTGTCGCTCAAAAGGATTATCATCCCAAAATACAAAACTATCCAAACCAATATCCAGCTCAAGTGACATCTGTAAGAGATTTGACGCTTTATCATTCCAATCAATTCTTGAGACAATAATGTCACTCCTTTTCAATAACATCTGTGAGTGATTATCGAAAACTTCCCAAACATCTTCCATGTTATTCTTGCTGGCAAGACCCAATAAAGTGCCCGTTTGCCGAAGCTCCATTACAGCCCCTTGGAAATCTTTAAATGCTTTCCCAATGCCATCTTGGCCAAGTGCTATTCCGGATATTCCATCTTCACCAATAATCCCACCCCAAATTGTATTGTCGCAATCTAAAACCAAGATCTTTTTGGGACCAGATTGTATGCGGGTGAGTACCTTATTTATTGCCGGCAATAACTTAGCCCAAGCCAGATTTGTTAGTCGAGAATTGGAGAAATACCAATTTCTATAGCTGTAAGAAGCGCTTAATCCCATTCCTATAAAAAGATGGTCTAAATCAATGGTGTAAAAGTGTCGAAAGTCTTCGCACAATTTTTGTAATTCAATCATAACGCTAGATAAACGTCCAGGTGATTTTGACTTTGTTATTATATTCGAAGGTGTATAAGTCGAAAAACAAAACACAAATATTTTATCAGAAGTCGTTAACCGTTGGCGAATAATCGACAGCACATTTTGCATCTTTTCAATTTGACTACTTTCTTTGTCAAAGCTCGTATCTTCCATTAGGAAAATACCTACAACATCTTTTTTTAAATTGGCGCTTTCCAATACTTCACCCCAATTACCAATATTCGAAAAATGAATTTCGAATGACTCTTCCAGTGAATCCCAAATGTATTTAAATGGAGGAAGAAAGGACGAACCCACTAAAAGTAGCTGACTCCGCATACCATGTATCTTACGACTTATTGTGCCGGCCCGGCACCAAGATGTAATAAACCCCTCAACGTATTAGTTGGTGTCTTCCCTAACTGTATGAAAGCACGATTGCCATCTATTTGAATCACGTATGGGATTAAGTAATTGGCACCCAAACAATTATCGTTGTTGCCTTTTTTCTAAGGTTAAGCGAAAGAGAAGAATCTGGGCACAAAATGAGCATTGTGTCCGCACGGATAATTTAAGTATAATTCAAAGAGCCGCCCGCGGGAATCGAACCCGCGACCTTCGCTTTACGAGAGCGACGCTCTACCGACTGAGCTAGGGCGGCGATGCTTTAAAGCTTCAAGCTTTGTAAGAATTAATCCAAGCGTACAACGCCATTAGGCGTTGCTAAGTGAACAGCTACAAGTCCGGTTTCTCCATCATTTACCGCTGGATCAACCCACTGAATTTCAACACCATCGAAAGCTTTTGATAGATCTGAGCCGAGCCACTCTTCAATCGTCTTTTCATCACCTGAGATCTCAATCTTTACTATTTCAGCAACTGCCTTTCCATCATTTGATGGGTGATCACTAGACATCCATTGAATAAAAAATGGGAGCTGAGAATCATTGAGAGTTCCAAGAACTCCAAGTTGCTTCCACTTTAACTCACTTCCATCAGGGCGCTTTCTTGAACCATCAATGGCTTGCCTTCCAAGGCGGTTTTCAATTGGTGAAAGATCATCAGTTGA
>Ga0194130_10006857_pt1 | contig 12958 bp, 12 predicted proteins | sample TA2KigsurfametaG_FD_160084 | JGI IMG/M metagenome (GOLD analysis project Ga0194130, IMG submission 160084) | Freshwater microbial communities from Lake Tanganyika, Tanzania - TA2015050 Kigoma 12 surface | ecosystem: Environmental > Aquatic > Freshwater > Lake | place: Tanzania: Lake Tanganyika... | reverse complement strand
GGTTGAAGTTCTTTTTTCATGATGATGAGTATTATGAGTTGAGAGGATGAGTTGTTGAAAGGTTGAGGGGAATCAAAGGTTGAAAAGAGAAGTCGTTGAGTTGTTGAAAAGATTCCTTTCAACTCCTCAACCATTCAACACCTCAACGCCAAAAGCATGAAAATAGCTTTCCACAGCTCCTACCTCGGCTACCGGGGGACGGAGATCGCCCTGATGGACTATGCCCGCGGGAACCGGGACGTTCTGGGCAACCAGTCATTCTTCCTGATGCCGTGGAGGGAGGGGGGGGCAGAGCACCCAGTGGCCCTCCGGATGAAGGAAATCGCACCTCTTTGTTTCTATCGCTCGACGGAGGAGCGGGATGAAATTCTAAGGGAAGAGGGAGCGGATTTTTTTTACTGCATCAAAAACGGATTCCACGACGGAGGGTTCTCAAGAAAGGTGCCGACAGGTGTTCACGCGATCTTCCGGGAATCTGAATTCCACGGGGATGTTTACGCTTACGTTTCGCCTTGGCTTTCGGATGTCATGGCGTACGGCAAAGCGCCGTGGGTACCGCATATGGTGTCGTTGTTTGATGAGGATGGAGATCTAAGAACAGAGGGCGGAGGACGGAGGACGGAAGACGGAGGGCGGAGGAGGGAGGGCGGGGAGCAGAGGACAGAGGACGGAGGCCAGAGGGCGGAAGTCGGTATACCGAGAGACGCGACGGTGTTCGGAAGGCATGGGGGGGATGATTCATTTGATATTCCCTGGGTGCAGGAGGCGGTGGTTGAAATAGCTAAAAAAAATCCAAATATCTGGTTTCTATTTTTAAACACACGGGTGTTCCGCGGGGCGGCGGGGATATCGAACATCGTCTTTCTGCCAGCCACAGCGGATCCGGTCCTGAAAAGAAGATTTCTGAACACCTGCGATGCCATGTTACATGGGCGGATGCGCGGCGAGACTTTTGGGCTTTCTTGCTTGGAGTTTGCCATGCTAGGCAAGCCGGTGCTGACATATGCCGATTCGCCGGAGAGGGCGCATCTGGAAATTCTGGGCGAGGCAGCGGTGGGTTATCACAGCGCTCAGGAGCTTTGTGAGCTTCTCCGCCATCCGGCATCTGCCATCCGGCGTCCGGTTGTTGGCGAAGCCCGGAGGACAGAGGACGGAGGACAGAGGACAGAGGGCGGAGGACAGAGGGCGGATGTCGGTGGGCGGTGGTCGGAGGACGGTGGTCGGAAGTCGGAGGCTGACCAACAACCAACAACCAACAACCAACAACCTTTGAGCGCGGGAAGATCCGTAGATCATCAATGGAAAGACTACCAACCCGAAGCGGTGATGAAGAAATTTCAGCAGGTGTTTCTGCAATAAGATGATTCCTAAGATCGTTCACTATGTATGGCTGGGGGGGAAGCCCCTTTCCGCGCTGGGAGAGAGGTGTCTGGCCAGCTGGCAAAAACATTTTCCCGGGTGGGAAGTCCGCCGGTGGGACGAGTCCAACAGTCCCACGGGGCATCCTTTTGTGGCCAAAATGATGGCGGAGGGGAAATTTGCCTTTGCCTCGGATTACATCCGCCTGCATGCCTTGGCGGAGCATGGTGGCGTTTATCTGGACACCGACATGGAGCTGACCGGGGATATCCGCCCCCTACTCACGCGGCCCTGTGTCCTGGCCTTTCTTTCCGCCCAAAACCGGCCCAGCAAAAACTCGGCGGCACTGGGATTTCTTGCGTCGGTGACGGCCCATCCCTGGATTCTTGATTTGAGAGAACGTTATCGGGGCATGCAAAAAGCCGTGATGAACACGACCCTGGCCACCGAGAGTCTGCAACGGCACGGACGGAGCCGTCTGAGGAGCGAACCCTCCGACAGTCCATTTTGGGATCTGGGAGAGATCCGGATCTATCACTCTGACTTCTTCTATCCTTCTTCAGATCGCAAGCCTGTGCATCCCCAGTTGGCCGTCCACCATGCGGAGGGGAGTTGGGCGGGCCAGGCGGCACCCCTACCGTGGTGGAGAAGACTCGCCGACCACCGGATTGACCGGAAGATTCTGCGTCCGTTGGAGCGGATCCTGCGGAGCTTGCGGACATGAGCTGGTCCCTGCAGACCCCTGTCAGCGTTTTTTTCTACCGACGGCCGGAACACCTCCGGCAGGTCATGGAAAAGGTGCGACAGGCCAGACCACCGATCCTTTTTGGCATCTCCGACGGAGCGAAGGCGGGCCATCCGGAAATTCAAAAGGGAGTGGAGGATTCAAGAAGGGTGTTTCGGGAGGCGGTTGACTGGCCATGCCGTTGGGAAATCCTAGAAAGAAAAAGCAACATTGGCTGCTACCGGAGCGTGTCCAGGGGACTGGACTGGGTGTTCGAAAGGGTAGGGGAAACAATCGTCTTGGAGGACGACACCGTGCCGGATTCAACATTCTTTCGTTTTACCGCTGCGTTACTGGAAAAGTATCGGAATGATCCAAGGGTGGGGGCGGTGTGTGGCAACAACTATGACGATTCCAGGGATTGGCCGGGGGAAGCCAGTTACCGGTTTACCCGCTACCACCACTCCTGGGGGTGGGGCACCTGGAAGAGGGCATGGAAATTCTTCGACCGGGAGGAAGAGCTGTTAGCCGAGGTACCAAGCTTACGAATGGGAAACTGGCTGAGGCTCTCCCGCAAGGAGTGGGCCTACTGGGAGCGTTGTTTCCAGAGAACCTATGCACGGAAACTGGATGCCTGGGACTACCGATGGACGCTTTCCCTCTGGATTCAACGTCTGATCTGCATCGTTCCCAAGGCAAATCTGGTTCGGAACATCGGTTTTGACGCGCAGGCTACCCATACCGTCGAGCGGGATTTTGCCGGTCTTGAGATGCACGCCGTAACCCCGGCCGATTTCCCCCTAATTTCGCCAGGGGAGGCGCAGTTCGACGCCAGCCTCGATGACCGGGTATTTGCAAATCACTATCAGAAGCTCGAAGGCCGACGGAATCTATGGGAGAAGGCCCGAGACAGGGTCCAGAGAATCCTGGGAAAAAAGCCAGCCAGCTTCACCAGACCCTGAGCAGCCAAACCTCAGTTTCCATTCTGCTGCTCACCGCCGGCCGAGAGGAGTTTCTTGCGGAATGTGTGGAGAGTATCCGGGGACAAACCGAGTCCCCCTCCAAGCTGGTGGTGGTAAACGACGGACCGGCTCTTTCTGCCGGAATGACCCACCGTATCCAGAAGACCAGTCAAAACACCGCGATTCTGCAGACCCCACGACCCCGCTCCGGTCAATGGAAAGCTTTTCGGACGGGCCTGGAAAACCTGATTGAGCCCCATCCCTTCTGCATCGTGCACGACGATGACCGGCTGAAGCCGGATTACGTAAGAACTTTGGTGGAGTTCTCGGCCCGCCAAAGCGGGGCGTGGATCTGCACGCATAATCTCGAGGTCTTTCCCGCCCTTTCCGGCCAACCGTTGCTGATCCTTCCGGAGGAAACCAAACCCTTTGTTTTGCAGGGAACGGGGGAATTGTCCCTCCGCTACTCCAAGAGCTTTCTTCCCTTTCCTGGAACCTGCTTTGCCCTTTCCCCACAAGAGGTAGGAAAACACATCCACGAGGAGTATCAGGAAATGGCGGATGCGGTCCTGCTTTGTGAGTGCGCGGCCAAGGCAAAGATATTTTTTGATCCACATCCGATCTACGAATACCGCCGGCACGCCGGACAGGTGTCGGAAAACATGGGACACGCCATGGAGGACCGGCTTCAGGATTACCTGCTGGGGGCGGCAAGGGGAACGCCAGTGGAAACCCAGGTAAAAAGAAATCTGGAAAAACGGCGGGCGGAGCGGTTTTTTTCCTGGGCGTGGGAATCGGGCACCTTCCAGGGCTATTCCTACCGGAAGCAGTTCCACTGGAGCCGGCTATTTCGCTGCGTGCGCAACCGAAAACTCCTCTTGGCTAAAATCTACTTTCGGGACCTCCTTAAAAAGATCCGTGACTATCCCTCGATAAGTTAAAATTCAATATAACGATCGTGTATCTTCCGAAAAAAACATTTCTTCAAATCGTCAAACATGCTCCTTTGGCGGCCATTGACCTTGTCTTACTGGATCGAAAGGGCAGGATCTTATTGGGAAAAAGAAAAAACAACCCTGCCAAAGGCAAATGGTTTGTGCCTGGTGGAAGAATTCATAAAAATGAAACTTTCCGAAAGGCCATTCAGAGGCTCTGCCGTGAAGAGGTGCCTTCTTTGCGTGTGGGACGACCACATTTCTTGGGTGCCTTTGAGCACTTTTATAGGGTTAACGCGGGGGGAAAAGGATTCGGTACTCACTACGTCGTCTTAGCTTATTATCTGAAAATTTTTCCTGGCCAAACCCTTCTTCAAACAAGGCAACACGAATATTTTCGGTTCTTTTCTCCCGAAGAAGCCTTGCGAATCAAGACGGTACATGCCAACGCCAAGGCTTATGCTCGCCAAATACGTGATGCTTAGAGTAAAGTATTTAAGATGATACCTCTTATGAAGCACACCTTCCTTAGGGAAGGGCAAACAAAGGAAGCACTCGTCGAGTTTTTGCGCACCCAAGATCGTTTCAGCATGGGAAACGAATGCTTGAAATTCGAAAAGGGCTTTGCTGAATTTCAGGGCAGAAAGTTCGCGATCCTGTTCAATAGCGGAGGGAGTGCAAACCTGGCCTTGTTGCAAGCACTTAAGAATCTCAAAAAAATACAAGCGGATGATCCTGTGGGTTTTTCTTCGTTGACTTGGAGCACAAACGTCATGCCCATTATTCAGCTGGGCTTGGTACCTATTCCCATCGATTGTGATCCAAGATTTCTCAATGCAACAAGCGCAACTCTTTCTCATAGATTGGAGAAAACTCCCCTCCGAGCCTTTTTTATCACGAATGCCTTGGGATTTTTGGGTGATTTGGACAAAATCCGTGATCTTTGCATCAAGAACAAGATTCTTTTAATCGAAGACAATTGTGAATCTCTTGGTACAGAGCTGGAAGGAATAAAAGCAGGAAATTTCGGCCTCGCCTCAACCTTCTCCTTTTTCGTGGCTCACCATATGAGCACCATCGAAGGGGGTATGATCTGCACTGATGACCCGGAACTTTGTGATATGCTAAAGATGGTCCGAGCGAACGGTTGGGATCGAAACTTATCCGCAGTCAAACAAAAAGAACTCCGTAAGGCTCATTCAATCCCCAGTGAATTTGAGGCAAAATACGCCTTCTACGAGCTCGGCTTTAATTTTCGTCCAACTGAAATCACGGGATTTTTGGGAAACACCCAACTTGCTTTTCTTGGTGAAAACATTTCAAAAAGAGAGCAAAATCACTTCTTCTTTGAATCGTTGATTGAGCAAAATAAGGAACTAAGGGTAATCGAGAGAAAACACCTCAATCGTTGTTCAGCTTTTTGCCTTCCGATTCTTTGCAAGCAAAAAGATTTCAAAGAGCGCTATAAAAGAAAATTTGGGGATTCTGGAATAGAAATCCGGCCGATGATTGCAGGCAATATTCAAAATCAACCTTTTTACCGCAGATACCAGACCAAAACATTCGACCTGCCTGGAACCGAGGAGATCGACGCCTGCGGCTTTTATTGTGGAAATTATCCTGAGCTGGACGATGCCGACCTGCAATGCATCGCCAGTTGTCTTTTGTAATGTGATCTATATCAAAATTTACGGTGGCCTCGGCAACCAACTCTACCAGTATGCCTTGGGAAGGGCGCTTGCCGTCAGGCACTCCACCCTTTGTAAAATGGATTTGCGGGAGTTCGAGACTTACAAGTTACACCGGTATTCCCTATGCCATTTTCAAATTCCAGAATACCTGATGGAAGAAACAGAGTTTCAACAAATTGACGATCCCAGACGTTGGAAATGGTATAGGCGGCGTGGAAAAATTCCGGTCCTTCGTGAAAAAACCTTTTGTTTTGAAAATGAGATCTTAAGGGCGCCGCCACATGCTTATTTTGATGGCTATTGGCAATCTTTCCGATACTTTGAAGAAATCCGACCAATCCTATTGCATGAAATCACTGTAAAATATTCTCCATCCGATCAAAACGCGGAATGGCTAAACAAAATCCGTACTGTTGAATCCATCGCTTTGCACGTTCGGCGGGGTGATTATATCTCTAATCCCACCACTCAAGCCATTCACGGGGTTTGTTCCCAAGAGTATTATCGGGAATCATATCGACAAATTTGCAGACTGGTTCAAGAGCCCGTTTTTTTTATTTTTTCGGATGACCCGTCTTGGGCAAAAAACGAGTTTAGTTACATCGAAAACAAAAGGTATGTGGATACCAACTCACCTCTTTTTAATTATGAGGACCTTCGCCTGATGAGCGCGTGCCGTCACCAGATCATCGCCAATAGTTCCTTTAGTTGGTGGGCAGCGTGGCTTAATCAGAATCCTCAAAAGCAAGTGTTTGCGCCAAAAAAATGGTTCGCTGGGGAAAAATTCTCAATCGAGGATCGAATTCCCGGGAACTGGAATTTGGTTTAATTATTCAAACTGCCGGCCTAACTGTTCCTAAATTCCTCCACGCCATTTGGCTGGATAGCCAGCCACTGCCTGAACGCCTTCGGGGATACCGGGGGACCTGGAAAACGCATTTGAGTGATTTCAAGCTGTTTGAATGGACGCGGCACAACCTGCCGTTGGGTAACCGATTCGTCGCCAGGCAGATGGAAAAAGGCAATTTCTGTTTTGCCTCCGATTACCTGCGCTGGGAACGGGTTTACCAGATGGGGGGAATTTATTTTGACTGTGACGTCGAAGTCCTTCAGCCATTGGATCCGGTCCTGGCCTGCGAGGGCTTCCTCGGATTCGAGTGCATCCAGAACCGGATTCGGAAAAACGCGCTGGGAACGGCGATCTTTGGTTTTCCGGCCGGGCACTGGTTGCCCCGAAAAATGCTGGATCACTTTCACCGGCATCCCGAATCAACCCCTTTGGCCACCGACCTGCTGACCCAGATCATGCTCCAGGAAGGCCTCCAGAAGTTCGACCTGGAAAGAGAGGATTTCGATTTCGTGACCGTTCGGGGGGTCCGGCTTTTTCATTGCGACATCCTTTACCCGGACACCAAACGCCGGTATCTGCGGCCCGAGGACGTGCCCAGGCGATCCTTCACCATTCACCATGTGAGCGGCCTTTTCCAGCCGGGAGAAATCGACCGTCTTCCATGGCACCGGCGGCTCAAGGATTACCGGTTGGACCGGAAAATCCTGCGGCCCATCGAAAAGGCGGTGAAGGGACTGGTGGGGAGAAGTGGAGGAGGTTGAGGAGTTGAGTGGTTGAAGGGTTGAGGAAAAGTGAAAGTTTGAAAATTCTTTTTGTACAAGACCATCTGAAAAGCGGGGGGGCGGCCCGGGCGGCTGGCCGGTGGGCCCAGCTGTTGGCAAGGTCAGGTCACAACGTGAGGCAGGTAGCGGGGGACGAGCCGTCCGCCACCGGGCTACTCCTAACCGGTAAACCGCCCCGCGGGTGGCCCAGAGTCCTGGAGTGGTTTGGTGACCCCACCGAAGGCCGAAAAAACATCGTCAGAAAAAAATTTAAGGAGCTCCTGTCCCAGGAAAAACCAGACCTGGTCTGGTTTCATAATCTGGCCGGGGGAGCCAAATGGGGCTGGGCCGAGGGGATGGTCACCATGGCCCGTGGACATGCCCCGGTACTGTGGACGCTGCATGATATGTGGGGGTTAGCTGACCGTAGTGAATCTTACTGGCAAGAAGACTCGGTTGTGGAAGGCAGAAGGGGGCAGGGGGCAGAGCGGAGTGATCCAAAGGTGGAAAAGTGCGAAGGTGAGAAGGTGGGAAGCGGGGAAGAATCAAGGGTCAGTAGGGTGTGTGGGGAAAACGGAAAATATCCGGTCCAGTTGACGGCGCCCTCGCATTGGTTGGCGGAGCTGAGCAAGAAAATGAGCGGGGTGGGGTGCGCCTACCTGCCGAATCCCATCGATCTGGAAATTTATTCACCAGGGGACCGTCAAGCGGCGCGGCAACGTCTCAACTTGTCAGAAAGCGGACCGGTGGTCTTGGCCGGAGCTGAATCCCTGCAGGACAAACGAAAGGGCTTTGATCTTTTGTGGCAGGCATGGGAACGCATGGCGCCTCCTGGGGCCACGCTGGCACTGTTCGGACGGCATGGAGGAGCCCGTCCGGGAATCCGCCACCTCGGCCATCTCGTTGACGAAAAAGATCTGGTGGCGGCTTTTGAAGCCGCCGATCTCTATGTGCATCCCGCGCGGATGGAAAATGCGCCGTGCACGATCCAGGAATCGCTGGCCTGCGGCACCCCGGTGTTGGCGTTCCCGGTGGGGGGGATCCCAGAAATGATCCAGCCAGAAAAAACCGGTTTCCTGGCGGGGAGGATGGATTCGAAGTCAATCGGAGAGGCCTTAGTTCTAGCCATGGGCGATCGAGGCCGGCTGAGCCGGATGAGGGAAACATGCCGGGAAATGGCGGTGCAGGTTTGGAGGCCGGAGACTTTGGCGGAGAGCTTTCGGGCAGCCGTTGAAAGGTTGAGTGGTTGACCCGTTGAAAAATTTTAATTCTTCGACCGGGCGTGCGCCTGCAGGGTCTCGCGGATCACGTATTCCCTGAGCTTCGGGTATGTGTGGTGTTCCATGACCAAGGTGTGACCTGCCTTGGCCATCGCCGGGAACCGCGAGGAGTCAGCCAACGCCCTTTCCAGACACCGGGTGAGCCCTCCTTGTTCCGGGGCGAAGTAGAAACAGTGTTCCCCGTCCCGGGGGGGCTGATAAGAAAGAATCGTCGGATAGGGCATAACCGGGATAGAGCCGGCCAGCATCGCCTCGTAATGACGCCAGCAGTCCCAACCCATCCCCGGAGGAGAAACGCAGAGACGGGAGGCCGCCAGGCATTCGACGTATTCCCCGTGCGGCAGACGATCCCGCAGCAGGATTTTCCACCCCGTGCCGCCGGTCAGGGCCTGCATTTCCCCGACGAGGCGCCCACGAAATCCCTTTTCATGCAGATCACCGGCAAAAAAAATGTCCCACGATTTTTCCTTCTGGCTGGGGGGATTCGCCACCACCCCGTCCGGAACGCCGAGGCTGATCGGGCGAAGTTTGGAGATATCCCGCTGGCGCGGGCAGGTTGGGTCGAACCACGAGGTGATCCACCGGGCGCGCCGATTGGTCTGCGGATTTCCCCCTGAAGGAGTGAAAAGCTCCCGTAACGCGATTTCGGGGAGCGGGTAGAGTTCCCTGACGAAACAGGTGTGGCAACGGCGATAGAACCAGTCCGACCCTGGCAAAAGCCGGCCATCGTCCGAGCGATTGACCATGGCAATCGGAAGACCTTGGCGGACCGCCCAGTTAAAAAGAGTGAAAATGAAAAAATCCTGTGAATTTTTCATGAAGGCACGCCAGCAACTCCCGGCTCCGCGAATCCAGCCAACCCCCGGGGGCAGGAAAGACTTTTCACGATCGGTCACCAGAACGATGCCGGGAGGGTTGCTCCGGAGGGAGCGGCACAAAGCCGAGAAGGCGGACCAACTCAAACGCTCGCCTCCCCCCACTCTTTCGACCTGATGATCCGAAAGACTCAGAAAAAGATCGAGCGGGGTGACACCAGGCTGAAGAAGAAGGATGCGCATCGTGATTCCAGCCCATTTTGACAAAAAAACCCGAAGTTAAAAGACCCATTGCCCGGCGCTGGGCCTGCGCCCGCCGTTTTCGAGGGCCGAGGCTTTTCAGTTTTAAAGCCTGAAATTGGGAAACACGGGGCGGAGCCTACAAACAATTTTTCCTTCGAAAGTACGAACCGCATCGATACAAAATCCCAAGTCATGGGAAGGGGATTTTTCATGAATGTGGCCAAATTCCTCGCCTGGGGAGCGCTCGCCTTGACCGTGGTTTGCCATCTCGGGGCGGCGAATCGCGGGCTGGAGATGACGGACGAGGCCAGCTACCTGCTGATCGCCCTCGATCCGTGGAACACCTGGGGGCATGGGACCTTTCACGGCTTTTTACTCCGGCCTCTTTTTCTTCTGGGGGGTGAATCGGTGGCGGGGATGCGCTGGATGGGGTATGCCATTCTTTTGGCGGCCGCCGGAAGGTTGGCGGGGGCCGTAAATTCCAGATTAGGGGCAGGAAAGGAAGCCGTGGCCGGCCTGAGTGCGCCCGTGTTGATGATCGCGTCCATGACCGCGTATTGCGGGGGAATCCGCACTCCCTGTTATAACTGGATGATCCTCCTCGGGGCGATTCTGTCCTGGTCCGGTTGGCTGCGAGCCGCCCGCCAGCGCCTTGGTCCGGTGGAATTGGGGGTCGGATTGACGATTGCCCTGATCGGCAAGTGGGGGGCGGCCCTGATTTTGCTGGCTCTTTTTACGGCGCTTTCCCTGATGCAGCGGGGAGATTCCCCGGGTCCCAGTCGAATAGGGTGGCGAACGGCTCTTCTAACCTTCGCCCTTACCGCGGGGGGCTTCGCCATTTATGCCGGGAGAGAAGGTATCCGGGACACCCTGGAGGCCGGCGTTTTGATCGCCCAAACCACGGGATCCCATGGCTGGTTCATCCTTCCGAAATACGGATGGGAAGTCCTCTACTATGCCTATCGAATCGCACGGGCTTATTTCTGGCTGGTTCCGGCCATCCTGGTCTTCTGGTGGCTGGCGCGACGAAATCCCCGGAAATGGACACCCGAAAAAATCGCAGGTGTCCTTTTTGCGGCCGGCTTATCGCTGGCGGCAGTCCGGGGATGGTGGAGGGGGGGGATCGAGCAGTTCGGAAAAGAATCGGTGTTGGCAGGCTGTTGGCTCCTGGGAGTGGCGTGGACGGTGTGGGCAGTGAAGCGGAGAAAAGAAGCCGGGGGCCGGAGGCCAGAGGTCGGAAATCAGCCGGTGGTGCTGTGGGGATTAGTAGCGACGCCTTTTCTTTGCGGGATCGGGACAAACACATCGATCGCGGATTATGCCGGGCAGGGAACGGTTTTTTTCGCCGCTGCGGGAATCCTCCTGTTTGGACAGCTGCCAAGCCCGCGCATTGTCTGGGTGGCGGGGATTGCCCTGGTGGGCCTAGGCCTCATCCAAAGCAGCCGGATTTCCTCCGCCCTTTTGGGCATGTACCGGCTGGGGTCGGTTTTTTCCCAAACGGAAACGCTTTCTTTCGGGCCGGAAAAAGAGCGCCTGCGGGTCTCCCCGGAAACCAAGGGAGCCCTAGAAGGTTTGCACCCATTTCTTGAGCGGGAAGAATTCAAGACCGGGGATCCGTTGATCGGGGTGGACAGTCTCTGCGGGCTCGTTTACCTCGCCGGGGGTCGCTCGCCCGGCATGCCCTGGTTTTTTCGGGACCAGAAGATATTTTTGGAAACAACCCTGCGGACCCTGCCTGTCCCAACCTTGGAAAAAACCTGGCTCCTGGTCCGCTCTTCCTCGCAAAGCGCCCGGCCCTCGGAATGGTGGCCGAAAACCCTCGCGCCGGAGCCCAAGCCGGTGGCGGCCTGGTCTTTACAATGGGATGGCCAAGGGGAGGAGTTTCGGCTTTATCGTCCTTCGTCACCATGAGAAAGAAAAAGGCAGCCGTTTCCCGCCGGTCCACCCTGCTCAATCTTGGTTCTGGGCGGTTTCCCCTGGAGGGGTATCTCAACGTGGATTTTGACTCCCGGGCCCGGCCCGACCTTGCCTGGAACCTGAATCGACGCCCCTATCCTTTCCGGGCCAACTCCTTCGAGCTGGTGGAGGCCCATCATGTTCTTGAACACCTCCATGATGTCTTTGCCACCATGCGGGAAATCCACCGGATCCTGCGTCCCGGCGGCATCGTCAAAATTTCCGTGCCCCATTTCAGCCGGGGTATGACCCACGCCGACCATAAACGGTGCTTTGACCTTTCCTTCCCCTACTACTTCAAGCCGGAGTTTCTGGGGGGTTACGCCGGCGTGCAGTTCGACCTCGTGTCCCAGACCTTTGTCTGGTGGGGCAACCGGCGGCTGAAAAGCACCATCCTACCCGCACCGGTCCGCTGGCTGGGAACGGCTTTTGGGGCGCTGGTGGACGCCGTCGCCAACCTTTGTCCTGCCTTGTGTTCGCGCGTCTGGTGTTTTTGGTTCGGAGGATTCGAGGAAATCCGCTTTGTCCTGCGCAAGCCTTTCTGAAACCCGTGCGCCCCACGCCTTGATTTCCAAACCCAAGAAATTTCTTTATCTCCTGCTGATCTGGCTGGTGCTGGATCTGGCGGGTGGGGCGGTGGTGGCCTGGAAAATCACCCGGATCGAACCGTGGGTGCGAACCAAAGATCCGGTCACCCACCACGGTTTCCGGCCGATGCAGAGCCAGCCGGAGCAGTACGGACCCTTCCGATGGATGATGTATATCAATTCCGTCGGCGGGAAAGACGCCTCCTGCCGGGAAGTGCCCAAGGTGGCGGATCGGCCGCGGGTGGCAGTCTTCGGCGACTCCTTCGCGGAAGGGTGGGGGCTGCCTTATGAGAAGACCCTGCCTGCCCATCTTCAGAATGAGCTGGGTTCGGCAGGGATCGAGGTTTTGGGTTTGGGGGTGGCGAGTTACTCACCTTCCTTAACGGCAAAATGGATGCGGAAGCTTCTTGGGCAGGGGGTGCGATGGAATCTGGCGGTGGTGCTGATCGATGCCGGGGACTATTGGGAGGAGACGCATGATTACCAGGATTTCATCGACGGCAAAAAGCAGGTCAAGGTGTCGAACAAACCCCGTTTCTTCCGATTAAAATGGTACGAATACAGCCTGACGGTGCAGGCGATCACCGCCCTCCACCGCGCCCTTTTTCCCAAAAAGGAGACCCGGTCCACCTGGCAGATGGCCCAGGACGGCAACAACTGGAAACTTCTCTGGCTTCACAAGCCGGAGACCAGGGCCTGGCTCGATCGGGGTTTGCGGCAGTCGCAAAAGGCGATCGGGGAAATTCTGGCCATGGGGAGGGAGAACGGCTTTCCGGTGATCTTGGTGGTATATCC
>Ga0194130_10006853_pt1 | contig 12962 bp, 19 predicted proteins | sample TA2KigsurfametaG_FD_160084 | JGI IMG/M metagenome (GOLD analysis project Ga0194130, IMG submission 160084) | Freshwater microbial communities from Lake Tanganyika, Tanzania - TA2015050 Kigoma 12 surface | ecosystem: Environmental > Aquatic > Freshwater > Lake | place: Tanzania: Lake Tanganyika... | reverse complement strand
AATCAAAAGATGATTCTTCGTTAAGTTTATCTATTTGTGAATTTATACTTTCTAACGCCTTTTTTTCCGTTTGAAATATAGTTGCTTTTTCAACAAGTACATTCGTATCTTCTTCTATTGCTTCCCTGCTTTCAAAATATTTTTGTAATTTATTTACTTCTTTTTCTAATTTAACATATTGACTTTGTAATTCTTTTATTTTTTCCTTTTGTGTTAATTTATACTTTTTAGTTAATTGACCACTTGCCATCATTTTGATTAAATCAAATATGTATGGAAAATATTTTTCGGAAGGTTTTGCATTTCTTTTACCTTTTGATTGATAAAATAATCCTTCTTCTTTATTGTAGGCAATAGTAACGTGAGAATCGGTAATTGTTGTTCCTTCGGTGTATGGTCTTATTGAACGTAAAGAAATTAATGAACCTGCCCCTGTACGACCACAATGCCCCATTCTTGCACTTTCAACATCGCAATATCCTTTTGGAATAAATACCCAATAATATTTAACTCCATTATCGTTTTCGGGATATTCAGTAATTACGGTGTTTTCTATTGGTTCAACGAAATCAATATCACCACCTGCCGTTTGTAATTCATTGTGCCATTCTTTTGCTTTTCTTTCCGCTTCTCCAAAAGTTAATTCACGCAAGTTTTGTTTTCGTGTTGTTGGGTGTTGTAACCAATCTAATATACCCCTAATTCTTTCTCTAAAATTAGAAACTAAATAGGGTGATTCATTAAGTTTTTTTATTGTTTCTTCCCTTGAACCATAAAGATTTGATTTAGTTGTTAATTCAACAATAGAATCCGCTAACCAAACGGCAAAAGTTGGACTTAATCCAATTAAGAAATTTGCATTTTCTTCGTTCAATCCTATTTTTTCGATAATAATTGATTTATCATCTTTTTCTTTTTTTATTTCAAAAACATCAGCAGGATTGATAGTTGCTTTTTGTGTTTTCATTATGTTTACAATGGCATTACCCATTTCATCAACGCTTTCAACCTTTCGTGTGAAATCTTTACCATCGTATTTGAATTTAATTATATCGCCCCCTACGAAACCACCATTTACATATTTTTCATAGTATTCATTTAATGGATGATATTTTGTTGATTTTTTTGCCGAACCACCCCCTGCATAAGTAGGAATATTATTCAGCATCATTTCGTTTTGGACTTCTTGAATATAAAAATTACGATTTTTTGCAACAAGCGAAATAGGTGCATCTAAATAATTAGCAAGTTCATAATTTTCCCAATTAGGAACATCGTTAATTTGAATTTCTAAAAATGAAGGTTCGGATGCCATACCGCCCATATCATTTTTACTGAAAACAGGTTTGATAATAAATTCCCTTTCGTATTCATTAAATTCGACATAATCTTCGTAATCGGTATTGTAATCTTCGTTCCATTCTTCAAGGAATTTTTCTAAATCAGTATCGGTAAAATATTTAACAAGACCTTGTTTATCAAGTAATTTGTAAACTGCAAAATGTGTCTGTCTTATGGCTTTACCACCACCAACAAATTTACTTGGTTGAATAAATTTATATTTACCTCTACTAAATTCTACATAAAAAGGTGTTTTTCCTTTTTTATTATGAACTTCATAAATTTTATCATTATCCGTTTCGACAAGTGTAATCGTACTTCCGTATAAATATTGCTCAATAAGTTTATTTATACCCTGTTTACTTGAACTACTTGCTAATACTTTACCACCACCAACAAATTTTTGTGGAACATACATTAAATCACCTTCATATTCAAATCCTATTGCTTCTTGACCCCATTCTTTTGCCCAATCGGATAATTTTTGAACTAATGCTTCTTTATTTTCTTCGTATGCTTCTTTTGTGCTAAAAGCCGTTATTTGTACTACTTCTTCATTTACAAGTTCTGCTTGACTATCAACAAAACCACCAATTTTTTCAGCCGATGTGTAACCGCCAAATTTATTGGCAAGATATTCCTTTACTTCACGCACTCTTTTGTCCATTTCATCAACAGAAATTACATTATTTACATCTTGCGTTGAAGGAACATAAACTGCCATTTCTATTGGCAAGTGAAACATTTTATTTAAGTTAGGAACACTACCCCCATCTGCCATTTGTTCGTAAAATTCATCAATGATATATTCTTTATATTCTTTGTAATATTCATTTAATTCAATTTCACTTATTGTTTCTTCGGTTTCGGATAATTCTTTTCCTTTTTTATCGGTAATTAAAATATATTTTATGAACTTACCATCGTCAAAAAACAAGTCATTTGATAATGTAGAACCATTATTTTCTTTATATTCAATACGAACCACCATTCCCTTACGCAACTTGTTGCCTAATGCCGTTTTTTTATCGGTAGTTTTTGTTGTTGATTGTGGTGTTGTTTTTGGAATCATCAAAGAATATAAAAATCCTTGACCTGTTTCTGCACTTTCATAAACACGGACTTCTGTGTAAGGTACTTTTTCGGGAGATAAATACTCTCCATTTTTATTCCGCCAACCTTTATTGTATAAAGTGAACCAATCCTTAAAAACACTATTCGGATAATTTTTATCTAACCATTCTTGAAATTTATCTCTACCTTGAATTGCAAATTTTTCACCATTTATAGTACCCGAATAAGATGGAACAAATTTTTTAGGTACTCTTAAATTTTCATTTATATCATTTTCATTTATTTTTTCAACCCAAATATGATGTCCGTGTTCATAATCGTTGTGGATATAATTTGCCGTATAAGTAAGTTCTCTTTGACCATCTAATTCAACTTTGCCAAATAGACCAAAATTAGTTACAACTCCCTCATAGATGTTTGTTTGACCATATCTACCTGTTAAAACTTTAATGCGAATTGCATCACCAATTCTAACTTCATTTCCATACCTATCTTTTTTGACAGTATCAACCCCACCGCCACCATTAAATTTTTCTTCTAATCTAACGTACCAATTACTTCCTACTTGTTGGACATCACCACCATATTTTGATGCAATTTCATCTGCAACCCATTTAGAGTAAGTATAAACCCCATTTGAATCACTCCCTGCAATTTGGTATTTCTTTTTGATTTCTTCAACAACACCCCCACCATTAAATTTTCTTCCTTGTTTTTGCCAATAAACTTTTCCTGCTACTTTTCTTCCAACTTCTTCCGCTTCGGATTTAGAATATTTTTTCCCATATTCCGCTTGATATTGTGGTTCTACTTTTTCACCTGCATATCGTTTGGCTACTTTTTTCGCTAACGCATCAAACCCAATTTTACCACCTGTACGATACGACAAATATTCTTTTTTGAAAAATTTTTGTAATTCTTCGTAAGTGAATTTTTTGCGATATTGAGTGCTTTGTTCTACCCAAACACCTTTCTTTTGTTCAACGGCATTACCATCGGCTATCCATTCATTGAATATTTTGGTTTCGTATGCGTTAAGAATAGGTCTTTTTTTCATATAAAATATTTTTTTGTTTTTGTAAGAGAAAATATATTATCTTTGTTGATAATTAAAGTCCTTTACTATCGTGTAAAGATAAAAAAATAGATTGTTTTAAGTAAAATTTTAGATGTTATGTTAGATTTTAGTATTACCCAAAAAGCAGATTCGATTGAAAATATTTTCTGTAAGTCATTTGACACTTGCAAAAAGCGTAATTTGACCGATGTAGAAAATGAAAAGTTGCAATTATTTACGAATATGATAGAAGAAAATTTTGAGCAATTTCCGATTGCTTTTATGATGTCAAAACGTATTCAAAATAATCACACTTTTACGATTGAATGTGGGGCGGTTGGTTTTTTGTCCATTATTGCTAAAAATTTTGGCGGTGCAGTTATGGTTTGTTGGTATTTACAATATTTATCGAAAACAAAAAATATCAAGCATTTTGATTTGGCTACAATAGGTGAGATTTTTGATGGAAATATTCCTGTTGAAGAAGAATGGTTAAAACATTGGGTTGGTCAAAAATTGAATGTAAATTCATTTGAAAATTCAGACAATTTGTTGGATTATTTAGATGCAGGAAAGTCCTTGTTTTGTTAAGAAAAAATACTATCATAACAAGTACCTTTTATATTCATTTTTTTAAACATTTAATTAGCAGTATCATTTACAAATTTTTTGTCATATTTGTTTGATGAATTATTTACAAAATAATCGTATAAATACTATTGTCAAATAACTTCACATTCATATTATCTTCCTATATTGTAAAAATAAATTACATAATAAACTTGTAATTTTATTATTTTTTTTTTTTAATAATAAAGTTTTTTCATATTAGTTTATTAACTTGATATTTTATTTATTTTTTTAATTATTTATTATTTCTTATGATTATATTTTATTTATTATTTTGATTATTTATTTATCAATTAAATAATTTTATTATGTTTTTCATAAAATTGATTTTTTACATAAATTTGTCAATAGTAATCATTTGTTTTTTATATTTGCTAAAAAAAAGTATGGAAAATAAAAATACAGAAAACAGCAATTTTATACCGCCCACATTTTCAATAATTGATTTTCAAACACAAGAAATGAGAATTGTTTTTGTGTTGTTGAAGCATTTGGTAGATGCCCACCCAAACGATGCCGATTTAGGTAGAGAAATGAGAATATTATTTGACAACATAAATTTTCAATGATACTCAACACTTTTCTAAAAAAGAACCAAGTTGTACTTAATCAAACTCAAAAGATGGCATTAGGTCGCCGAATAGCAAGTTGTTACAAAACTCTCTACAAGGAAGAATTTAAGCGTGTTACAATAAGCGAAAGTGGACTGAAAATGGAAGTAATTGATTATCCAAGAGATTTTTTTGATAGTAACAAATTTAAGGTGGTATTCAATAGATATTGCAGAGAAAGAAAAGTTAAATCAAATGGCAAATTGATTCAATTAAATTTTTAGCGAAAAATTAGTAACAATAAATCAAAATTATATGAACATTAAACTACCATTGATTCAGTTAATTTACAACATACTTTCAAATAATGTTGAAACGAGAGATGATTGGATGCTATGTATAAAGGAAATACATTCTATTGAAATGACTATTCACGGAATATCGAAAGAAGATTATTTTGAAATGTTATTTAAAAAAAATAACGATGGTGAATATAGTAATTTTTCCAACGTACATACCATAAAACGCTTATGGCAAAAGGTTCAAGAAGATTTTGTTCATTTAAGGGGAGATACTTGGGAAGAACGACAAAAACAGGGCGGTCAGTATGTAGTAGATAATTATTATCACGAAAATCAACTCTTTTTGTTTTCAACAGAAGAATTAAATGACTTGGCAAAATTGAATTTAGATAAAATAATTAGTAACCAATAAATAAATATAAAAATGAACAATTTATTTTCAGTAAATGTGAAGTATCTAAAAGCAAAAGAAGGTACAGATGGCTACAAGCGTATGAATGAAACATACTTGGTAAATGCCGTATCTTTTACCGATGCAGAAGCAAAAACCACAAAAGAAATGGAAGTTCGTTCTATTAACGAATTTCAAGTAGAATCAATCAAACGTGAAAAGTATTCTTATGTACTTAAAAACGAAGCGGATGGTGGTTTATGGTACAATGCTATCGTTGAATATACCGTTGAGCAAGAAGATACCGAAAAGCCGAAAAGAATTAAGGTATCTATGGCTATTGAAAGTTCGCATATTGATAAGGTAAGTGAAATCATTTCCGAAGTAATTGGAGATGAATTTAACTATGGATTAATTAAGGTTAGTTTAAGCAAAATATTCTATGTCATCGAATAATAAAATGAAGCGACTGAAAATGTTTTTAGTCATTAATTTAATTTATTGGGTTTTACTTTGCTCATACCCTTTTGTTTTAGTGTTTTCTGTTATTTCGCCAAATAGCGTAGTGTGGGTAATCAAGCAAGTAAATAAACTGATGAATTTCTTTCGATGGTCTAATTCATTTGATGATATTGCTTGGAAATCGTAGATATTTACCTTAAAAATGTTTTAGGGGATTTTGATAAGAAGCAATTTCCCCTAAATCAAGGTTTAACATACAATGTGTGTTACATAAAACCTTTATTTTCCTATCCAACTATTGATATGGTGATTATGTCGCCATACAGATTTGAAGTTCCAATAAATGATTTTGTAATTGACGAAGAAAATTGTTTCCATTTTTTTCTGTACGATAAAGAAACAGATTTAATCGTTGGAAGTGTAGATGAAATATACTTTGGAGAAATTTGGGAAGATGAATTAAAATACGCAATTTTTACTGCGGAAGATAAATTAATTCGTAGTCAATGCCCTGTATGTACGTTTTGGTTAATTCAAAAAACAAATAAATACGGACACCATTTTTTAGGATGTAGCGATTTTCCCGAATGTAAATTTAGTTGTGAAATAGACGATTTAGAAAATATTACACCTTTTGATTGATGTGTTCTTTTAAACCTTCAAAAGCAGAGTGTAATTCTGATATAATTTTCTTTTCACCATAAGCAAGTTGCTTTTGACGTTCTTTATATTTTTCCCAAATCATATTGGCTACAACAGAAGTAGCAATACCTAATATAAAAGCAATTATATCGGTCTTATCAATTTTCATTTTAGTTCTCGTAAATGGAAGTGTTTTTCATATCTCGGATAGGGAAAGAATAAACAATAGTCATTCCTGTTTTAGAGATAATTCTTGCACCACGCTTTTTTAGACCTGCTAAATGTCGGTTATATGCGGTTTTGTTTTGATGCCTACGAGTGTAAACAGTTAAACCACCTTTTTTGGTTTTTGATTTAATTTGTGGCATTTTTTTTATTTTTTACATTGTTTCGCTTTCCACTTTCGGAGTAGTTGAAGTAGGGGCAGGTTGAACAGGAGTTGGAGTTGTGTTCTTTTTTGTAACTGATTCAATTACAGAAGCAGTTAATCCACCTGCAATAGAACCCAAAATGAAGAAACCAATATAACCCCACGCACCTTTTTTCTTTGAAAATGCGTAGTATAAACCACCCAATGCACCTGCACTTGTCAAACCCATTTGAAGGTTAGAAATTTTTTTATTATTAGCCATTTTTTTTTGTTTTAGTGTTTAATTTAGTTCAAATATATGTTTTTTTTACAAAATGATTATATTTGAAAATGAATTTTTTAAACGAGCAAGTAATTTTAGAATTAGGTAATGAATTTACCGAATGGCGAAAAGAGTTAGTTTTAACACACCACATTTTTGGCGATATACCGCACTTTTGGTTAGTAGAAAAACATACTTATCATAACACCCGATGCCCTTTTATTTGCGATTGTATAATTTTTCATAGAATTTCGGGAGATATTAGATTTTTCGATATTTCGATAGAACATAAAAAATATCCTGCATTTTACGATTTAATTTTGATACCAATTATTCAGCAATATTGTTATGAAAATTTTATTGAAATGAATATCATAAAGCGTGATAATTATGAATGATGATATACTAATTCTTGGCGGTGATGGTATGTTAGGAAGTGCTTTTTATTTCGGTACACAGGTTGGTAAAAAAGATGCTGATTTGACTGACTATAAAGCGACTTACAAACTAATTCAAAAGCACAATCCTTTATGGGTAGTTAATTGTGCAGGAAAAGTTGGTGGGGTAAAAGCAAACATTGAAAATAAGTTCGATTTTTTTGAAAAAAATATATTGATAAATCTCAATGTAGTAAAGGCGTGTATGGAATTAAAAGTACCTAATTTAATATCATTTTTGAGTACCTGTATTTTTCCCGATGTATATTCTTTAAGTGGTGATTTGATAGAAAGTCAATTACACAAAGGAGAGCCACACGCTTCTAATTATGCTTATGCTTATGCAAAAAGAATGACTGATATTTTATCTAAAATAGCAAGAGAAAAAGGATTTAATTATCAATGTTTGATTCCTACCAATTTATATGGATTTAATGATAATTACAACCTAAACAATTCGCACGTTATTCCTGCTTTAATAAGAAAAGTTGGCGAAGGAATTTTAGAAGCCAAAAAACAAGGTAAAAATATAGTGGATATTGAAGTTTGGGGAACAGGGCAACCTATTCGTGAATTTTTATTCGCAAATGATGTAGTGGAAATTGTTTTCAAAATAATTGATGAAAATATCAAATTTGGAAATATGATAATTAGTAGCGATAAATCTTACACGATAAAAGAAGTTATTGAAACAATCGTTGAAATATACCGAGAAATAACCAATAATGAATTTTCAATATTGCGTAATTTTAACCCTGCTAAACCCGATGGTCAATTCAAAAAGACAACAGATACATCGAAATTTAAAATACTTATAGATATTGAATTAACTGACTTAAAAGAAGGATTGAAGTTGGTTATTGTAGATTATTGGAAATCAATTAATTAAAAATATGAAATCCGCATTTTTGACAGGAATTAACGGACAAGATGGAAGTTACCTTGCAGAATTTTTACTTGAAAAAGGTTACAAAGTGGTTGGATTAGTAAGACGACACTCCGTAGCAGAAAATCAATCGGAAAGAATTGAACATATAAGGGGAAATATAGAATTGCATTATGGCGATTTAACGGATTATGCTTCACTCCTAAAAATATTTTCAGCATATAAATTTGATGAAGTTTACAATTTAGGTGCTATGTCTAACGTGGGCATAAGTTTTAAAATGCCTGTTTATACGCAAGAATCAAATTATTTAGGGTTTATTAATTTGTTAGAAGTAATCCGAGCAACACAATCAAAAGAAATAAAAATATATCAAGCAAGTTCATCGGAAATGTTTGGTAATTGTGTTGATGAAGATGGTTTTCAGCGTGAAGATACGCCTATGATACCTGTTTCTCCTTATGGGGTATCTAAATTATCGGCTCATTTGTACGCAAATCATTATCGTAGGGCGTATAAAATGAATATTTGGTGTGGTATATTGTTTAATCACGAAAGTCCACGCAGAGGCACTAATTTCGTTACAGGAAAAGTTGCTAAATCTGTTGCTCAAATAAATGCAGGAATTATTGATAAAATTCAGTTAGGAACATTAGATACATTTCGTGATTGGGGTCATTCAAAAGATTTTACTAAAGTGATGTGGCAAATGTTAAATGAAACCGAACCCGATGATTTTATTTGTTGCACAGGAATTACTCATTCGGTGAGAGTTCTTTGTAAAGTTGCTTTTGAACGAATTGGAATAAATGATTTTAGCAATTACATCGAAATTGTAGATAAATATAAACGTGATGAAGAATTGAATTATTTAAGAGGTTGTTCGGACAAATTATTTAACAAAATAAATGTTGATTTTGAATATACTTTTGAAAAGATGATTCACGAAATGGTAGATTACCACATATCGAATATCAAAATTGTTTAAGTGAATGTTGTTCGTATCATTTTATTTCATATATTTGTGAAGATTAACAAATTTAGTAAGTAAGATGAATATTTTTGGAATTGACACCGATACTACAAGTTGTGCCACCTATCATACTGATAGACACATAGTTAAGATGCCCCTTGAAACTGCTCAAATGGTAAGTTTCGTATATTATCACAAAGATTTATGGGATGGCGAAGTACCGAATTTACTTATGGGATTTTCAGCAGGACACGACAAACACCCTTGTTCGCTTTGGCTTCGTGAGAACCTTGTTAATTTTTTATGGACTTGCGAGTTTGGTATAAAATTGATTGAAGAATATCGCTACCGATACGATTCAACCAAGCACGAAAGATGCAAAATGATTTTTGAGTGGGCGTTAGATAATTTACCTAATTTACCGATTGCCGAATTTTCACCCTTCGCAAAAGCGATGCCCGAAAAATACAAAGTAGATTGTAGCATTGAAAGTTATCGAAATTATTATAGGATGGGTAAATCCGAATTACATCAATGGACAAAAAGAAGTAAACCCGAATGGATATAAATTAAATTGAAAAATAGAATGGGAAGTAAAAAGAAAAAAATTGCTATTGAAAATAAGGCAACGCAAGGGGTAACGTGGCAAACAATTAACAGGGGAAAACCAATATTTTACAAAGATATAAAGCATTGGATTGTTTATGAATTTGACGATAATATTTTAATTTCTCGAAACGAGGATTTAAGCCAAGTATTTTGTGTAAAAAAGAATTTAACGAATCACTAAAAATGAAAAAAGAAAAAGAAACAAAAACAATTAATGATTTTTCTAAATTAGATTCGGTTTTATCCAAGCAAGAATATCAAAATCTGTGGGAACAAAAACGAATTAATTGGCGAGAACAAGTTGCTCGTAAAAATAAACGATGGTTAAAGGACAACGAAAAATCCGAATTAAAACAATACATTGAACATAAGCAGGTATATGAATTAATTAAATCTTATGTTTTAGATGATAAAAAGCGTGGATATATGATTCATATTATCACCAATTTTATGCCATTGAATTGTACCAAGCAAGTTGTTTTATTTCGTGAAGATTCACCAATTTGTCCATTTACTAAATTCAAATTAACCGACTTACAAGGTTTGATGATTGGTAATAGGGATAGGCATATTGCATTTTCGGGAATCAATACTAATGTTTTTTTAAGTGGAATTGCTTTACAGGAATTGTACCGATTCGTGGTTGATTGCACCAAAAATTTCACTACAAAAGAAGGTCAAATAGTTAATTTCGCAATAGATGAAAAGCGAATGAAATCAATAGAAAACAACAAGAAAAAATAGCATTAATTTATTGACAGATATAAAGCAAGAATTTATTGTTTATCAATACTTATCTTCATTTTTTTGTCAATAATTTATTTTAATTTATGAATTAAGAAATTACATTGAAAATTTATACTTTTATGGAACAGAATTTACAACTCAAAATTTTCCTTATGAAACACAAAATCACTCGCACTAAATTAGCAGAAGAAACAGGTTTACACCTAAACACTATTTGTAAATTAGTGAATACAGGTGAAGGTACTAAAAGCACGAAAGAACTCGTAAGGTTGTATTTAGGTTTGGACAGAAATGAATTTTCCAATCTAATCAATGGCTAAAAAAAGACGACAAGACGATGAACCTATAAAAAAACGAAAGGTCGGCAGACCAAAAAAGAGAGGAAGAAAAAAAGTTTATTACAAAGCGAAAAAAAAGAAAACGCAAAATAAACAAAAAGGATTTTCTTCTAATGCAACGTACAATAGGGTTCGGCAGGTATTGTGGCAAAATTACAAAGATGATTTTGTTTCATATCGTGCGTTTATCTCAAATCAACGAGATGAAAATGGGAATCCTATAAAGGGAACAAGTATTGTATCGCAAGTATTTGCACAATGTAAATCGCTTGATTGCCTTGACGAAGATATAATTGAAATATACAGGCAATTTAGAAATCAAAATCCGAATGACGAACCGCCTGTTTTACCCGATGATTATTATGACATACGTTATTATTGGGAATTAATTACAGAAGATTGGTGGGCAGGTTTTGATGATAGAATTTGGGTTGTTTCACCAATGTTATTATTTGACCCCGATAATTTTTTAGGAGTTTTAGGTTCAGATAGACAAGTAGATGCAAATGACCAATTATTACAACGAAGATTTAATGCTCAAATAGGAGATAGATTAATTGAAGGGAAAGCAAAAAGATTTAAAGAATTTGTTGATTTTTGTAATCAACTGCAATCAAACGGATTAATTACAGGTAGTGATGAAGTTCCACGATGGCGATTCACAGGTTTACAAGATTATGATGATAATAATGTTTATTGGAATCCACAAACAGAAAGATGGGAAATAAGAATTGTTATTTGTGATGGTTTTGGAGATATAGAAAGTTACGGTTTTGTTCCATTTGAACCCGATACACCGATTGATGAAGAAGAAATTAATCGTATTTTAGGCAGACAAATACCTGCTGAACCACCTGCGGAAGAAGAACCACAAGGACAAGAAGAACCACCTGCAAGATTATCACAGGCAGAAATAAGAATTAGGGAACGTGAATTACAAATTGAAGAAGAACGATTACAATTAGAAAAAGCAAAAAGCAAACGTGCTGATGCTTTAATGAATCAATTTATTAAAGGAAAAATAAATGCAAAAACTCTTGAAAAATTATTAAAACTTATTTAATATGCTTGATTTAACAGATATAGAAAAATTTAAGGAAAACTTGGTGAATAGAAAACTTACGTTTGTGATTGAACGTAAAAGAAATGAAACTGCTTTTATTGTAAATGGTAAAAAAATTGCGAAAGCAAATAAAAGAAATTCAATAAATACCACTCGAAAAAATGATAGCAAAAAGGTGCTAAATATTTTTGCAAGTGTAAAAAAATCAATTAACAGGTATTTAGAAAAAAATGAATTTAAGTTTCAAAAAAAAATAAAGAATTACGATAGTTCATTTGTAAACAGGGGATTATTTAATTCTTTACCTAATGGAACATCATTTTATTACATAGATGTAAAACATTGTTATTGGAGAATTGCATATTTAAACGGCTATATTTCGCAGAATTATTACGAAAAAATATTGAAAGACCCCGAAATGAAATTATACCGTAATATGGCGTTAAGTTGCATAATTGCACCACGAATAATGGACTATTACAAAAACGGAGAATATATCCATACAATTCAAGAAGATACGCAGGTATATCAAGATATTTATGAAAACATAAGATTTACGGCTTGGAACTTGTTTGGAAAATTATGTTTTGAACGTATTGGGAAAGAAAAAACTATCGGCTATTTTACGGATGGAATTATGGTATTTGAATCCGATGTTAATACCGTGAAAACTACCTTGTCAAGAGCCAAATTACAGTATGCAGTAATAAAGTGCATCAAGGTAGGCGACAAGACCTATATGAACACAGAAACGAGCAAGGTGGTTCGTCTGTAACGCCCATCCACATTACATTTCATCACGTTTCGACAAATTTTAACAATTTCTT
>Ga0194130_10006851_pt1 | contig 12964 bp, 6 predicted proteins | sample TA2KigsurfametaG_FD_160084 | JGI IMG/M metagenome (GOLD analysis project Ga0194130, IMG submission 160084) | Freshwater microbial communities from Lake Tanganyika, Tanzania - TA2015050 Kigoma 12 surface | ecosystem: Environmental > Aquatic > Freshwater > Lake | place: Tanzania: Lake Tanganyika... | reverse complement strand
ACCTCAGGCCATGCTCGGGAAGCGACTATTCGCCACACAGTTCCACCCGGAGGCCACCACCGAGATCATCACCCGCTGGAGCTCCGGCGCTGGTGGCTTGGAACTCCAGAAGCTCGGGATTGACCCCGAGCACCTTTGTGAAACGGCAGGGGAACGCACTGAGGCTATCGCACCCTCGACTTATCGCTTGGTCGACTGGTTTCTCGCCGAAGTTACCTCTTCCAGAATCTCGGAGTCTCGAAGCGACTAGCTCTTGGGGTTCGAACTGCCTTATCTATACGGAGCCCTTTGAGAGTGTGACACCCAAGAGTTGACGAACGGTATGTTGAGGTTTGGGATGGTTGTGCTTGGCGCTCAGTCGATTCTTGGAGTGATGGTTCGCTACGGCTACTCAGTTTTTGCGGTGGCGTGGTGCTGATTTTGTTGTTGCGTCGGTTTGGTGTGTGGTGGGTGTTGTTGGGTGTTGTTGGGGTGTTGTTGGGGGTGTTTGGTCCGGTTGAGCGGGCGGTGAGTCGGTTTGAGGTGGTGGGTGTTGGGTCGCGGTTGGATGTGTCGTTGCCGTTGTCGGATCGGAGTCCGGCGTCGTTGAGTTTGGGTTTTGCGACGTTGGGTCGTGTGCCGGTTGGTCGTGTGCCGGTGTTTTCTGGTGTGGCGCGTGATGTGGCGTGGGAGGTGCGTTCGGCTGGTGGTTTGGTGGTGGCGTTGGATGCTGGTGGGGTGTGGTTGGGGGCTAAGGAGGAGTGGGTTCGTGTCGGTGGGTGGTTGCCGTTTTCGCGGTATGAGTTGGTGGTGTTTGGGGATCGTTCGGCCGAGTTGACGCGTTGGTCGTCGGGTGGCGCGGGTTCGGTGGTGGGGCGTGTGGCTTCGGGTGGGGTGCCGTTGTTTGAGGTGACGGGTTTGCATGCGCGGGGTGCTGGGTTGGTGTCGTGGGGGGATGTGCGGGTGGTGTCGTCGCCGTCGGAGGATCATCGCCCGTCGGTGTGGATGTTGTTGGGGTATGTGCTGGTGGTGGTGTCAGCGGCGGGGGTGGTGGTGTCTGAGCGTGGGTCGTTGCGTCGGCGTAGTCCGACTCGGTGGGTGCGTGACGTGTTCGTGTGGTGTCGTGGGGTGTGGTGGTTGTGGGTGGTGGTTGTGGCGTCGATTGTGTTCACCCCACCGGGACATTCCGAGAGTTGGGTGATCGGAGATCTCCGCATTATGAACTGGGTCAGGCTGTACGACCTCGGCGAGTACGTGACCTCCCCGTTGGGCGGGCTGTTCTACTTCCTGTTGGGTGTGTGGTCGAAGGTGGTGGTGCCGGTGTGGTTGTTGCGGTTGCCGGTGGCGGTGGTGTTTGTGGTGGCGGTGGTGTTGTTCTCGCGTCGGTTCGTGGTGGATCGTTTCGGTGCCGCGTTGTCGAAGGGTGGTGTGGTGCAGTCGGTGCTGGTGGTGTTGGTGTCGGTGCTGGGGCAGGGTGAGTGGTTGCGTCCGGAGATCCCGATTCTGTCGTTGTGGATGCTGGCTGTGGCGGTGTTGGCGGGCGTGGCACCGGAGTCGGGTCGTAACGGGACGCGGATTGTTGCGGCTGGGTTGCTGGCGGGTCTGGCGGTGCATCACCCGATGGGTCTTGCTGCTGCGGCGAGTGTCGGGTTGTTCGCCGTGTTGCAGATGTGGTCGCTTGGCTCAAAGGGTGTGAAGGTCTCGGGGTTGATACCGCCAGTGGTGTCCGCCGGTGCGGTTGCGGTCATTGCAACCATGTTCGGACACAACACCACCAGCTTCCGCTATGCGTTGGAACGATTCGATGCCAACTCACCGAACCACGACACAAGCGGACTCCCGATCATCGCCCGCTTCTCACACCTCAACGGGGGGGGCATCAGTTTCCCGATGTTGTTCCGTTTTTCACTGGCTTTGTGTCTGGGTGTGGTGGTGTGGTGGGTGGTGATGATCTTGGTGCATCGCAGCCGAATGTCTCGAGTGTATGGGACTCGGGTCGCGATCTCGCTGGTGGTGTCGCTGGCGTTGTTGTTGCCTGGCGGGCCGTGGGGTGTGTATTTCGCGTACATAGCCCCTCTGACGGTGGTGTTGTTGGCGGGGTTTGGGCGGGCGGCTGGTTTTGCTGTGGTTCCTCGGTTGTTGTTGTCGGTGTTGTTGATGTTGTGGGGGTTGGTGTTGTTTGGGTTGGGCGAGGGTTTGTATGAGAGTGTGTTTTTGGCGACGTTGTTGTCGGCGGCGTTGGTGTTGGTGTCGTTGTGGGTTTGGCGGGATGTTGTTGTGGGGTTGTCGGTGGTGTTGGTGGTGGGATGCGTGTTGTTTATGTTTCCGTCTGTGGTTGGGCGGTTTCAGGATCCGCCGCTGTTGTCGGCGAACTCTCAGGGTTTTCTTGGTGGTGTGGTGTCGTTGGAGTCGGGTGGGGCTTTTCGTGTTGTTTCTCTTGCGCCTGGTCGATTGTTGGGGTTCGGGCCTGACTGCGGTTTCGTATCGCAAGTAGTGGACGAGTCGGACTATCTCACGGTTACGAGGGCGTGGCGGACTGGGCACGTCGCCCACGGCTACGGGTTGTTGAGTCCGTGTACTTGGCCGCCAGCGCGTTCATCGAACATGGAGGGTGTCGCCCGAGTGATTCACCATCGAGAAGTTGATATGACATTCTTCGGGCGTGTGTTGGCGAGTTTGTTGGAGCATCGGCGTCATTCGGCTGATGTGTTTTGTCTTACGTCCCAGGGTGTGCGTCATGAGGTCCGGGCTGTGGCGGAGTTGGTGACGTTCAATGAGGCGAACTGCCTTATCTATACGGAGCCCTTTGAGAGTGTGACACCCAAGAGTTGACGAACTGTAGGTTGGTACACCTGATGAACGTGCCAGATGATCGGACGATTGGCGATTTCGGTAGTCAATGGTCCCGATTCCCAGATCCAAGTGATTCATTCCATAGTTCTCCCGAGATCTTCTTTGACACCTTGCAGGGTTTGTATGACCCTGTGGATGTCGGCGGCAAGAGGGTTGTTGAGGTTGGCTCGGGATCGGGTCGCGTGTTGGAGATACTACGAAGATTCGAGCCCGCCGAGTTGGTCGGAGTAGAGCCATCGCAGAACGCTTCTGTCTTGTCGGACCGATTTACCGATGATTCGATTGTCAAGATAGTTCAAGCTGATGGTGCAACACCTCTCGCAAAGAAGTTTGACGCATGCTTCATGATTGGAGTGTTACACCACATACCGCAGCCGATGCCGGTACTCGTCAATGTTCGTGAGATGTTGGAGGCCGAAGGGGTGTTGGTCGTGTGGGTGTATGGTCGTGAGGGACGCGCGCGGATTGCGGTCGTTGCGATTCAGTTGCTTAGGTTGTTGACGATACGCCTTCCTGATCGGTTGTTGGTGCTGATGAGTCGTTGGCTTGCCACTGCCGTGAGATGGTACGGCCGGTCGATTGTAGGTTTGCGTTGGCCCCGGTTCCCAATGCGGGAGTATCTGGGGAATGTTTTCTTGCCATGTTCGAGTGAGAAACAGGTCGAGATCGTATTTGATCAGTTGAATCCGCGATGTGCGCGGTACTACTCACGCAAGGAGTTGTACGAGCAGTTGTTGTCGGCTGGCTTCAGCGAGGTCGAAATGGCAGTGCGGCATGGTTACTCGATTACTGCGGTGGCGCGGCGCTGATTTTGTTGTTGCGTCGGTTTGGTGTGTGGTGGGTGTTGTTGGGTGTTGTTGGGGTGTTGTTGGGGGTGTTTGGTCCGGTTGAGCGGGCGGTGAGTCGGTTTGAGGTGGTGGGTGTTGGGTCGCGGTTGGATGTGTCGTTGCCGTTGTCGGATCGGAGTCCGGCGTCGTTGAGTTTGGGTTTTGCGACGTTGGGTCGTGTGCCGGTTGGTCGTGTGCCGGTGTTTTCTGGTGTGGCGCGTGATGTGGCGTGGGAGGTGCGTTCGGCTGGTGGTTTGGTGGTGGCGTTGGATGCTGGTGGGGTGTGGTTGGGGGCTAAGGAGGAGTGGGTTCGTGTCGGTGGGTGGTTGCCGTTTTCGCGGTATGAGTTGGTGGTGTTTGGGGATCGTTCGGCCGAGTTGACGCGTTGGTCGTCGGGTGGCGCGGGTTCGGTGGTGGGGCGTGTGGCTTCGGGTGGGGTGCCGTTGTTTGAGGTGACGGGTTTGCATGCGCGGGGTGCTGGGTTGGTGTCGTGGGGGGATGTGCGGGTGGTGTCGTCGCCGTCGGAGGATCATCGCCCGTCGGTGTGGATGTTGTTGGGGTATGTGCTGGTGGTGGTGTCAGCGGCGGGGGTGGTGGTGTCTGAGCGTGGGTCGTTGCGTCGGCGTAGTCCGACTCGGTGGGTGCGTGACGTGTTCGTGTGGTGTCGTGGGGTGTGGTGGTTGTGGGTGGTGGTTGTGGCGTCGATTGTGTTCACCCCACCGGGACATTCCGAGAGTTGGGTGATCGGAGATCTCCGCATTATGAACTGGGTCAGGCTGTACGACCTCGGCGAGTACGTGACCTCCCCGTTGGGCGGGCTGTTCTACTTCCTGTTGGGTGTGTGGTCGAAGGTGGTGGTGCCGGTGTGGTTGTTGCGGTTGCCGGTGGCGGTGGTGTTTGTGGTGGCGGTGGTGTTGTTCTCGCGTCGGTTCGTGGTGGATCGTTTCGGTGCCGCGTTGTCGAAGGGTGGTGTGGTGCAGTCGGTGCTGGTGGTGTTGGTGTCGGTGCTGGGGCAGGGTGAGTGGTTGCGTCCGGAGATCCCGATTCTGTCGTTGTGGATGCTGGCTGTGGCGGTGTTGGCGGGCGTGGCACCGGAGTCGGGTCGTAACGGGACGCGGATTGTTGCGGCTGGGTTGCTGGCGGGTCTGGCGGTGCATCACCCGATGGGTCTTGCTGCTGCGGCGAGTGTCGGGTTGTTCGCCGTGTTGCAGATGTGGTCGCTTGGCTCAAAGGGTGTGAAGGTCTCGGGGTTGATACCGCCAGTGGTGTCCGCCGGTGCGGTTGCGGTCATTGCAACCATGTTCGGACACAACACCACCAGCTTCCTTCACGCACTGGAACGATTTGACGCCAACTCACCAGCACACGACACAACCGGACTCCCTCTACTGCCAAGACTGGAAGATCTACAGCACTTTCCGCTCCTATTCAGGTTCATTCTGCCTTTGAGTCTTGGCTCTCTGTTTGTGTACCTCGTGTTGAGTCTCAAAGCGCGAACGAGGTGCAACTACCGGAATACATTACGGATTGTGGTGGCAGCTACTCTGGCCGTCGGGGTGATGATACCTTCTGGTCCGTGGGGAGTCTATTTTGCTTATTTGGCACCCTTGGCAGCTATCACGCTGAATTCACTAATTTCAACTCGCGTTTCACGAAGGCTATCTCGGATCACGCTTTCCGGAGCACTGATGATAGTGGCGCTCGTCGGGGTGGCTGCAAGTCAGAGCATTAGCTACAGATTCTTGATGGCACCAGTTATCGCCGGAATATGTGTCGGCATGGCGTTGATAATATTTAGACCCGCCACAGTCTCGTTAACAGGAGTCTTCGTGCTGGGAGTTGTGCTCATGTTGCTTCCCGGACGAGTAAATGAGTGGTTCGCCACTACGCCAGCTCTAGCAAAAGCCTCACTGTTGAACGGCCCGATAGAAAGCGCCACAGGATACTCATTTCAAGAGACAATGATTACCCCCGGTCGTGTCCTCGGATATGGGCCTGATTGCGGGTTCATTTCTCAAATTGTTCAACAGTCGGGGAGCTTGATGGATGGTGATGCGGCGCGCTCAGGTCATCTTGCATATCGGTATGGTCTTCACAGTCCTTGCACTCCTCCACCGCGTCGCCCCGCGAACCAGGAGGGCGTTGCAAGAATCGTCCACAATGCGACGATGGACATGCTCTTTTTTGGTCGAGCACTTGTGAGCATCCTCGAACATAGGTATCACAAAGCTGATGTAATCTGTCTATCTGCGCAGGGTGTGGTAGCGGAAAAGGAGTTCATCGGCAGGCTTGCAGTTATCGATCCACCGAATTGCGTCATCCTCACACATCCATTTGATTTACTTCGTCCAGCTTCTGTTGTTTGGCGCGCTAGCTAGAGGTACATCGAGATGACAGTTTCTGTGTGGTCCTGAGAATATTAGACTTTCCCCAGCGATGACTTCGACAATGAATACACCAGGACATCAATCATCCCCCAATCGTCTCAGTATTGTCATGCCCGTATACAACGAAGAGGAGAGTGTTCAATCAACTATTGAAGAGTTAACCGGGGTATTATCGAGAAATGTCATCGATTGGGAACTGATTGCCGTCGACGACGGTAGCACGGACCGCTCATTGGAAATTCTAAGCGAACTCAACTCTGGCGATGCTCGAATCAAAGTAGTTAGTTTTCGTTCAAATTTTGGGCAGACTGCCGCAATGGCTGCAGGAATCAATGTTGCTGGTGGTTCAACAATAGTCACCATAGATGCCGACGGGCAGAATGACCCGACAGAGATACCGCGCTTAGTGCAGGCAATCGCCAATGGCGCAGACTTTGTTACTGGCTGGCGTAAATCACGTCAGGATTCCGTATCTCGTCGGCTGCCTAGTCGAATTGCCAATTGGTTGATTGCAAAGACCACTGGGGTTCACATACACGACTACGGGTGCTCACTGAAAGCGTTTCGATCTGAAGTCATCAAGGATGTGATATTGATCGGAGAAATGCACCGCATGATTCCGATACTCGTGAAGCGAAACGGTGGATCAGTCCAAGAACTCGTGGTCAATCATCGCCCGCGAACGGCTGGCACTTCGAAGTACGGGCTCTCGAGAACGCCTCGGGTACTCGCTGATTTGTTGGTTGCACGCTTCTTGTTGGCGAGCACAAGTAAACCAATGCACCTTTTCGGCAAGTTTTCACTCGCGGGCTTACTTGTGGCGGCAGTATCAGGTGGAACAGCGTTGTACTACAAATTGGCAGATTCCAAGGACTTTATTCAAACACCACTTCCGTTGATCTCAGTTTTTTCTCTAATGTTTGCATCATTGGCCTTCTTGTTGGGGCTTCTGGCAGAGTTACTCGTGAGGATTCACTTTCAACAGGTTGGCCCTCCCTACAAGGTCAGATTGACGCTGGGCTTTTAGCGAGTGTGTGGCATCGTAGGATTTTTCGGCTCAGGTGACGCTTCTGACCTCGCCAGATTAACTCGACTACTAGCCCATCGGGGACCGGACGGTGAAGGGCAATTCATTGACGAACATCGGCAAATCTTTCTCGGGCACCGTCGCTTAGCAATTCGCGATATCTCTGGCGGTGGGCAGCCGATGCACAGCCTCGATGAACGTTTTGTAATTGTTTACAACGGAGAACTCTATAACGACCGCCAGTTGCGACAAGAGCTTGAGTCGCTCGGCCACAAATTCGTTTCAAAGAGCGATACTGAGGTCTTGCTGCACGCACTCATCGAGTGGAAAGCTGAAGCGTTGGCTCGACTCGATGGCCAGTTTGCACTTTGTTTTGTGAACCTCGAGTCTCGGGATGTGATCATTGCTCGAGATCGGTTTGGTGAGAAGCCGTTGTTTTGGTCTAAGCAGTCCGATGGAATCATTTTCTCTTCTGAATCGAGTGTGCTTGCGCAACATCCGTGGGTGACTCCAAAGTTGGACGAAGAGTCGTGCACTCGTTATCTCCTTCTTGGATACCTCCCGCCACCGTATTCGATTCTTCAAGGTGTTCAACAGGTTCGACCCGGCCATGCGGTTTGCTTCAATGCACAGCGGCTCGATGATGTCCAAGAGGTTGTATTCGCGAGACCATGGGAGACCTGGCAACCAGAGACTCCAGGTGATGTTGAGTTTCCATTCGGGATTGACCTTCTACGAGAAGCTGTTGCGTCACGTAGGGTTAGTGATGTCCCCGCAGGAATCTTGTTGAGCGGCGGGGTTGATTCTTCGCTAGTAGCTGCTTCTGCAGTACGTGGTGATTGGAGACCTCCAACGTTTACAGTTGGTTTTGCGCAGGATTCATTTGATGAGTCCTCTGAAGCCGCAGAACTTGCTGATCAGCTCGGCCTGGACAATGATCTTCGAATGCTCAGTAGCTGGAACGATGATCGTGTGGTGTCGATTCTTAAGACCCTTGACGAACCACTCGGCGACTCCTCCTATCTTCCAACATTTGAAGTGTTCGAATTGGCTGCAGTGCAGACAAGGGTTCTATTGACTGGCGACGGCGGAGATGAGCTGTTTTTCGGGTACGAGCCTTTTCGTGCGTTCAAGTTTTCGCAGATCGTAAGACGTAGTTTGCCACTGATTATGATTCGAATAATCGGGCAATTGATTCGAAAACTGCCACGATCGGCACGGTATATGAATAAAGTGGATATCGCCGAACGTTTCTTTGACGGGTTGCCGCATCCGTCGGTGGTTCGAATTCTGGTCTGGATGTCAACGCTGCGCACCTTCGAGCTAGGCAAATTCTTTTCGTGCAGTTTGAGTTTTCCAAGTATGTTCAAGGATCTCGCGAGTGTCGACTCGGCAGAGGACGACTTCTCTGCCATCAGGAGATTCTTCTTGGGCAGTTATCTTCCCGGCAGCATCTTTGCCAAATCCGATTCTGGAGCAATGGCCAACAGCGTCGAAGCACGAACAATCTTTCTTCATCCATCTATCGTTCGCTACGCGATATCTCGGCGAGGACATGATGAGATAACTCGTCGATTCGGCAAACGCTCACTGCGGCAACTTGCTCAAGAAATTGACCTGAGGAATGTCGCCATCAAGAAAAAACACGGTTTTGCACTTCCGATCGCGGATATCTTAAGAGGTACTGAAATTGCGGCGCCACAGATTCGGCTTTCATGTATCAACCAGGAAGCAGTCGATCATGCTTGGGATGCCGCTCGAAACGGTTCAGTTAGAAATGCTTCCTTCTTATGGGCCGTGCTCGCGTTGGTGAATTCACGTTCGTACCGACTGGCCGCTTCACGACTTGGTAGTGAACTCTAAACTGGATAGAGACTTCAACTCGGAGCCATCGATTTCACAAGAAAGTACGCAGATCGCAGCATCAATTGCTCGACGGCAATGGAATCGGTGTCGATGTGAGTGGGCAGTTTGATTGCTACTCGTTGCTTGTGTAATCGGCCCATGGTATTCCAGGCTGGCAAAGCGCAGATACCGTTTGGAGTTTCGCCCTTGAACAACAAGCCGCCTATCACATCGACTGTTGGCGCACTGCAGCGTCTATTGACCTGTGACTTCGTGGAGTACGTATCCCTCGGCCGTTGCGCCTGCAAGTAACGTGTCAGCGTGATCGCGGCCGCGAACCTCGAGCACTGCTTGCACGCCGGCTTCGCGCACGTGTAGGTCGACACCTTCACGAACGTGTTCAACCTCGATCAAGTTGGCACCGTGTCGGGCGAACAGCGTCAATAACTGCGCCAGACCTCCTGGGCGATCGCCGATGCGCGCGGAGTGTCAGTATTTGCCATCTGCTTTGGTGCTCAGCTCGTCGCGCATGCATTCGGTGGCACGGTGAATCGCTTGCAACACCCAGAGGTGGGTTGGCGCGCAGTGTCGAGCACTGCGCAGCCTGAACTCATGGGACACACCTGGTTGCAGTGGCACTACGACGAGTTCACTTTGCTGCCCGGCTTCTCGGCAATCGCGACGAACGACGTTGGACTACAAGCTATGGTCGGCAAGCGACTCCTCGCGACATAGTTTCATCCGGAGGCCACCACCGAGATCGTTGCGCGCTGGTGCGGCGAGGAAGGCGCACTGGAGCTTGCGAAGATACGGTTGTCGTCGAGCGACATCATTAACGAGACCAATAGTCGTTCAAGTGCCAATGTGTCTCGTGTGGGCAAACTCGTGGATTGGTTTCTTGAAACTGTTGCGACGAGCTAGTAAACGGTCATGCCCGTACGCTAGTAACCGCAGGCAAAATTTGCAGCAAGGCGAATGGGTCGGACCGGTATCGCTCCTTTGCGCAGACTGTCCAGTCGCGATTGTTGGTGAGCCCTAGGTTGATGATAAACCATCCCACGCCACGGTTCCTCAGCTCATCGCAGAGCTTCGAGTCTGGCTGGTTCGCCCACCGGTTCGAGAGTTCGACAGCTGCTTGAAGTTCAGCCGAATCCCCCCGAAAAAAGTCGGGCGCGATCACCAGAAATGTTCGTTCAGACCAAACAGCGAGAGAGAAATCGGAAGACGGCGAGCCCGATTCGGTTACGAGATTATTCGTGGCTACTAGATCAGTTATGGAAGAGTTCTTGACGAGCCACTCGCCAATTCGGCGCGACTCGTATGATCCGAGGCTCAGCTCAATTTCAGATGCCGAACGAGTGCGCCGGAAATCATGATTCCAGTCGGGGACATGATTCGATAATGAGAGAACTACGAGTACTCCGACCATGAGTTCGCGCCAAAATTCTGGTGAGTTAAACCGCCGCCCCAATGCCCAGATGACAAGAAGCGCGATGGATGCAAGAAATCTGGTATCGGAAGTTGCGAAGTCTACCAACGGGATGAATGACCTCAGGACTGAAGGGGATGTCCTTTGGGCCCAGTCCCATACATCGTCGCCTCCACCAATCAAGCCCCACCAGAGACTTAGGGCTCCGGTGAGGACAATTATGAGCAAGAGAGGCGTACCACTCCGTTTGGGGGTGACCGCAAAGTCATCGAGAGTCAATGAGACGAGAAGCGAGATTGCCGTCATGAAGTACATCGGGTTACCGAAATACTCGTAGTTGTTAGCTGGAGCCGAAATGAATACTTCAAGGGCAAGTCCGACTACCAGGAATAACACACCGAGACCAGAAACGAATCGAGAACGAATCAAACCCTGTGTACCAAAGTTGTGCAAGAAAATGTTGAGCGCAAGGCTCCATAGCCACAGGCGAGTACCTATGAGCAGAATGGCTGTAAGCAGTGGGTGAGTCTGCCCGATCTGCCCCAAGGCGGGATTACTTCTTGAGAATCGGAATGCGTCATCAGTCAGCTGGCTAAGGGCCCATATTGATACGAAACATAGAAGCAGAGTTGTGAGACCGCCTAAGAGAGCGAATCCGGCCTTTGCAGATTGGTTCGTAAGCCGAGAGTCAATCATTCCAAGGCAAACAAAACCGAGAAAAACTAGAATCGAAAATGTTGCAGGAATTTTGGTGAGAGCAAGCACCACAAAGAAAAGACAAAGCAGTACCCCAGTTCCAAACCTAAATTCTCCGGAGGACGACACAAGCGGTACAACAACTGCAACGAAGGCGGCCAGAACGGCGTACACTCCAGCAGTTGATGTGCCTGACCAATCGAGAGGAACGAACGCAATCGCCATCCAGACCGGGATGACGTTGAGGCGCCTCCAGCTTGATTGTGCGACGAGATGCGAGATGTGCGCAAGACTGGCGACGAGGGAAAGGCTATAGACGAATGGCATGACTTGAGTCATCGTCTGAAAGTGTTGTTCGCTGAAACTGACTTCGTTCAACAGCCCGCCCCATGCATACGAGAGCCAGTGATAGTTGATGCCATAGTTGAATGCACCCCAGTTACTGAACGGGCTTGACTGCGAGAGATGTCGCATCATGACCTCAATGTGTTGGTAGTCATCCGTCACCAACCACCAGAACTCGCGCCGAAGTAGATACGTGACTAGGCAGACCGCAATACAGGCAAGAGAAACAATTCGACTAACCCATGCTGGAGCTTTGTCTGGTCGTAAAGTCGTCAGTCCATAAACGAAACCGGCTACGGCAACTGGAAGTAGTTCTGCGAACTCCGATACCAATGCCAATGCGGACATAGCAATGATCTGAACGAGCATCCACGCCTCGTGTGGTCGAGGCGAGAGAGCTCGCGACGCGCGGAAGTAATGGGTGAATGCAAGAGCCCCAACGGAACTTGTAACGAGGACCCCGAATGTGCCTCGTCCGAAAAGCTGAAACAAGAGATACGAGATCGGACCACCAAGTATTAAACCTGGGCCGAGAAGGAAGATCTGAGACTGCGTCTGGCTTCTGCCGAACCACGTGATGAGGCAGCCGCCCAGACAGGCTTGACCGAACAACGAAGCGGCAAGTAGCAGTGAGTTCAAGAACGAGGCATTGAGGTACCACAGCGATATCGCGATCACGAGCCAAGGTGAAATGAGGGTCGCGAACGATCGGCTCCCCAAGGCCCTGGACAGTGTAAAGTTTGGTATCACTCCTACCTCAGATCACTTCGATTCGAGTTGGTGCGCCGCAGTGTGAATCGCTGTAGTGGAACAGCAATGGTCATTCATTAATGGTAGAACTACAGCGCGCGGCGAACCAGTCGTAGCGGTGACATTTATCTTGTTGATCAATGCCTCGGATCTAGAAAGGTGAGGCGTAGCTGAAGATTGTTTCAGACTGAATTGGACAGAGAGATTCCTGTACCTGCGGAATCTGGCAGCCACAACTGCTTGAGGAATCGAGTTCGGTATTTCAACTTTGTAGCACTGCTACAGACCTCCTTCCCGATTCTTTGTCGAGGCGGAAAGCCAGTTAGGCCAGACTCGAAGAATGAGTACTTCGTGGCCAAAAGACAGTCTGTCAACATGTCAGCGCAGGACCAGACTCTGCAATTGCTGCGAGTTCGGGCCCCAAGCACCTTTGTGAAATCTCCGCTGAACGGGTGGCGAACATCGCACCCGTCACGGTGCGCCTCGTCGACTGGTTTCTTGGAGAAGTAGCCGCGTAGTAGTTTTTTCCCGATGTCTACAGCCTCGGAGTTCCTGCGGTCGTATCTGACGGTCGGGTGGTTCGGGCTCGTCGCCGTGGCACTCGCTGGCCTGTTGCTTTGGGTGTCGTCGGTGGTGCGTCCGTCGCGACCGGGCCACGAGAAACTCCTGACGTACGAGAGCGGTGTCGACCCCGTAGGTGAAGGCTGGTCACAAAGCCAGGTGCGCTACTACATCTTTGCGTTGCTGTTCGTGGTGTTCGACGTGGAAGCGGTGTTCATCTTCCCGTGGGCGACGCAACTCGAGCGCTATGGCACCTTCGGTTTGG
>Ga0194130_10006848_pt1 | contig 12970 bp, 6 predicted proteins | sample TA2KigsurfametaG_FD_160084 | JGI IMG/M metagenome (GOLD analysis project Ga0194130, IMG submission 160084) | Freshwater microbial communities from Lake Tanganyika, Tanzania - TA2015050 Kigoma 12 surface | ecosystem: Environmental > Aquatic > Freshwater > Lake | place: Tanzania: Lake Tanganyika... | reverse complement strand
CCCCAAAACCCCAAAACCCCTTAAGATAGCCAATATAATTTAAATAAAAATTTAAAATTGAATGATTCTACAAAGGTCAACCCTCAAAGACGAAATGTAGGCATATTCATAGTCGAAAGACAACACGTTGGTGTTTTCACCCGAACTTACACAAGACACAGAAACCTCGAATTGGTCTCTTTTTAAGGCTTACGAAAACGGCGCGATGCAAGATTTTGCCACAGAATCTACCCAAAAAAGATTAAATCATATCGATCAACAACAGACGTCTAGCATCGTTGAACGCTTGAATGGCATAATTGACACCGAGGATCCCAAGTTCGATAAGATAAAGAGAGAAAACTTTGAAAAAATGGAAAAAAATCTCGACGCAACCTGCACTCAAATGTTTGACCAAACAAATTCTTTCTATGAGTGTCAAAACGCGCTCTCTCAAAGTATTTAACATGCAATAGCAACTTAAAGGGAGGAGTTGGCGCCAGAACTTGACGATTCGGAAAAATCAGAATAATTGCACACTCTTGCGACGAGTTCATGGCTTTTTTAAACGCTGCCAGGTACAAACGCCCCGAGCAATCCGGAGTCGCTTGCATCGCTGAATCAAAAACTAGCTGAATTACAGCCGCTAGCCTTGTGGAACGAACCAGTTGAAATTGCGAACGGAGGTCCTGAGTTTTTTGCCAAGTTAAAATCTGAGTTATTAACCAAAAAAGATTAAAATTATGATTCTACTATTTTGCATTCTGAATAAATCACCGCACTTTTTGCAATCGCAGTATTGTCGGGCAACTAGGAGTTACTTTTAGAAACGCTTGACACATTGAGCTAATTTGCAAAAGAGTAGCCACAAGCATCTGAAGCAGCTTTTGAGAGATCAAAAACTAAGCTGGCTGCGTACGTAACTTAGATCTAAACTTTCAGTGAGTCACAACCTTATTAACACGCTCTTTTAAAACAAAACATTTCTAGAGTGTTTGGTATTGGTAGCCTTTTTCCAACTTAAGGTCTAAATGAACGAAATACAAGTATCACTTGTGATGGAGTTTATATTTATCTAGCCATTGGAGTTCCTAAGCGTGCCTAACTTTATAAAATTGGTAGCGGTCAAGGAGGAAGTACTCCTGGTAAAGTTTATTTACAAGCTGCCCTGGACCGCGAAGGTGAAATTACCTGGGCTTTTTGTTAGGGAAAACTATATCTTAGAAGATCATCTGATGAATTCGGCTCACTACAAATTTATGACCCTTAAACTCTTACGAAGACAGGTACTGCTAAGCTGTTTTTAGCGGACATGCCTCAACTTTTGGAGCCAACTGTGGAGCAGGCAAATAGAAACTATCCTTTGTTAGTTGATCCATCCGATAACACGATCTGCATCGTGACTGTCCAAAGTATAAAAAGGGAAAGAAGCGTTAAATCTGATTTTAATGCTCAGATTGAGAAATTAGTCACAAAGAAAGCTGAGGACACCAAGATCAGAAACTCAGCACCCGCGCAGGAGACAGAGGAAGATTTGAGAAAACTTCCAAAGAATGAACAACTTAAAAGGCAAAAAGAGAAAATCAAGAAAAAACTCGATCCACCCGGTCCAGCTTTCTCTGAAAATCCAGCAAATGTTGTAGTGCCTGATATAAGTACATTTTCAATACTAGCTTTTGAACTTCATAAGTTTGATTTGAGTGGGAACTACAAAGGCAAACAAAAGGACTCAAATACTACTGATCACTTCTCTAGCTTAAAAGAAGCTGAGCTTATGAAAGATGAACTTGTCACTGAGATGTATTACGCATTTTCAGGTCTATTCAAAATCACTGACTGTGCCCGCGCACTTAAATACAACAAAAATGACATTGAAGCTGCCGCAAACTGGCTTGTAGCTGAGAAAGAGCAGCCAGATACAAACTTATAATTCCGTCGTATCTCAACGACACTACTTTCTGAAAGTTTGAGCAATGACAGAAGATAAGGCGAGCTTGATCCGATGCTTCCGAGAGCTAGCGCAACTCTTATGATAAATTCAGTTACCTGCGGAAGATGGACCTTAAATGAAGGCAAATTGAGTTACCACTAAACAACACAAAGTGATTAGGGAAGTATTCATACTTTCAGTATTGATCCTAATAAAAAACGAGAATAAAAAATCTAGAATCAACCTCAAATAGTTATAATCGACAATGACTAAAAAATTTTGGCCGATAGAGCTGCATTGATTTAGTAGATTAGAGAAAGTGATAGTGAGCAAAATAGAAATTAACAAAGAAAAACTCAAGCTATGTATGTGCACATGGCTATGATCACAGGTGGAGGTATGCCTTAGTACATTTGGGATAGCAACTAGTGGAGGATAATGCAGCCTAACAATATTTAGTAGGCCTTAGAGAATGTGGATCCTTAAAACTTTGTGACTGAAGAAGATATGTACGAACCTATCAAACTTTATGGAACACATGAAAGCTCACTGACAAAATAAAAGGCGCTAGATCAAAATTTTACAACCTATATCACATACTGTTCATAAGATAATCGTTACTATGGGCTTCCGCTTGGTAACAGCCAGCGACTTATATTTTCGGCTGGCGACTTACAGCACCTAAATGAAACGAAATAGTTTTAATTAACTTACTCTAGTTTGGACGAATTTGTAAATGAAGTACTCAAATTCTTGGTACAGGCGGAGAAGTATCGATGGAGGATGCCTTGGAGATGGAGCTGCTGGTCTCATACGTTTAGAACTTCATTGAACTAACTAATATATTCAACGCAAAATGGGCACGCTTTTGCTGTATAATCTGACAGTCTTTCTCCGAAAAGCAAACTAAGTGAGGACTCAAAGGCGAAAAAAAAGATAAAAAAGTTGAAAAAGAAGCTCGAATTAGTTGAAAGACTTGAAATCGTCTAAACACTTCAAAAACACAATCTTTAAACATCACATGAACCATCAAAGCCCACACTTAAACATAATAAGCAAAAATAATAGCCAAAAGTAAATCAACAACCTCAATAATTCAAGCCACCTCCTTCAGTGACCCAATCTTCAGGATTAAACTCTATTCCACATTTGGTAAAAACAACAGAACGTGACTTTTAAGAGTTTAGAGAATAAAGAGATTTACGCGATCCATTTGAACCACCATCTGAGAGTAGTGGTTTTAGAATACCAGATTCTTTTTTGAGCCAAGCACAATTAAAACCTCTCCCCAAAGTAGGAAATGAATACAAAAATTTAGAAGAGATCGTTTTTAGAGATAAACAGATGCAACAAAAACAAGAACAAATGAACAAACTACAGTAATTAACGTTTTAGTCATTAGTAAACAGCGATGGTTATCCGATGAAACCTGGAACTAACGGACTACTTTATTGTGGACGCAATCTTGGAGTATAAGCGATACCCGGCTCGGATGGTAGATGTGGACCGAATAACGGACCTCAATGTAGTTCTTGTTAAAGATTCTAACAATAAAATGTTCCATTTATACCTAATTCATCTGCCTTCTCAAAGCAAAGTCTGTTTGGAATTCCTACTTTCTCACCTGCTGAGTAAAAGCGGCAGATTAATTAGATTTAAGAAAATTTTGTCTTGCCTAAATAACAGATTTGCGTGCCTCAAGAGATATCAAAACACTATGCCTACTGCTAGACAGGCAGTCTTAGGTCACTTAGATCTTTACTTTAGCTTTACAAGAGGACACAGGACTTATAAGTTTTGAAGTCTTTTTTAGTATGGTCTGTTAATGCAAGTAATTTAAGTGTTTACAATGGATAAAAAGATTTAGATGAACTTTTAGATATTTGTCTTAGTGTTTTGCGCGAAAAGTAAGAGACTAAGTGTGGTGTTGTTGGTAGAATATTGATAATTGGTTGGTGGCTCTTTGCAGCAGATGTACAAAGGTAGCTTCAAGTACTAATTTCACTGCTTAATCATACAAAAGACATTACGTTGCAATAATCTTAGCAGGTGTCATGCGCTGACTTGCTTGACCCAGACTCTGATAAATCGATTGTTTAATTGCTCGCGGCACGATTCTGTTAACATGCCAGTTTCTTTGACTTGGAAATACTAAATCTAAGAAAAGTTTATCCTAGTGTCCTACTTGTAAAATCCTAACAACAAGTTGAACAATCTGTGCCCTTTAAAAAATAATTGAATGAGGCTAAAAATGAAAGTAATCAAGTTTTGATTGACTTAAAACCAAGATTTATGCATCACAAATCGCAACAGACTGACTTTTTTAGTTCATTCATCAAATCAGACATTTCTATTACCGACATTCACATCGAAAATATCTAGTTTAGAAAAATCACCACTAAGAGACGAGGTAACTCTATATTTAATCCACTTGAGTTTTAAAGCACTAACTAGTCTACTCTCATCAATTAGTAGTACTTTTCAGTGCCTTTGGCAGCATGCCTAGTGTAAGACCTTATGGATCCATTTTAGGACCCAAAATATGTTACTTTCTAAAATGTTGTGAAAATGTATTAATCTGATGATATGGAAAAAGTAGAATAGCAAACCCGTTAAGAATAGTTAAAGCTGTTGTAGAGCAATATTGCTAATTTTAAAACACTACAGCAGCAATTGATTCAAATATTTAAATCGAGAATTTTGCAAGGCTGCAATTACTCAACAGAACTTTTTGCTTATTTGCTAGGTCATGCATTAGAAGTTAGCAGTCTAGAAAATCCGATAGACTTTTAGCTTTTGATAGAAGCCATTGATATTGCAATTTCGTGTCCTAAATCTTAGATACTTCACCAAATATAAGTTGCGCTAAGCAAAGAAGTAAGCAAAAAGTATACGCAACCTGCAGCACATTTGGCTTATGCCTGCTTGCCGAAATTGTATACTTTAATTAGTAATTTTACAAAATCAACTCAGATTGTACTAGACAAAGAGTTTTCAGAAGGTTTAGATGTTGCAAGTTAAAAGGTTTGGGAAACCGCACACCCATATGCTAAGTAAGACGACAGAAAATCTCATATAGTCAAAGTTTAAGGTGCAATAGGCTATTCAATAGAGTTTGATAAAAGGTGTTCAACTGAAAGTCCTGGAGATGTTTTATTATTGCGTTCCAGTGATTATAACTACCAAGTAAGTGAATGCATAGGTACTGAATTTAAATTTGAACGCAGACCCCATCATAGCTAAATCTATGTACTATTGGGCGAGTAACTCTAAATTGAATTCAGACACATGAATCCGAGGTCGAGAAATCAAAGAAATATTGGCAGAGGTAGAGGTGGTCCATCTTTATCTTCAATACAATCGCGAGAAGAGATAACACGGCGTTGGGGCTACAAGCTGACAATTAAACCAATCTTTGGTATGTCAAAGTTTTCTGAAAACAAAATTTCTCAAGTGTTTGTTTAGAACAACATTATACAAATGACGCATATGCTAGCACTTACACTCACACAGGCTAATTAAAGCGAAGGGTAGTAATTATTTGGAAATGAGTTTGGAATAACAGAGTCACAAGCAGTAATAAAAAAGACATTGGGTTGGCATTTGTTCAAAGGTGGACTAAAATTGAGTGAGCTAGAAAATCAAAGTAATGCTGAAACAATCATTGACTAAAGCTTACAAAGTTTAAAGCGTAGTCAAAATAATTACCAAAGTGAGATACAAAAGTTTTTCGAGTCAGAACTTTCTGACCTTAATGCTTACTATGATCGGAAGTATGCAAATAAAAAAACCGAAAACTAGACTATGGGTAAATCTTAATTTGAGCCAGAAGAAAAATCATGGCATTCAGATGTAAAATCAATCATGGAATAGTCAGAAGTATTGAAAAATATAGTGAGAAAATTGCGCATATAAGTACCTTATCCGTTGCCAATACAGCAGCAGATGATGAAAAAGTCATTTTTGGTGCACAAGGACAAGTGGGATAAAGTTGAGTAAGTATTAATTGTGGCTATGCTGTACCACAGCGGTTCAATAGCCGACTTCCACAAGTATAATGAACTATCAAAAGAAACAATATGCAGAGGCTAGTCTGCAGACTTGGATGAGGCAACTGCTCACCTGATGGAGGAGTTTTAGTTAATTGGGAAACACATCAATCTCGTGCTTAATTGGATGCTGGCTCGACTTCAAGGATAAAACGAGTTTTAAATGATAATCGAAGACACAATCAGCGTTGCTCAAACAATTATAACAGAACGTTTGCAGCAAAAATAAAGAGAAGAAGAGGTTATGAAGCAGCAAGCTCTAGAAAGATAACTTATGGCGGAAGCTGAATAAGAGATGCGAAATTTTGTTATTTCTGAAGCAGAGTCACTTAAGCTTAAGTAGACCATATCCTCATCAAGTAGTGGTGCTCAACCGCCAAAAAAAGCTGAAGTTACTAAGCTAAAGTAAAAACCAAGCAAAAAACGATCAAACATAATCAAAATATCTGACAGCGTAGCAAAGTTGACAAAAAAGAAATCCAAAGCAAAAGAAGAATCTAAGCACGAGCAAGAAAAACCTGTAAAGTAGGAGGATATAAAATTAACGGAATAACCTCAACCAGATAAACCGAAGTATTGTGAGCTGAGTCAAACTGAAATAGCAAATTTAAAGGTAAAAATTTTGACTAAGGCCCACCAAGACTTTATCGACAATTATTAAATTGATGGAGATTTGTCTAAACTACTTAACATATGCATGTTCTTTGATATCAATCTAAATGTCAACGATACCTAAGAATCGCTAAAATAAGTGTTTAAACGCGTAAAATAAAAAATATAGCCACTTATTGACTTTGATAATCCACAAGATAATCAACTATTGGCGTAATTGGACTTAAAAGATCTAAAGCTTGGCACTCCTGCCGAAGAAGTCGCTCAAGATGTTCTTAACAGAGTTCTTTTGCTGCTTGAGGTTCAACCTAGCATAAGCTATTAGTCCGAAGTTACACGCATAGTGTCCACTAAATCAAAAATGTCAACAATTTTCGAATAAGACGAAGATATACAATCTCAGCTTTCCGGTGGATTTTAACAAGCAATAATTCCATAAATCGACTCAGAATTAGAAGATTTAGATGACTTGCCTCCATTACAACCTAAAAGAGTTATGTCGCTACCCGCAACTATCTAAAGTGGAATTGCAAGATTGGGTGCTACAACACAACCTCCTTCTGTGACCAGAGCTAGAAAGCAAAGTGCAGAATATGCCGTTTTTATTGACTCATATAGAAAATGGAGGATTTGGTCTAAACGTGCCCAAGATGAAGAGGAAGATTTGTCAAACCCAAACGGAAATCCACTTTTTGGAATAGTTTCTTTCGCTAAGCAGTCTTAGATTTACGATCCAGAAATTTTAAGAAGTCGAATGAAAAGTCACGTCTATCGTGCTGCCTTCAGATTAGTTGGATTGTAATATCAGGAAAAGTTGTTTGGTCTTCTTTAAAATGGGCCCTTCGTAAGATTCATGTGGGGAGCTAAGGCATTTTCCTTACACAAATCAGTTTTGGACGACATCGAAACATGCGGTGAATCACTAACTAGGCAACTTAACGCAGTTTCAAGATAAATCGTTTAGTAATTGATGCAGTCAGTTGTTGCTCAATATAAAATTATAGGACAAAAGCTTACCTAGCTATAAAGCTAAAAGCAACGTAAAATAAACGGTAAGATTGTTGAACATTCTATTACTAATGGAAACAACTAACAGCCCTTAAGCATCCTTGATCAAAAAAGGCTTTTACTGACTTTGAATGATATAAGAGTTTTATTATCAAATATTTACACCAAGGAGTACGTACTAGAATCTCTGCGAGTCGATAAGTAAATTTCATCGAAAAATACTCTTGGAGTTGACCAAATATTAGTTTTCTTACAATCAGTGGTCAGTATTTTAGTCAGAAGCTAGTCAGCTTAAGTTGGTTTAAATGTATTCATATCGTAAGTATCAAAGTTGGTACTAGATTGTTTTATTCATTAGTCTAATACTGTAAAGACGGAGACTTAGCGAATTTTATTAGACATGTTACTTGAAACGGTTGTAAATCAGCTTACCTTGGCCGACAGTAATGATAAAATGTAGCTATTACAACTGTTATCTGAGGTCGTTAGGATCTCCATTAGAAGTGATAGCGAAACGAGCGTTTTGTAGCCTGGAAGTGCAAAAGTGACAAACTGCATTAAACTATTGACTAAGTTTATTTGTAATCCGAGCGAGGTACCTGCTGTTGTAAGGCAGGCAATAAGATGTGCCAAGTTGTTGCTAAAGTAATTGACCACTCAAGATAAAACTTTTGATTCACTAATCTGTAAAGACGTTTTAAAAGCTTTAGGGAATAAGATTATGTCCTACAAAAATCCTGAAAAGTCTAAATCTGATGAGCAAACTTTCTAAAAGTAGAGCTTAGAAGTTCCCATTGAGCAGAAATAAATAGACACCACCAATAGCAATTAAGTTACAAATTCAAGTAAAGTTGCGGCTGAGTAATTAGAGTACTATGTATATGCTCATTTGAACATACCACACGAAGAGGATTTTACTTTTTTAGTAACTGCTTTGTTTTATTGGGAGAGGAGAAACCCGATCTACTCGTAAAATTTGTATAAAAATGTTGCCGAGATTGTAAAAAAGGTAGATCCACCTAAACCTGCAGCAAGTATTACTAGCGAGCCACTACCTCCTATTTCTATATCTAATAAATTACCCTCTATTGATGAGGTTGAAAAATTAGTAGCTAAATAGGTCTTGGAGGACCTAAAGTAAGAAGATAGAAAAGAAAACCAGAACGACGATGAAAAAGATTGGTAATCTGATTCGTCTAATAGTGACGAGGAGTCTATGCATAGTTAACTGGTGGCTCAATTAAAAAAAGATAAAGCCGAAGTAGCGTCAGAAGACAATAATCTAAATGTATTACTTGTAAATGAGGAATCATAAGACGCAATTAAAGAGGTTCAGAAAGTTGAAAAAGTTGAAAAAGTTCCGAAAGTGTAGTAAAATGAAGTTGACTATCTTCAACAGAGAATGCACTTTATGATGCAAAAAATGCACTAAGACTCTGAATAAATAATGGAAGCTGACATCTAAAACGAAATATTTGCCAGAAGACACTAAGAAATTAGCATGCTTTTAATGGAAGGATCACCTGATATGGAAAAAGAAGCTTAAGTTATGAAAATGATGGCTGAACTCGAAGCTCATCAAGCATTAAAAGAATAACAAATGGCATCTAGAAGAGGCCCACGTCCCACGACAGCGCCTAATAAAAATGGTGGCATTCCAAACAATAGTACAAAACTTGCATATGTTCAATTGGCTATTGATGAGATTATAAAGCAGTGGAAAGCGCCACTTAGTACAGATTCTGAATCGGACTAGGAGCGTGCCTTCAAAGAAATTAACTTCCTGAAGTCACTCCAATTAGTTGTTAAAGAAGCATTAGAATATGTTAATTAGTTTTAGCACCAAAGGAATAGTCTAGTTTTGACAAAGAGACCTTTAAGCTTGGAAAAGAGCACTGAATTTGCAGAACTTTTGAAGCTTTCTTACATCGGTTAGGTCGACCCTGTGCCACTTAATCCTTATTCGAAGTCTGAGAATACCTAAAGGAAAATAGCGTGCATAAATTTAACTTAAGCTGAATTGTTCCCACTTTTGCCAAAGAAAGTTTAAGATCTTGGAAAATAGGATTAAAGTAAATCACCGGTGCAGCCTGTTTAGATAAGCGTGGCTCCGAAAAGATTTAAAGTAAATATCATAGAGAAGAATGTTGCGGCTGCTCTTGAAAAAGAGATGACCACTAAACTTTAAGATATTAAGGCAAGTCAAAAATCGTAAAGAATGGGACCAATCGTTCACTGCAAACAGAAAAAGCAAAAATTCGGCTTCTCAATTAGTATTATTATTGGCGAACTCATTTTGTTTTTGAGATCGCTTCCCAATACAGTACTTACAACGATGTTTAACAAATCTCTTAAAGCTTACTTAGCCGACACAGATTCCAAAGCTTTACTTTATGGTATACTTGCAACATTTGGAGGATGGAACAATCAAATTTCAACAGGTACTGACGTCGAAGTAAATACAAACGACCAGTGGTGCAGGGGCACAGTAATAGAGCCTGGATTTGGAAAACGATTTGCCATTGTAGCCCTTGAAGACGATGTTCTAAACTTGTAAAAAATACCGCATGCACAAATCAGAGCTTATTCTGGAGAGCTTGCTTTTTATCCAGATTACAAACTTCTAACTCTTAGTGTGATTAAAGCTCAAAATGATTAGTTCTTACTTTCTTTATTGCTCAGAGCTTGTACAAAGATGCAGTGGCAGCTTGATATTAGTGATCCTGATTACAAAAACTTCCTGTAGATAATAACTGACACTTCAAAAAATGGCTAAAATTTTGAGGAAGATAAAAGTAAAAAAGAATACGAAAGCTCGCTCACTCTAACTTGGGAAAGGTTAATTGATTTGTATGAGTAGAAGCACTAGCTAATATTTACACCAAAAGACAAAGAGGAAAACGAAATTAAAGAAATTAAGCTTGAAAATATAAAGTAAACTGGCATTATGAATCAAGAGTACGCTTAAATGAAAAATTCTTACTTGTCTGGACTTCCCGAAGCAACGACCCAGTAGAGCAAATCAGAAGCAAATTTGAAACTTTTATATTACTGGGAGAAAAACATTATACCACAGATTTTGGCTTTCTGTCAAGGTACCTACAGACCTTACGAATTCGAATATTACTTCGAGCAAGTCAGATATCACTTGAGACGAGGTGATAGTGGTAGTGCTATAAATGATGCTATGACAATGCTTGAAAACAAAATACCTCCAGGTATGATTATTCCGGACGAAAATTAAGACTGGACTTCAAAGATATTAGAGGAGTGCATAGTTGGAACTTGGCTTCTAGCCAAGATCAAGCACAAAAATAGTGGCAGCGACACCGAATCGTCAGCTTCAAAGCTTTTCCTGAACAAATTAAAAAATATAGGCGTTGAAGAAATACTTGTCTAAATCAAAGTTGTTGATGGCAGAAGTAATGCGGTTCTAGCTGAATACGTTGGTCTTGACTAAATGCAAAGTCATTATTTGTGGATACCTGTCGCTAATCTCAAATCACTTCAGTCGCCAATGCCGAGCTAATCTTTGGCCTCTGCTGAAACTTTAAACAAACAATTGAGTAGATATCTTTCGCGAGTATCTCAAATTTACTGTCGAGAAATACTGACAAATTTAGTCGAAAAGCAAAAATCTATTCCTAACAACGAACTTAAGATTGATGAGCTTATCAGTTGGTCTATTTGGCAAAACTTTACTAATGATGCCTTGTGCGGATGGATGAAAAATTTTTCATCTGTAATACCAATTTTTGAAGAAGTTAAAAGTGAAGATTAAATTCATGGATCTAAAAACTAAATCTCTCTGAATAAGATTTTAAATAAACGAATTGAGGAGTTCTCGAAAGAAAATAGTACTATATTGCACGAGTCTTAATCCAAAAATACAACAAATATGCTCACAGTACTGTCTGAGATGATGCAATAGTCTGAAAATCAGCGTAACTTGATTGACTGGTGTGCAACTTTATGGTACTCTATGGCTAACTCAGTAGCTTAAAATCGGTGCGTGGTCGACATTTGCAATGAGTATGAAAAATATCTGAAGCTTAACGCAAAAAATTAGTTGCTTCCGTTGCATGAATTGTTACCTAATTTAGGAGACTAAAGTGTTGGAACTTTACTTATGTTCAAGAAAAACGGAGTCAAACTTGCACCCTGCTCCAAGGTTTAATTTTTCTCTGATCCTGAAATGGTCAACTTGATACATGAATTAAACGCTGGAAGTGAAGTTAAAAAAGAAGTTCCGCCGATTGTTCTGTAATATAGCCACATTTGGGTTTATCATGACGCTGGGACTAATGCTCTTCTTTCGAAGGAAGAATAACACATCCAACTTGGCGACAACGTGAGCTCTAGTCTTTAAACAGCTATCATAAATATTCCGAAAGAGTGGCAGATTGCTTGCTGGTTAACTGAAACACTTTCAACTTCGGTCATAAACCAAAAATCTTCTTCTTTTGAGAACATAAGAGACGTATTTTAAAAGCTAATCACCTCGCTCGTTGCTTTTTATGATGACTCTAAGGCTCCTAACGTATTCAAATCTGAGGTTTTGAAACTGCTTTCAAGGTTGTTGGTTAAGTTTAGACATGTTTATAAGAGCAAAGGTGGTCACTAAGTAGCAGCTCAGTCACACTTTGACAAAATGTTTATTCCAAAAGACTTTTTTAGAAACCTTTTTTCAGAATTGATGATTTAGATGGAGAGTGAAGATTGTCTTCACTGTGCTTTTGTGCAAGATTCAGTGGAGTTTATTATGAGTTTTGTGATTCCAGTAGAAAAATTGGATCAAATTAAGCACTCTTAGCTCTTAGAAGATATCGAAGTTCCCAAGTGGTTGACACCAATTCTTCATTTGAGTTACTTCCTGCACTTCTTAAGAGGTGAGATCGACTTTTTACCCTCCGATACTCTCAGTTAAAGTAACTAAATCAATGACTTAGAATCCCTAATCATAATCTCTGTAAAAAATTTACCTTTGAATTACTCAATAGAGTGGGTCCAAGAAAAAGTTCGAGAGCTTATCTTGAGTCACCAGGGACGAGTTTTAAATTTAACTACAGATTTCATTGTATAGAAAGACTACATTATAGTTTTACTTGATGGATGGCATCCGCTAAAACCTTTGGAAATAAAAGAAGAGCTTGACTCAGAAATTGAGGAAAAGAAGGAAGAGATCAAGCCTCAAGCTGTTGAACTTAAGCCAACAGTTTTTGCTTGTTAGGTTTGTACCTTCGAAAATGCGCTAGCAGCACCAGCTTGTGATATGTGTGGTACGCCCAGACCTCCGATGGAAATCATTATGGAGGCGTTTAGAAAAGCCAATGCACCACCAGAGGAGCCAAAAACTTAGGCAAAGCTGCTTAATCAAGCCACATCACTTAAC
>Ga0194130_10006838_pt1 | contig 12979 bp, 10 predicted proteins | sample TA2KigsurfametaG_FD_160084 | JGI IMG/M metagenome (GOLD analysis project Ga0194130, IMG submission 160084) | Freshwater microbial communities from Lake Tanganyika, Tanzania - TA2015050 Kigoma 12 surface | ecosystem: Environmental > Aquatic > Freshwater > Lake | place: Tanzania: Lake Tanganyika... | reverse complement strand
AACATAAGTATCAAGTTCTCTTTTATACTCCAATGATTTTTGCTTTAGATTTGCTGGAATTCTTTCGGATGTATGAGAAAGGACATAACCTAAGTTTCCTTTTAAAAACCCATCATATAATTTATCTACATCATATGGTCTATCAAAAGTTATAAAGGTAAATTCTTTAAAATCGGTCGGCTCTAATAATTCTATTAATCGATTACCTGTACCGCTTAAGAAAACAGCCCGGCGCCCAGTTATAGGCTCGAAAATAGGTATATTTGCATATTTTCCCTTTATGATTGTGCCAAATGAAGCAAGGACGATATTCCTCGTACATAATCTTTGGAGATTTTGTCTAATTATATGCAATATCTGCTCATTAACTGACGGGATCTTTGATAAATCTTTGTTTTCTAACCAATATTCACTCAACTCTCTAGATGAGCTTACATCCTTTAGAATATCACCAATACATTTATCATCTGCATTAAGACTCAAAAATATTTGATGTAAGGGTGGATTATGTTTTAATAACTGCCTGAGATTGGCAATTACTCCCTCTGGCTTTTGTGCCATGTTAAAAAGAGTACGTTGAATTCCGCTAACTCCCTCTGCCATCAAGTTATGAAAATTATCTACAGAATGTTGCGGAGTGTCTTCCTGCATTTGGAGCATAAATGTTTTCTTCCAACGCCATCCTTCTTCTACCTGTTCAGCAGCTAAAGAAAGGATGGTTGTGTGAAGGAAAAGTAATAATGAAAAGCTTAAAAATTTCATTTTCAGCATACTCAAATAAAGAGCATAAAATAGGCTTATATTTGTATTTTACCTCTTACAGTCTCTTGCTCTACTTGGGAAAAGGAAGCCGTAAGAATTTTTCTTATATTGGCTGTGTTTGCACCATAGTTCCCTTTTATATTAAGCGAACTAAACATTGGTTGTATTAAAACTGGCTTGAGCAAAGCCAGCAGATTCGCAATACCATCATCAGTCATCCGATTCCAAGATAGATCCAACATAATTAATGCATTGTTATCCTTAAAATAATTTCCAATTAAACTCGCGCCTTGGTCACAAATTGTATTGCTACTTAAATCAATATCCAACCGTTTTCCTCTCGCAGATAGTTGCAAAGATTCATTCTGAATAGACTCTAACGCTTCACTAACAGACAAGGGACGCGGGTGCTTTATTGCTTCGACAATAGAATCGTCAGTTATATTTAAGTCTGCGGCTGTTATTTTTAAGACACTGTCCTCTATTGATGTTTTAAAATGAGGCCTTACTTGGGCGTGTAGATCATATCCATTATATCTATCAACTTCTGTACACAAGACAGGTGTTGGTGTTTGATATAATAAACATATGGCTGAAATCATTAGCGTTAATTTTTTCATTTTTAGCCTCCCTCTTATTGTTTTTAGTATATCATCTTCATGCTAATAAATCAAATAATCAAATGGCTGACATATCATTCAAACTTTTTGCAGCCATTATCAATAATGGCACGCCTCAATGATTATTGGCACCAGAGCGTGTTCAATGGACGTGGGTCGGATCTAAGTCACCGCCAAGTAATGGGAACCCAAATGAGAAATTTTGTCCCCATGTCGACGGAAATTTAAGTCCTTGCGCGCCACCAAGCGTTTCGTGGACATCAAAAAAATGTTCAGTCTCTTTGTTAATATCAAAGGCTTTTCGCTTTTCATCAAATTCCTTATCTTGCAATTCAGACTTTCTCATAATTTTGGTTAGATCTTGTAGTTTTTGAAAGACCTCTTTAAACAGCAGATGAACGGCTATCTTTGTTTTTTGCCGATCGAAATGGCTGTCTTCATAAATACTTTTACAGAGCTGGGCAAATGGTAACAGCGAAGGAATGCCGCTCTGGACAGAATCTAAATATAGCTGCTGGAAATCTGCATACTTGTCATCCAGATCTCCTAAAGCCTGTATATCATTCGTCTCTTGATAGGAATCGCGGATACGCAAGTGCTTTAAGTGACTCAGAAGATCTTCCCTGTTTGTCGGGGTATGTGCTGTAATCATGTTAACGATCGTGTCTGCTTCTGCACTGAGTTCTTTGTAGTTATCACATCCGAGAACAGGTACGAGCAGAGTCACAGAAAATGTTAATGCTGCTAATATTTTGATAGTCATGTTTAGCCTCCCTCAATTAGTATCTTTTGATTGCTGTCATTGTCTTCAATAAAATCTCGCCTCCATAATCATTCCGGGTAAGCAAGTTATATTCAAAGTGACCTAAATAGTCAAACAACCCTAAAGCTTGATCAACTAGATGCTCATTTGGGCTCGTCAGAAAGTTCCCTACAGAAGCCGTATTTACACCAGCCATTTTTAAAAACCAAGGCTGTACGCTTCTAATGGATCTTACCTCAATGATGGCTTCCCCATATGTCATATCCTGTTTCTCCATTTCTTCTTCTTTGAAACGTCCCATGGAATTAGATGAATGTAGAATCCATGGCGGAGAAAGAACGTCATACTCATTCATTCCTGCTTGTATTATACCAGAATTTATCGGATCAATCACATATCTTTTTGTTGGAGTCGCAACCGTCTGAATTGACAGACGATAATAATCCTCAAAAAGGCTGTGTATCGGCAAACCATTGGTTGTCAAGATATGTGGTTTAAAGTTCCTCAACATTGCCGTACCTAGGATACCTTGATGTAAGAGAGAACTAATTACCCCCTTATTGTTTGAAAAAAAGTCATCTTGAAAGAATTGTGAAAAATCACCCAAATTGACGACTTGTCCACTCTGATCAAAAAATTGCTCTGCGTAGTTCGTTTTATGAAAAAGACCTGGTACATCGAAAATTTTACTAAACTTAAAATTACGATCCTGCATGGCAACTTTAAAATAGTCAGCGTAGATTACTCCTTCTAATCTTAGGTCCTGTATCATTGAGGAAAATGGTCTACGCGACATAAGGTTTAACCGAATCTTAGGATCGATTTGCTTGTACTTTTGTTGATTTCGCATGATCTCTATTAAAAATTGCCGATCCCCAATGTCATCAATAGGGGTCATATTAACTAAGGTTAACGCATGTAGAAACACAAACCCATCCAATGATGAGCAAACCTTTTGATACATGCGGAATAATTGCGACTGTAACTTAGGAATTAATTTTTTGGCATTTTCTTCCGAAGCTTTGTAAGCTCTTTCAGCTTCTTCCGTTTTAAATTCCTCATAACAGTCCTTACACGCAGTAAGGGCGTTGCCACAAAGTTCAATCTTTTTATAATGGGCTAAAAATAGCTCTCGATTCGGAAAACTTGCTGAAAATTTCAGCATATCTGAACTCTCAAAGCCGAACAGCGAAAAATATAAAGGTATGGTGATACTTAACTGATGTTGAATCGTTACTTGGGGCGAAAATTGAGGTTCCCACTGATCATTGGGTCTGACAATCTCTTTTACTGCGTCAAAATCTATCTCAGGATTGTTTTCAACTCGGAACTTGGTGTTTTTATATATAGAGGAAATATCATTCATCCAAATATGAAAAGTCGTCGTTGAACTTTGCAAAAGAGTAACTTTCAGCGATTCAAGAGCTTTTAAGATGCTAGAAATACATAATCTTAAGCTATCTTTCTCCTGGGGTAAGAAGGATCGTGTAACAAACTCAATATCATTTGTGTCTATCACAACATGCCATAAGCAAACCTTATCATAATGAAAGAAAAACAAGGGCTTTTTTTGAACATTGTCGTTTATCTCCCAAGGATATAAGCCGCTGCTTTCTTGAAACTCTAAGCCTAACTTAAATTTCATAAGATTGTCATGGGATGGAAGATCTTCAGAATTCATTCCCCATGTTGTGAGTGTTGTCAGTGTAAGGATTACGAGCCAAATAGAAAAGGTTCTATGATTTATTTTCATATGAGTGAAACTACTAGTTGTGTGATTTGGATGCAAATTTAAGGCCCAAAAATATCAAATTGAGGGAAAGTTGTCAAGGTAGCCAGAATGGTTTTTTCCATTACATATAAATATTAAGGTATTGATCTTTGGTGGTTTTTAAAAATGTCATCTACTGCCTGCAAAAGAAGGTAAAACACGGCAGTTTCCAAAGCAGGATTTTGATTCCTCTACTTGCATAAAGCAAGGCGTTGTTCACAAGCAGATTTGAGGTATATGAGTTGCCGACTGTTTAGGCTATTCCAATCTGATGCATCGGTCCAATATCCTTGACGCGGATAAACGGGTCATTAGCGAGCAAGAAGTGTTGTTTATGGAGCCACTGAACAAAGTGCGAGACTGCAGTCAATATGTGATTAATGGTGGTGGCTTTATAAGGTTTTGGGGTATTTTCCGAAACTGTCTGTTAGAGGCTTCGTAGAAAATGCTTGGTAACGACGGATGCCCAGCTATTGACATGGTCGTGTCCGAATTCTTGGGTGACTAAGGTGAGAAATTTGTTTATGTCTTCTTGCTTAGTCTTGTTCTGTTTTTAGGGAAGATCCTTTGACATGGACATGGTAATAAAAGTTGACCAAAACGAGACCGCTGACTTGCCTTTAAAGCCATAGGAGAGAGTCTTCCTTAATGAATAATAAATCACATATTTTTTTATAGGCTATTCCATTTCAATACTTTAATCAGTTATCTTAGAGATATTTCTCTGATTGCTTAGTTGGATTAATATTAACCTATTCAAGACGACATTATTGAGGAAACTCTTATGAACAAACACTTTAAACTTCTTATCCTATCCACTCTTGTCACCCTAGCCCTTGTATTACCCCTGAAGATTAACAGCATGGAAAGTTTCTCAAATGAATATGATCAATATCGCTTTGCTTCTACTGGTTCCGCGCTCTCGAGTCACTCAAAAGAAGAATCAAGCCCACTCTCATCTGATACAAGTCAAACAATTGTTGAACTCCAAAACTCATTAAGACAAGCTACGATTCTGGCAGAAACATTGCTTGAAAACCAGAAAAGAGATGAAGAGTTAAAGTCAAAATTAGAGCAGGAAATTGCTAAGACAAAGAGGGAGAAGGAAGAGGAGCGTCAGAGAATTATAGGTCCCCAAGAGGGTATGCTTCAGTTGACACAGGCTTATACCACCCTGCTTAGTTTTGGTATTGATGAATGCATTAATCAATATATATTGTTGGGCAATATGAAATTGAACTTTGGGGATCTGAACCAGATTCTGTCTAATATAGAGCGATCATATGTCATTATTTGCACAGTTGCCAATGATTACTATGCGAAATTGAAAGCCCACAGACATGGCAAGTTTGAATTATCAAGAATACCCTGGATACGACAAAGATACAGCGAATTTTTAAACAACCCTTGTAGCCAACACCTTATTGTAAATGAGCGATACACCAAACCCTTCGATAGAAGTCAAATCCAAAAAGATATCCTTAAAAGTATGGAATTGTATAAGGAATTATCTGGCATACTCTACCCTTTCTGGACAGAAGAACAGGAAAGATACGCTATAGAGCAGGAAGCTGTTGCACTGAAAAAAGAAGAAGGAAAGAAGCAAAAAGTTAATGATCTAAAAGAAATGAGGCCGAGCAAGGAACGTGAAATCTTGGCGATAAGAGAAGCAAAGTTAGATGAATACATTGTAGGGTATAAGTTATTAGGAGCCGTACAAACTCTTGAGGAGTTAAAGAAAGTTTTGGGTATTATCAACGTATTATATACGGGAAGAATAGAAGAACTGAAGAGGATAGGTATAAATGAGAAATACAGCCAGGAGGCCCGTATAACTGAAGTCACATCACGGGTTTTAGAGTGGTTGGGATGGAATAGGCATATCAGTAAAGATTCTATTGATTCTCCGGACAGTGAGAGGCTTTCGGAGTGGTATTCGGTAAGAGGATTGGTTAAGGATGATGTGCTTGCAAGTATGGAGCTACATAAAAAAATATATGGTAATCCTCACCCCTTCTGGCATGAATTTTACTACTATGCAACATGATCATCTTCCGGTTTCGGATATCCAGAGTATATGTTCTTTGATGATGATGATCTATTAAGCGATAAAACTTTTATCTCACAAATATGGGCGGTGAGGGTACGGGTAGATACGTGGGAGCTTCTCTAGATTTTATGCAAAATTGGTCAAAGGTGATAAAAATGGTGCACAGGTCCTGCTCCCTTCCCGACAGGGTGATAGGCAGCAGCTTTTATGGCTTTAATTAGATGTGTTTTTACATACTCGATTGTTTGAATCATGGGTTCACCTTGCGTCAAACATGCCGTAATTGCGGCAGAAAGCGTACGACCGGTGCCGTGAGTGTTGCGTGTTAGTCATTCTCACCTATAGATATTTTCGATTTTTAGTAACAAAGATTAAAAGATTTACGCTACTATTAAACCGTACATAAAATCCCTTACAAAAAAGGAAAAATAAGATGGAAGTAGTATTGAGAAAAAGCATAAAAATATCTTCTCTCTACTTAGCAATGCTAGCTTTATTCTGCTTTAACAACAATGCTGCTGATGAGATTATTTTGGATAAGGACAGGGGATCACTTCAGCTTGTCACCTCTATCTTGCAAACCGATAAATTAACTCAAAATGCAACACAAGATAACTCAATAATTGTTGAAATCATTAGTCCACATACATATCAGCAAAAATTACTTGCACTGTCTATTGATCAGGCTTGTACAAATGATGATGAAGATACAATTACAATCGACAGTAACTCCACCATTGTAGTTACTAGTGATCTTTCTAACTCTCAAGGTAAAACTACATCTATAAAACCTCATATATTCAAACAACATAAAACACTCGTTGCTGTAGTAATTGATGTTTTTCGCGCATTTACAACAGCTTGTTATATATTAGAAAATTTACCAGCTTCCTATATGTTTACAAATAAGAGCGCAGTTGTTTCTCAATATGTATCTAAGCCCCACGATCCTTTCCTTATTGGCAAAGCAGAGAGAGGAGCGACCCTAAAGTATGACATTCCAAATTCACCCACACGCGTCAAAGAATTTGATCTCAAAAGTCGGAACGTCCTTCATCGCACTGAAGGTGGTGCGAGTGGTATATTGATGTCAAAAGGAGCTGATCTTATCCTTGCAGCAAGCCTTGCAAATGCTAATGCAACAGTCAGATATCTATCTAAACTTCAAAATCCAATTGTGACCCTTTTACCGATGGGTCATGAGGGCAATACACCCTCCTTGGAGGATGATATATGCGCTCAATATATTGAAGCTCAGCTTAAGGGTAAGACATTTGATTTGTCCCAGTATCACTCCGCCTTACGGGAGGGATCAGGAAAGTACTTTTTTTCGGAAGATCAATGGCAATATCCAAACCAAGATTTTGATCTATGTCTCGATGTAGGTCGGTTTAATTTTGCTATTCTTGCAGACGTGCATGATGAATATGCAATTTTAAAGCGTTTAGATAATATAGGAACCCAATGAGGCTTTAGGATAGGGTAACTCTATTAATTCTACGAGAAAATCTCTTATTCCACGCCCTTCCCACCGTAATTTATCAAGGTTATCTTTAGTCATTTTATTCCACTCTTCCCGACTAAAAGACTTCTTAATATCAAGCATATAATTAAAGTGCGGCGTGTTTATTGCAAAGTGCATGGGATGTATGATAATAACCTTCGTCCCTTGTCCTAACACGCTTTCTTTAAATGCTTTTGTTATCTCTAGTGGATGATTGCGCCACAAATATCCACCATCTTCAAGATAAATAGGGATTTCTAAAAGCCCAAACCGATCTTTGAAAGGGGCAACAATTTCCAGGTCTGTGCACACATTCGATGAAATCAACATACCAGCCTCTGCCATAGCTTGCTGGGAAGAATTGCAAATAGCAAAGCGATGGCAGCGAAATGCCGCTAGGTTGTGGGGTAAATCCATAACGTGTTTTGTCACTTCAGCGATTGTAGAACCATGAGAAGAATCGGGGGAGAAATAAGGGTGAAGCCCCACTTCTATCTGATCCATACAGGATTCCACGGCTGCTGATCGATGAGTGATAAACACTGTAGGTTTAATCTTTTGATTTTTGAGAAAGTCGAGCGTCTCCTCTATGGCTGGTTCACATGCCCAATCAAGATCGACAGTAATAACAAGTTTATTCATCGGCGTATCTCATGAAAGTGTCGGAACATATTCTCGTCGATATCATGCTTACTGAATAGTTCAGCCATTGAACCATAGGTTCGCAAATCATTCGTCCGAGGGCTCGTTGACCATGTATCTTTGGTGCGCATATATTGTGCATTTCCATAAGATAAAATATTAAATAATGACGCATTCATCTCATCATTATCCTTAAAGTGGAGTTGAATATTCCGCCCCTTTAGAGCTTCTTCAACCCGTTGTTGAAATATCTGATACACATCCGCTGGGATAGAATGGGCGATATCTCGGTCAGGAGCGTCGTATGACATGTATTGATAGAACTTCCAGGATGAAACTGTTCCTTTGGCTTCTTCAACACCATTGAGAATGGCTAATACCTCATCTGGCAGAAAGGAGTGATTTTTTTGGCTTACGACGCTATGAAGCTTAAGTTTAATACCATTCTGACAAAGCAAGCCACAGACTTGTGTTATATGTTCATAATACTTTTTATGTCCTTTATAATTTCTACCAATCTCGCCTAAGAATTGATCATTGACGCTATCGATCGTAACAGCAACGCGATCAACAACTCCTTTCATTTCATTGGCGACATTCTCATTGAGGAAAGCGCCATTTGTATACATTTCTATTTCTAAATTCTTTTTAGGCTCAGGGGAGCGAAACGTTCGGATGTGTCGCAGTAATTCAATGAAATCAGTGGGAGGATGCTTCCCAATAATTAGGATTTCACCCCCAGAAAGTGTGAGATGACGGAATCCAAGATTATGATACAAATGGGTTATCAGTTCCTTTTTACCATTAATATCAAGCTCTTGCTTTAGTTGGTGAGGAGCATTCTCAAGCACGCAGTAGGAGCAGCGCAGATTGCAACGGTTTGTAACCATCCAATACCCTTTGTAGAACGTGTCAGGCATATTTGATCTCCTTTTGTTGGCGATAATCAGAGGGGAACGGCGTAATGAGTGTTCCATCGAAATAGTTAATTAGTTCAGAGTCAAATGGTCCATCCCCAAATACCTGCACTTGGCCAGACCAATTAATATGTAAAAGTAATCGATGGGCAGCACGTAATTTAGATGCTTCCCAAGGTGCAATAAAAGTTGTTCCTTGATAAGTTTCAAACCGGAAACCTGTGATATTTGGGAGGGTCTCGGCTGAAATAGAAAGCTGTAGAATTTTTCCATTAAATTCTATACGCCTGCTCGCAGTTAAGTTTGTCTCAAGTCTGGCTATATCTTGTTGTTCAAATGATGTGACCCAAAGAGGAGAACCATCACCATTTGTAACAACTGAGCCGCTATATCCTATTATCCAATCAACTGCTAGATTATAATTCTTGAAAACTGCGAGAAGGTCAGAAATCGGCCGAGCACTACAAACAATGCGTTTAGGATAACTCATAAAAGCATTTATGCACTTTTGCGTTCTTGCAGGATCATCCTTATGGAAAAGAGTCCCATCAAAGTCGCTAACAGCTATAATTTCCTCATTGCGAATTTTGGCAGCCAACAATCGAGATAATATTTCATCATCATAAAGATCGCCAATTTCTTTGGCCATTGAAGATAGGGTTTCAAGGTTGCTGAGCATTTCGATGATGATCTCTGCGGTCTCTACAGAGTCATCCGTAAAGCAGACATACGGCAGGTCTTTTAAAATTTCAGCAGCAGCGTTGTTTGTTTGTCTGGCAACGTTTGGTATGCCAAGAGCAAGAGTTTCAAAAATGGAGCGCCCAAAGGTCTCACATTTTGAGGCTGATATATGAATATGCGCATCTGCAACAACTTCTGCCATCTTGCTGGGTTGGACATATCCTTTGAATTCAATAGCATCAGCAAGCCTTAAATTCTTGATCTCATTTTTTACTTGTGCAAAGTAATCTTCATCTTGCACAGGACCAATGATTTGAAGCTTTGAAGTAGGGAAGGTTTCTTTAATATTCTTAAAGATACTAATTAAACCTAGAATATTCTTTTGATGTTTGATACTACCAATACTGCAGAATAGAGGATCACCATTAAAAGTGCGGGGTTTATGTATCAGAAACTGTGTATTCACGCCTCGAGGGATAACATGAATACGCTCTGCTGAAATTGAATAAATCTGCATAAGTTGCCGTTTCTCGAGGTGGCTGGGTGTCAGTATATTTTTTGTGTTTCTCAATGCTTGATATTCAGCTTGGAAATAACTCTGCGGCACTTTCTCACCAGAAGCTCGGTAAGAAGGCGTCAGAAACATAGGGAACGTCCATACGTTCATGTCTTCTCTCAAAGATATATCGATTAAACCGAACTGCATCGAAGCGTGACAAAATATCACATGCGTAAAATCTTCTTCAACAGCCTTTACCTGTTCTGCAATGAAATGAGCGTTCGCTAGGCGCCTATCGAATCGGTTCGGTAAGTTAAATGGGTAGGTAAAGTGCCATGTAGCAGTGGGATCAGCTTGCGAACCAAATTGCATAACCTCGAGTGAATCACTAAAAATTCTTCGAAGAGATTCAATCAACCTTGCTCCGCCATCTCGCTGGGTTTCATAAGGGCCACATTTTTCTGTTACAAGCATTATTTTCATCACAACCCCTCAAATATGTCCTGGTAACGCTTGAAAACATTTGTCCAACAATAAGTATTGATAAATGGTTGTCGAGATGGTGGATTATTCAGAATTCCATCAATCTTTTCTGTGAGTTGTTCAAGGCTGTCAAGATTTACAAGTAATCCACGTTCATCTGTGACTACTTCTGAGAGAGCTCCACTATTGCCAGCAATTACATACGTGCCAGCTGTGAGTGCCTCTAAAATTGATCGTCCCATACCTTCACAATGAATATAGGAACCTCCCTCAACTTCTGTGGGATAATCACAACTTAGTTGCATATAGATATTTGCTTGGGCAATTTCATGGCATGTTTCCTGGTTATTCAACACACCTAAGAACGTAATTATTGGCTCCAGTTTAAATTGTCTCACTTGTTCTTGTACTTGCGGAAGGAGAGGTCCATCTCCTGCAAGTCGAACATGAAATGCATGACCGCGAGATACAAGTTTCTTAACCAAAGATATAAGGAGGCTATGATTCTTATAATGAACAAATCGAGCAGCGCAAAATAGGGTTATTGGTAGCTTATTTATTTTTAAGCCTGTTTTTAGGGCTGAAGTATTTACACCCCCAACAATGCGTTCAAATGGACACGTTATGTTAATTTTATGCAATCGACCTTCAGTATGTGCTGAATTTGTTATGATAAGATCTAATGTTTCGTTTATGGTTGAAGCCCAGTAATTTTGGCGATTTTTATGTAGGGGAATTTGATTACGAATAAGCGGGGCTTTAATGATTTCGTTTCCGCCAGTCCTATAAACTAATTTTGCTTGGGGTAGTCGTTCGCGTATTTGCCTGAGTTCTTCGATCCATCTACCACTATTAAAAAATACAAAGGAAGGATTAAATAGATTAGGGATATCCTCTATTTTTACGGATGTCTTTCCGGCTTTACTTAAGAGGCAGTTTTCTCCATTTGCATTTTTTGTAATGATACCTGCCAAAGGATACTTAGAATGGTTTGTAAAATAATCAATAAAGTAGCCCGCGTGGACTTCCATACCCCCAGGAAGAGGGGGGAGTCGATCGGCAAAGAAAAGAATATCTTGAGCCATGTAAAAACCCATTTAAAATTGCGAATCAAGTATGTTTACAATACGCTCGGCTGCATAGCCATCACCATATGGATAATGTACTTTTGACATCGAATCTAATTTCGCAGGATTCTCGAGTAACTCTTGACACGCAGAAATAATCGAATCTTTATTCGTTCCTACAAGCATAGCTGTTCCAGCTTGTATTCCTTCAGGACGCTCCGTTGTATCTCTGGGGATCAATACCGGCTTTCCTAAAAAGGGCGCCTCTTCTTGTATACCCCCTGAATCAGAAATTATAAACGTACACTCATTTAAAAGTCGAACAAATGACATATGATCAAGTGGTTGAATTAGCTCGATATTTGTTATCTTAGAAAGTATTTGATTAATGGGTCCTTGTATGGCTGGATTTGGATGTAAAAGAAATTTAATGTGCAAATCACTATACATTTGGGCTATGTGTTTTAAAGCAGCGCATATCTCTTTTAAGGGCTGGCCATGATTTTCTCTACGATGAACTGTAACAATCACTGTTCGTTGTGGACTATGTTCATTAGGGTTATTAAATTTGCTCACTAGTCTTATGGCATCGATTGAGGTATTTCCAACGACCCAGACTTTATCAGAATGTATGCCTTCAGATATGAGGTTATTGAGAGTTTGGAGGGTTGGAGCAAAAAAATAAGTTGAAAGCTGATCAACTAAACAACGATGACCTTCCTCTGGCCAGGGGGAATAGAGATTTCTAGTGCGTAAACCAGCCTCAACATGACCAACAGGTATGCAAGCATAATAGGCAGCTAGAGCTCCAGCAAATGCCGTTGTTGTGTCCCCTTGAACAAGTACGACATCAGGTTTTGCATCCGCAAGTATGTTTTCTAGTTTTTTGAGGATATAAGACACACTCTGGCACAGAGAACGTTCTTGAGTAGGGTTATTTAATTCGTAATCAACACATATGTTTAAATGAGAAAGAAATGGATCAAGAAGGTCGGTATGTTGGTGCGTTATGCATACTCGACTTCTAAAGTTTCTATTTTGATTCAATGCACATAGAACAGGAGCTAACTTAATAACTTCTGGACGAGTTCCAATAATTGTTAATATGGACTTCATTCAAATACTCCCGCAAAATCAAGAAGCATCTTTCCTGTAATTTCGTGAGATGCAATATCTTGAAACTCTCGATGAGCTACGAGGCCAATAAGTAAATCCGCCTT
>Ga0194130_10006831_pt1 | contig 12989 bp, 10 predicted proteins | sample TA2KigsurfametaG_FD_160084 | JGI IMG/M metagenome (GOLD analysis project Ga0194130, IMG submission 160084) | Freshwater microbial communities from Lake Tanganyika, Tanzania - TA2015050 Kigoma 12 surface | ecosystem: Environmental > Aquatic > Freshwater > Lake | place: Tanzania: Lake Tanganyika... | reverse complement strand
ACTTTATTGCATGAGGCTGACAGGACGACGCAGCCATCACGAGCGCGGCCTCGACCGCATCGACCACCGGCACGCCGGCTTCTGCGCTGAGGCTTGGGGCCTGACCCGCCAAACCGCCGGAGGCCAGCAGTACGACCTGCGCGCCATCCTCATCAACAGAAGTTTTAATGGCGTGAAAGAGACGCCGTCTGGTTTCGGGGCCCGCTCGCGCGGCATCCGCCACCCCCACACCAGCGGCGCGAACCGACGCCCCTTGACCGGCGTTGTACCTGTGCATCAGCAGGCGTATGCCCGGCAAGGCGCTTGGAAAGGTTGTGATGATGGCCAGGGCCGGGGACACTGCCAAGGCGGCGCCAATTCCGGCCTCGCAGCAGCCGATGACCGGTGCATTGACCCGACGGCGAGCGGCGTTCAGGGCCAGGTCGTCGAAGCACGCCAGAACATAAGCGTCATACTTACCGGTTTCGCGCTCAGCAATCAACCGGAGTACTTGCTTCTCGGCTTGTTCTTTGTCTTCGTCAGTCTCGATCGAAAGAGGACCCGCCGCAGGATTGATGACCTCAAATTCCAGCTGCGAGCCCGAGCAGCGCAGCGCCACCTCGCCCACCCTGCGGGTAACCAGCGGATTGGTATTGGGATTGATCACCAGGATGCGATGGCCTGCCGCCATCGGTTCGCCAAGCCCCTGCCTCATGGCGAACTGGTGCTGTTCGGAAGCCAGTTCACGATTTCCGGCCAGAGAATCAGCATTACCGTGAATCCCAGCATGATGAACACATAAGGCAAGCTGCCCGTGACGACATCACGGAAGCTCCCGCCATCCTTGCGCAGGCCCTGAACCACAAACAGATTCATGCCTACAGGCGGGGTAATCAGTGCTATCTCGCACATCACAACAATAAAGATCCCGAACCACACGGGATCTACGCCAACGGCCACAACCATAGGAACCGCGACGGGGACCGTAAGTACCAGCATGGACATGGCATCCATGAACATACCCAAAATGACATAAAAGAGGATCAGGATAAAAAGCAGCGAGTAGCGATCCAGGCCCAGCGCCCCAACCCATTGGGTCAGGGCTTGCGTGGTGCCCAGCATAGCCAGAGTCACATTGAGTAAAAGCGCGCAAACAATGATGAGAATCACCATCCCCGTCGTGCGCGCTGCCTGCGCAAAACAGTGCTCCAACAGAGACCAGCGCAGACGCCCCGATCGCCCGAGAAAGTAAAGGGCCGCCATCAGACCGAGCGCAGCGGACTCGGTCGGTGTGGCCGGGCCGCCGTAGATGCTGCCCATGACAACCACGAAAATCACACCGGGTGGTATCAGGTGCTTGAGCAGAACAAGCTTGGTTCTCAGTGGGACCTCGCCCGCCTGATCATGACGACCCGCCCGCGAGTGGGCCACGGCCACATACAGTAGAAACAGGCCGGTCAATAACAGCCCGGGAATGATGCCCGCTATGAATAGCTGTCCGACTGAAACATTGGCCAGGGATCCGTAGACCAGCAGGTTTACGCTGGGCGGTATGAGTATGCCCAGGGTGCCGCCGGCAGCCAGCGAACCCAAGGAGGCGGCAACCGGATACTTGCGCTCGGTCAACGCCGGTAAGGCCACGGTGCCGACTGTGGCAGCGGTAGCCACTGATGAACCCGAAGTGGCGGCGAACAAGGCACAGGTGCCGATATTCGTATGAAGCAGCCCCCCAGGAAGACGACCCATCCATACCGACAGGGCATCAAACATTTTGTCAGCGATACCGCCGCGCAGCAGCAATTCGCCCAGAAGCATGAAAAGCGGGATCGCCGTCATGACCGAGTTGTTCAGGGTCCCCCAGACGACTCCTCCCATCATGTCCAGCAAAGGCAGGCCATGCGCGAATAATCCGCCAAGGACGCCGACAAACACGATCGCAAACGCGACTGGCAAGCTCAAAAACATGAGGGCCAGCATGGCGATAAAGCCAATGCCCAGATAGAACAAGGTCATCGTCGAAAGTTTCCTGACTAGCGCCGCTTGAGGTCTTCGAGCTCGGCCTTGAGCTCATCTTGCGGTGTATCTGGTCCGAACTGGCTGCTCAAGGCGGCGTGCTGTCCGCGCGAAAGCATGAGCATCGCGCGCAGGGGTAGCAGGACAGCTGGAAGCACAAACACGCTCACCGCGATGAGCCACAGTGACTGTGGATAGATCAAGGGCGTGGCCCAGGGCGTCTGTGCAAGCGATTGATAGGTCTGGGTGTCCATGACCGTCTTGACAGCGAAGGCGAAAAGAAAAATTGCCACAAGGCCAATGGCAAACACAGACAGGCAATCCATCCAGGCTTTGAGCCGCGGTCGCATGAAGATGTAGAGCAGGTTGATCCGTATATGCGACCGATCGATTAGACATACCGCGAAGGCGAGGGGCGCACCGATCGTGATGGAATAGCCGGCCAGTTCATCGACCCCGCCCAGCGAGATGGAAAAGAGTTTGCGCAGCAGTGTCTCGGCCGTGACGAGCAGGGCCAGAGCCAGCATGAGCACCCCGAAGATGTTGCTGGCCAGGCGCTTGTACCGCCTGGCCTCTGGGAACTCAGAGCTCAAAGCCCCGCTCCTATGGTGGCGTTCCAGTCGGCTTCACAACTTGGGTTAACGGCGTTGCACTGCTTGCTCCAAGTCGGCAAGGACCGCTCTTTGAGCGCGTTTTTCACCGTAGCCAGGTCTGCGGGCGTGACAGGTACGACGGCGAGTTTGTAGCTTTTGCCCGCTGTGCACGGACTGGCCCCGGTGTTGCAGCGATGCGCGTCGTCGGCCACTTCTTGCGAATAGGTCCAAATATCCTTGACCAGTCGGTCAACTGCCTGCTGCAGTTTGGCCTGGTCAGCCGGGGACATTTGCTTCCAGACATTGAGGTTGATGGCGTATCCGTTGATGGCCAGTTGAAGCGCCAGGGGCATAACGGTTCTAGCCGCCTCGGGCCACCCCCCCGAGTTGGCCGAAGCCGGCCCTGTGATGGAGCAGTCGACCACACCCCTGGCCAATGCCTGTTGCACTTCGCCGAAGGGCATGGGTACGCCGCTTGCCCCGAGGCCGGCGGCAAAGTTGGCACTGTTTTGATCCCCCACGCGGATCTTGCGGCCTTTGAGGTCCGCCAGGCCTTTGATCTGGGGCTTGCAAAAGATCACTTGAGGTCCGGCCGGCCAAACGCCCAGCAATTTGGCACTGAGCTGAGCCTGCAGCCTTTTGTCGACCGTGGCGAAGTAGGCGTCGGTGTTTTTCTTTCCGGCCTCAAAGGTGGGGTTCAGGCCGACCAGGTCGAATCCCAGAACAGTAGGTTCGTCGCGACTGACCTGGGGCAGGCGCAGCGACACCATGCCGAACAGCCCGGATTTGAGCACCCGCAGACCGTCTGTGTCGGGTATGCCCGCGACATCAACGGGCGAGTACTGGATGTTTACATTCAGTCCGGCGGTCTTGGCCAGGTTTTCAAAAAACGGCTGTTCTTTGTTTTTCTGAATCAAGCCCGATCCAACCGGCTGACCCAGAACCTTCAGAACGATCGGTTACGCGTGGGCCGCCATAGACGCGCTTAACGCAATGGACAGCGTAGCAATCAGGTGGAAACGCATAAAACCCCCTTTGGAAAATGGAAAGTCGCAGAAAGATCCGAATCGAGCTGTTTTGTTACGCAATTTTCTTGCCATCGCACATGAAACAAATTTTTCATCAACGGTTTGAGGGATGGCGTTGCTCTGGGCAAGCCCGATTGCAGCCAGCCACCGGTGAATGCCCGTACAAAACTGGTGCGGGCTAGCAATTTTTTTGGTGCATGTGCGCCAAAGTGGCGTAGGGTCAGTTTTGGAGCGCGGAGCCCGCTGCCGGGGCCGGCCCGAGCTCCAGGCCCCTAGAGCTCTTCGAGTTCGTCGTTGAGCGTTTCGATGGCGCGCAGACGCGCCCGGCCGTTTGTGCCGGCCTTTTCGATAGCGCGAGTGGCCAAGAGATTACAAAGTGCGGCCACCGCAGTGTGATTGAACAAGGGGCCCGGCGCCTGAGAATGGCAGCGAAAGTGCCAGGTTGCGCCGGGCTGAAAGGGCACGCCTTCGTCGGTGATGTAGAGCAGCCGGGCGCCTTGTCGGCGAATTTGATCGAGCATGAGGTCCATGCGCGAAACGCGTCTGCGAAGGCCCAGCACGATGACCACATCGCGCTTGCTCACGCTCACCAGATGCTCGCCCAGTGTTTGCCCCCCCTGCGGGATGGCCACGATGTGTTCAATGACCTGGGTCAGCTGCCACTGGAGATGAGTCGCAAACGGATGGCTGCTTCGAAAACCGATCACCCAAACCTTTCTTGCTTCAAGCATGGCATCGACTGCGGTGTCGATTTGCGCGTCAGGAATGGCCATGAAAGTGGCCTCCAGGTTGGCAACACCCTGGGCAACATGCGCTGCCACGCTTTCAATGATGCCGCCACGCTTGGCCGTGCCCAGAAAAAGACGCGAACCTGTTTGCTTTTCGGCGCGCGCATGGCGGCGAGCCGCCTCGTAGTTGCTGTATCCCAATCGCTGCACGAAACGCGATACGGTCGCTTTTGATACATGGGCAAGTTCAGCCAGTTCGGAGGCGGAGTAACTGGCAAGTTCACCCGGAAAATCGCAGACAAAGTCCCCCAGCCGGCGTTCGGCCGGGTGCAGTTCGGGCAGGGCTTTCCGAACGCGCGTTAAAAACGATTTTTCCTTGGGCATAGCAGCCGGGATATAGGTCGTGACGGTGGCTCAGTGCTGGTGTGAGCGGGGGGCGTGTCGGGGGCTGCCGAGCTTGGAGTCGCTGCCGTCCAGCCCCGCCGGGAGGGAGCTGATAGCGCTGTCTTTGAGAAGCATCGCCATGGGGCGGTGCTCAAAGAAATCGTTCATGGCAACACACTGGAAGATAAAAAGCGCATGGGTGCAATTTTGAGGCTCCCTATTGGACTACGGATTGGGGCTCTCTGGGGGCGCGGCGATGTCCGGGCCTGCCGGCCTATGGGTTAACACTAATAGGGAGGGAGACTATTTGCAGGCTTTTTTTGGCATGATGCTTTGATTGTCCGCGCCAAAGCCCCAGGCAAGCAGGTGCGGGATGTAGACCCTTGACTGAACTGTCCGATGATCCCCGTCGAAAAAGCTTTTTCCGGCTCGTACGCGCAGGCGCGATCCGGTTTTTTGGCGGCCGCTGAGGCGGCAGGGTTGTCGGTTGACCACCACGCCCATCCCCTGAAGGGCAGTCAGGGCGAGGCTTTGGCCATGGATGTGGCCTTGGACGGGCCTCAAGCGGCGGAGCGACTCTTGATAGTCAGCAGTGCTTGCCACGGGGTGGAGGGCTATTGCGGCAGTGGCGTGCAGATCAGTGCCTTGCGCGACGAGCGGTGGCGTGAGCGGCTGCACAGTGCCGGGGTGGCGGTGGCCTACATTCATGCGCTCAATCCGCACGGGTTTTCCTTTGACAGGCGGGTCACACACGAGGGGGTAGATCTCAACCGGAATTTCCAAGATTTCTCCAGGCCCCTGCCGGTCAATGCGGCGTACCGCGATTTGCATCCCCTTTTGTTGCCCGATGCCTGGCCACCCTCGCCCGACAACCTGGCGGCCACCGAGCTCTATATCAAGACCCACGGCATGCTCGCCTGGCAGGCGGCCATCACCCGCGGCCAACATGAGTTTCCCCAGGGTTTGTTTTTTGGCGGCACTGCCGCGACCTGGAGCAATCAGACCTTGCGGCAAGTGCTCAGGCGTCTTGGCGCGGGGCGCCGGCGCATCGCCTGGATCGACTTGCACACCGGTCTGGGTCCGGCCGGCGTGGGCGAGAAGATTTTCGCTGACCGCGATGATCCGCTTTCGCTCAAGCGCACCCGAGCCTGGTGGGGCGAAGAGGTCACCTCGATTTACGATGGCTCGTCCACATCGGCCTTGTTGACCGGCTTGATGTGGATGTCCGTCTACCAGGAATGTCCGCAGGTCGAGTACACCGGTATTGCCCTTGAATATGGCACTGTGCCTGTCGATCAGGTGCTTCAGGCCCTGCGTGCTGACCACTGGATGCACGGGCAGCCGCAGGTCGACCCCGTTTTAGCCCGACAGATCCGCCAGCAGATGCGCGATGCCTTCTACATCGATACGCCGCAGTGGCGCCAAGCCATCGTCGATCAAGCCGCGCGAGCCATGCATCAAGCGGTTGAAGGACTCACGGGTGCTTGAGGCCGCTGCTTCCTCACGGCCACTGGCTTACCGCGCCTCGGGCGTGGCCTTCGACACCATTCGGCAGTTCCATCCGGAACTCACTGCGTTCCGGCGCGATCTGCACCGCAACCCGGAACTGGGGTTTGAGGAGGTCTATACCGCGTCCCGCGTGGTCGAGGCGCTCAAACTCTGTGGCGTTGACCGCATCGCCACCGGTCTGGGCAAGACGGGCGTGGTTGCTCTGGTTCATGGGCAGGGGTATAGCGCCGCAAGACCGGGCCGTATGGTGGGTCTACGGGCCGATATGGACGCGCTGCCGATTCATGAGCGCAATGAGTGCGCCTGGAAATCGACTCGGCAAGGCCTGATGCATGGCTGTGGCCATGATGGGCATACCGCGATGCTGGTGGGAGCGGCCCGTTATCTGGCGCAATCGCGCCGTTTTGACGGCACTGCCGTGCTCATTTTTCAGCCAGGCGAGGAAGGCTACGCCGGCGCTCGGGCCATGATTGAAGACGGACTGTTTGAGCAGTTCAATTGCGAAAAGATTTTTGCTCAGCACAACTCGCCCGATGTGCCGCTGGGTGTCATTGGGATCACGCCGGGTCCGATGCAGGCTGCGGTCGATCGCATCGAGATCGTGGTTCGCGGTCAGGGTGGACATGGCGCAAGGCCGCACCAAACGATTGACCCGGTGTTGGTGGCCGGCCATATCATCACGGCGGTACAAAGCGTGGTCGCGCGCAATCTGTCGGCCATGGATCAGGCGGTGATCAGCCTGTGCTCCATGCAAGGCGGGCACCCTGAGGCGATGAGTGTCATCCCAGGGGAGGTGACGCTGGTCGGTACGGTCCGGACCTACGACCCCAAAGTGCAAGACCAAATCGAACAGCGACTTCGCACCCTCTGCCAGGGGGTGGCCCAGGGTTTTGGAGCCAGTGCCGACCTGATCTACGAGCGGGTTTATCCGGCGACCATCAACACGGTCCCGGAGGCGCACTTTGCGGCCGATGTGGCCGAGCGTCTGGTCGGCCAGGCGCGGGTCTCGAGGAACATGCTTGCGAGCATGGGGGGCGAGGACTTTTCCTTCATGCTTCAAGTGCGGCCTGGCGCGTATATCCGGATCGGGCAGGGCCGATCCGATGGCCCGGGGCCTTACCCCTTGCACAACAGTCGCTACGACTTTAACGACGACATCCTCCCGCTGGGGGCTGCCTTGCATGCAAGTTTGGTTGAGCAAGCCTTGCCCCTGCAGCTCTGAGCGTTTTCACACCAACCCATCCCCGTTTTTTCCAGAAGGAGACTTAAATGAAGCTTAAGAAACACTGGTGGGCAGTCATGATCGTGGCTGCCTTGGGCGCGACGCAACTGTCGGCCAAGACCGTGCGCATCGCCAATCAGGGCGATGCCAGCTCAATGGACCCGCACTCGCTCAACGAGTCTTTGCAGCTGAGCATTACCAACAATGTCTACGAGGCCTTGGTCGGCGTGAGCAAGGACCTCAAGTTTGAACCGGCCCTGGCCACGGCTTGGCGGCAGAGTTCCCCGGTGGTCTGGCGTTTTGAGTTGCGTCGTAATGTGCGCTTTCATGATGGCACGCCGTTCACGGCTGATGATGTGGTGTTTTCGCTTGGCCGTGCATCGGGCGAAGGCTCGGATATGCGCAGCAACACCAACGACATCAAGGAGGTGCGCAAGGTTGACAACTACACCGTCGAGATCGAGACCCGGTCGCCGTTTCCTATCTTGCCTAATGTGCTCTCGACGGTTTACATCCTGAGCAAAAAATGGTGCGAGGACAATCAGGCCACCCGTCCGGTGGATCGGCGCAAAGGGCTAGAGAACGCCGCTTCTTTCCGTGCCAATGGAACCGGCCCCTTCGTTCTGGCCGAGCGTCAACCTAATGTGAAGACCACCTTCAAGATCAATCCCAACTATTGGGGCAAGGTGGAAGGCAATGTGACGGAGGTGGTTTTTACGCCGATTGCCAATGACTCCACCCGCGTTGCTGCTTTGCTCTCAGGTGAGATCGACATCATGGAGCCGGTGCCGGTGCAGGATGTGCCTCGGATCAACTCCAGCGCCAATACACAAGCGCTGACCGGGCCTGAGCTGCGCACGATTTTCCTGGGCATGGATCAGGCACGCGATGAGCTGCTGTTTTCAAATGTGAAGGGTAAGAATCCGTTCAAGGACAAGCGGGTGCGTCAAGCCTTCTACCAGGGCATCGACATCCAGGGCATACAGCGCACGGTGATGCGCGGTGCTTCCAATCCGACCGCTCTGATGATTGGCCCGGGTATCAACGGCTTTACCGAGGACATCAACAAGCGTTTTCCGTACAACCCGGACGCTGCCCGCAAACTGCTGGCCGATGCGGGCTATCCCAACGGCTTTGAGGTCACCATGAATTGCCCCAATGACCGATATGTCAACGACGGCGAGATTTGTCAGGCTGTGGCGGCCAACCTAGCGCGCATTGGCGTGAAGATCAATTTGCAGGCCGAAAGCAAGTTGACCTATTTCCCCAAGATCTTGCGCCGTGACACTAGCTTCTACCTTCTGGGCTGGACGCCGAGCACTTACGACGGCCACAACGCGCTCAATGCTTTGATGCGTTGTGTGGATGGCAAGGGTTCGGGGCAGTTCAACTTGGGCTCTTACTGCAATCCCAAGGTCGATGACCTGATCACCAAGATTCAGGGAGAAACCGATCAAAAGCGCCGCGATGCAATGATGCGCGAGGCTTTTGTGATGCATGCCGACGATATTGGGCATCTGCCCATCCATCAACAGGCGCTGGCCTGGGGCATCAACAAGCGCGTCACTCTGGTGCAGCGCGGCGACAACTTCATGCCCTTCAAGTCCATCAGTCTGAAATAAGGGGCCTGTGGCCCGGGCACTGCTCCAACCCGGGTCGCCTGAAAAAACCGCCTTCGGGCGGTTTTTTTCTCACCAGTCGTGCAGGGAGCCGTCGTGTTGCAGCCGGTTTATTGGCAGATAGGCGCGCTGGTAGGGATATCTGGCAGCCAGTTGTTCGTCGATATCGACTCCGTGACCGGGCGATTCGCCGCAATAGAGCATGCCGCGCTCGAAGCGCCAGTCGTGCGGAAAGACGCTGAGCATCAGTTCGCTGTGGGGCATGTACTCCTGCAGCCCAAAGTTGGGCACCCAGGTGTCAAAGTGCAGGGCCGCACCCATGCAAATGGGCGACAGGTCGGTGGCGCCATGACTGCCCGTCTTGACCTGATAGAGCGCCGCAAGATCGGCAATACGGCGTAGATGGGTGATGCCGCCGGCGTGGGTGACGGTGGTGCGGATGTAGTCGATCCACTGTTTTTCAATCAAGGTCTTGCAGTCCCAGATGCTGTTGAAGACCTCGCCGACGGCGATCGGGGTGGTGGTGTGTTGACGGATGAGCGCAAAGGCCTCCTGGTTCTCTGCCGGGGTGGGGTCTTCCATCCAGAACAGCCGGTAGGGTTCCAGGCTTCGGCCGAGCTGGGCGGCCTGCACAGGCGTGAGGCGGTGATGTACATCGTGCAGCAGATGCTCATAATCCCCAACGGCTCCCCGGACTGCCTCGAACAGCCTGGGTGTGTGCCGCAAGTACTTGCTGCTGTCCCAATCGTGCTCGGAGGGCAGGGCGGCATCGGCGGGTTCGTAGAGCCGACCTTGCGTGCTCACGCCGTAGACTTTTTCCAGTCCGGGTACGCCACTTTGGGCTCGGATGGCCCTGTAGCCGGCTTCCTTGTGTCGCAGCACCTCCTCGACGGTCTCGGCGATGTCCCGGCCCGTTGCATGTCCATAAGCCATGACGCCGGTGCGGCTGCGGCCCCCCAGCAATTGGTAGAGCGGTTGTCCGGCGATCTTGGCCTTGATGTCCCACAGCGCCGTGTCAACGGCAGCAATGGCGCTCATGGTCACCGGACCGCGCCGCCAGTAGGCACCTTTGTAGAGGTAGTGCCAGATGTCCTCGATCTGCTGGGGGTCGCGGCCAATCAGGCAGGGCAGCACATGGTTTTGCAAATAACCGGCCACCGCCAGTTCGCGCCCGTTGAGCGTGGCATCGCCGACGCCGTGCAGTCCTGCGTCGGTTTCGATCTTGAGTGTGACGAAGTTTCGTCCCGGGCAGCAGACGATAACCCGGGCTTGGGTGATCTTCATGGTACTTCCCTAATCAGTCGGTTCACGGCTTCATCCATGCCGTGTGCGAGGACGGCCTGGTGCCAGTAAGCTACGCGCGCTTTCCAGTGCGTGTGTTCTACCAACAAAGGGCCCCACAGATCTTTGCGGGTGAGCAAGTGGTCAAGGCTGTGCGCTGGCCTTGTTTTTTGGAGGGCGGCCACATCCCGGAGCCACTGGGCTTGCGGATCGGAGATGTCGTAGGGGCGCCCCTGCTCGTCTTCGGCCAAGCCATAGCGAAGCCAGGCGGCAACGGCCAGAGCGTGATGCTCGATGGAGGCCCCTTGACGCAGCTGTCCCTCGACCGAGGGGGGCCAGCGTTGTGGGAGTTTCAGTGAGCTGTCGGTGGCTATCTGATGCACGCTGTGGCGCAGGTGCGGATTGCCAAACCGCGCCAGCAGGGCGTCTTGGTACTCGGCCCAGTCACGGCGTTGCAAGTGCGGTGCTACCTCGCGCTCGATTAGGCGCCGCACGAATTCGCGCAAGGGGGGATGGCCGATGCAGTGGGCAATGAAGGCGCGTCCGGTGATTGCACCTATCAGCGCCATGGCCGAATGACTGCCATTGAGCATGCGCAGCTTGGCATCTTCATACACATGCACATCGGGCGTGACGCGTACGCCCACTGCTGACAGCGCCGCGGCATCGCTGGGATCGGCCAACCTGTCTTCGATCACCCATTCCCAGAAGCCCTCGGTGCCCAGCGGTGACTCGTCGACAACACCCAGCTCTTGGACCACCTGGTCGCGTAGCGCCGCACTGCTGGCCGGCACGATGCGGTCGACCATGCTGCTGGGGAAAGCGCAGCACACATCCACCCAGCGCTGCAGCTTTGCCGACTCACAGGCTTGCAGCACAAGTTGGCGCAAATGCTGGCCATTGCTGCGCAGATTGTCGCAGGAGGCCAGGGTCAAGCCGGCTGCCCCCGCGGTATGCCGTCGCATCAGACCTTGCGCGATCAGTGCGCCGAGTTCCGGGGTGTAGCCTTTTTCGGTGACTGTCAGCGTGATCCAGCGTAGGGCTGGGCTGGCCATGGCTTGGATCACTGCCTCGCGATCGGTGCTCAGGACACTCAGCCGCCACAGTGCCGCCGGGACGACCCAGCGCACCGCTGCTGCGTCAGCCACGCGCACGGCATACAAGCCGTCTTGTGCGTGCAAAGCCTCAACCAGCCCCCTCTGGCGCATGCCAACACCGTGCATGCCCCAGCGTCCGTCGCCGGAAGCAAGCAGTCGATCGAAAACCATGGCCTGATGTGCGCGGGTGAAGGCGCCCAAACCAAGGTGGAGCACACCCGGCTCGCTATCGCGGCGGTCGCTGGGGCTGTGTTCGACGCGCTCCAGCCACTGCGGGCGGCTGGCCAGACTTAGGCGCGCAGGGCTCAAGCGCCCACCTTGACGGCGGCGGCCTCGATTTCCGCCCAAGTGGCCGCATCAATGTCGATACCGCTTTGTGCCCGCAACTGGCGGGCCCGCCGCTCGGGTGCGCCGGCGAGCAACACGCCCTGGCTGCCAGGTGCGGCCGGGCTGCTCTGGACCCAATCGGCAAAGGCCTGGGCTTCCCGCACGAAAGCGTCCCGACTCCCCAGCTTGGCCGGGTCGATGACGACGGTGAGCATGTTGTTGATGACCGCCCGCTTGCTGTTGGGTGGATGGTGCCAGGTGCCGCCACCGGTCAGTGCGCCACCGAGCAGCTCGCAGGCGGCCGCCAGCCCATAGCCCTTGTGCTCCCCAAAGGTCATCAGGGCCCCCATCAAGCCATCGGCCTGGGGCACGACGACCACGCCCGGATCGGTGGTCGGATGCCCCTGGCTGTCAATCAGATAGCCCAGCGGTACTTGGCGCCCTTCGTTGTGGGCAACACGCATCTTTCCCTGGGCCACCCGGCTGGTGGCAAAGTCCAGGAGGAAGCTCGGGCCTTCACCCACAGGAATACCCACGCAGAAGGGGTTGGTTCCGAAGCGGCCGTCACCGCCGCCATGGGGCGCAACCACCGGGCGTGAGATCACATTGACAAAGTGCATGGACACCAGGCCTTGAGCCACCGCCATTTCGGCGAAGTGCCCGATTCGGCCCAGATGATGCGTGTTGCTCAAGGCGGCCACGCACACACCGTGTTGACGCGCCCGGGCGATGGCCATCTCCATGGTTTGTACGCCGATGATCTGGCCGTATCCTTTTTGGCCGTCGAGCGCAAGCATGGCGCCCCCATCGAGCCTGACTGCGACGCTGGTGTTGGGTATCAGACCCTCTTCAAGGACGGCATCCACATAGCGCGGCACCATACCCACCCCGTGCGAATCGTGGCCGCTGAGGTTGGCCATGACCAGGTTGTCGGCGACTTGTTCGGCTTCTGCGTGGCTGCTGCCGGCCATGCCCAGTATGCGGGAGACATGGGCTTTGAGGGCCTTGGCATCAATGCGATGACTCATGGGTTTTACCTTGATTCACATGACGGCGCCGACCTGCCAGGGCACGAACTCGTTTTGCCCATAGCCGTGTCGCTCGCTTTTGGTGCTCTCTCCGGAGGCGGTCTTGAGTATCAGCTCGAAGATACGCTGACCCATCTCAGTAACGCTGCTGCGTCCGTCGATGATGTCGCCGCAGTTGATG
>Ga0194130_10006829_pt1 | contig 12992 bp, 10 predicted proteins | sample TA2KigsurfametaG_FD_160084 | JGI IMG/M metagenome (GOLD analysis project Ga0194130, IMG submission 160084) | Freshwater microbial communities from Lake Tanganyika, Tanzania - TA2015050 Kigoma 12 surface | ecosystem: Environmental > Aquatic > Freshwater > Lake | place: Tanzania: Lake Tanganyika... | reverse complement strand
AAAGTTATATTGCGAATTTTGGAATTGAATCTTGGCCATTTATTGAAGCGAATACCAACTCCATATATCAAGTTTTAAAAAATCTATTAGAAAATCCCAACCTTTTAGAAGATTATGCAAATCTATCCAAAGATTTTGCTAATAAATATCTTAATATTACTATTAATGTAAAGGAATTTGTGAGATGTCTAGAATCAATTTAATATGGTGAAGAATATTTTCTTTTGAGTGGATGCATTGAATTTGAATCCTTTGTACATTTTATGCCAAGTAAAATAGACGTACAAAAATTATATTTTTAACTATTGATATAATCTTGTACCTCGCGCGTAAATACATACTCCGATAAACCGTGAAAAGTGTTTGAGGACAAAGTTTCTTGAAATATGGAAATATTTGAATCCTAGCCGATGCGAGTTCTGAAGTGAACAGGTATACTTAAAGTCTTTTCTTGTTGAGAATAATTTTCTTGATGAAAAAGTTGTTATAGGGGCTGGTTCATTTTTTAAATTTTTATCTGAGGATTTTCTAATTAATCTATTTTTTTCCTCAAAGTGAAATTGTTTCTTAACTAATAAATTAATGATATTTGAAATGAAATTGAAAGGATCATACAAAATTCTTTTTGGTTGGGCATAATAATAGACCATGACTAGAATTCTCCCACCAGGCTTGACTACAGATTCCAAATTAGCTAGAGCAAGACTCAAATCACCTGTATGATGAAGACTGCCAATTGCAACAGCACTATCATATTTTTTAAAGTCACTTTTATCAAGGGTATCTAGGATACTACGGTTTATTATTGTCCCATTGATTTTAAGGTTATCAAAAGTTGCCCGAACAAAATTACAACTGCGGTCGGATATATCAAACCCTACATAATTGCTGCAGCGAGAAGCTAAATATCTGGATATCGTTCCTGCCCCAAGCCCTACCTCTATGCAATTATTTGCCTCCTGTAAAACCCAATTGAGCTCATCAAAGAGATATGGGTAAAATTCAAAATAATGTTTATCGAACGACTCTATTTGATTAATATCTTCAAGATTAATCTTATTTAATTCAGCAAAAGTACTACCACATATTTCATTCCAAAACTCCCTATTTTGCTCATCAAATAGAAAATAATGGCTCATATTAAGTATTCCTTAGGATTAAAAGTAACATGACTACACTGGATAAAATAACTCATCTTGACTGTCTTGAACTAAAATTTTTATTTACACAATTATCAATTATATCAAGATTTAGTTTAAACCATTCAATGGTCTTGGCTATACCTTCATCAATTGAAGTTTGAGGTATAAATCCAAGTTCATTTTTAGATTTATCAATATTTGCTAATCGCCTTCCGCTCCTGTCCCAATCTCTTTGGAAATTCAAATTAATTTTTTGGGTACTACCTAGATAATAAAAAATTTTCTCTGCTAATTTTGAAATCATTACTTCTGTCCCGGAGCCAATATTATACACAGATCCGGATTTACCTTTTTCCCTCGCCAATAAAATTCCATAAACTAAGTCAGCCACATATATAAAATCCCTTGAGGCTTTAGGATTTAATGCTAGATTTTGGCTCTTAAGAGCACGATAAATAAAAGTTGGTACCACGTTACGCCAAATAGTACTTTCCGTACCGCGCCAAACACCAGCACCTAATATTTCTCTAGGGCCATATACATTTTGAAATCTAACTCTAATAACATCAATAGAGTGCTGAAGTGCGTAATATGAGCAGTACATCTCTCCTGTAATTTTTGAAATTGAATACGGACTATCGTGAAGTAAACTAGTTGAATCTTTTTCATAAGTCGGCACCGGAATATCCCAAGTTTTTTCTGCAACAGCGCAGCCCGCACCAGCGTAAATTACGCGTGCACTTGAATGATTTTGTTTTACCCACTCAAGAGTGACTAAAGTTGTTTTAAGTCCATTTTCAAAATCTTCTAGAGGTCTAGCTATTGAATTCTGGTTTCCATGAAAGCAAGCAAGTTGGTATACAAAATCAACATTATCTTTGATTGATTTGAGTACGTTTATATCTGCGGCCGAACCTTCAATAAAAGTTACTCGTGGATCAGTTGAAATATTCCATTTTTCACTTGATATGAGATTATCTATAATTGTTACCCGAGCACTCGGGTCTTTGAGAATTTCATCAACCACCCATGAGCCTATAAATCCAGCTCCCCCAATTACAACGGAATGCTTCATACCTCTCCTAATGGTGCAATCGAACTGAAAATTCTTTTTTTAACTTAAGATTATCAATGACTTTCTTAATTTGTCTTTCCAAATTTAAATCTGGTTTCCAATCGGTTAACTCTTGAAACAAAGAAGAATCCAAAATAACTCCTTTTGGATCACTTGGTTTCGGATCTATCTCGGTAAACTTAAGTTTATCTGAGCCGATACCCAATTCGAATGACACCCGAGAAAGTATTTCCTCTGTACTTTTCTCAATGCTACTTCCAATTACTATTTCCGAAATATCAAGATTGTCTACCATAATAATCTCAAGAGCATCAATAAAAGATTGAGGATCAAGATAGTCTCTAGAGGATTTAGTAATAGTAATTGGGTCATTGGCTAGAATTTTCTTAACGAAGGCTGGAATTGCGCCAACGGAAATAAGTGGGCTTATAACACTTGAAAGAATAATTGTAGTTTTCTTCCCTTGATAAGAAGATAAAAGAAGTTCGCCAGCTAACTTCCAGGTTGAATATGAGTCATGTGCAGCTTTAGGAGTTTTTTCAGTTATCGGTTGGTTTGTTTCTCTGGTTAAAAAAGATTGTATATAAATAATGTGAGGAAAATCGTTAGTAACTGCTTCAGTAATTACATTTTTAATACCCAAAACATTAGATTCTAGGGCACGATTTTGATCACTAGAGACTGTAGTAGCTAAATAGATAACGACATTAGGTTTAAACTTGAAGAACACCTCTTGCACCGCCACATAATCTGCCGCATTTGTATTCTTATAATCACAATATTTTGCTACTTCAATTTCGGTCAGCGTAGATTCCTTAAAATCATCAATCACGAAAAATGTAAAGTTTGATAAATTAGAAGCAAGAATGTCTGAACCGAGGGTTCCAGCCCCTCCAACAAGCAAAACTCGGTAATTATTCACATTAATTTTTCTTTAAATGTGTTACTTCACGTGTTACGCCAAATTTTTCGTAATAAGAAATTGCCCCCGAAACAGTCTCTTCAATTGAATTTAAAGTTGGCATATCAAAATCTGAGTAAGTTCTTGTTGGATCTAGCAGAATACTTGGGGGGCCTCCCGCGGTATTTTCTTGAAAATCAAATTCTGGTTCAAAATCTAATTTCATCGCAGATACCACTTTTTTGTATAAATCTATTATTTGAACATCTTTGCCAGAAGAAAAATGATACGCACCATTACCACGCCCATCTATAGCTTGGAGGACAACTGTTGCAAGGTTTCGCACATCAATAAAATCACGCTTGGCATTTGCAATCACACACTTTTCACCCGCACTTATTCTTTTATAGAAAATTGGCAGTGGTCCGGATAGATTACGAGGGCCCACTATATTTGCCAGCCTAAAGGTGACAAAGTCAACACCGCTTTGCTCAACATAAAACTCACCAGCAGTTTTTGATATTGCATAACTTGAAGCCATTGGCTGACGGGGATATTCCAATGGAACCGGTTGAATGGTGGGGTTATCGCCATAACAAAGTGCAGTTTGAAAATAGATTAACCTGCAGTTAAATTTCTGCGCTAGTCGAGTTATCAATGCCGTGCCTAGAACGTTGGTATTAATATGATCTGACCAATCATTGCCGTTAGCAAAAGATGCAGCAGTGTGAACTATTACATCGATATTTGAAAATTGAGATGACAACTGGGCATACAAAGATTCATTTGCTATCGAATCTTCAAATTTGTATTGAGTCTTAATGTTAAGTAAGTGTTCTGGACGCCCAGTTGCAAATTTATCAACAATAATGACTTCATCTCCGCGAGCCTCTAGAAGCTCGGCGACATGAGAGCCGACCATCCCAGCACCACCAGTTATAAGCACTCTCACAGTAATTTCCTCACAGTTAAGGTTACCCTAGCGAACGTAGCCAGGATTCAAGAAGTAAGCCACCCCAGAGTTCACGAGCACCTATTTGAGTCTGAAAATTTGAGGTATTTTTCATATTTATGCTTACTCCTGGTAGCTCACGGCTTACCAATGAGTTTAAGAGATTTTCTACTTTGCCAGATTTATCTTTTTTTAGCCAAGACATAATTGGTACTGGAAATCCCATTTTGTCTTTTCGCTCAATAACTTTATTGGGGAGGATACCAACCATGGCATTTCTAAGAATATCCTTTGGATTTAACCCTGACATCCGCAGGTGTACCGGTAAGGAAAGTACAAACTCAACTAGAGCCAAATCTAAGAGTGGCACTCTAGACTCAAGTCCGTGGGCCATAGACATGCGATCCTCTACATGTAACAAACTTGGCAAGAATCGTGCAATTTCATAACGTAAAAGAGAATCATGTACTTCAGTAGGTGATTCTCCTCCTGATGGTGAAATAAATGCTCGCAACTCCGCCTCAATAGCATTATTTCGGTATTTTGGGATAGAAAACAGTGAGTCGTTTCCAGAAATTCTAGAGATTGATGCAAGAAATCCGGAAATTGGCGAGGTGGCTCCACCACCATTTATAAACTTATTAAATATTTCCTCATATCCTTTTGCACTTTTGGGTATCTGGTTTGCATCAATTTTTTCTCCGCTAGCCAGTTTTTGGCTAGCCCATAAAGGGAAACGATTTCGCGTATAACCAAGGAAAAGTTCATCCCCTCCCGTTCCAGCTAGTACCACACGATGACTTTTCGCTATCACTTTAGAAACAAGATACTGACCAACTGCTCCAGGGCCTGCCACCGGATAGTCTAGCGATAACGCAACCAAAGGAAGTGCGCTAAAGAAATCTTCTGATGAAATATCAATAACTTGAAGATCCAAATTTGATTTCTGTGCAACCGCGTCAGCGTATTCAGATTCGTCATACCCGTCTTCAAGGTAGCGACCCATAAATGCAGCTTTTACGCCACTTACTGCCAATGCTGAAACCGATGAACTATCCATTCCTCCAGAAGTTATCGTCGCAATTTCTACATCAGCCATTAAATGACGATTTACGGATTTTTCAAGTAAGTCACGTAAATTTCTAGTCGCATCTTCAAGTGATAATTTACTTGAGTTATTCCCTGCAAGATGGTTTTCAATATTCCAATACTCTCTAGATTTAATTCTGCCCTCTTTAATAGTCAGTACATGTCCGGGTGGAACTGAACTTATCCCGTTGAAGAATGTTCGATCGGAAACTTGAAATTGATACCGAAGCCATTCACTAAGGCCAATCTCATCAAGGGCTCTTCCTAGAACCTTTGCGAGGGGCTTAGCTTCTGAAGAAAACCAGATATCTTCGTTTGCTTTTGCAAAATAAAGCGGTTTAATACCCAGTCGGTCTCGGCCTAGCCAGATGCTTGAATCTCCGGCAGGGTAGAAAGCAAATGCAAACATACCATCAAGCATTGAGACTCCAGCTAGCCCATAAACTTCCAAAACCGCAAGAGCAACTTCAGAATCTGAAGTAGTTTTAAAGTTATAAGATTGTTTTAGTTTTGTTCGTAATTGATTTGAATTATATATCTCACCATTAATAATCAACTTCGAGCCTTTATCTGACACTAATGGCTGATCTGCTCTTGAGTCTAGATCAACAACGGCTAGTCTATGGTGACCAAAAATAAAATTTATTTTTCCAGAATTAACAAATGAACCTTCAGTTATTTGGCTGCCATGTGGTCCTCTATGTGCCAAATTATCAAAAAGGATTGGAAATCTATTTTTTACATTTGGTGATATCTCGTCAGAAATAACACCAGATATACCGCACATAGGGAAAATTTATCCTATTTCGTGCAAAACAGTATTGACTCTCGCTCGGTAAGAGTGATTTTGGCTTAAATCATCGAAGGCTTGAATTGAGAGTGACTTTCGCAAAACTTCATTTTCTATCAACGCTCTAAAATCATTGATTTCTTCCCATGTAGTAAAATGAGTATTTGGAATTAAAAGTTCATTGTATTTACCTGGTGCAAGAATCTGCCAAGTGCCTGCAGCAATCGCATCAAAATGTCTAGATGAAATACATTTACCATTTCTGCTTTCATATTTTTCTAAATCCACAAGAGATATCAGCTCTTCAAGCTCTTTTGAATCTGGTTTAAATAGTGAACCTTGATTAAAACCCAAGTTACTTAGAAATTTCTTCAATATGCTTTTTAATGGTGCAGGTATTCGCCTCAGCAGACTCATTCCACTGACATCATTATTTAAAGCTGAAAACTTTTTCTTTGTGGCAAAATAATCTTTAATTGGATTCCAGATCTGATCATCCCTAAAAATATATTTTGCACCTGCTTCGCTACTAACTGTAAAACGGCTTCTGGAAAGAAAATCAAACCACTCAGATGAATTAAGTCTTTTTTCATGCGAAGCATCAACTACCAAGTTTTGACTCTTGAAAATATTAATTACTTGATCAACTACATTATTTCTTTCATTGTCCATTAAATACCAGGGATATCTATAACCACGGAATCCTAAATCAATATCGCGAGAAGTTGACCTATCTTTTGTTGCAAGCAATGGCATGCCAGGCGGAGCAGCAATCACCTTTGAGCCGACCCGTTCATATAACCATTTTGCTGAATCTATTTGTAGTTGAGTTGCAATGAAATCTGGAGAAATTTGGGAGATTAAATCTAGTCTTTTCTCTGTGGATAGAAATGGGCTTGAGAATTCATTTCCAACAAACATGATCATAGGTGGGCGTGAAGTAATTTGAACCTTACCTAATTTTTGTAGCCAAAGGTTGGAATCACTTAAAACGGAGTGAAGGACAACAATCAGGTCAAAATTAGAGGACTCCTTTTGATACTCCATAAGCCCGTGGTTGTTTACGATGTTAAACACCTTGTACTTGTCAGCGGCGAAACACCAGGCATCTCGCCAGTTGTCTAAGTAAGACATTTGGTAGTCATACCGAGCCTCAATCAGCCCTAAGTACATATAAACCCACTTATCCGACTAGAGTAAAACCTATGCGAGTTGTAAGCATAGTAGGGGCACGACCACAATTTGTTAAGGTTGCTCCAATATCTTGGATTACCAAGGATGTATGTGAGCACCTTATTCTCCATACTGGCCAACATTATGATCATGCTTTATCTGATGCATTTTTTGCCGATCTAGATATTCCAAAACCAGTTGAGACATTTAACGTTGGCTCCGGTTCTCACGCAGAACAAACTGCCGGAATATTGGTAAAAACTGAGGCTGCCTTAATTCGGTTAAAGCCTGACATAGTATTAATTTACGGCGATACTAATTCTACATTAGCTGGATCTTTAGCCGCATCAAAACTGGGAATAAAGACAGGACATATAGAGGCTGGCTTAAGGTCGTTTATTCGAAGTATGCCAGAGGAAATCAATAGAGTTGTAAGTGATCATCTATCTGACATTTTATTCGCTCCGACAAATACTGCCGTTAATAATCTCAAGAGAGAGGGTTTAGGGGATAAAACTCTTTCAGTTGGAGATATATTTATTGAAAGTTTCAATTACATGGTTAATAAAATTAAAAAAACTGATTATTTAGTGAGGAAGCCTTATTTATTTACAACTATTCACCGGGCCGAAAATACTGATATGAAAGAAAGATTAGAAAAAATTGTTTCAAAGTTAGCAAGTTCGAAAATTCCTATTCATATCTATGCGCATCCACGGTTAATAAAACAAGCAAAGTTATTTAATGTGAATTTAAATCAAGGTTCAATAATTGTGCATGAACCGGTAACATATTTGGAAACCATTAAATCCGTTTTAGAGGCTACTGGCGTTGTCACTGATTCCGGGGGACTACAGAAAGAAGCCTACTTATCGAAAACCCCTTGCCTAACTATTCGGGAGGAAACTGAATGGCTTGAAACTCTCAACGGGGACTGGAATAAGCTAGACCCAAATTTAGATTTAATTTCTACAAGTTGGTGGGAATCAAAAGGTGATCATGATCCTTTTAAAATTTTTGGTGATGGCAGTACCTCTAAGAAAATATTAAATTCTATTTTAAGTATTTGATTAAGCTTAAAAACTCATATTCTTAACCTGTTCGGCAAATCCCGGTGAAGATTGTTGTAACTCGTTAAACTTACCACTACCTTTAATGTCACCATCTTCTAGGTAGAAGATATTATCCGCCATTTTTATTGATGATAACCGGTGAGCTACGATAATTATAGTGACCTTTCCTTTTTGTGAAAACAAATAATCAATGACAAATTTTTCTGTATTTCCATCTAGTGAACTAGTGCCTTCATCAAGCACAATCAATTTTGCCTTCAAATAAAGAGCTCGTGCGATTGAGATCCTTTGCAGTTCACCTCCGCTTAATCTGTTTCCGACACTGTCGATTTTTGTATCAAGCCCATTTGGTAAATTTTTAATTAAATCATCAAGGCCTGAACTTGTAATTGCATGAGCTAGTAAATTACTATCAATTTGAGATTGCTTAAGCCCTAAAGTTATGTTCTCTTGGATTGAGCCAGAAATTAAGTTTGGTATTTGAGGAACATAAGCAAAATTAACTACGGATTCAGGATTAATTTTCTGTGAATGCGAGGATATATAAACCTCACCTTTATTTGGCTTGTAGATTCCAAGGATTAGATCAATTAGAGTGGTTTTGCCGGCCCCTGAAGGTCCAACGATTGCTGTCACCTCACCAGAGTTAATTTGTAGGGATAAATTTTGAAACACCGGCTTGCCAAAATCGTCATATGAAAAAGTTAGACCATTCAAATTAATGTTAGGGGCGCCATCTATCTGAACCGTACGGAGTGTAGATCTGAATTTTAAAGTTGAATCGCTTAGTTTACTCATCAGATCTAAACTTAAACTGGCTCCATACCTATAGTTGCTAATTTGCAAAAGTGAGTTTTGTATTCTCATTAAAGCTGGAATTAGTCGGCTTGCAGCCGCTAAAAAAACAAATAAAACAGCTATTACATTACTAGCATCATTTATCCAAACTTGGAACGCAACTAGAGCGGCTGCACCAATCACCAATGAAATCTCAAAAATAAATTTTGGGAATTGCTGAAGCCAGAGTGCTGAACCATTTGCATTCGAGTTGACTCGACTTGTTAATCTGAACTCATCTACAAAAAAACTTTGCTTATTTGCAATTGAGATTTCTCTATATAATTTTAGAAGCGACTCTAATTGGCTTCTTCCTTTTATCGTAGATTTAGAAAGCTGTTCACCAAACCTTGTAGACATCCCTTTTATAGTTTTGTTCAATACTATTGAGACAAATCCAAAGAACATAAATGTAAAAAGTGCGGTTACTGGATCAATAAAAATTAAGACTACTACTATAAAAGCTAATAAAGATAAATCTGATACTAGAAGAATGAAATTACCTATGATACCGACAGTCATTGCATGAACCCCGTCTGTAATCGAATAAGTGATTTGTTGAATATTCTGTTTCCTCATCCATTTAAAGTTTGCAACTGTTAATGAACTTGCCAGGCTTGTCGAAATTTCAGATTGCCTTCTTGCAATGAATTTAAACAATTTAAGCGTACCAATACTTGTTAAGACTGATTTTGAAATAAACAAAGTTGCAGCAAGTATTGAGATGTAAATAATTAGTGACGGTATGGAGAAGTTACTTAGACCCAATGTATTAAACCCTGAGGTTATCCATGAGGGAAGACTTATTCCAGCAACATAATTAGCACCCAGTGCGCCTAGAGTACCTACCATTGCAATAGCGGCTATATCACCGAGATTAATTGCCAACTGTAAAATTATACCAGCGAACAAGATTCGCCTATTGCGTTTTGATAATACCTTTATGCATTCAAAGCTAATTTTCAGAATTGACATAAACTCCTATTTCGACACCAAATTGTATCTTAGTCAATCTTAATGTTATTAGCAGTAGCTTTCCTTATTAGATTGAGGTTAGCAGCACATGCCCACTAATGGTCGTAATAAACACATTGTTAAGATTTAAAAAAAGCGAGAACATATAACCGATAGCATGGTTATAGTTTTGAAAATTATTGCCTTACTCACTCCTGTGATACTGTTCTCTGTAATTGAGAATCTATAAATAGCAATATAGGGCCTTTAGCTCAGTCGGTAGAGCAACAGACTTTTAATCTGTGGGTCGTCGGTTCGATCCCGACAGGGCCCACGTGGACTAGAGCTATATAATTCAATAAACTAGGCAAAAAATTTGGAGAAAAAGATTTTAAAATCATCCGCAAAGTCTTTGCACTTATTAATTGTTTTTTCCGTGATACTCATATCTAGAGTTTTGAATCTTTTAGCTTTTCAGGAACCAAGTTTTCACCCAGATTCATCAGGGTACTCATCAAGTAAAATCTTTGATTTTTCATTAGTTTCACTAACAGGTAATTCTATAAGAAGTTGGCCTGTCCCATTACTGTTTGCTTTAATGCCGAGTTCAACAGCTAAAATTGTTATTCAAATGCTAATTTCGATACTAGTTTGGACACACCTAAGCTATGTACTATTAAAGATTTTTAAATTTAATCAGATAAAAAATTTATTAGCGATAATCTTAGTTATATGTTCAACTAATCCAATTTTATTACAATGGGAGATTACACTTTTAGGGCAGTCACTTTTAATATCAAATGTAATATTTTTGGTCGCACTTTCAGTACAACTTAAATTTAATTTTTCTAAATTACTGGCTCTTCTAGGTGTACTCGGAAGTGTTTTGTTATTTTTACAAAAGAGTAATAATATTTTTCTATCAATTTTTTTCTTTCTTTACTTTGCACACATTACTCTTAGATCAAGTAGTAGAGTATTTACATTTAGATTAGTATCATTGTTTATTTTACTATTCTTATATTCAACTTTTGTTAATATCAATATAAATAAATCCTGGGGCTCTATAACCTATTCAGGTTATGCCTCCCTATACCACTTAGGTGGACAATCTCCTGCTGCAGCACAACTCTCGCATTTCCTCGATAATCAAACTAGAGTTCCCAAATGTATTATACAAAAATCTCCTTATCTGGATGTGGGGGAAAGTATTCAAGAAATATCTTCATACTGTCCTGAGTCTCACAAATATGTATCTCAAGAATTAAGTGTCGACTTACTTAAATTTTATCTCTCAAACCCATCATCTTTGTTAGAGCTGATTTCGATTGGTTTTGGGGCGAGTTTTGCAAGCGCTGCTTCACACTATGGCAAGGCAGTAGGTTTATTCCCAGCTTCTGCGTATGAATTATTTAATGGTTCTACCTCACCAGATTTTCGCATTCTGGGGACCAGTACTCAAGTTGAGGCTTTAAATCAAGTTGATTCCGGGGAGCCAATTTGGATTTATTCTCCAGCACTATTGCTTACAATTATTTCTCTATTCTTGTATTCATATAGGCTGTACAAACGTGATAATTTAAAATATGAGGGCTTATTAATCTTACTAATTCTAACATTTTTATTAAATAGCGCATTCACTTTTTTGTTGGTTCCGAGCGAATGGGTGAGGTTGAGCATGCCAAATACAACAATTACAACTCTGTTGGCGTTAACACATATTGCTTATGTAATCGATACAACTAAAATTGAATTCTGGATAGACAGATTGAAATCTAAATGATGAAAATCGGTATTACTGGTGGGCTTGGATTTATTGGTTCAAATCTTGTATCTCGATTAATTGGCCAGAACTATGAATTAGTAGTAGTGGATGATTTGTCTACGGGCCTTAAGGCAAATCTACCAAATATCGGTTATTTAAATTATAGAACATCCATCCTCAATGATATTGAATTGACTAAAGCTTTAAGCAATTGTGCAGTAATAGTGCATCTTGCAGCTAGAGGTTCAGTTCCCAGGTCACTTGAGAATCCAGTAGCTACTCATGAGGTAAATTCAACTGGAACACTAAAAGTACTCGAAATTGCTCGAAAAAATAGTGCTCATGTAATTTATATTTCTTCATCCTCAGTTTATGGTGAAAATAACACAATTCCTAAAAATGAAAAAATGTGGTTAGCTCCCATGTCGCCATACGCTGCAAGTAAATTATCGGCTGAGTCGTACGTGCAGTCTTATGCACACTCTTTTGGTATTCCTGTTACTAATTTAAGATTGTTTAATGTCTATGGGCCGAAGCAGAGACCAAATCATCAGTATGCGGCGGTGATTCCTAAATGGATTTGGAAGGCAATTAATGCTCAAACTATTGATGTCTATGGAGATGGTACTCAGACAAGAGATTTTACCTTTGTAGGAACTGTTGTAGATATCATTGAACAGGCAATTACCAATAGGGTGTTGACTAAAAGTGCAGTGAATGTGGCTTATGGTAACAGCATATCTTTACTAGAAGTAATCGAGCAGCTTAAAAAGTACTTTTCAAATCTTACATATAATTTTTTAGAGTCAAGAGTCGGAGATATTAAAAACTCTCAAAATGACCCGGCTCTAATTAATGAACTATTCCCCTCTGTGAAACCAATAGATTTTTCTACCGGGTTGGAAAAGACTATTAATTGGCTTAGAGGTGAGAATATAGATAGCAATCCATTAACTTTAAATTTAGAGTAATAGGCGGAATTTATGTGTGGAATCAGTGGTGGGGTAGGCAAAAGTGCCCCTACAAAACTTGAGTTGCTTGAGATTCTTGAAAGAATAAAGCACCGCGGTCCAGATAGTAGTGGCGTCTACTCCAATAGTCATGTCACTTTGGGTAACTGCCGACTTGAAATCGTAGAAATTAAAGATGGGGCTCAACCATTTACTTCTAGTGACAATAACGTAACAGTTGTTTTCAATGGCGAAATCTATAATTACAAAATTCTAAAGCAACAGCTAGGC
>Ga0194130_10006825_pt1 | contig 12998 bp, 9 predicted proteins | sample TA2KigsurfametaG_FD_160084 | JGI IMG/M metagenome (GOLD analysis project Ga0194130, IMG submission 160084) | Freshwater microbial communities from Lake Tanganyika, Tanzania - TA2015050 Kigoma 12 surface | ecosystem: Environmental > Aquatic > Freshwater > Lake | place: Tanzania: Lake Tanganyika... | reverse complement strand
TATCATTTTAATAAGCCTGTAAATAACTTACCAACTAAATTAAAAAATTTAAAATTTGGATATCATTTTAATCAACAAGTTGATAATTTACCTACAAAATTAGAAGATCTTACTTTTGGTATAAGTTTTGATAATCCAGTTGATAATTTACCATCAAAATTACAAAGTCTTACTTTTGATATGTTCTTTAATCAACCAGTAAATAATTTACCTTCACAATTACAAAATCTAACTTTTGGATGTAATTTTAATCAACCAATTAAAAATTTACCATCTTTCAACCCTGAGAAGGGTGAGACTGGATTAAAAAATCTTACATTTGGAAATTGTTTTAATCAACCATTCAATAATAATTTACCATCAGAATTAAAAATTTTATGTTTTGGAGGTGAATTTAATCAACCAATATGTGATTATATACCACAAGGACTAGAACAACTTTATTTAAGTAAATATTATAATAAATCATTAAATAATTTACCAGAATCAGTAAAAGTAATTAGAATATAAAAATTGATTTTTATATTGAAATATAAATTATAATTTATTTATAGAATGCAAGTTAAGGAAAAATTAGTTGCATCTACAACAAATTCTTATTTAAAAGAATATACTGATATAGAGGGTAAAACACATCCTATATATTTTGTTAATAAAAATGTATTATTAAGTAAAATTATGTTAAAAGAAATGGTAAAATATAATTATGTAGAATTTTGTGATAAATTTGATAGACCAGTAGATAATTTACCATCTAATATTCAGTATATTAAATTTGGTTCATATTTTAATCAGTCTGTTGATAATTTACCAAAAAATCTAAAAGAATTACATTTTGGAAATGATTTTAATAAAAAAATAGATAATTTACCAAAAGGATTAAAAGTTATTAGTTTTGGAAGATATTTTAATAAAACTCTAAATTATAAATTACCAGAAGGCTTGGAAAGTATTATATTTGGAGATAATTTTAATAAACAAATAGATTATTTACCAGAAGGATTGATTAGTCTTACATTTGGCACTGAATTTAATCAACCAATATGTCATATCTTGCCAGATTTTAATCTTGAAAAGGGTAATAATGGATTACAAAATCTTACATTTGGAATAAAATTTAATCAGTCTGTTGATAATTTACCATCAAGTTTAAAAAGTCTTGATTTTGCAGGAATATATGTGTCAGGACAATTTAATCAACCAGTTGATAATTTACCATCTAAATTACAAAATCTTATGTTTGGAAGACATTTTAATCAGCCTGTAGATAAACTACCTAAAGGTTTAAAAAAATTAAAATTTGGTCATATGTTTAATCAGCCAGTTGATAATTTACCATCAGAATTAATTAGTCTTACATTTAGTAATAGTTTTAATCACACAATTGATAATTTACCTACAGAATTAGAAGATCTTACATTTGGAGATTGTTTTAATCAACCAGTTGATAATTTACCAAATAATATTAAATATCTTATATTTGGAAATTTATTTAAACAGTCAGTTGATAATTTACCTGAAAGATTAGAAAAACTTACATTTGGAAGTAGTTTTAATCAGCCAGTTGATAATTTACCATCTACATTACAAGAACTTACATTTGGATATTATTTTAATCAACCAATAAACAATCTTCCTCATGGATTACAAAATTTAACATTTGGCGACTGGTTTAACCAGCCTATTGATAAATTACCAATTAAATTAAAAAATCTAAAATTTAAATATCATTTTAATCAACCATTACCAAAGGTACCTTCGGTAGATAATTTACCTGCTTTGAATCCAGAGAATGGTATGATTGGATTACAAACTCTTACACTAAGTGAAACCTATGATAAACCATTAAATCATTTACCAGCATCAGTTAAAATAGTGAGATTAAAATATTAGTAGTGTAAAAATTGATTTTTTATAAATATAAATTAACATATAATAAACATGGATGATAATATACCAAAGGTACCTTCGGTAAATAATGATTATTATATAAAAGAATTAGAAGATGGTACTGAATATTTTTATTTAGATAAAAATATACCTCTTAACGAAGAAATCATTAAAGAAATGGAAAAATATAATGCTATAGAATTTGGATATAATTTTAATCAACGAGTAGATAATTTACCAAATAATATTCAATATCTTACATTTGGAGATTCTTTTAATCAACCATTATGTGATAATTTACCATCAGAATTAGAATGTCTTACATTTGGTTATAATTTTAATCAGCCGTTATGTGATAATTTACCTCCTAAATTAAAATATCTTTTTTTTGGAGATAACTTTAATCAGCCTGTTGATCATTTACCAACTTTTAACCCTGAGAAGGGTAGCATTGGTTTACAACAACTTTATTTTGGAGATAATTTTAATCAGCCTGTGGATAATTTACCATCAGAAATAATAAATTTAGTATTTGGAGTTAATTTTGATCAGCCAGTTGATAATTTACCATCTAATATACAAGTGCTACATTTTGGAATTAATTTTAATCAGCCAGTTGATAATTTACCATCTAAAATTGAAAATCTGTCTTTTAATTATAAATTTAATCAGCCTGTAGATCATTTACCATCTGGCTTACTAATTCTTCAATTTGGTGTAGAATTTAATCAACCAGTTAATAATTTACCTACAGGATTACAAAGTCTTACCTTTGGTTGGTTTTTTAATCAACCATGTAATAATTTACCATCAGAAATAAAAATACTTACATTTGGTCATGAATTTAATCAGCCATTAGGTGATAATTTACCAATTGAATTAGAAGAACTTACACTAGGATTAGAATTTAATCAACCATTTGATAATAAATTTCCTTCAAGTTTGAAGTATCTAAATATAAGTACTTATTATGATAAACCACTATCCTCTATACCTTCTACAGTAGTAATAACAAGGATATAATAAGGATATAAAATTGATTTTTATATAATAACTTTTTTTAATTTTTATAATTTAAAAAATAATATATATATTTATATTATAATGAACTCTGAATTTTCTTCACAAACTTTCGACAGCATGTCTCCATCCTCAAAGCTTTCTCTAAATATAAATGCTTTTAATGGTAATACAACAAATTTTAATCGTTGTCCAGCACCTAAATCAACTACAGCAAGACAACCCTTAACAAATACCTCATTTAGTGGTAATAAACCACCGATGGTGGTTCCTATGTAAATTATTTTTCTTAAAAAAATATTTTAATAATATAAAAATTGATTTTTATACATTAAAGAAAATTAATATAATGAATTTGGATTATAATAAGGATTGTGTCTATTATATAAAAGAAGAAGTAAGATATGATTTATATAAAAAATATAATATTTTTTATGTAAATAAAAATATACCGCTAAACGAAAAAATAATTAAAGAGATGAAAAAATATAATATTGTTGAATTTGGAGATAAATTTAATCAACCATTATGTGATAATTTATCTATTTTTAACCATAATAACGAACAAAATTTAATAAAAGAACTTATATTTGGAGCATGTTTTAATCAACCATTATACAATTTACCAGTTGGCTTAGAAGAAATTACATTTGGAAGAGATTTTAATCAATCTATAGATAATTTACCATCTGGAATAAAGAAACTTCATTTTGATATATATAATAAACCAATAGATAATTTACCATCTAGTTTGAAAATACTTAAATTTGAAAGAGAATTTAATCAACCAATAAATAATTTACCAGGAGAAATAGAAGAAATTTATTTTGGAAGAGATTTTAATCAACCACTATATAATAATTTACCATCTAAAATTACAAAACTGATATTTGGATATTATTTTAACCAACCAATAGACAATCTTCCTTTAGGATTAGAAAAACTTGTTTTTGAAGGTCAATTTAATCAGTCTGTGGATAATTTACCACTTAAAATACAAGAACTTATTTTTGGACCTAGTTTTAATCAGCCTGTTGATAATTTACCTCTAAATATCAAAAAACTTATATTTGATTGGAATTTTAATCAGCCTGTTAATAATTTACCTCCTAATATTGAATATCTTACTTTTGGATATAAATTTAATCAGCCTGTTGATAATTTACCTTCAAAAATAAAAGAAATTAAATTTAGAGATAATTTTAATCAGCCTGTTGATAATTTACCTCCTAAATTACAAAAAATTACATTTGGAGAAAAATTTAATCAACCTATTGATAATTTACCAGATAGTGTTGAAGAACTTACTTTAGGTGAAGATTATAATCAAACATTAGGCACTAATCTTCCTAAAATGTTAAAAAGGCTTACAATAAGTAAAAATTATACCAAAACAATAATTCATATACCAATAGCAGTAAATATAATTAGAAATTTTTTATACTAAAAAATTGATTTATATATATTAATCATGACAATATATAAATAATGGAGCACTATAATATAGATTGTGATTATTTTGTAAAAGAAGTTGAAGATAGATTTGTGTTAGAAAATGAAGATAAAAAAAAATATATTGTTTTCGTTGTAAATAAAAATATACCTTTAACTGATAGAATACTAGAAAAAATATCTAAATATGATTACGTAGAATTTGATAATAATTTTAATCAACCAATTGATAATTTACCAGTAGGAGTAAAGAATCTTACCTTAGGTAATTATTTTAATCAGCCAGTGGATAAACTTCCATCAGGATTACAAAGTCTTACTATTAAAAGTAATTTAACTCATCCAATAGATAATTTACCATCAGGATTACAAAGTCTTACTTTTGAAAATTTTTTCAATCAATCAATAGATAAACTACCATCAGGATTACAAAGTCTTACTTTAGGAAGTTATTTTAATCAATCAATAGATAATTTACCATCAGGATTACAAAATCTTACTTTTACATATGATTCTGCATTTAATGGTTCTGTTGATAATCTGCCTTTACAATTAAAAACTCTTACTTTTAGAAATAAATTTAATCAGTCTATAGATAATCTGCCTTCAGGATTACTATCTCTTACTCTTGGTGATTATTTTAATAAGTCTGTGGATAATCTACCTTCTGGATTACAAATTATTAGTTTTGGTTGGAATTTTAATCAACCAATAGATAATTTACCATCTGGATTACAAACTATTATTTTTGAACGTCATTCAAATATTAAATCTAAATTTAATCAACGGATCGATAATTTACCACCAGAATTAGAATGTCTTATTTTAGGAGGTAATTTTAATCAACCAATTGATAATTTACCAAATAAATTACAATGTTTATCAATCCAAGAATGTATATGGGGGAACAAAGAAATTAATTATAATTTTAATCAACCTGTAGATAAATTACCATCTGGATTACAAAGTCTTAGTCTAGGAAACAATTTTAATCAGCCTATAGATAAATTACCATCTGGATTAGAAAGACTTTTATTAGGAAATAATTTTAATCAACCTATAGATAATTTACCATCAGGATTAGAAATACTTGGATTAGAAGATAAATTTAATCAATCTGTAGATAAATTACCATTAGGATTACAGGCTCTTGGATTAGGAAAAAATTTTAATCAACCAACAAATAATCTGCCACCTGGATTACTATATCTTATTTTTGGAGAAGCATACAATAGACAATTATCTAATTTACCTTCTACATTAAAAGAACTTACAATAAGTAAAAATTATGATAAACCACTTGATAATCTACCAGTATCTTTAGAAATATTAAGAAAATAAATTTTTTATATAAAAAATGAATAAATATATGAAAAATAAAACTTTTGTGATATAAATATTATAATAATTTATTTGTAATAATAAAAATATTATTAAATAATATAAATGGATAATTTAAATAAATTTAGAATATTGGATCAAAATAATTATTTAACAAATAATCATCAAATGGATGAACAAAGTATTTTTTTTAAGAAATATATAAAATATAAGAATAAGTACTTAATGTTAAAAGATATAATTGGTGGTAAAGGTAATAAGAGCGGTAAAGGTAAATCAAATAGTAGTAGAAATAATTCAAAAAAGGGAAATAATAATAAAGGTAATAAAAATAAAAGTAAAAATAATAATAATAAAAATAAAAATAATAAAAATAATAAAAATAATAATAATAAAAATAATAATAATAAAAATAAAGATAAAAATAATAAAAATAAAGATAAAAAAAATAAAGATAAAAGAGATAAAAAAGACTCAGACTCGGAATTTGAATTTGATGAATACGATTCAGATTTAGATGAATTAGATTCAGGTGATGTAAGATCAAGCTCAGTTTCAAAATCATCTTCAAAAGAAAGATCATCATCAAAAGAAAGATCATCTTCAAAAGAAAGATCATCATCAAAAGAAAGATCATCATCAAAAGAAAGATCATCAACTGATGAATTAACTGATTCTCAAAAAAAACAAGTAAAAAATATTATTAAAAATATTAATAATAAGATTAAAAATTGTCAAAAAAATTTAGATAATGTTGGCACAGATAATTATAAAATTAGAAAAGAATTAGAGAATATAAAACAAGAATTAGAATCTATTTTAGAAAAAGATGAAAGAGAAATTCTTACTTTTCCTCATGGTGAGGTTAATTGTGATAACACATATGAAAAATTTAATGATCAAAAGGAACAAGTAGAAAATGTTAAAACAAATATTAATAGTAAGATTAAAAATTGTCAAAAATTTTTAGAAAAAGTAGATGATTCACAAATAAGAGATGAATTACATACTATGATTAAAAATTTAAAGAATCTAAGTAAAGAAAATAAATTACAAGAACTAAATACACATGGTAAGTATAATTGTGATCCAATTTATAGGAAATTTAAGGAAAAGAGTCAATCTTCTGATAAATCAAAAGAAAGCCAATCTTCTGATAAATCAAAAGAAAGCCAATCTTCTGATAAATCAAAAGGTAACTTAACTGATGCTCAAATAACTCAAATGAAAAATGTTAAAACAAATATTAATAGTAAAATTCAAAATTGTAAAGAATATAAAAATAAAGTTGATGATGAACAGACTAATGATGAATTAGATGAAATGATAGATAATTTAATAACATTAGTAAAAAAAACAGATATGCAGGAACTAAATACACATGGTAAGTATAATTGTGATCCAATTTATAAGAAATTTAAAGAAAAGAGTCAATCACCTGATAAATCAAAAGAAAGTCAATCTTCTGATAAATCAAAAGGTAACCTAACTGATGCTCAAATAACTCAAATGAAAAATGTTAAAACAAATATTAATAGTAAAATTCAAAATTGTAAAGAATATAAAAATAAAGTTGATGATGAACAGACTAATGTTGAATTAGATGAAATGATAGATAATTTAATAACATTAGTTAAAAAAAAAGATATGCAGGAACTAAATACACATGGTAAGTATAATTGTGATCCAATTTATAAGAAATTCAAAGAAGAAAAAGCAAAAAAAAATAACATTAATGATGAAGAATTAGATAACTTTGAAGACTTTGAAGAATTTGAGGAAGAAGAAGATGATGATGATAAAAGCAATTCAATAGAAAAAAAAGATGGTATTGAATCGGAAGATGAAGATAATGAAGACGATAAAGATGATGAAGATAATTCAAAAGAAAAAAAAGAAAAAAAGATGGTATCAAACTTGCCTCAAGAGAATCAAAAGCCTCAAGAGAATCAAAAGCCTCAAGATAATCAAAAGTCTCAAGATAATCAAAAGTCTCAAGAGAATCAAAAGCCTCAAGAGAATCAAAAGCCTCAAGAGAATCAAAAGTCTCAAGAGAATCAAAAGCCTCAAGATAATCAAAAGTTTCAAGATAATCAAAAGTCTCAAGATAATCAAAAGTCTCAAGAGAATCAAAAGCCTCAAGAGAATCAAAAGTCTTAAAATCAAAAGCCTCAAGAGACACAGACTTTGAAGCCTTAGGAAAGGTAGAATAATATAAAAAATAATTCAAAAAAAGATGTTATTAAACTTGACGATTGATACTCATAATATAATTATTTATGATTAAAAAATTATAAAACATAACATATTTTTTATATTTCTATTATATTATTATAAATGGATAAATATATAAAATTAAAAAAAAAAAGAATTGATAATATAAAAAAAATGTATCAATCATATTCTTTTGATGGATCAATATATTTATTTGGTTATGGGGCGGTTGGTAGACCATTATTATATATGTTAATTAAAATAATAAAATTAAATACATCGAATATAATTATTATAGATAAAGAAGATAAAAGAGATGAAATAGAATATTTTTTAAGGATGGGAGTAAAATTTGTTCATTCACAAATAAATAAATATACTTATAAAAAATTATTAGAAAAGATTAATACAGATGATATTATAATAGATTGTGCATACAATATTTATACATTAGAGATTATTCAGTTTTGTCAAGAAAAAAAATGTCATTATATAAATTCGTGCATTGAAGACTGGGATTATAAAATTATATCTGATCCTATTAAATATTCTTTATATAATAAACATGTTGAATTAAAAAAATATAATGATTGCTTAGAAAAAAAGTATTATAATGCAATTTTGTCAATGGGTTGTAATCCTGGTAATGTTTCTATTTGGACTAAATTAGGATTAGAAAAAATAAATGAAAAATATAAACATACATATAAATCATATGCGGAATTAGCTAAAAAATTGGGGGTCCAAGTTATTCATATTTCAGAAAGAGATACACAAATAACCTATAGACCAAAAAAAAGAAATGAATATTGTAATACATGGTCAACAGATGGTGAATCATATTATGAAGAAGCATTAGGATGTGTTGAATTATCATGGGGAACACATGAAAGAATATTACCCAATGATATTAAAATATTAGAAGACCATTTTATGATTATTGATAGATTAGGGATAACAACATATGCACAATCCGTTGTTCCAATATATGGTAATTTTATCGGAAATATAATTAGACACGATGAAGCACATACAATAGGAAAAACTTTAGAATATAAAGAAAATAACAAAATTATTTATAAACCATCTGTATATTATGTTTATCATCCATCTGATGCCACAAAAATATCATTAGATGAATTTAAAGAAAAAGATTTTGAATATCAAAAAAATTATCGTTTAATGACAGATGAAATAATACATGGTAGAGATATTTTAGGATTAACATTTTTTTTAGAGAATAAGGAGGTATATTTTATAGGTTCAATCTTATCAATAGATGAGGCAAGAGAAATTTTTAATTATGAGTTTAATGAGTGGGTAAATGCTACAAATGTACAAGTTATGGCTGGTTATCTAGCTGGTGTTTTACATCTAATTGATTTATTAAAAAATAAAGAATATAATGGTTTAATAATACCAGATGAGTTACCACATCATAAAATATTTAATTTAAACAAAAACTTTTTAGGAGAATTCATATTTAAAAAAATAGATAATTTTAAGTTAATTAAATATAGTAAAAAATTTACTGATAAACAATCATTAATAGATGATTGGCAATTTGAAAATTTTATTGTCTAGTTATATAATAAATAATATATAATAACAATATATTATTTACTTTTTTACAATAAAATAAAATAATATATAATAAGTAAAAATTATGATAAACCAGATATCTCTTTAGAAATATTTATAAAATGAATTTTTTTTATATTAAAAAATTGATTATATTTTTACATATAAATAAATATAATAATGGAAATAAAAGATAAAAACGATTATAATACATTTTATTTAGATAAAGATAAACCTATAACTAATGAAATTATAGAAACATTAAAAAATTACAATAAAATTATATTTTGTGATGAATTTAATCAACCAATTATAAACTTACCATCATCTATAAAGTATATTTCTTTTGGTAAATATTTTAATCAGTCTGTAGATAATTTACCATCTAATATACAAATACTTCATTTTGGAACTAATTTTAATCAGACTGTAGATAATTTACCTTCTGGATTAAATAAATTAGTTTTTGGATCAAAATTTAATCAACCAATAAATAACCTACCATCTAAATTAAAAACTCTTAAATTAGATCATTCGTTTAATCAACAAGTTGATAAATTACCTTTAGAATTAAAACATATTACTTTTTCTTATGGATTTAATCAAACAATTGATAACTTACCACAAAGTCTTAAAAGTATTACAACAGGATGGTTATTTAATAAACCTATAAATAATTTACCATCCAAATTACAATATCTTAATTTAGGATATAATTTTAATCAGTCAGTAGATAATTTACCAAGTAGTATACAATCTATAAGATTTACACATAAATTTAATCAAAAAGTAGATAATCTTCCCTCGGAATTACAAATGATTAAATTTAGTGCAGAATTTAATCAGACTGTTGATAATCTACCTTCTAAACTAATATTTATAAGTTTCGGACATAAATTTAATCAACCACTAAATAATCTACCTTCTTTGTTGGAAAGTCTTCAACTAGGTAATAATTTTAATTTAACTGTAAATAATCTACCATCTGGATTACAGACTCTTATTTTTGGTAATGATTTTAATCAGTCTGTAGATAATCTACCATCTGGATTGCATACTCTTATTTTTGGTAATAATTTTAATCAGTATGTAGATAATCTACCATCTGGATTAAATAGTCTTACATTTGGATATTATTTTAATCAACCTGTAAATAATTTGCCAACAAGCTTACAAAATATTAGTTTTGGAGATAAATTTAATCAAACTGTTGATAATTTACCTATAAATCTAAAACAACTAACTTTTGGAGATAAATTTAATAAACCTGTTAATAATTTACCTAACAGAATAGAAACTCTTAATTTTGGAGAAAAGTTTAATCAGTCTGTAGATAAATTACCTATAAATCTAGAACAATTAACTTTTGGAGATGATTTTAATCATTCTGTTGATAAATTACCGCCATGCATTAGTAGTATAACTTTTGGATATGAATTTAATCAACCAGTTAATAATCTTCCAGCCAGCATAAAAAATATTACATTTGGTGTTGAGTTTAATCAATCATGTGATAATCTACCTCCAAACTTAAAAAATATTACATTTGGTAATAAATTTGATAACTCAATTGATAATCTACCAGCTAGTGTGAAAAATATTACGCTTGGATATGAATTTAATCAAACAGTAGATAATTTGCCTGAAGGTTTAGAAAGTATTACTTTTGGATATGGATATAATAAACATTTACATAAACTTCCTCCATATGTAAAAGTATCAAAAATATAATTTTTATATGTAAAAATTGATAAATATATTTTATATATGTAAATATATAAATATGGAAAATATAAATAGTGGCATATATTATTTAGATAAACAGTTAGATTCTAATATATTAGAAGAGATGAAAAATTATTCCGAAATATCTTTTGGAGATCATTTTAATTGTTCTGTTGATAATTTACCATCTACAATAAAAAAAATAACTTTTGGATATAATTTTGAAAAACCAATTGATAATTTACCTTATAATTTGGAATGTCTCGTGCTTGGAGAAGATTATAATTTTCCGTTAGATAATTTACCAACCAATCTGAAAAGTCTTACTTTAGGTAAATATTATTATAAATATAGGTTAGATAATTTACCAGCTAAATTACAATATTTAAATTTAGGTTGGTATTATGATCAAAAAGTAGATAATTTGCCAATAAGATTAAAACATCTTGTTTTTAGTAATGAATTTAATTATCCAGTTGATAGTTTACCTCCTAATCTTGAAACAATCGTTTTTGGAAATCATTTTAATCAAACAGTTGATAATTTACCAAAAAGTGTTAAAAGTATTACTTTTGGAGATTGTTTTAATCAACCAGTTAATAATTTACCTACAGGTTTAGAGAATCTTACATTTGGATATATGTTTAATCAGTGTGTTGATTATTTGCCAGACAACTTAAAAAGTCTTGAGTTTGGAGATGAATTTGATATGCCTGTAAATAATTTACCTTATGGCTTGTTAAATTTAAAATTTAGCGTTTATTACAATCAAAAGGTAGATAATTTACCTTCTACTCTAAAAAATCTTACATTTGGATATTATTATAATCAACCATTAGACGCACTACCTCCTTCATTAGAAAACTTGGTATTAGGTAAAAAATTTAAACAAAGGTTAGATCATTTACCTGCATCATTAAATATAAATAAAGATAATGCTGTGAAGGAAAATATTTTTTACAAAAATAGTAATTCAAATTCTCTACCTACATAGAGGAAAGTTTTATATTATAAAAGCTGTGAAGGCGTTTTCTATAAAATATAAATATTTAATAGAAAAGTTGTGTCTAAAGACCAACTTTTTATAATAATCATTAATGATTATTATAAAAGTTGAATTAATATCAATTTAATATATACCTACCAAAAATGGACGTCAATCCATCTCATAAAAGGCTTCGTGCGATAGCTCGGCGTAAAAGCTGGCTTGCTAAGATTATAGCCGAACCCTTATTTATAAGAGCAATCCGTATAAATATGGAATACTATTCCAGACTGTTTCCACGATGGAATTCACAGGTGCGTGGAAGCAGTGCATACAATACATACATAAATTTGGAATCATGGCAAAGACAAGATTTACTTGTTCGTGCCGGTCTCACTCGTGCACTTGTTAGCAGATTTCTAAACCTTGGAAATCGTGAAATTAGAAATCAATTTAGAAATCCAAACAGACTTGTGTGTGCTGTTTTATCAAGGTTTTTAGAAGAAAAAAAACCTGAAGTTACATGTGTGACAACTCTGAAGGGGCACAGCGAAGGTGTTTTTTCTGTTGCGTTCCACCCAACGGCGCCCCTTTTGGCAACTGGCTCCATTGATAAGACCGTAAAGTTGTGGCACTTTTCACCCGACGGAACGGAAGCGACTTGTGTAGCAACTCTGGCGGGGCACAGCAACTGGGTTTCGTCTGTTGCGTTCCACCCAACGGCGCCCCTTTTGGCAACTGGCTCCAGCGACAACACCGCAAAGTTGTGGCACTTTTCACCCGACGTAAC
>Ga0194130_10006824_pt1 | contig 12999 bp, 11 predicted proteins | sample TA2KigsurfametaG_FD_160084 | JGI IMG/M metagenome (GOLD analysis project Ga0194130, IMG submission 160084) | Freshwater microbial communities from Lake Tanganyika, Tanzania - TA2015050 Kigoma 12 surface | ecosystem: Environmental > Aquatic > Freshwater > Lake | place: Tanzania: Lake Tanganyika... | reverse complement strand
CACTTCCAGTGGCAAGATTAAGTCAGATTCTACTTCGTCTTCCCGCACCCTTTAATTCCTTAGGTTCCAGACTTCTGAAACTTGTGATTGACACAAATGTATATCCACAACATCTTGTGAGTTTAGGTTTTACCTGGGAGTCCAATCTAGTCACCGCACTTACTGACTGGAAAGCTGAGTCACTAGATGAAAAATTTTATAGCTAGGGTTTAGAGGGGCGTTGAAGCGTGAGAATCCTTATCATTGGTATTAACTATGCGCCTGAACCAACAGGAAGTGCGCCGTACACCTCCGGGCTCGCCCAGATACTCTCTGAACTTGGACATTCGGTAGAAGTGATGGCAGGGATACCTCACTATCCTGACTGGAAAGTCCGGCCTGAGTACAAGTTCAGGTTGCGAAGAAAGGATGTGCAGAATGGAGTATGTGTAACTCATTTAAGACATTTTGTTCCTCGTAAGCAGACCACAATTAGGCGAATTGTGTGGGAAGTTACATTTCTTATAAATGCACTTTGCTTCAAACCAACTAATAAGCCAGAACTTGTAGTTTCCTCAACACCAAGTCTCAGTGGAGGTATATTGGGAATCTACTTTGGGTTTAAACACAAGATTCCTATCGTTTCAATTATTCAAGATCTAGTCGGTAATGGAATTACTCAAAGTGGGTTAACTAAGGGCGATATAGTCAGTAAATTTGTAAGCAAAATCGAAAAGTTCATCTATCGAAACTCCTCAAAAGTTTGTATCGTGTCAAAGCAATTCCAGGGATTTCTCAAACAGCTACAAATTCACGAGAATGCCATCTTCTTCCTACCAAACTGGACTCATATTTCAAATCCCACTAAGACAAAAGAAGAGTCGAGAAGGCACTACGGTTGGGCTGCGAGCGACTTTATAGTTCTGCATACCGGAAACATGGGCCTAAAACAAGGTCTTGAAAATGTAATAAATACCGCTAAGGCTCTCGTGACCGCATCGAATATCAAATTCGTCTTAAGCGGGGATGGCAGCCAAAAAGCCGAGTTAATTAAGAAATCTGTAGGAATTGGAAATGTACTCTTTATAGACGTAGTCCCAGAGGACGAGTACCCTAACCTACTGCTCGCTGCAGACTTGCTACTGGTAAATCAACAAAAAACAATTGGAGACATGTCTTTACCGAGCAAGCTGACTTCATACTTCACCATTGGTAGACCGGTTGTTGCTGCAGTAAATGAGTTTGGTGCGTGCGCTCACGAGATAAGTGCAACTTTAGGAGCCGGCGAAATTGTAGAGGCAGAAAATCCATACAGCCTTGCCAAAATTATACTTAAATTATCACAGGATCCAGAAAGGTTGCAGTATATGGGACGAGCAGCCAAGAAATATGCCGAAACAAATCTTTCACGTGATATTGCGAAAGAAAGAGTTTCAACTCTAATTAAATTATTTTCATGGTAGGTTCGCTTACGATTGCAAATACGCTTAGTAACTTTGGAAGACGATGCGTTATGACATTCAATTGATCGAGCAGATTACTTTTGTCATACTCTTCTTGTACAGATAATGCCCTCTGCCTTTGCGTGATGTGAACCTACATTTCTATTGAAAACCTTTTCTCACAATTGATTCTATAAGAAGTATGTATAAACATAAACACTAAACATTATAAGGCTTCAACCATTTCGCAATCTTTATCTTCTTTGCCTTTTGCAATTTCATAAAGAACAATTGATTAACCAAGATGAAATTCTAAGGGACGAATATTTAACAAGAGTGCCTACTATGATCTAGCCCAAAGGAGAGACATTGGAGTTCTCTATTTGAATTGAATTAGCATCAAAGCTTTTTTGCTTCGACATATATCGATCCGGGATACAAAGGATTCCCATTTGAATCGAGTTCAATACGAAACTCCGTCCAACCAGGAATTGTTGAGCTATATGCATCGGTAAATTCAATACATACGAAACTATGCCTCATCAATATATTTCTCAAAGCTAGTTTTGTATACATCATAAGATGAAGCTCTCCTCGTCGACGCGAATCGCCTAAGAGAGTTGATGCAAAGAAGCGGTTAATGGCATTCAATGAATCATAGCTTCTTGGTACCGTCCGCACTGATTGTTCGTAAATATCATAGATAGACTCTTCATGTCTTGAAGAAAAGTCGTTTAATTCAGCAGCATTATCAATTTGCGCGATTATTTCTCTTAATTTAAGCTCTAAATCCGGAATGACCATCCGCAGCGCCCCTCCCTTCTTAATAAGTCTAAAATTTTCTGCCATGAAACTATCTCGTTGATCAAAAGGAATGTGTTCTAACACGTGAGAATGAAAAACTATGTCAAAAGACTCATCTTTAAACGGCAGACCCTTAGATATATCAAGAAATGTAACATCGCTTCTCAGTCTCTTCTGTTGCCCCGTTGACTTCACCGGAATAAAACCCCAAGCTTTCAATTTCAAAACAATGTCATTGTCTACGTTAACAAATCGAGGATGCGTGATTTCTCCGCAACCTAAGTTCAGTATCTGCACACTATTTTTCATAGTGGAAGTTTCTATGATGTTTCACACTTGCTCTCTTTGGATAATCTCTATAATGTTTAATACGCACTAAAGTCCTGGACAACATCAATACGATAGTCCACCAAAAAAATAATTTGACAATACTACTGAGCGTTGCTACGAAGTCTCCATCTTTGTAAAGAGTAAAACAAAAGACTAAGAAAATGCTTCCATATAAATGGGATCTGGCTGAGGAATATAAGAATAGTCTTCGATAAATGTGTGCAGCCATGAACCCAAATAAGAGTGTTAGACCAATTAGTCCCAAGAATCCAAATAACAAGTACATCTCTCCAAACATAGTTGTAGGAGCTCCTGTTCTGTATCTCTGATTTGAATCTCCAACTATTAACACGAATGTCGAATCCAAAGAAGAATATGTGTTGTCAGGTTTATTAGGCCAAGTAAACCTGGGTATTAAGGCTAAGAAGAAACCGGCTAAACGATCGGATGTATATAGAAATGCGTTAATATCCGGCCTAAAGTGTATAATAACCGCGAGTGATTCTATCAACGGTAAACTCATTCTTTCCATAATTGTCAGGTACGTGGAATCATTAAGTAACGCCTGATTGCGAGTTCTGAGAAAAATTATGTAATAAGAGACCATTACAATTACTAAAAACGTAAAAGTAATGATAGGCAATAATTTTCTAAAACTCACATACTTTGAAACCAAGATTAAAGTAACCAAGAGAGATATGGAAAGCGTCAGTCTAGATCCCATAAAGTATGAATAATAGACAAGCAGGAAGAGACTCATCCATGGGACTGATTTTTTTACAATTGAAAGAAATAAATCAAGTACGAGTGTAATTAGTCCAAAGATACCTAGCGCTGCCGTTCCTAATTTATAAATAAAATCACCACTATAAAATCTTTTATCATGATAAAATTGAAAATTTTGTAAACTTGAGATTGATTCGGTAGAGATGAACAGTAGTGCCACACCAACACAAGAGGCCATGAAACCCAAGCTCTTTACAGTAGATAAAAGTTCCAATTCTTGTTTTGGAATCAGTCGTAAATCTTCTTCTCCGCGGTTTTTTTTACTAAAGAAACCATATAAGTTGCATCCAAAGATCAGACCCAGAGTTCCAAAGGCACAAAGTGCCACAGCGTAGTTTAATTCGTCTACTTCAGGAGTGAAAGAGCCAATTTTTGCAGGCTTCCCTCCTATGAGAAGATAATAAAAACGTAAAATTACAAAAAATGAATAAAAAATCAAAATGATATTCGAGAAGCTGATAACCTCGTAAGGAGCCCTGCGTTTGTAAAAAAGATAAGGGCTGAGAACAATAATTGAGGCTGTTGTGAAACCATTTTGCAATATCAACAGACCGGTCAATAGTGTGATGACAACTACCACCATTAATCTATGTTTCATATGCGCAGATTATTTCATTCTTCGTGAGTAATGCAAGACAACTAAAAGTGCAATGAATCTACTAAGAATTAGCATGCTTACAACTGAATCAATAGAAGACGAAAATATTATTGAAATAAAACCAACGGCACCAATTAAACCTGCCTTGAATTCAATTCGGCTTGCAATCAAACTCTCTTTGATACCCATCACTCGAATTGGATCCAGAATCAGCCGGCGAGAGTGTGTTAATGCGTTAATTAAGGAAAAAGAAAAAAACAGATCTATCTCTGGAAGGTATTTCTCACTCACAAGAAAATGAAAATAGTCTCCGGGTAGTAGCCAGAGGATAAAAACAATAGAACCTATCAAGATTACTGAAACTATTCCCAAATTTCGCCCAAAACGTAATCTATCACTGACTTGAAATTTCAGATATCTTGAAAATACCCCTATAGCGGCACCATCGATAATTAGTTTTGGCCACACACCTAGACCTGCCATAACGAAGTAAACAGCAAGGTTTTCATATGGCAGAAGAAGAGGCAATAGAAGATTATCTGGAATTATGGTATCACTAGCATTTAGATGTGCGAGTTGTCCATAAAGTCCTCTTTTCAAAATCTCTTTTAAATTGATCATATTTTGGCCACTTCGATTCATGCGCCTTCGAACTTTGATAAGAAAGAACGCAAGTAAGGAAATTACGATGCAGGACCAGATGACCATAAAACTATACATATTATCGATGACTCTCAGAATATACATCAAAACAATTAAAATATTAGCAAATGGTAGCGCTAGTCTCAGCATCAAATATCGAATTTGCTCAGTCTCATTTTGAACAGCATTGATGTAGAGTTGAAGCTGAAATGACATGCTGGAACTTGCTGAAACCAAGCCTGCCATTAGGAGCGTGAAATTGAAATATTGCAATAGAAAGAAAGTGCTGAAAAAAATAAGCGTTGTGGGGAACCAAGTCAGTCTAAAGTGACTTTTTGAGAATGGTAATGGAACTTTTGATAAACCAAGTATGTTAAAGGAACCTGTTAAGCCAATTCCTAAAATAGGCAATAGACTTGAGGCCGTAGAAAATAGTATTCCGTACGTTCGCCTATCTGTTACTGAAAAATAATGAGCAGTTAATATTCCCGTTAAGAAGCCCAGGGATGCTATGACAACTGTGCCAAGCACTTGTATAAAAATTGAATCAAAATTGTTTCTTGAAATGATGTTTCGTAATATGTAGAGTACGGTTCCGACTTTTTTAAACATTAGATTCAAATCAAAGATTCTAATGACTCCAGAAATTCATCTCTGGTATCCTGATGATTGAGAGCAATCCAAGAGACAAAGACAAAAGTTCCCCATAATTGTAAATTAGTAAATTTCAAAATTTCAACAGGCTTAATTCTTAAAGTTTCAAGTAGCCAACGAGGTGTACTATTTTTCAGAAAATGCAAAATCAAATGTTCTATGTTCGCTCTATAAGAAGAAATGAAATCTTGAATTTCTACGTTAAATCCTTCTTTCTTGCGTACAACGTATCCCTTGAAAGATTCTGGTAATGAGTCAAATAGAAATTCTCGTCCAATTTTTTCAAAAGCATTATGATTTTTCCAAATTTTTTGATCAACAAAAGGCACTCTCACCTCAACTCCATTTGCCATCCCGAATGTGTCAGCGTCGCGAAGAAGTAAGGGCATCAAGTAGTTTTCAAACTCGATAAATTTTACCGAATTTGAAGTTTTTTTGATTGAAAACTTGTTAGAGATATTTTTGTCGGTAAGGAAATCATAGTGTTGAATTTGGTGGCTAAAACCATTAGCACGATAAGAAGCAAAATTCAATTCTTTCAAGGTTTCGAAACTATTAAAATTGTTCTTTACAAATTCAATTTTGTGAGGATTCTTGATAAGTCTTCTTAATGGCTTACAAAAAACAACTCTATTAGGAAGCAGAATTGCCGATCTAAGAAGAAATCCCCTTAGATTCGAAAATTTCTGATGTGGGTAGGATGCAAAGAGCTCATCCCCTCCAGTTCCACTTAAAAGAACTTTGTAACCAAAGTCGGCAGCTTTTCTTGAAACCATGAAAGTGTTCAGACCATCAATTGATGGTACATCCATTGCCTTTAGATAATCAATCATGAGTCTCCAATCCACTTTGTTTTCAACAAACGTTATTTCATATTCAAGTATTTCCGCAATATGTCTAAGATTCGATTCAGAATTTGGAGTACGAGACTTTAAACAAATTAAATGAGCATCTATATTTGATGATTTAGCCGCCCAAGCAATAAAACTAGAATCTAATCCTCCACTAAAGCTAATTGCGATGGGTGTACTTGCTTTACAGTGCAACTGCACACTTTCAATCAGTTGCCCTTCTAGCAAATCGTGAGTTAAATTGCTCCTTATGTCTTCATCTGAATTAATCGATATTTCGTGTTGAAAAAGATTCAAACTTTTCAAATTAAGCGAGTAAACAGTGCCTGGACGCAACCTAGTGATATTGCTTGACATACTGCGATTACCATGTAGATATCCGTAGGATGAAAACTGAGCTATTGATTGAAGGTCAAGAGTGAAAGATTTCTCTAAATTTAATAGAGTGCGACTTTCAGATGCAAAGTGAATTCCTGTCTCATCTTTAGAGGTGTACAGTGGCTTAATCCCTAGCGGGTCGCTCACTGCCAGCACTGAATTGTTTCGCGTGTCAAGAGCAATAATCGCCCACATGCCTCTAAGATACGTTAGCCCCGTAATCCCAAAATCACATAATAGCCTTGGAATTATTTCAGCATCGCACGAGTATTTAAGTGACCAATTGTTCATACACGCCAAGGTATCCCAATTATAAATCTCACCATTAAACCAAACTTTCCACCTACCACATTCGCAAATTACGGGTTGAATGGGGTTCTCCAGGTTGCCCTGAATTGCAAGTCTTGTAACAACTGCCGTAAATCCTGCGTCAGAGTCAATAGATGTAAAGTCCGGTCCTCTGTGCCTTAGGCTCAATTCGACATTTCGTATTTCTGAATCTGAGAGAGTTTTCGTGGAAAAAAAGATCCCGCACATCTGGCCCCCATTCTAAGTGAACGAAACTTCAAGTTTGCCCACGACCAGTAGCATAGCAATGTGCAATTGAGGTGTACTCTACGGAGCAAATGAGGTACGTTCGGTTCTTGAGATTTTGGAAATTCATGACACTAGCGAGTTAATTTTGGAAGATATTGGAAGTCCTCAAGTTCTCCTTGCCTTGGGCAAAGTATCTTCTGAGCTTGGAGGACCTTTAAAAACAATGCAGAACATAGTGGAATTATTGTCTAAAGATTATCAAACTAGAGTCATTTACCAAAAGTCAGATGAACCGCTGAGAGCTCAGGGAAACCTCAAAAACTTTGAACTAAACCCTTTTTCCTTATCTTCCAATAAGAATTTCCTAAAATTACTAAGAAGTAACCAGGTCACGACCATTATCGTTTTTGGCGTTTGGCACCACATTTTTTTCCTGATTCACATTCTAAATTTTTTTTCGTACATCAAGAGTAGCATTGTCTTGATTCCAACCGGTAGCTTCACTCGTTGGGACTTAAGTCAACATGCTTTAGTGAAGAAACTATTGCAACCCCTAATTCGAGTGCTCGTTTCGGAAATCGATAAAGTTCTGTGTGCAACAATTGGAGAAATGTCTGAATCAAGACTTTACATAAGTAGAAGAGAACTTTCTTGCAAGTATTATCCTTTAATAACTTCAAAAAATGACCCAATGTTACAGAATGCTCAGGCTTCAATCCCAACTATTTATTTTGTCGGCAGAATAGTTCCGCAAAAAAATGTAGAACTATTATTAGAATCTTATTCGAAAGTCAGCAAGAGTTATAACCTAGTAATGATCGGAAATGGTGACAAAGCATATTTAGAAAATCTCAAATTATTGTGCATGAGACTGGACATTTTGGAAAGAGTTCAGTGGCTCGGGTGGCAAGATGCAAGCAAATTTCTGGTTAAGACAAATGAACTAGATTTGCTTTTAATTACAAGCAAACAAGAGAATTTCTCCCACTCTGCATTAGAAGCAATGTCCCGTAGAATAATGGTGATGACCGTAGAGGACATTCCTATTGCATTGGATTTCGAACAAATGAGAGTTGCTCAAATAGTTCCTCGCAATGTGGACCAAATTTCAATTGCGCTAGCAATTCACCTTGAAAAACCAGATAAAGCTATTATTGAAAATGGTTATTTGTTTTTTAATAAACTGACAAGCGCTAAATATCATGAAGAATACATAACCACCTTATTAAAGCCACGGATAAAGTAATATGATAAATTGTACTATTGTAATACTTACCTTGAACGAAGAAGACATAATAGCGAACTGCATCAATTCATGTAATGGTTATTTTCAAGATATTCAGATTGTTGATAGTGGGAGCAAAGATAAGACCAGAGATATAGCTGAAGAATTGGGAGCCTTAGTTACTGTAAATGTACCAAAAGACAGGTTTATAATTACGGAACAACGCAATTGGGCCTTGTTAAATCTAAAAGCAGAGAATGAATGGATATTCTTTTTGGATGCCGACGAGAAGATGACAAACGCTCTTGCGAATGAAATAAGGGTTCTGACCAATACTTTCAGGGAGGAAATTGGATTTTGGGTTGCACCGAAATGTTATTCTGAAGGTAAGTGGATCAAACATATTTCAAAATATCCTAATTGGCATCCCCGATTAGTTCGGATTGGTAACCCTATCTTGGTTGGAGGAACCTGGGAGACTTTTAAAGAAAACAAGAAAGTAGGCAGATTGAAGAATAGTTATCGGCACGATTTAGACTTAAGATCTTTGGAACATTGGCTCCGAAAGCATGTTAGCTACGCACAAGCAGAATCGGCGAAACATGTTCATTTTGCAAGAAAAAGAAGACTTAGAAATTTTTTTAGGCGATTTCCTTTTTTGCGGTTACTATTGACTCCTCCATATCTTTTTATATTTAAATTGGGTTTCCTTGACGGTAAAGCTGGTTTGAACTACCTGAGACGAATATTGATATATGAGGTTCTTCTATATGAATTTATGAAAAATGAAAAGAGTGACATCATTGCTCAATAAACAAGTTATAGTTTACGTAGTTGATCACTATCCATCCATTTCTCAGACCTTTGTCGAAAATGAAATTAGCGAATTACGTAGACTGGGAGTTAGAGTTTACGTCTATCCTCTAAACAAAATTAGAACCTCAGTCTTTCTGAGCGAATACTCAGGAAAGATCTTGGGGACACCTAGTACAAGAACTATTCTACTAATTAGGGTGTTGTTTGCTTTCCTCCTTCGAATAGACAAATTATTAATGATCATCAAATGCAGTTTTGCTGCTCAAGATTTTAGATCTTTCGGCAAAAATGCTGTTTATTTATGGCATGCGAATCAATTGACTAAAGGCTTCAGAAAATTGAACATCAAAGATTCCAGTGTAACGGTACATTCTCACTTTTTGGGTGGCCCAACTGTTGTAAACGGTCTTCTGAGCCAAAACCTATTTGACACCAAGATTGCTACCGCACACGCTGGAGATGCTTATGGAGACGCATTACATGGCTTGTCTCTTAAATTGCTTGATTCACTCTCCTGTATCTTTGCTAGTTGTGGGTTTGTAGAAAGGGAACTGTCTAAACATTTGAAACCGCGAGTCAAAATTAAGGTTTCACATCCCGGCATATGTATTCAAAACTCAGAATCTTCAATATCAAAAAAGTGGACGGATATAAAGCCGTTAAAAGTGGTGTCCGTCGGTCGCCTCGAGCCTCAAAAGGGATTCGACATCGCTTTACAAACTTTACAAGAATTATCTAAGCGAAATATTCGTTTCGTTTGGGATATTATTGGGGATGGTAGCCTAAGAAAAGAGATATTAAAATATCAATCACGTGTCAATGAAGGTAACGAAATAAGGCTTCATGGTGCTAAGACTCATCACGAGGTTTTGAAAATGGTGCAATCATCAGATTTGCATTTGTTGCCAAGCATGAGAAGGAAAAACGATATAACTGACGGAATCCCAGTGTCACTGATGGAATCAATGAGTCTTGGTGTGTTAACTGCAAGCACAGACGTTGGTGGCATAAGCGAGTTAATTGAGAACCTCAAAACTGGAATTTTAGCGAGAGCGGGAGATGCAGCTCAACTAGCCGAATTAGCAATGAAAGTTCTCAATGACGAAACCCTTCACGAAGAAATTATCAAAGAGGCTCGCTTTAAGGTTTGGCAAGAATTCAATATTACGTTGCGAGTAGCTGAAATTCTTAACGAAATGTCAAGATCTCGTTCTCCAGAATAACATCTATAATCAATATACAACAAAGGACAGTAAATCCTGACAGAACATTTTTGCATCGTATATACGAGAAAACGCGATTAAACTTACTACAAATACCATACTCGCTACCAACGTGGAAATCATTAAATGATATGATCTTCCATGAACCAAAGCTCACAATTTAAAAAGTTACTAAGTATTCTCACCATTCGTATTTTCACAGTTTTGGGAGCCCGGTTGTCTTTGTTCTTTTTTCTTCAGCTAATGGTGAACTGTAGGAACATCTTGCGGGACAAAACTTTGAGCTCAGTAGATAGAAAAATGAATGTTATGCAGCCAACTAAATTCAAATTCAGGGACAAAACACTTTTTTTTGATTGTGCAGCTTCTGACAACCTTGAAGACGAAAATAGTAGTTCCTTTTCGCTAATACGAGAGATACTTGTTGCGGATTGTTATTTGAAAGATATGAGTAATGACCAACTAAATAGCCTTGATTGCATAATTGATATAGGCGCTAATCGTGGTGTGTTTTCATCCCTTATGTCAAAATATGCTAAAAGAATCGTTTGTGTCGAATTCCAAGAGAAATATCTCGAAGTACTTAAAAGTAACTTGAGAGACAATTCTTTTTGTAATTATGAAATTCTTAAAGTTTACATTTCAGGAATCAATCCTATAAATATTCGGAATTCCCGTGATGCGACAAGATGGAATAGTTCATTTCTAGACATGAATCAACTATTTGATTTATTGAATTTAGAGTGGGTCTCCTTGGTGAAATTGGATATTGAGGGTGAGGAGTTTAATGTTTTTAATCATTTAAGTTGGATGGCGAAATGTGACTTTGTTACCATGGAAGTTCATGGCGATCTGGGAAATGTTGAAGATTTGGTGAAACAAATCCAGGAGATGAATTTCTGGGTGCGATTAAGAGATTCAAGATCGCAGAAAACATCAAATCATTGGGAGGCCAAATATATTTTCGCAAGGAATCTGAATACAACATAGGTTTTGCGACTCGAAGCTTTATGGGTAATTCCCTAGACGGTATTCTGTGTGTAACAACAGTAGAGCGTTTGAGTATCATTTGGACAGTTTTGCATTTTAAATATTGGTAAATCTAGATTTTCAAGGTCACAACCCAGTGATGCTATTAAAGCTTTTCAATCTCAGTTAACGGCAAAAGAAGTTGGTAGAAAGGTATCGAATTTTGTTTTGCTGTACTATGTAAGCTAGAAGTAGTTTTTGTGATATTTTGGATGAAACTATTTCTTTTGCCATATCCCAATGGATTTGTGTTCTTCTCTGAATTCTAAAGTATTTTCGCCACTAAATTCCCGCAGCCAAGCACTCGAAGTTTGAATGTCGTCAGAGACTAAAAAGCCCCCCTGTGCTAATTTACTTGTAGCTAATTGATATTCGAAGCGCTGCCAGTAACGTGAGTGGTCAGAATCATGAATCCAGAGATCAACCCCAATATCTAGCTCGGCAAACAATTTCCGCATTGATCTTTTAGGACTTGACAATTCAATCAATTTCCATTCCCAATTTTTGAAACTTTGAACTGACATCGCAGTTAAAGGATCAACATCGAATGAATAGAGCTTTGATTCAACGGGTAGAGTTTTTAGTATTAGGCGAGTGCTCACCCCATTGGCGATTCCCGTCTCTACGACAATTTTTGGTTGCAACAACTCTATTAGGGTGTAAATTAGACTCCCTAATGTCGGTCCGGCTTTCCAATCCGGGTCAAAAATCGTAGAGCTTTGTGAGACGGATAATTCATATTGGTGTAATCCCGCCTTGAAAATTGATTCGATTTGTTTATCTGGAATCCCTGGAAAGTATCTTATTTGAAGCTCTGAAATATATCTGGATGGCTCTTTAAATTCTTCGTATGAGAATTTCTCAATGCGGTCCAGTATTTCAAAATATTTGCGGCAGAAATAATAGGGCTGTAGATGCTTTAACATCCTGAATGGTAACACATCGGTCAAATATAGGTGAGTCGCTTTCATTTATATAGATTTTATTCGGACATAAACTTACTAAGCGAGATGAAAGTCATTCCATCTCTTTGTTGCAATTTCGCGTTTACATTGGTCACTCTTCTTTCTAGATTCACTGATACATAAACTATGAATAGACTACTGCTTCCTTTCACTCATACATTATGAGTAGTAGCTACCTATTTCAATGCTAAAGGTCGATGAGCTGCCAAAATGTTATTTATAAAGGACATCACGCACCCGCTCCTTAAATCCCAGTCAAGTTTATAGATTTATCGCACGAGTGTTTTCAGCAGCAACATAGAGCATGGCGCTAAATAATACAGATCTCACCAATTGGATCATGATCATGCTCGTGAGTAGCAAGTAATCAAGGGCGTTCATCTTGAAGGGCAGTATCTCGACTGGCGTTGAAGCGATAACCGACATTTCTCACAGTTCCAATGATTGCTTCAAACTCTGTTCCAAGCTTTGATCTAAGACGTCTGATATGGACATCAACAGTTCTAGTGCCACCAAAGTAGTCATAGCCCCAGATCTCTTGGAGTAGTTGAGATCTTGTAAAGACTCTTCCTGGATGCTGGGCAAGGTATTTTAGAAGTTCAAATTCTTTATAGGTTAGATCAAGAGCGCGACCTTTAATCTTTGCGGTGTAACTCTTCTCATCGATTATTACATCGCCGCTTTTTATCTCACCTGATGTTGGATCTGCTTGAATTCGAAGCGCTTCTAGCTTTCCAATT
>Ga0194130_10006822_pt1 | contig 13001 bp, 11 predicted proteins | sample TA2KigsurfametaG_FD_160084 | JGI IMG/M metagenome (GOLD analysis project Ga0194130, IMG submission 160084) | Freshwater microbial communities from Lake Tanganyika, Tanzania - TA2015050 Kigoma 12 surface | ecosystem: Environmental > Aquatic > Freshwater > Lake | place: Tanzania: Lake Tanganyika... | reverse complement strand
TTTTTTTAAGGCTTTATTTTTATTATAATAAATATAGTTAAGAATATTTGCTAATTTAACATAATCGTTTACTGGAAATAAAAATCCACCTTTGTGGTTGCTTAATATTTCCTTTGGACCTGAAGCACAGTCCGTAGATGCAATAATCTTATTTTCATTAATTGCCTCTAGCAGCACATTTGGCAAACCTTCATATTTAGATGTAAGTACAAAAACATCGAACTGTTTTGCACATTCCCATGGATGCTCCTTATAACCCAAAAGCTCAACATTTTTTTCTAAATTATTATTTTTAATATAATTTTTTAGATTTAGAAAATTTTTCCCTTTGCCTATTATTATACAGCGAATAGAAAATTTATTTTTTATTAAATTAATCGCTTTTAGTAATGTAATTTGATTTTTTTGGTCAGTTAATCTTCCAATATTTACAATATTAAGAGATTTATTTTTAGAAATAATTTTTTTTTTTAATTTTTTGATTTGAAAAGGATTGTAAATTAATTCTGATTTAATATTTAATATTTTTTTTAGGTTATTTTTAAATTCATTGCTATTCACTACTACCGCATCAGCTTTAGATAGTATTAATTTAAATAAAGTCTTTTTTAAAACATTTGAAATATATCCAGTCGGATCTGTATTTGATCTTATTATTATTTTAAATTTTAATATCTTGGCAAATAAAATTGCGAATAAATTAGATTGAAATGAAAATATTAAAATTTTATTAAATTTAATTTTAAAAAAAAAAATTTTTAAACATATCAATGTTTTAAATATTCTTGGTTTGTTAGACCAGTAATTACTAGTTGGACAAATAAAATTTATTTTTTTGTTAAATTTTTTTTTTTTATTTTTATTTGCTGTTAAAACATAGACTTTATAATTTTTATCATTGGCAATAAAATCAGAAACTATAAATAAATTTTTTTCAACACCACCTTCCTCTATTGAAGGGGCAAAAAATAATATTTTTTTTTTACTAAGCATTTTATATTTCTTCAAACATTTTTTGATAGGAATCAATATTTTTCTTTATTGAGAATCTTTTTAAATTATTCTTAATTATTTTTATTTTTTTTGAATTTCTAAGATTTAAATTAGAAATAATTTTTTTAGATAACTGTTTATAATCATATATTTTTATTAAATTTCCACCCTTTCCATTCATAAGAATTTCTCTAGGGCCGGAGTTGCAGTCAGTTGATATTATAGGAACTCCAAACATTGCTGCCTCAGCGAGGACATTTCCAAAGCCTTCATACAATGAAGTTAGTATAAATAAATTAGCTTTTTTATAATAAGGGTATGGATTTGATACTTTATCTAATAATTTAACTCTTTCTTTTAAATTATTTTCTTTAATAAATTTTAATATATTTTTCTTTTGAGAACCGTATCCAATAATTATTAAAAAAGAATCTATTATTTTTAAAGATTCTTTAAAACCCCGTAGCAATGTTATGTGATCTTTTTGTTTTTCAAGACGTGCAATATTTAATATAATTTTTTGAGTAGTTTTCTTTAAAAAAATATTTTTTTTTGATAATTTGTATATATCTTTGTCAAATGCTGGATTATAAATTGTTTGAACATTTACTTTTGCAAACTCTTTTAGATCCAAACTTAATTTTTTGCTAATTCCAATTACTTTATCAGCATACTTATATAAAAATTTTATAAGTATTTTTATTAAAAAATTTTTAAAGCTTTTATTATACTTAAACTCATCTAAATGATTTCTTTCTATCAAACATAATTTAACCCAACTTAGTTTAAACGTAATAAAAAAAGATATTATATTTGCAAAATTTTGATTTGATAAAAAAATATATTTTTTAAATTTTTTATCTTTATCTTTTTTTAATATTTTTCTGATTTTTGTTATAGATAATATTGTTCTTGTAGAATTAATTTTAATAATTTTTATTTTATTATTCTCTTTTAATTTAAGATTATTTTTTTTTAGAGTTATAAAATTAATAAGATATTTATTTTGGTCTAAATTATTTATTAATCTAGAAAGCGAGGTATCTGCACCACCTAACATAGAATATGGATGAAATATGTAGATTTTGATTTTATCATTCATTTTATTAAAAAATATTATAAATGATATTATTATTAAAATGAAAATTTATTACTGGTCACCGCATACTAGTCATATTGCTACAATAAAAGCAGTTTATAATTCAGCATTAAGTTTAATAAAATATGGAAGAGGAAAATATGACGTTAAAATTATAAACGCTAATGGTGAGTGGAATTCTCAAATTTCTAATAAAGATGTAACTTACATCAACCTTTCAAAAAGAATATTTTTTAAGACATACCCCATAGAAGGTTATTTAAGAAGCAGATTGTCTTATTTATATATATTTTTTAAGTATTTCTTCTCGCTAAAGAAATTAATTAATAAAGATAAGCCTGATTTTTTATTTATACATTTAATAACAATTTTGCCTTTGTTTTTATTAATTCTTTTTAGATTTGATACAAAATTTGTTTTAAGAATATCTGGCTATCCTCAATTAAATATTTTTAGAAAATTTTTTTGGAAATTAGCATCTAAAAAGTTGTATTTAGTAACAACTCCCTCAGAAAGAACTTTTGATTATATTAAATCGCAAAATATATTTGATAATAAAAAAATATTTCTATTACGTGACCCTGTGTTCTTAACAAAAGATATATTATTTAAAAGAGAGTCCCTTGAAGAAAATTTTTCAAAGAAAAATAAATATATTATATCAGTTGGAAGATTAACTTATCAAAAAAACTTTTCTTTATTGATTAAAGCTTTTAACGATATAGTAAAATTATATAAAAATTATAAATTAATTATTTTAGGAGAGGGTGAACAGAGATACTTTTTAGAAAATCTAATCTCTAAATATAATCTCAAAGATCAGGTTTTTTTATTAGGCTTTAAAAAAAATGTTTTTAAATATATTAATATTGCAGAGTGTTCCATTTCTAGTTCTCGTTGGGAAGACCCTGGTTTTTTTTTAATAGAGTCCGGGCTTTTAAATAAATCAATTATTGCATCAGATTGCCCCAATAGTCCAAAAGAGTTATTAATGAATGGTCTATGTGGATATTTGTTCAAAAATAATTCTAAAGATGATTTAGTAAAAAAATTTATTTCTTATAAAGAGGATAGTTTAAATATAGTTAATAAAAAAATTCTTTTAGCAAAAAAAAATTTTAAAAAATTTTCATTTTTTAATCATTATTTACAAATTAATAAAATAATTAGAACTAATGATTAAATTAAATAGATCTAAAAAAAAAGTAAGTGTTGTAATGCCATTTTTTAGAAAAAAAGAATTTTTTGAAGAAGCATATAATTCAGTTTTAAATCAGAGCTATCCAAATATTGAAATTATTATTATTTACGATGACCACAACTTTTCTCAATTAAATTTTATCAAAAATGTAATAAAAAAAAACAATACAACTATAATTGTAAACAGGAGAAATAGAGGCGCATCTTATTCTAGAAATGTAGGAATAAAAAAATCTAAAGGTTATTATGTGGCTTTTTTAGATTGCGATGATATTTGGCATAGAAATAAATTAGAAGAACAGATAAATTTTATGGAAAAGTTTAAGTTAGATTGTACTTGTACTAATTATTCAGTAATTAATAAAAATGGTAATATTTTGTATTGTTTGTCTTCTCCAGTGATATCGACATATCAAAGCTTACTTAAGTCTTGTGATATAGGACTTTCTACAGTCGTAATAAAAAAAAAACTTTTTAATCATTTTAGATTTCCAAATCTTTTAACTAAAGAAGATTATCTTATGTGGTTAAATATAAGTAAAAAAGGAATTAATATTAATGGTATACAAAAAACACTTGTGCTTTGGAGAGATGTTAAAGGTTCTTTGTCTAGTAATTTTATTCAGAGAATTAAAGACTCTTTTAAAATCTACTATTACCATGAAAAACAATTCTTATTTCAATCAATTATAAGTATTCTAATATTATCTTTAAACTCATTTAAAAAAAAAATTAAGAGATTTTATTTATGAAAAAAATTGCTTTAATTACAGGTATTACAGGACAAGACGGTTCTTATCTTGCTGAATTCTTATTAAAAAAAAAATATATTGTTCATGGTATTAAAAGAAAATCATCTTCTTTTAATACTCAAAGAGTTGATCATATTTATGTTGATCCACACTTAAAAACGAATTTTTTTTTACATTATGGAGATTTAACGGACTCAAATAGTATTTTTCAATTAATCTCAAAAATTAAACCAAATGAGATTTATAATTTAGGGGCACAAAGCCATGTAGGAGTGTCATTTGAAAATCCAGAGTATACAGCTCAAGTTACAGGACTGGGAACCCTAAGAGTTCTTGAAGCAATAAGAAACTCAAATTTAAAAAAAACTAAATTTTATCAAGCTGGCAGTTCAGAACTTTTTGGCGAGGTTAATAAAAGAAAATTATTTAATGAAAAATCTGAATTTCATCCGAAATCTCCTTATGGAGCTTCAAAATTATTTGCGCATCAAATTACAAAGATTTACAGAGAATCATACGACATGTTCGCTAGCAATGGAATATTATTTAATCATGAAAGTCCAAGAAGAGGAGAGACTTTTGTAACAAGAAAGATAACAAGATTTCTTACCCGATGGCTTTACAATTTAGAAAAAGTTTTGTTTTTGGGAAATATATATGCCGTCAGAGATTGGGGGCATGCGGAAGATTATGTTGAAATGCAGTGGAAAATTTTACAACAAAAAAAACCTGATGATTTTGTTATAGCAACAGGAATGGCCTGCAGCATTAAGGATTTTATTAATAAATGTTGTAAGGTTTTAAATATTAAAATTTATTGGACAGGGAGGAATTTAAACGAATATGCTTATACAATTAAAAATAAAAAAAAAATTATTATTATTAAAATTGATAAGGATTATTTTAGACCGTTAGAGGTTGATTATTTAAAAGGAGACGCTTCAAAAGCTTTTAAAAAACTAAAATTTAAACCCAGAAATAATTTGGAATCTTTAATTAAAGATATGCTAAACAAAGATTTAGTAATAGCAAAAAACGAATCTAGATTTATCAAATAATATTTGAAGTGAATAAAGATTCTCGAATATTTATTGCAGGACATAATGGCTTAGTAGGAAGCGCTGTATATAGAAATTTAAAAAAAAAAGGTTATAAAAAAATTATAACTATTTCAAAAAAAAGATTAGATCTTAAAAATCAAAAAAAAGTCGAATTATTTTTTAAAAAAAATAGGGTTGAATATCTAGTAATCTGCGCGGCTTTGGCAGGTGGTGTTGTAGCTAATAGCACTTATCCAGTAGAATTTTTTAATGAAAATATATTAATACAAAATAGTTTATTAAACGCTGCTTTAAAATTTAGAATAAAACGAACTATATTCTTGGGTACGTCTTGTATTTATCCTTATAAGTCAAAAATTCCTATAAAAGAAGATTTTCTTCTTAAAGGCGATCTTCACGAAACAAACGAAGCTTATGCAATTGCAAAAATTGCAGGAATTAAATTATCAAAAGCTATGTATAGAGAGTATGGATTGGACGTTGTTGCTTTGATGCCTACAAATATATACGGAATTAATGATAAGTATGACGAGTTAACAAGTCATGTAATCCCCGGAATGATAAAAAAATTTATTATCGCAAAAAATATGAATAAAAAAATAATAGAATTATGGGGAAATGGAAAACCAGTTAGAGAGTTTTTGTGCTCTGATGATTTAGCAGAAGCAATCTACAAAGTATTAAAATCTACTAAAAAAAAATTACTCAAAATTTGTAATAATAATTTTCCAATTTTGAATGTAGGCAGTGGTGATATATATTCAATTAAACAATTGGCAGAGTTAATTAAGAATAAAACAGAATTTAAAGGTAAAATATTTTTTAATAAGAATTTTCCTAACGGTGTAATGAATAAAAATTTATCTTTCTCTAGAATAAAAAAACTTGGCTGGAAACCATCAGTTAAGTTAAAAGACGAGATTAATGATATTTTAAATAATTTAAAATTTTAAAAAAATGAATTATTTATTAATAGTTATTTTTTCATTATTAAGTTTTATTTTTTTTAACTATTTTTTTAGAAAGTATAATTTTTTAATTGATAGAAAAGTATTGCCTCATAAATCATTCACTTCTACAACTGCCACACCTGTTATTGGCGGTCTTATAATAATGTTTTATTTGATTATTTTTAATCACGATTTAAAATTTGTTTATTTTTGTTCCTTAATATTTTTGTTAGGATTGTTTTCTGATTTAATAGTTTTAAAAAAACCTCTAACAAAGTTTATATTACAACTAATTGTTGTTTTGTCTTTTTTACTTTTTTATGATTTAAAAATTTTATCGACGAAAATATTCTTTTTAGATTATTTTTTAGATAATAAAATATTCTCAATTTTATTCACTTTATTTTGTTTATTGATTTTGCTTAATGGTGCAAATTTTATTGATGGAATTAATACTTTATTATGTGGATATTGCTTATTAGTATTGGGTGCAATTTTTTATATTTCATCAAATAATATTAACATTAATTCTAATATTATAAATTTAGAAGAATTTTTGTTAATTTTATTTATGATATTTTTATTTAATTTTTTTTCTAAATTATATTTGGGAGATTCCGGAGCTTATTTAATAAGTTTTATGGTGGGATATTATTTAATAGATATTGCAAACAATAATCTAATAATTTCTCCGATATTTATAGTTTTATTATTGTGGTACCCTACTTTTGAGAATTTTTTCTCAATTTTTAGAAAATTTTTTAATAAATCCCATCCTTCAAATCCGGATAATTTTCACCTTCATCAATTGTTGTTTATTTTTTTAAAAAAAAGACTCAATCTAGGCACTGATTTTATCAATTCATTAACCGGCAATATAATAAATTTTTTTAATTTTATAACATTTTGTATTGGAATTAATTTTTTTAGTTATTCTAAATATTTAACCGTTCTAGTTTTTGCTAATATTTTAATTTATTTATCTACTTATTATTTATTAGCAAAAAATTTTAAAACCAATACTTGAATTATTTGTAATAAATTACATATAAATAATTAAGAATTACCAATTTCTATGGCTTGAATAATACTTTTTTTTTAAATAAATCTTAATTAAGCCTATAAATGATTTATAAATTAGGCTCACATTTACTGAGCTTTCCCCTCGTTTTCTATTAACAAATATAGTAGAAGTTTCGCCAATATTTAATTTATTCAAATATAACTCCATTAGTATTTCCGATAAGATTATGAAGCCATCACCAATTTTTCCACATTTCCTTATAATAATATTAGTTGCTTTAGTTGAATAAATTCTAAAACCATTTGTATAATCAGATACTGGGATTTTAAGTAAAAATTTTGCCAGTAAGTTAGAAATTTTAGAGAATATTTTTCTGTTAATAGGCCAATCAATTATTTTACTATTTTTTAAATAACGACTTGCGATCAATAAATCTAATTTTTTTTTATTAAAAATTAAAATATTTTTTCTTATCTCGTTAGGATTGTGTGAAAAGTCAGCATCCATTTCAATAAATGTGTCAATTCCAAATTTTTTTAAAATCCTTAAACCAAGTATTATAGCTGAGCCTCTACCTAGTTTTTGTTTACGATTTACATAAATGACGTTGTCAAATAATAAGTGAATATTTTTTATTTTACTATGAACGCTATCGTCAACTATTAGTATTTTTTTAATTATAATTTTTTTATTAATTTCTTTTATAAGTCTAATAACCTGCTTATCTTCATTGTAGGTAGGTATTACAATTCCTAATTTTTGCATAAGATTTAGATATTGTTATAAAATGCACGCTTAATTTACTTACAAATTTTAAATATTTTATTTATTAAATATATAGAATATTATTTTGTATAAATTTTAAATCTATATAATAAGCAATTAATTAAAATTATTAATGAAAAATCACACTTTTTTAAGGAAAATAATAGCAGATTCAGAAACAAAAACACAAAAATTCAATTCTTATAAACTTTTAGATAATGCTTTTTCAACAGCAGATATACTTGCTGGCATTAAGGTTTTAATCTCAAGACAGATTACAATGTCATCTGCAGTTTTTCGATTTGAAAAAGAATTTGCTAAATTTGTTGGAGCTAAATATGCTGTTATGGTAAATTCAGGCTCGTCTGCAAATTTGTTGTCAGTTTTTGCAGCTTGCAATCCATTAAGAAAAAACAGATTTAAAATAGGAGATGAAGCTATTATTCCAGCTCTTTGTTGGTCAACTTCGCTATGGCCCTTAGTGCAAGCAGGTCTTAAACCAGTTTTTGTTGATATAGATAAATCAACCTTAAATATTGATATAGATGAATTAATTAAAAAAATTACTCCTAGAACTAAAGTAATTATGGCTGTTCATGTTCTGGGAAACTCTTCTGATATAAAAAAGATAAAAAATATATGTGATAAAAAAAATATAATTCTAATAGAAGATACATGCGAGTCTCTTGGATCTAAATTTAAAAATAAGTATTTAGGGACTTATGGAGATTTTGGAACTTATTCTTTTTATTATTCTCATCAAATTACATGTGGGGAAGGAGGCGCTGTTGTTTGTAATTCATTCGATGATTATAAATTATTATATTCCTTAAGAGCTCACGGATGGTCGAGAGGCCCGAACGAACCAAAAAAAAATGATCCAATTCTAAGAAAAAGAGATAGTAAATTTATTTTTATAAATTCTGGTTTTAATTTAAGGTCAACAGACCTAGCGGCCGCAATTGCATCAAGTCAGTTAAAAAGATTAAACAAATTTATAAAAATTAGATCAAATAATAGAGAAAAAATTATTAAAAAAATAATTCAATCAAAAAAATGGAATTATCAATTTTCATTTATGAAGAAGTCAAATTTTGTTACCCCAAGTTGGTTTGGTTTGCCAATTTTTATTGATAAAAAGTTTATAAAAATTAAGAGGAAATTTTTAAACTATTTAGAAAAAGCGGGAATTGAAAATAGACCTATTATAAGTGGTAATTTTTTAAATCAGCCTTGTACAAAATTATATAATTTAAATCCAAAAAATTTAAAATTTCAAAACGCACAAGAAGTAGAGAAAAGAGGTTTTTTTATTGGTATTCACACTTACCCGATAACAAAAAAGCAACTCTTACTTATTGAAAAAGCAATGTTTAGTATAGATAAATTTATATAAATGCACTGTGGAATTACTGGGCATACAGGAGTATTAGGCAAGTATTTTATTAAAAGTTCAAAAAAATTAAAATTCAATAAATATTTTGGCGATATTAATAACAAAAAAAAAATTACAGAATGGATCTTAAGTAATAATTTTGATTATTTATTTCATTTTGCAGCAGTTGTTCCAATTGAGGAAGTTAAAAAAAACTATAAATTAGCAAAAAAAACTAATTATGAGGCAGTTAAATATATAGTAGATGCTTTAAAAAAAAAAAATAAATCAATTTGGTTTTTTTTTTCATCAACCTCACACGTATATGGATTTTCACATAAAAAATTTAATGAATTGAGTAAAAAAAAACCGACAAATAGTTATGGTAAACTAAAACTTTTATCTGAAAAATATATAGAATCTAAATTAAAAAGAACTAACATCACTTTTTGTATAGGAAGAATATTTAGTTATACTCATTTTCGTCAACCAAGTAATTTTTTTATTCCAAGCATTTATAATAAAGAAACAAATACTAAAAATTATATGGATAAAATTAATACCTTAAGAGATTTTATAGATATACGGGATATATGTGACGCTATAAGATTTTTAATGATAAAAAAATCTAATGGTGTTTTTAATATCGCTACTGGAAAAGTAGTTAATTTGCAAAAAATATTTTATTTAATTAAAAAAAAAAATCAAAAAGATTTTTCTAAAAAACCACCTAAAAAAAATATTACAGCCAATATAAATAAAATTAAAGAAATTGGTTGGCGACCTAGATTTGGTATTCTTGATATCTTAAGAAATTTTAAAAATAAAATTTAATTTTTATTAAAGTTAGATAATATTATTCCAATATTTAGCCAAAAGAGGGTTGCTCCAAAACTTGTAAAAAAACTTCCACTAGGTATTAGAGGTATAAATATTGATATAATATAGAGAGTTGGAGCTAAAATTAATAGATTATAATTTTTAAAATATATTAAAAAAGATTTTGCGCTTATAAATATTATAAAAAAAACAATTAATAACGTTCCAATAATTCCGAGTTCTGAAAGAAGTTCCAAATATATTTGGTGAGGGTGTGCAGAACATCTGTTTTCTGTATATTTATAATTCTTATCCAAATAAATTTTATTTTGGCATACTTCCCTAAAGTTTTTATTGCCTACACCAAAATATGGGTAATTTTTAAATATTTTCCAAGCAGTTGAATAATGGGCCCCGTGCAAACTATCTTTAAGAAGAATTATTGGATTATTAATATTATTAATTATTTCTATATAACGATATTTTATTTTATTTATATTTAAAACACTCACGATTAATATGATTATAAATAAAATTAAAACTATATATTTAATTAGTTGATGTTTTTTTAAGAACAGTAAAAATAAAATAAAAATAAAAACTGCTCTTATAGAATTTGATCTTTCCCCTGATATTATAACTGCAATTAGAACGAAAGTTAAAAGAGATAATAGTATTATATATTTTTTTATATTTATATTTTTATTTAAAAAAAAAGAAAATGATGTCAAAAGAATAGCGATAAGATATCCACCTATTTTAAGTTCTTTACCGGTAAAGCTAGCAATTCTGCCAGAGTATTCAGAAAAGTTTCCTAACAAATTTTTTTCAAAAAAAAACTCAATGTATATATCTACCGATGTAACTATTGTAAGCGTAATCCAAGAAATAAAAATAATATTTTCAAACCTTTTATTTTTTAAGATGTCTGAAATTACAAAAATTAATAATATAAATCTAAAAAAAAAAATTCCTCTAGGTAAAGATAGATGAATATTGTTTGCTAAAATTGCATTTAATATTAAATAACCCCAGATTAATAATAAGAATTTAAATTCAGTTTTTTCGGTCCATCCCCATTCTTTTTCGATATAACTTTTTATCAAAAAAAATACAGTCGATAAAAATATTATTATTTCAGGTATAAAAGTTCCAAATAACAAAGCAAAAGGCAAAACAAGAATTAAAAAAAAATTAATATTTGTTAAATTATTTGGTATTTTATTCATTTTTTTTGAAATTCTTTTAATAAATACATTAGTATCAAAAAACCATCTCTAAATTCATTTACATTTTTTACGCCTGCAACTCTTCTTCTTTCATATGAAGAAGTTGTTATTATTAAAAAATTTTTTTTTTTAATTTTTATAGGTAATTCAACACAGAGTCTAAAATCTTTCGATTGTAAATTTAGCTTATTAAAATTTTTTGTAAGCCCCATTACATATGTGAATAATATATCGGACAATTTTAATTTAAAAAAAATATTACCAATAAAAGTAAATATTTTGTTCCCGATATATGTTAAAAAAGTATCATCTAAGCTACCTCCCTTTGCTTCATATCGGGAAGCAAATACAAATTTTTTTTCACCTATTTTTATTATATTATACATTTTATTAAGTGTATTTGGATCAAAAGATCCATCAGCATTATATATGCAAAGATATTTTGTTTTTACTTTTCTTATTCCCTCAATTATTGCTGAACCATAACCATTTTTATTTTGCAATATAAGATCAAATTTATAAATTTTTTTTAACTTTAGTATTTTTTTATTAATATTTGTAACTATTAACAATTTCTTACATTTTATATTTTTAATTTCGTCTAGCACATAAGGAAGAGACTCTTCTTCGTTTTTTGCAGGTATAACTAAGGTTATTCTGTTCATTATTATCTTATCATTAAAGATGAATTATTAAGCTAGTTATCCAAAACAAAAAAAAATATAAAAAAATACACAAAATGTTAGTCCAATTTTTTTCTAAGATATGTGCAATTGATTTATGTTTAAAAAGAGTAAAGTAGATTATTATTAACAAGGGATCAAAATATTTTTGATATACTGTATTATAATTAAAAATTAAAAATAAAATAAATATGAGAATTAAGTTATTAATATTATTACTAGCCAAATAGTATACAATTGAGAGTCCAAGAAAAGATGCAACAAAAAAAATTACTTTTGCTTTATACAAATTAGATAGTTTAAAGTAGAATCCGCCACCTCCTCCAATATTATATTGGTAGTCAAATTTATAAAAAAAAAACGCTAAAACTAAAAATAAGAAAGAGTAAGTATATTTTTTATAAATAAGAAAATTATAGAAATTTTTAAGGTTTTTTTTATAAAACACTATAAATGGTGATAAATAAAAAAATATAATAGAAAAATTTATATATATATTATTAAAAATATTTTTAGTTAATGCAGTTTGCATAATATTATTTGTAAGAATTTTAGATAATAACAAATAAGCAAAAGGCATTATAAATAATATTAAGTATATAATTTTTTTTTTTATTTGATTTTGAATTTTATTTTTTTTGTAGAGTATAAATAAAAAATAAGCCAAAAATATTATATAATACTGCCTAGTAAGTGCACTTAATGATATAAATAATACAAATAAAATGTAATTAATAATTTCATCGTTATTTTCTTTAACTATCCTAAGAAAAAAAAAAATCGAAATTGTAAAAAAAAGAATAGCTGTATTGTCAGTAGTGAGCCATATTGCTGAAGATCTAAAGTAAGGTGATATAAATATTAGAGAAGATAAAATAATAATCGTATTAGTATTTTTAAATTTAACTTTTAAACATTTATAAAAATATAATGGAATTAATACACTAATATTTAAAAACATGAATCTTAAGAGCTCTACATTATTTAATAACTTAAAAAATAATGCACTTAAAATATAGTGCATTGGGAAATGAATAAGCGATGAATCAAT
>Ga0194130_10006820_pt1 | contig 13003 bp, 16 predicted proteins | sample TA2KigsurfametaG_FD_160084 | JGI IMG/M metagenome (GOLD analysis project Ga0194130, IMG submission 160084) | Freshwater microbial communities from Lake Tanganyika, Tanzania - TA2015050 Kigoma 12 surface | ecosystem: Environmental > Aquatic > Freshwater > Lake | place: Tanzania: Lake Tanganyika... | reverse complement strand
CAGCGTAACGTCACAAACGCCACGCTGATGCACCCACTGCAAGAGCTGCTTAGCCCGGAACGGCTTCTCGTTTAATCCCGCAACATACTCTGCCATCTTGGCAGCATCAAAATTGAGTAAGTTCGTTCGGCTTGAATTCAATGGTGAATTAACGCGCGAAGATGTTCATGCCGGGGAAGAAAAAAGCGACTTCCACCGCAGCGGTCTCCGGCGCATCCGAGCCATGAACGGCATTGGCATCAATGCTGTCTGCAAAGTCAGCACGGATTGTGCCTTTATCAGCCTTCTTTGGATCCGTAGCGCCCATCAACTCGCGATTTTTGGCAATTGCATTCTCACCCTCAAGCACCTGAATCATCACTGGGCCTGAGATCATGAAGCTCACGAGATCCTTAAAGAAAGGACGCTCTTTATGAACTGCATAGAACTGCTCCGCTTCATTTTTTGAGAGGTGCGCCATTTTGGCGGCGACGATCTTCAAACCGGCTTGCTCAAAACGAGCATAGATTTGGCCAATCACGTTCTTCGCGACTGCGTCAGGTTTGATGATGGATAAGGTGCGCTGAATTGCCATGCAAAAACTCCAATGATGTTGTGAAACGGTTTTTCGGTTTTATTGATTCATTTGTAAGCAATACTCGGTATTGCGATGCGAAATTATACTTTGTTTTTAGGGTTTTATCCCCGATTCCCACTCCTAAGCCCTTGAATTTCTTAGGTATATCACCTAAAGACCCTAATGCCAACGAACTTCCTGTCACAAAGGTCTTGATTTTTATGTGTTTTGTCTATACTTAGTAACTATCAAGTCCATGTTGGACTTACTTTAAGGAGCTACTCAATGAGTGATCTGAATTCGTATGGTTTTGGTCGTGGTGCTGCAGTTGCAACTGCCCAATCCCGTAACCGTGTCCTAAGAAACACTTACGCCCTCTTGGCACTTTCCATGGTGCCAACCGTCATCGGTGCGTGGCTAGGTGTGGCCATGGGCTTTACCTTTTTCGAAGGTAGTCCATTTATGGGTGCGATTTTGTTCTTGGCAGTTGCCTTTGGTTTCTTCTGGGCAATTGAGAAGAACAAAGATACCGGTATGGGCGTAGTGCTCTTGCTGGCATTCACTTTCTTTATGGGTGTGATGCTCTCACGCTTAATCGGTATGACCCTGGGTAGCTACAGCAATGGTGCCGCTCTCATTATGGGTGCGTTTGGTGGCACAGCTGCAATCTTCACCGTGATGGCTTCGATTGCAACGGTCTCCAAGAAAGACTTCACGGGCATGGGCAAGTTCCTGTTCGTGGGTGTCATTCTGTTGATCTTGGCTTCTTTAGCCAACATCTGGTTGCAGATCCCTGCCCTGATGCTAACCATCATGGTGGTTGCAATCGCTATCTTCTCTGCGTTCATCTTGGTGGATGTGCAACGCGTAGTCAATGGTGGTGAAACCAACTACATCATTGCAACCTTGGGTATCTATCTGAGTGTCTACAACATTTTCTCCAACCTCTTGGCTCTTCTGGGCATCTTCGGTGGAGACCGCGACTGATAGCAACGTACTCCTGCGGTAACTTCAGGGCGCTGCGGCGCCCTTTTTATTTGGATTTAGAGCATACGAAATTTGTACACATTTGTCAGAAAATCATGCGTACATTAATTTACCTTGATTTAGCCGTCTTTCGATTGTTTTGATAGATTTTGATTCACGCTTTAATTCACCGAGAACAAGGTTGATAAATGTTTGCCAACCCTCACCCTTAGATCGATAAAAATTTAAGGTCTCTTTATCGATCCTAAGAGTAATTTGCTCTTTGCTGCCACTGCCAGGAGGTCTTCCGCGACCCCGAACAAGTGTTGGCTTAATACGTTTCCACTCTTTCTCAGTTAACGGCCGACTATCTGGGTCTGACCTTGCAGCCTTCGTAATGGCAAGATCCTCTTTGACAGTTGGCTTAATTAGTTTCTTTTTCATAATGCATAAACTCCCGTCTATTTGCTTTGCGCAGACTAATGACTCTTCGTTGAGTTCCGATATTTACATAAACAATAAAATACAACCTATTTTTCATCGGTGCAAGACCAATACAGCGCACCTCGCCATAATCTTTTCTGTCATCAATCCAAAATAAGCCATCATCCCAATCAAGCTTGCTTGCATCCCGCAAGCTAACTCCATGTTTTTGTATATTTGTCTTGTCTTTTTGCTGATCATAAATAAATTTCATCCGATTTATTGTAACTACAATAAATCATGATTGCAATTATTATAACTACAAATATTAGGGTTTATTGATGCGCAAATAATCCAATACCCAAGCAGGATCACTATCGCTTGGGAAGATTGGGTAATGCACTGCCTCAATACGCCCTTGATGACTAATGAAGGTCACGCGTTTGAGTAAGGTCATCCCTGCTGCCACAAAGGTTGGTAAGTTGAGCGCCTTCTGAAACTGATAATGCTCATCACTCAGAACCTGAAACGGCAAATGCAAACGCGTAGCCATCTCGCGTTGATACTCCGTACTTTGTACACTGAGCCCAAATACATTGGCATTTAGGGCTTGGAGTTCTTGATAGTGATCCCGAAAGGCACAACTTTGCGGTGTGCAACCCCGCGCTCCTGGGATTTGATCCCACCCCTCAGGTAATGGCACATTAGGCTGACCGGTCATGGGATAGCAATAAATCACCAAACGCCCAGCTAGTTGGGAGAGGTTCACCATCGATCCATCCGTTGCTAACAAGGCTACATTCGGCAAAGGCATGCCAACCAAATGATTGCAAGACCCATCGTCTTGAGGAACAGGTAAATCAGTAGGTAGTTGGTTGAGATTGGTCATGGGATGTCCATGTTGATGAACTCACACAATACCTGACTTTTATATCGGTCGATCAAACACCGCAATCGATTCAATGTGCGAGGTGTGGGGGAACATATTGATGATCCCTGCTTTGCTCAGGGTGTAATTGAGTTCGTGCGTCAGAATCGCTGCGTCGCGTGCCAGTGTTTTGGGATTGCAGGACACATACACGATGCGTTTGGGTAGCGCTGTTGATGGTAGGTCTTGCATTGCCTTACAAACCTCCATCGCACCCTCTCGCGGTGGGTCAATCAGCCATTTATCAGCCTTGCCCCAGCCATTGAGATCAGTGGCCGTGACCTCAAAGAGATTGCTTTGGGTAAATTGGGTTTTGTGATCGAGTTGGTTATGGCGAGCATTTTGTAAGGCACGCTGCGTCAGGGTCTTGCTACCCTCAATGCCAAGCACTTCCTTAGCCAGTGTTGCAATGGGGAGTGTGAAGTTGCCGATGCCACAGAAGAGATCAATTACACGGTCACTTGCTTGGATCTCCAGTAATGCAATAGCTTTACTGATTAGCACTTGATTGACTGCGTGATTGACTTGGGTAAAGTCCGTCGGTAAGAACGGTAAGCTGACCCCAAACTCTGGCAAGCTGTAACTCAGCGCTTGCGCAGCGGGGTAAAACGGTTTGGCACTCTCAGGGCCTTGGGCTTGTAACCAAATACCCACCTGATGGTGTTTAGCAAATACTTCAAGATTCTTCAGATCTGTGGGGGTCAGTGGTAGCAAGTGCCGAATCACTAAGGCAATTTGGGGAGTACTTGGTTGGTTTACATCCTCTCCAACCGCAAACTCAATTTGCGGTACGCGATCTCGAATACTAAGTGAGCCCACCAGTTCCCGCATGGGCACTAATAGATCTGAGATCCGCTTAGGGATCACTTCGCAGGTCAGCATATCCGCCACATAACTACTGTTGTGCTCATGAAAACCCACCAAGATCGTGCCCTTTTTAATCGAGCGATCAATCACACTCAAGCGCCCACGATGGCGATAGTGCCAAGCGGGTCCTGCAATTGGTCGCAGGATCTCGTCGGGCTTGATCCGTCCGATATGCCAAAAATCATCCTCTAAGACCCGCTGCTTCATCGCAATCTGCGCAGCAAAATCCAGATGCTGCATGCTGCACCCTCCGCAGACTCCAAAATAGGTGCAGCGGGGTGTGGTGCGATAGACCGCGGGTTTAATGAGTTCGTGGAGTTTGGCTTTGGCAAAACGCGCTTTCTCACGGGTAATGGTGTAGGTCACGCGCTCGGTGGGCAATGCTCCTCGAATAAAGAGCACTTTGCCGCCCTCCTCATTGGATTGCCGTGCAACGCCTTGGGCCTCTAAATCCAATGAATCAATCGTGACAATCGGCGATGCGTTAGGCATCCGCACCTCAGTGCTCATCGTTCATCTCGAATGCGTTAGTGAGTGAAGCCCGCGAGATACTCAGGCCAAGGTGCCTTACCTTGTTTGGCATCCTGTTCAAGTTGCTGCTTCACATACGCGAGTTCTTCATCATACTCGTCGGCGGTAAAGCCACCGCGCATTTGCTGAAAGCGGCAATACACCAAATACGTATTAACCACATCGGTCTCGCAATACTGTCGGATTTGCTCAATCTCACCGCGTTGATACGCAGGCCATACTTGTGAGCCATCCATACCCAGCTTCCCCGGAAATCCACACAGCTTGGCAAGTGCATCGAGCGGTGCATTGGCTCGAGCATTATGTTTGGCCAAGACATCCATCAGATCAATATGTCGCATGTGATAGCGATTAATGTAGTTGTTCCACTTAAAGTCTTTACTATCGCTATCGGTACTCTCACCCATCTCCCAATAGCGTGGCGCTGCCACTTGATTGAGTAGTGCTCGATAGTGCAAGACCGGAAGATCAAAGCCACTTCCATTCCATGACACTAATTGAGGGGTATATTTTTCGATGAGTTCGTAGAAGGCTTGTACCAGGCCTTTCTCATCATCATCTGGCGCTCCTAGACTGCCAACCTTAAATTGCGGCGAGCCCTCTTTGGTCGTTCTGCGGATTACGCACGAGATCGCGATGATCTTTTGCAGATAGAGCGGCAAAAACGCTTGGCCAGTTTGAGTAGCTCGGTCATCCATGGCGGCCTTTGCCACCTCAGCATCGCTCATCGAATCTGGATAAGCATTGAGCAATCGCAATCCAGCCACATCCGGAATGGTCTCAATATCAAATACCAATACGCTGGGAATCGATTTAGCCAAACTCGTTATTGCAAATACTGCATCGGATTAACGGGCTTACCATTCATGCGCACCTCAAAGTGCAACTTCACCATGTTGGCATCTGAATCGCCCATCTCCGCAATGCGTTGACCCTTGCGGACGCTCTCGCCCTCTTTCACCACCAGCGTGCGATTATGGGCATAGGCTGTTAGATAGGTGTTGTCGTGTTTGATGATGACGAGATTGCCATAGCCACGCAAACTATTACCGGCATAGACCACTTTGCCATCGGCTGCCGCTTGAATTGGCTCACCCATCTTGCCGGCGATATCGATGCCTTTGTTCTTGGCTTCATTAAACTCTTCAACCACTTTACCCTTCGCTGGCCACGAGAGCTTAATGGGTGGATCAACAGCATCGGCCTTCGGCTCTGCAGCAGCAACTTCTTTCTCTTCCACTTTCTTAGTAGCGACTTTCTTATCCGCCGATGCTTTGCTATCGGCCGGTTTAATGGGTTCAATTGGCTTGGTTACAACCCGAGCCGTACTCGGTGGTGGCTTGACCCGTAAAACCTGATCAACCTCAATCAAATTGGGGTCGGTGATATTGTTCCAAGCGGCGATATCGCGGTACGACTGTCCGTTATCGAGTGCAATCCGGATTAAGGTGTCGCCCCGCTTCACTCGGTAGAACCCAGGTGGCACCGGCTCTTGAGCGGGGGCACTGGCTACCGGTGTACTGCGATCGGTAATGGTGGCTGGTTTGGTTCGTGGCGGGGTCGAACACGCGGTAAGCCCCAGAGCGACAAGCGCAATGAGTACGGTCTGACCAAAGCCAATGGGATATCGGAATTGTGGGCTGTTATGCAATACGTTCATATCACCCCTGATTGTAAGGGGACAAAAAAGACCTCATCAAGTGCGGTCCTTTGGTAACGGTGGGAGCTAACCCGCTCAATGAGTAAGAGCTGCTGCTCGGTCTCACTTTTAGAAACTGGGGCAATGAGCCGTCCACCAATGGCGAGTTGATCCAATAAGGGATCTGGCACTCCCAATCCAGCCGCGGCGAGGATGATGCCATCAAATGGTCCTGCTTGGGGTAGCCCTCGAATGCCATCGCCATAGATCAGGCGCAGATTAGAAATCCGAAACGGACGTAATTTGGTGCGGGCCAGATCATGCAAGGCACGGACTCGCTCAATGGAGTAGACCTCCTGCGCCAACAAACTCAGTACCGCAGCTTGGTAGCCGCAACCAGTCCCAATCTCGAGCACCTTACCCAAGGGTTGTTTGTTTTTGTGTAACAACTCAATCATGCGTGCCACCACCGATGGTTTGGAGATGGTTTGCTGATGACCAATCGGTAATGCAGAGTCATCATACGCGCGGGCGTGCAGTCCAGCATCGACAAACGAATGGCGCGGCACTGTGGCTATGGCTTGCAAGACCTGCGGGTTCTTAATGCCCGCCTCATGCACCTTGCGTGCGAGGTCTTGGCGATGCCCAGCAAAGCGCTCGGCAGATTTCATCCGTGGTCCCAGCCCGATGCCCGCATACTGGCTTGGCGGGCATGGTGGGTTAAATCGAGTTGCATGGGCGTAATTGAGATGCATCCCTCATTAATCGCATGAAAATCCGTCCCCGGAGAAATATCGCGCGCCTCCCCCGCAGGACCAATCCAATAAATGTTCTCACCGCGTGGGTTTTGTTGCACGATCACGGGTTGCGAGTGATGGCGAGTTCCTAAGCGCGTCACACGCCACCGTTTGAGTTGCTCATAATGACCATTGGGAATATTGACGTTTAGTAAGGTAGCAATGCCATCAACCCGCTCCATGGGTTCTTGCAGGGCCTGAGTCACAATATCGCGCGCTGCTTTAGCCGCATCGTCAATTTGCGCCCAGCCGCGATCGACTTGCGAGAACGCAATGCCCGGTACCCCAAACATCACGCCTTCAATTGCAGCCGCCACCGTACCGGAGTACAGGACGTCCTCGCCCATATTCTCGCCTTGATTAATTCCGGAGACCACGAGATCGGGTTTACTCTCCAAAAATCCGGTCATGGCCATGTGTACGCAGTCGGTCGGTGTGCCGTTCACAAACAGAAATCCATCGCGCTCACCACCGGCCACCCGATGAATACTTAAGGGTCGTGAGAGCGTGAGCGAGTTCGATGCGCCACTGTGGTTTTGCTCCGGTGCCACAATCGTTAACTTGCCTAAGGGGCGTAAGGCATTGACTAAAGCGAGTAAGCCAGGGGCTAGGTAGCCGTCATCATTGCTCACTAAGATGTGTGGGACTTTACTCATAGATACTTTCGTTGATTGATTTAGCTGATGGAGCGGCGATCGAGTAAAGCACGCGCCAAGGTTCCCGCATCGACATACTCCAACTCGCCACCCACCGGAATCCCACGGGCGATGCGAGTCGCTTTAATGCCTTTGATCTTTAAGATCTCGCCAATGTAATGCGCAGTGGCTTCACCCTCACTCGTGAAGTTCGTGGCAAGCACCACTTCGCGCACGGGTCCTCCAAACTCTGGTTTCTCAATCCGATCAAGTAAGCGATCAAAATGAATCTCATTGGGTCCCATGCCATCAAGCGGTGAGATACGACCCATCAGCACAAAATACTGCCCCTTAAAACTCATAGTTTGCTCGACCATCACTTGATCGGCCGGGGTCTCCACCACGCATAGCAAGGCAGGGTCACGACGCGAATCGCTGCACGTCGTACACAGTGCAAGTTCAGTAAAGGTATTGCAACGCTGGCAATGGCCAATCGACTCAACCGCTTCACCGAGTGCTTGTGCGAGGACCGTGGCGCCATTGCGATCATGTTGCAATAGGTAATACGCCATCCGCTGTGCTGATTTTGGACCAACACCAGGCAAGACCCGCAGGGCCTCCACCAAACGACTAAGTGCGTCTTGAGGCTCGTTTGATGGTTTAGTACGACTCATCCGAATTTAGAACGGTAACTTAAATCCAGGGGGCATGGGCATCCCAGCGGTCGCTCCCGACATGAGTGCTTGGCTAGCGGCTTCAGCTTGTTTGAATGCGTCGGTGTATGCGGTCACCACTAAATCTTCGAGCATCTCGCGATCATCCATCGCTGCCGGACCAATTTGCACCCGCTTCATCTCATACTTACCACTAATTGTAACCTTCACTAGGCCTCCTGCGGCTTGACCCGTGAGCTCCAAGGCATTGAGCTCTTCCTGGGCGCGCTTCATCTTCTCTTGCATTTGCTGCGCTTGTTTCATTAAGCCCGCAATTTGACCTTTCATCATGGTGTGCTTCTCCGCTATCGAAATTAATTAATGGGACGAACCGAGCCCGAGACCACTTTGGCGCCAAACTCACGCTCAAGCTCTTTTAAGAATGGATCTTCAGCAATTTGCTCTTCGGCATTGAGTTTTTTCTCTTCATACACCTGTGCATCAACTTTAGCAATCGTGTGATTGGCCTTGCCCTCACCCAATTGCAACTTCACCGGTTTGCCGTACTGGGCCCGCAAGGCCTCCCCAAAACGGGCGAGCGCATCATCCGTTGCCAGTTGTGGCATCTCAGTCGTCAGAGTAATAAAGAGTGTCGTTGGGGTATCGCGCCACTCCACCAGTTCGGTTTGGTGAGCGAGTTGCTGCAACAGTCCTCGCAGTGGCAAGTTACGGACCATCGCATGCCAATCGGGCTTAATCTCACTATTGAGATTTGGGGTATGGGTAACTGTCTTCGAAGTAACACTCTTTGCAACTGGCTTTGTCTCCACGGACTTACTTGCAGGAGAGGCTGGTTTAGAGGTTTGCGCAGCAGCCTTCGGTGCGCTGTTCGCTGTTACTGACGTGCTGCCGCTGCCACCGGGTTTGAAGGCCAACATACGTAAGAGCGCCATCGCAAATCCAGCTTGCTCATCGGGGGCTAATGACAAATCGGCCCGGCTGGTAATGGCGATTTGATAAAAGAGTTGGGTTTCTTCGGGAGTAAACGCTTTAGCAAGCCTACGAATCTCATTCGCCTCTGGCCAATCCTCTAATACGGAGTTTGGTACGATCTGGGCCGTGGCAATTTTGTGTAAGAGACTGGCGAGATCTTGCAGTGCTAAAGAGAAGGACATGCTGCGTAGACCCATCTCTTCCGCAATCTCGTTTAAGGTCTTACCATCTTTATTCTGCAGGGCATCCAAGATCTTGATGAGATAGGTCTCATCAATGGTGCCGAGCATGGTGCGGACTGCTGCTTCAGTCACGGGTCCGGCTGCATAGGCGATGGCTTGATCGGTGAGCGATAGCGCATCGCGCATTGATCCCTGGGCGGCTTTCGCAATCACCCGCAAGGCATTCGCTTCTGCAGATACTGACTCGGACCCCAGAATCTGTTGCAGGTGTTCTACGATCAGAGGCACTGGCATTTGCTTGAGATTGAACTGCAAGCAGCGAGAGAGTACGGTGACCGGCACCTTTTGCGGATCGGTAGTTGCCAAGATGAACTTCACGTGCGGTGGCGGCTCTTCGAGGGTCTTGAGCATGGCATTAAAGGCGTGCGTGGAGAGCATATGCACCTCGTCGATCATGTAGATCTTAAAGCGTGCACTGCTAGGTGCGTAAGCGGCCTTCTCTAATAGAGAGACCATTTCATCGACACCCCGATTACTCGCTGCATCCATCTCGATGTAATCAACAAAGCGTCCCGCATCAATCTCCGTGCAGGCTTGGCATTGGCCACATGGTTGTGAGGTCATTTGCCCTTTACCATCCACTCCCGTGCAATTGAGGGCTTTAGCCATAATGCGAGAGATGGTGGTCTTACCGACTCCACGGGTTCCAGTGAACAGCCATGCATGGTGTAAGCGGCCTTGATCTAAGGCGTGAGTTAAGGCTTTAACTACGTGATCCTGACCCACCAGTTCAGTGAATGTTTTAGGGCGCCATTTACGAGCCAGTGCAAGTGAAGTCATGGGCTCAATTCTAACAAGGCTACAATAAGAATGGACGGGCCTCCTCGCATGGTGGCTTGGCAACCTGGTCAGGTCGGGAACGAAGCAGCCATACCCAAATACTATCAGTGCCGAGGGTCCGGCTCGTCCTTATTTCTTCAGCATCTAAGTTACTTACTAATCGATTACTTATTTGCTCAATAGTCCTAGAAACACCCCAAAAATACTCTTGAAGGTCCAATAGGCAACTCCCAGAATGGTGATAGCCATTAGCAAACGGGATCCGAATTCAATACGAAATATTTTGGCTCGATTGTGTGTGAGTTCAATTAAAAATACCATTTTGAGTGCCTAACTGTTTAGATATGTAAATCACAAGGTTATTGGCAGGAATGTGGTTTGTGAAGAGGACAAACCTTAAAGGTTTGTAATCACAATAGAGACAATTTGTAAAAAATAATTACTTCTTTATGGAGCTTTTGCAAAGCGCTTGAGATCGGCATACTCCTCGGGAAAGATTTCCCCAATTTCTGGGTAAATGATTTTGTTGTTCTTATCAAGGATGATGAGGATTGGTATGCCTTTGACCTTTCCCATCGACTTTTGTAATTCTGGAGTCATCATGGCTGCCGGGAATGTGTACTTATTGTTTTCCATGTATTGCTTGGCAAGCAATGGATTCTTATCAATCGAAATCGTAATGACATTGAGTGAATTCGGCGGTAGTTCTTTATAGAGTTTTTCGAGATAGGCGTTTTGCTTCTTACAAAACGGGCACCAGGCGGCCCAAACTTGAATCAGGGTGTTCTTGGTGTTGTTAACCGGTATGGCATACGGTGTGCTGTTTAGCGTTTGCAATGGCCCCAACTCAATCGTTTGGCCAACCGTCAGCGCCATGGCCATGGTTGGCAAGAGCGCTAGGCATAAGAGTAGGCGTCTAAGGAATCGCATGACCTAATCCTAACGGATTTAATGAATAGTTTGTGTTGATTGAGCCTCTTGGCATTGTCATCGACTTCTCCTATACTGGCTCATATTGTGAGCCTTTTAGGGTTCATGCTGTTGCCTATTCTGTTTTGGGGGATCGCTAATGAGTGATTTAGAGCGCTTACACAAGATTAATTACATGATCCAGAATCAAGGCTGCGTGCCGATCGAGGAATTCTTGACGAAGTTGGAGATCTCGCGTGCGACCTTCAAGCGGGATCTTGACTACCTGCGAGATCGCATGAACGCGCCGATTGTGTATGACCGTGCAATGGGTGGTTATCGCTTTGACAAACCCAATGCTGGAGATAAGTTTGAATTACCTGGTCTGTGGTTCTCTGAAAAAGAGGCGACTGCCCTCGTTCTCATGCAGCATCTATTATCTAATCTAGACGCTAATGGTTTACTGAGTCCCCATATTGCACCCCTCATGAACATCATCGATGGCATCTTGGGTCAGTCTGAGATTTCTGCTAAGGAGTTACGCAAACGCATTAAGGTTTTTGGTATGTCGGCTCGCAAGAATATCCTCGAGAACTTTGAAGAAGTGGGCGTCTCACTTCTAAAGCGCCAACGTTTACACCTCTCCTACTACTCCAAAGGTAAAGATGAATTAACCGAGCGTACAGTCTCGCCACAGCGCCTGATTTTTTATCGAGATAACTGGTATCTCGATGCCCATTGCCACATGCGTAAGGGGTTGCGCAGTTTTGTCATGGATGGCATTCAAGCCGCACATGTTCTCGAAGAGAAGGCCATCGAAATCTCTGAAAGAGAATTGCATGAGAACTTTGCCGAGAGTTATGGCATCTTCTCGGGTAAAGCGACCCAGCGTGCCAAGTTACGCTTTACCCCCCAGAAAGCAAGGTGGGTTGCTGCAGAGACATGGCATGGGCAACAGGTCAGCAGCTTTGATAAGGACGGAAATTATCTGCTCGAGTTTGATTACAACCAAGACCCCGAATTGGTGATGGAAATCATGAAACACGGGGATGGGGTTGAGGTAATTTCTCCAGTTTCCTTACGCAAAAAAGTAGTCGATGAATTGCGCAAAGCTGCAAAGCGCTATGAATCTGCCTAAGTACACCGAAGTCCTTTCGCAGCGTTGGGAGAGTGCTTAATTATTGGGTTTTTATAGGGTAAACACGATAAATGCGGTTTATTAACACGTAAATTTTTGAAGTGCTGCGCGCACTAATTACAGCCAATTGAGGCGGGTCTGACCTATACTTTAGTATTACTTTTGGCGCAAAAATGAATACCAAGATACCTGATCCCGTAGAGCTCACACAGGATTTAATCCGTTTTAATACGATTAATCCCCCTGGAAATGAGGATGAAATTTGTGGTTTTTTGGAAAAACTACTGATGAGTGTAGGCTTTGAATGCAAGTCTGTTGATTTTGCCCCTCGTCGTAGAAGTTTAATTGCACGCATTGTCGGTGCACGAGGTGCTCCCAATATTTGTTTCACCGGTCACGTTGATGTTGTCCCATTGGGTGGTCGCACTTGGCAATATGAACCTTTTGCAGCCAAAATCCATGAAGGTAAGCTCTATGGTCGCGGCTCAAGCGATATGAAAAGTGGCGTGGCTGCCATGGTCGTCGCAGCCATGAAAACAGCCGCACAGGTCAAAGCTGGGCATGGCGTTAGTCTCATTATTACTGCTGGAGAAGAAACCGGTTGCGAAGGCGCTTTCCATCTTGCCGCCCAAGAAGAAGTGATCGATTTTATTGGAACTGCTGGCTGTTTTGTGGTTGCCGAGCCAACTGCCAATGAGCCCTTAATCGGTCATAAAGGTGCTTATTGGTTACGCGCTAAAGCAAGTGGAATTACTGCGCACGGTTCAATGCCCGAACGGGGTGAAAATGCCTTCTATAAAATCGCGCGCGGTGCCTTAGCACTTGAAAAATTCCAGTTTGAGAATCCCCCCCACCCCTTAATGGGTCAAGCCACTCTGAATGTAGGTACCGCTAAGGCTGGGATCAATATTAATTCTGTACCCGATGCCGCCGAAATGACTCTCGA